>Ga0207657_10004307_pt1 | contig 15083 bp, 16 predicted proteins | sample KBSC33metaG_FD_184316 | JGI IMG/M metagenome (GOLD analysis project Ga0207657, IMG submission 184316) | Corn rhizosphere microbial communities from Kellogg Biological Station, Michigan, USA - KBS C3-3 metaG (SPAdes) (version 2) | ecosystem: Host-associated > Plants > Roots > Rhizosphere > Soil ... | reverse complement strand
CGTCGAAGATCGCGCAGGAAAAATCGAGCCGCTCCTTGATGTTGACGCTCGTCGCGGTCGACTGCAGCGCGACGCCCATTTCCTCGGCGATCGCCATGAACAGGTTGTTGAAGATCTCCAGCCGAACCGGATCGACGTCGGTGCCGATTGCGCGCTCCCGTTGCATCGGCACGGAGCGCGTGAGCACCAGCGTTCCATCGCCAGCCCGCTCTGCGCGCCATCCCTCCTCCACCACTACCGTGGACGTCGGTTCGAAGATCAGGGCAGGTCCTATGAATTCCTCCCCGGTACGGGGAGGGGGACCATGCGGAGCATGGTGGTGGGGGGCCCCTCCGTCAGCTCCTTCGAAGCTGCCACCTCCCCGTTCCGGGGAGGATTTGCCAACAGCTTCAACCACCAGTGCCTCGACGATGACCTCAGCGGCCTCATCCCAATGTCCGAACCGCTTCCGGTGGACGGCCGCGAACTCGGCGTGCATCTGCTCGCTCGAAGAAACCGGAATCTCGATCGTGGTATCGCTGCCAGATGTCCGCAACCGGGCACGGCGAAGCACCTCGATCCGCGCGTCTTGCACGCCCTGCTCGACCAGAGCGTTACGCGCTCGCTGCTCCAGCTCGATCATCGCCGGGGAAAAATCATCCGAAAGCGGTTTCAGCCAGCTACTTTCGCGGATCGCTTTCACGTCGGCGATGCCGATCCCGTAAGCCGACAGCACGCCCGCAAGTGGATGGATGAGGATGCGCTCCATCCCGAGCGCATCAGCCACAGCGCAGGCATGCTGCCCGCCCGCCCCGCCGAAGCAGGCAAGCGCATATTGCGACACGTCGTGGCCGCGAGCGATGGAAATCTTGCGGATCGCGGCCGCCATGCTGTCGACCGCGATGTTCAGAAACCCACGCGCGATTTCTTCCAGGCTCTTCTCGCCGCCAAGCTGGTCGGCGACTTCGCACAGCCGCCTCGCGGATGCCTCCGTATCGAGGGGCAGATTTCCCTCCGGTCCGAACACGGCCGGAAACTGTGCCGGGTCGATGCGGCCGAGCAACAGGTTGCAGTCCGTCACGGTCAGCGGCCCGCCGTTACGGTAGCAGGCAGGACCCGGGTTCGCGCCGGCGCTTTCCGGGCCGACGCGAAAGCGCATGCCGTCGAAGCGGCAGATTGACCCGCCACCCGCCGCAACCGTGTGGATCTGCATCATCGGCGCGCGGATGCGAACGCCCGCGACCACGCTCTCGTCCGCCAGTTCGAACTGCCCCGCATAATGCGACACGTCGGTTGACGTCCCGCCCATGTCGAAACCGATCAGCCGCTGGTTACCGTGCGGTTCGCAGGCGGCGACCATCCCGACCACACCGCCCGCGGGACCAGACAAAATCGCGTCCTTGCCGCGAAAAACAGTGGCTTCGGTCAGGCCGCCATTCGATTGCATGAAATGGAGATCGGTCCCGTCGGGCAGACCGGCTGCGACGCGATCGACATAACGGCCCAGCACCGGGGACAAATAAGCATCGACGACCGTCGTGTCCCCGCGCCCGATCAGCTTGATCAAGGGTGCGACTTCGTGGCTGACCGAGACCTGCGCGAAGCCGAGCTTGCGCGCGATACCGGCGAGGCGAGCCTCATGAGCGTTGTGCCGCCATCCGTGCATCAGCACGATCGCCAGCGCCTCGATGCCCAGGTCGCGAATCTTTTGAAGTGATCCCCGCGCCGCGGCCTCGTCAAGCGGCACAAGGATGTTGCCATCCACTCCCACGCGCTCGTCGATCTCGAGGACCGTCTCGTACAGCATGGTCGGCAACACGATGTTGCGCGCGAAGATATCCGGCCGCGCCTGATAGCCGATGCGCAGCGCGTCCCCGAAGCCGCGCGTGATCGCCAGCGCTACCCGGTCGCCCTTGCGCTCAAGGAGCGCATTGGTGGCGACCGTGGTGCCCATCCGCACCTCCGCGACCTCGCCGCCTTCCTCGCTCAGCACCAGGCCAATCGCCTCCAGTGCGGCATCTTCATATTGCCCCGGATTCTCCGACAGCAGTTTTTCGACCCGCACTCGGCCGTCCGACGCGCGGGCGACGACATCGGTAAAGGTGCCGCCGCGGTCGATGGCGAAGGTCCAGGAAAGATTCACGGGCTCATCTCTAGGGGTTTTCAGCGGCGGGAAGCACCCCCTATGGGACGGCAATGGCTGTTCTGGTCACCGGAGCTGCGGGCTTTATCGGCGCCGCGACATCGCATGCGCTGCTCGAGCGCGGCGAGACCGTAGTCGGCATCGACAACGTCAACGACTATTACGACCCGCGGTTGAAGGAAGCACGGTTGGCCCGGCTTCGCGAAACCTACGGCGAGCGGTTTCGGTTTGAACGCATCGATTTCGCCGATGCCGAAGCTTTGCGTGCTTCGACGGAAAACGCGGACTTCGATCGCATCGTCCACCTCGGAGCCCAGGCCGGGGTCCGCTACAGCATCGAAAATCCGCAGGCCTATGTGCAGTCGAACTTGGTCGGGCATTGCAACATGCTTGAGGTCGCCCGGCATCGCGGCGTTCGGCACATGGTCTATGCTTCCTCCTCGTCGGTCTATGGCGGCAACAAGACTTTGCCGTTCCGCGTCGAAGACCGCGTAGACCAGCCCCTCTCACTCTACGCCGCAACCAAGAAGTCCGATGAACTGCTGAGCGAAAGCTATGCCAACATCTTCCGGCTTCCGCTGACCGGCCTGCGCTTCTTCACCGTCTACGGTCCGTGGGGTCGCCCCGACATGGCGATGTGGATTTTCGTCAAGGCGCTCTACGCGGGCGATCCGCTGCCGTTGTTCAACGGCGGAAAGATGCTGCGCGACTTCACCTACGTCGATGACATCGTCCGCGGCATCGTCGCCTGCCTCGACGGCCCGCCGGCCGACAATGGTGAGGTGAAAGCCGGCGGCAGCACCGCCCCGCATGCACTCTACAATATCGGCAACAGCCGCAGCGAGGATCTGATGAAGGTCGTCGCGCTGCTCGAACAGGAAACAGGGCGCAAGGCGGTGCTCGACCTGAAGCCAATGCAGATCGGCGATGTCGAGGCCACCTTTGCCGACATCAGCGCAATCGAGCGCGATCACGGGTTCGAACCCAGGATCACCATTGACGAAGGCATCCCGCGCTTCGTCCGATGGTATCGGGAGTATCATCAACTGTGAGCCTGCCGCCTATCCTCCAGGGCCTGCGCATCCCGGTCATCGCCGCACCGTTGTTCATCATCTCCAATCCAAAGCTGGTCATCGCCCAGTGCACCAGCGGCGTCGTCGGCACCTTTCCGGCGCTGAATGCGCGCCCGGCGTCGGTGCTCGACGAATGGCTGCACGAGATCACCGAGGCGCTCGCCACGTGGAACCGCGACCACCCCGAACGTCCGGCGGCGCCCTACGCAGTCAATCAGATCGTGCATCGTTCCAACGACCGGTTCGAGCAGGACTTGGCAGTCTGCGCCAAGTGGCGGGTGCCGATTGTCATCACCTCGCTGGGCGCGCGCGTGGAGCTGAACGACGCGGTGCACGGCTGGGGCGGCATTACGCTCCACGACATCATCGACGACCGTTTCGCTCGCAAGGCGGTCGAAAAAGGTGCCGACGGCGTGATCGCGGTGGCGGCCGGTGCGGGCGGGCACGCAGGCCGCTGGTCGCCGTTTGCGCTGGCGCAGGAAATCCGCAGTTGGTTCGGCGGCCCGCTGGTCTTGTCGGGCTCAATCGCCAATGGCGGTTCGATCCTGGCGGCACAGGCCGCGGGTGCCGATCTCGCCTATGTCGGCTCCTCCTTCATCGCGACCGAAGAGGCCAATGCGCCGGACGCTTACAAGCAGGCGATCTGCGACAGCGGCGCCGCTGACATCGTCTATTCCGACCTCTTCACCGGCGTGCACGGCAACTACCTGCGGTCGTCGATCGTCAATGCCGGACTCGACCCGGACAATCTCGCGGCGGGCAATCTCGATACGATGAAGTTCGGCTCCGAGGGATCGAATAAATCGAAAGCCTGGCGCGATATCTGGGGCTCGGGCCAGGGCATCGGTGCCGTCGACCGGGTCCGCAAGGCGGCGGAGCTCGTCGATCTGCTCGCCGAGCAATATGCCGCGGCTCGGGCGCGTATCTGCGCTAGCTGATCTGTGCGAACGCCTCGCGCCAGCGCGCGGGGAATTCCATTGGTCGACGGCTAGCTCGGTCGACCAGCACGTGGACGAATTCACCTTGGGCCGCGGCTCGCTCCTGACCGGCTGCAAAGATGCCGATCCGGTAGCGGACACTGGAGCGGCCGATGCTCGAGACTGCCAAGCCGACCTCGACATCCTGCGGGAACTGGAGCGGCGCGAAATACGCGCAGCGCGTCTCGACCACGAGAGCGATCGGATCGCCGTGCTGGATGTCGAGCAGCCCCTGCCCCACCAGCCAGGCGTTCACCGCGCTGTCGAACCATTGGTAATAGACCGTGTTGTTGACGTGGCCGTAGGCGTCGTTGTCCGCCCAACGCGTCGTATACTGCCGCCAGACCCTGAACTCCGACCGCGCGGCCGGCTGATCGCGGCTCACCAGGCCGCCTCGTATAGGCGCTGGGCGTCGGCTTCGCTGATCTCGCAGGGGTTGTTCACCAGCAAGCGGGTCTGCTTCATCGCCTCGCGGGCCAGCGTCGGCGCTTCCTCGAACGCAAGGCCGTGATCGCGAAGTCGCAGCGACAGGCCGCTTCGCCTGGCCAGATCGTCAAGCCGTTCGATCAGTAGCGCAGCACGCGCCTGGCTCCCCTGCCCAGCGCATTCCGGTTCGACGATTTCCGCCAGCTCCGCATACTGGTCGCGCGCCGCTTCGAGATTGTGAGCCAGCACGTGGCGCAGCATCAGGGCGTTGGACAGACCATGCGGCAGATGGTGAAGGCCGCCTAGCGGATAGGCCAGGGCATGGACCCCGGCCACGGGTGCGTTGGCGAAGGCCAGGCCAGCCAGGTGCGCACCGAGCAGCATTGCCGACCGGGCCTCGATGTCGCCTGGCGTGTCGATGACTGTGAGCAAGTTGCTGCTGAGCAGACGCAACGCCTCCCGCGCCAGAGCGTCCGACAGCGGGTTCTTCAGCCGCGCCGAGGTGTACGCCTCGACGGCATGAACGATGGCGTCGATCCCGGTGGCCGCGGTGACGTGGGCCGGCAGGCCGAGCGCCAGCGTCGCGTCGAGCACCGCCCAGTCGGCAATCAGCGGCGCGGAATTGACGGCCAGCTTGGTACCGCCTTCGCAAGTGATGACCGAGATTGGCGTCGCTTCCGATCCGGTGCCGGCGGTGGTCGGGACCAGCGCCAGCGGCAGCCGCCGGCCGGCCGCGATGCCGACGCCCCAGATTTCGTCGAGCGCATCGCCCGACCCGAGCAAATAAGCCGCGAGCTTGGCGACATCCATCGGACTGCCGCCGCCGAGACCGACGACCGAGGTGACCCCAGCAGCGCGACCCGCTTCGGTGGCGGCGAGCAGCGTCTCCTTCGACGGATCGGCTTCGACCTCGTCGAAGACGGTGACGTCCCGCCCTGCCCCGATCGCCTCGCGATAGGCGTCGGTCAGGCCGAGCCGCACCAGGTCCTGGTCAGTGACTAGCAAACACGGTCCGGGCGGCAGCTTGTCGGCCAGCGCCTGGGCCTGATCCGGTCCCGCGAACAGTTTCGGTCCGGGGTTGAAGGTGAAGGGCCGCATGACCCGGCCGATGTTAGTGGCTCAGCCCGCCGAGTCCACGTTCGAGCCGCCCCATCAGCGCCCGCGCCGGGCTCTGCACCGCGTCGGTGTCGACGACGCCGTCATCGAGCCGTTTCACCCGTGCGTAGAGGTCGATGCTCGAATTGATGAGCTTGCGCGCTGAGGGCGGCAGCGCCGCCACGACAACCGGGTCGGTGTCCTGCGCATGTCCCAGCTTGCGTTCCGGACGGCGGCCTTCGCGCTGGACGATTTCCCCGGTTTCAATCGCGCGCTGGGTGAGCAGCCAGGCGACGATGTGCATGATGCGGGTCGTCACCTTGAGCGACTCGCACGCGAAGCCGACTCGCGCGAAGGGCTCGAGCGTGGATCGTTCGTCGCGCCCCGCATCGTCGAAATAGGCGCGCGCCTCGTCGGCGAGCAGCATCGCCTCGGTGTAAAGCGAGTCGATCAACCGCGAGGTAATCCGCACCTCCGGCTCCAGCCTGTCCGATTCGTCCATTGCCGTCACAGTGCCATTGTTCCTTGCATCGGAAAACGTCCGACACGCCGTGCGGTTGGCCAGCCAAGCCGCCTGTCCCTCGCCGGGACAGGAACGGCTCGTCGTTTCAGGCGATGATGTCGGGCACGCTGCTGTCGACGATCAGCTGGATCTGGTCCTTGATGATCAGCTTGCGCCGCTTGAGCCGCGCGAGCTCGAGCTGGTCGCCGATCGGCTCCGACGAGAGCAGGCGGATGCGCTCGTCGAGCGCACGATGCTCCGCCTTGAGCGAGTCCAAAATGCCGACCGGGTTGATGTCGCTCATGAGCGGGCGAATAGCTCCATCGAGATGCGGAAACTTTAACGGCGAGCCGTCGCTGCCCGCCGTTGAAGCGTGCGGCGACCCAATACAAGGCCCAAGACAAGGCCGGCATTTCGTGGTTTATTACGCGGCGGTGACACGCTGACCGAAAGGAACCGCACCAATGGACAAGGGAATGGCCGAGGAACTCGAGTCGAAGCATGCCGCTCTTCATGCCCTGATCGAGGAAGAAGAGCATCGAACTCACCCGGACGAAGACCTTCTCCACCGCCTCAAAAAAGAGAAATTGAAGCTCAAGGACGAAATGGCCGGTCACCTCATGCACTGAGGCGGCCTTTTTAGTGCGCGGTGGCCGCGGCTGCCGCGCCGCGTAGGATTCCGCATCCTGTCCGTGTCCTGAGCTGAACTGCGCTTCGCCAGCAACAGTAATAGCGGGGACATGTAATTTGCTGCACTAATTCCGGGGACACCAATTCCGGGGACACAATGCCTAATTGCGGTTGCTGACCACCCCGCTTACGCCGGTCAGTTCGACGATGCGCGTGACGGCGTGAGCCGCGGTGAACGCGATTTCTTCCAAACATCGACCCTGCCTGTGAAAGCCGGGACGGAAAGGGCGACGGTCGTCGAGACGTTCCCGATGATCGTTACACGAGGATTGTACCCCGCGACTTTCGGCGCCCGGGCACGAGACCGGTCATTGGGCGTTGATTTGGGATGGTGCGCGACATTGATCCGGAGGCGGGGTTTTCCACGCTTGACCTGGCCGAAGATCGGACATTGCTGGCCGACGAACGAACCTTCGCCGGCTGGACGCGCACGAGCCTCGGTCGCATCGCGGTTGGCGTCGGTTTCCATCCATTGTTCTTCAAGCTGAAGCCGGCGTGGGTCCCGCGCGCCATCGCCAGCCTGTTCCCGCTCCTCGTCGCGGTCATCGTCTGGCTCGCCGCCCGCCGCGCGGCGGTCGTGGGCCGGCTGCGTCCCCACGCGGTGGTCAACGCGAGGCGGATGAACCTGACGCTGATCGCCGCCGCCATCTCGCTCGGCGCCGCGGCGCTGGCGGTGGCGGTGTGGGCGCTGCCGCTGGCATGACATTATTCCCGTTGTCGCCACAGGCGATCACCCTTCTGGTCCTTGTCGCGGTGGTGGTTGCCATGATCTGGGACCGGGTGCGGTCCGACGTCGTCGCGCTGGCCGGTGCGGCCGTCCTGTTGATGTCGGGCGTGGTGCGGCCGATCCAGGTGCAAAGCGCCTTCGCCAGTCCCGCGATCCTCACCCTCGCGTCGCTGTTCGTGATCGCCTTCTCGATGGAGAAATCCGGGCTTCTCGATGTCTCCATCAACGCGCTGGTGCGGCTGTGCGGGCGGATTGGCCGGGCCGGACTATGGCTGGTCATCGGTCTGGCGGGCGCGGCATCGGCGTTCCTCAACAATACGCCGATCGTCGTGCTGGGCGCGCCGGTGGTGCGCGATGCGGCAAAGTCGCTCAACCTGTCGCCCAAGCCCTATCTGATCCCCTTGTCCTACGCGGCGGTGCTGGGCGGGTGCTGCACCCTGATCGGCACGTCGACCAACCTGCTGGTCAACGACATGGCGGCGGTTGCCGGCCAGCCCAAGTTCGGCATCTTCGAGATCACGCCGGTCGGGCTGGCGGTCGCACTTTCGGGCGGGCTGTACCTGCTGCTGTTCAGCGGGCGGCTAGTCAAAAATGGTGAGAGTGAAGCGGATACAGTGGTTCAAGACGTGCCAAAGGTCAGCGACCCCGGCTTGGCGGGCGGCCAGGTCGGATCGCCGGCGGCCTTCGTGCCGATCCGGCGCTTGCACCCCGTTCGAGCGCTCGCCTCGCTCGCGATCTTTCTCGGGGTGATCGCGCTCGCCGCGTATAATATTGCGCCGATTGCGGCGGCGGCGTTCGCGGGCGCGGTCCTGCTGGTGCTGCTGCGAGTCATCACCGCGGACGATGCCTATAGCGGGCTGCGCGCAGACGTGCTGATGCTCATTGCGGGAATGCTCGTATTGGGCATTGCGCTGCGGGTTTCAGGCGTTGCCGGATCGGCAACCGAGGCGCTCATCCACGGCATGGACGGGCTGAGCCCGCTGGCGGCGCTGATCATCATTTACGGCGTGACGTTGTTTGCCACGGAGTTGCTGTCCAATGCGACGGTTGCGGTGCTGTTCACCCCCATCGCGGTCTCGCTGGCGGAAGCTCTGCATGTCAGCCCGCGGCCCTTCCTGGTGGCCGTCATGATCGCCGGAAGCGCGGCGTTCGCGACGCCGTTCGGCTACCAGACCAACGTGCTTGTCTATCGCCTCGGCGGCTACAATTACCTTGACTTCGTGAAGCTTGGATTGCCGCTGAACATCATTACCTGGGCGGCCGCCATCGTCGCAATCCGTGCGTTCTTTCCGTTTTGAGCGACGCCGGGGTAAAGGCCGTCACGGGAGTTAATCCCGTGACGTCAGTCCTGGCGGCTGCGCGGCAGGCTGGCCGGCTCTCGCTGTCTCTTCGCGCTGCTTCGCTGCGCTCGGGCGCTTGAGCTCAGTCGTCCCTGGAAACGCGCTCCACGCGCTCGTGGCGCTCTTGCGCTTCGAGGGTCATGGTGGCGATCGGGCGGGCTTCGAGACGGCCGAGCGAGATGGGCTCGCCGCTCACTTCGCAATAGCCATACTCGCCCTCATACAAGCGGCGGATCGCGCAATCGATCTTGGCGATCAGTTTGCGCTGACGGTCGCGGGTGCGAAGCTCGAGGCCCCAGTCGGTCTCGCTCGACGCGCGGTCTGCGAGGTCCGGTTCGCGGAAGCTGTCGACCTGGAGCTGCGCCATGGTCGCGCGCGATTCGTCGATGATGTCTTCCTTCCAAGCCTTGAGCTTGCGCAGGAAGTAGGCGCGGTGCTTGCCGCACATGAATTCCTCGGCCTCCGACGGGCGATAGCCCTCGGCCAAGATGATGCGATCAAATGGTTCGAAGTTTTCGCCGCCGTAAAGGTCGACTAACGCGGTAGCCATGACAGTCCCTCCCCGCACAAGTCCGTGACTTCCCAAAGTCGCGGACACCCCATACGCTGCCACCTGCTGCAGCCGGGCCACCGGTGCAGCCGGAGGCAAAAGTGAACTGACTTCCCCGGGACTTATCCGGAAACGTCAATCCTTCCCCAATCGCGGCCTATACTTACGCCGCCGCTTGTTAACAAGAACTGACGAAGGCCAAGTGAACAAATCGCCAAGCTGTTGCGAATATGGCGCATTTTTCGATTTAGCCGTTCGCAGTTGCAGCATGGCGGCGCCTCCCGCATAGCGCCTGCGCATGCGCATCCTGCTGACCAACGACGACGGCGTGAACGCTCGCGGCCTCAAGCTGCTGGAGACGGTCGCGCGCAAGTTCAGCGACGACATCTGGATCGTCGCGCCGACCGAGGAGCAATCGGGCGCCGGCCATTCTCTCACCCTGACGACGCCCGTGCGGCTCCGGCGGTTCGACGAACGGCGCTTCGCCGTAACGGGAACGCCGACCGATGCCGTGATGATGGCGCTGGCGCACGTGATGAAGGACTCGCCGCCCGACGTCATCCTGTCCGGCATCAATCGCGGCGCGAACCTGGCCGAGGACGTCACCTATTCGGGGACGGTGTCGGCGGCGATGGAAGGCGCGCTGGCGGGGGTGCGATCGATCGCGCTCAGCCAGGCCTATTCGCGCGAAGGTATGGGCGACACCGTGCCGTTCGCGGCAGCAGAAGCCTGGGCAGAGCGCGTGCTGGCGCCGCTGCTGGAATTCGAGACCGCGCCGCGGACTTTGATCAACGTCAACTTCCCGGCGCTGCCGCCGGAGGACGTGCGCGGCATCCGCACCTGCCGGCAGGGCATCCGCGACTATGGCCGGCTGCGAATCGTCGAGCGGACCGACCCGCGTGGCTATGATTACTTCTGGTTCGGGCTGGGACCGATGGTCGAAACGCCCGGTCATTCGACCGATCTGGAAGCGGTCGCGGACGGCTATGTTGCGGTGACCCCGCTGCACCTGGACCTGACACACCATCCATCGCTCGCCGCTCTTGGCGAGCGCTTCACCAGCAACAACTAAGCGATTCTAGCGGCCGCGTTCGCCACGCTGCGCCGGCGGATTGGCGGGTGTGTTGGTCGACTGCGCGAGCCAGGTCGAAGTGGCGTTGCAGGAGCTGGTGACGGTCACCGGCTGACCAGCTTGAAACGGCGCGTTGTACGGATAGCCGACCACTTCGCCGGCGGCTGACCGGAGCCGGGTGGGCACGAGCGCAATCATCCCGATCACAATGTCGTCCGCGACGGCGACCGCGAACTTTGCCGGGCCATGGGGATTTCGCTGGAACCGCCAATCGAGCATCTCCGGCGACTTGTCGGGATCGCCGGCAAACAGGCGCGCATAGGCGCGCCGGACAGCGTCATCGAAGCTGCGCAGCGACAGCCTAACCGCGGAACTCAACGACACTCACTCGGATGTAGGGGCCGCGGTCAGGGCTGACCGGCCGCCGCGAACCGGACGTCGAGCGAGCTCTGCTCGGGCAGCATCACGCGAAACTTCTTGTTGGCGAAATCGATCGAGACTTTTTTGAAGGCACGGATGGCGTTCATGCCCAGTAGCAACGACGGCTGGTTGTTCAACTTGAGCTGATCGAACGTGTGCGCGTCGGCGAAGACGATGGCGAGATTGGTCAGACTGATGCCGCCAATCTCGAGCTTCCGGACAATCATGTATTCGCCGAGGATCTTCTGTCCTGTCACCGATTCCAGTTCCACCTCGTTCGCGACATCTACCAGGTTCTTGCGCAACAGCTTGGCGCGAAGCGCGCGATTGCCGATGCTCACTTCGGAACCCGTGTCGAGCACCACGGTTACGGGCTGGTCGTTGGCGATCGCATCGGTCACGATCAGTCGGCCGTTCTTTCGTCTGGCGAGAATGACGATGGCGTCCGGACCGCGGACGAACTCCGGAGTCGTGGCGGGAACGATCGACATCGTCTGCTTTTCAAAGTCGAACTGAACACGCTGGGAGCGAAGCAAATCCACGCCAACAATACCGTCGGCACCCATGTAGGAGCCGTTCAGAACGGCGGCGTCGATGGATTTCTCAGGACTGCGGGTCAGCCGCACATCGCTGATGCGCGCCGTCTTGACGTTGCTGATCCCCGCCAGGCTGTGCAGTTGCGTTCCCTCCTGGGTCCGAAGATTGAGCTTGGCGACCAGGTCATAGGAGATCGCCGAGCGGTCTGCGCCGGTGTCGACGATAAACTGGTAGGGCCCCGCCCCTGAAAACCGCACCGGCACGGTCATTCGACTATCGCGACTCTTGAAACGCACGTCCTCGGTCTGAGTCGTTTTATCGATTGCCGGGACGCCGGCTATCGAATCGAATGTCGTTGTCGCGGTCTGCGCGGACAGTGGACCGGCGATCCCTGCCGCCGCCGCAAACGCCAATAGCCGGTATCGCATGGCCCTTCTCCGTCCCCTCCCACAGTCTACGCCTGATGATGCGGCGCGGCAAACCGCCAGAACGGTTTTATCTGCAAGAGTTGAGTAAGCCTTGGCTGCTAAAAATCTGCAGCGAGTGGGGCCGTTTCGACGAAAGCCGGGACGGACGGAGCAACGGAAGTTGCGCGTCGAGGAAGTCGGAGCCGGGTTTTGGCCAAGAAGAAGCTTGTTGAGACCACGCTTTATTCGCTGTCCGCGGATGCGCCGGCCTGTCCCGACCGTCGCCGTGGCGATCGTTACGTTAGTCTGCTGCGCGTCGGCGCACTGACCGTCGATGGGCGCCGCGAGCTCTGTCTCATCCGCAACGTGTCCGCCGGCGGGATGATGATCCGCCCTTATTCGCCGGTCGTCGTCGGTGCGCGAATAACCGTCGAGCTGAAGCACGGCGAGAGTGTGAGCGGCGCTGCGCAATGGTCTGAAAACGGACTGGTCGGAGTGGTCTTCGATGCGCCAATCGACGTGCTTGCGTTGCTCAGCGCGCCCGGCGGGCAACCGCAACCACGCATGCCGCGGATCGAACTCAACTGCACGGCGACCTTGCGGCACGAGAAGACGGTTTTCCGCGCCCCGGTCATGAACATCTCCCAGGGTGGGATTTGCGTCGACTCGCCGGTCGACCTGCCGATCGGCACCGACATCATCATCACGCTGGCCGGCCTTCACGCGGCAGCCGGCGTCGTGAAATGGTGCGAAGGCGCCTTTTACGGAATCGGCTTCAACCGCGTCTATCCGGTCGCGGAGTTGATGCGGTTTCTGCACGAACAGCAACGTGAGGAAAGCGAGCGCCGCAACGTCGCTTAATCGCGGCGCAGCAACAGCATCAGGTTGTTGGCCGGCATATTGTGCGTTCCCGCGAGCGTGAGGCCGCGCTCCCCAGCGGCGATCGCGAAGTCTTCCACCCGCCTCAGCCCCCAGGAGGGATCGCGCCGCTTGAGATCGGCGTCGAAGGCGAGATTGCTCGGCGCGGGTTCGATACCGTCCCGCAGCCACGGACCATAGAGGATCAGCGGACAACCCGAACGCAACAAACGAGCGGCGCCATCGAGGAGGCCGAGCGCCGCCTTCCACGGGCTGATGTGGACCATGTTGATGCTCAGGATGGCGTCGGCTTGGCCGATCGGCCAGGCCGGCGATGACGCGTCGAGGGTGATTGGTGGGAGGAGGTTGGGTAGGCCCGCCGCCAGGCGATGGGCGGCGATCGATGCCAGGGCGTCCGGATGGACGTCGCTCGGCTGCCAATCGAGACTTCGAAAGCACTCCGCGAAATGGACGGTGTGCTCGCCCGTTCCGCTTGCCAGTTCGAGGACCGTCCCTGATGCCGGCAGCCAATCGGCGAGCACCTTCGCGATGGGCTCACGGTTGCGCAAAGCCGCAGGGGCCGAGCGGCGTTCGCCGTCAGCAGGCGCTTCGTAAAAACGCCCGCCATCAGTCATGCGATCGGGCCTTCCGCCAGAATGGCGCGGGCACGCAGTCCCATCTCGATCCGGGTCATGGCCACCAGTCCGACCGCAAAGCAGAGCAAGGCGTCGGTGACCATGAGCGTATGCTGGTCGAACTTGCCGGGCGCCGGCTGACCCTGGAGATAATAACGCGCGCCGAAGCGGATCGCGATGATCGCGATCAACAGGATCATCGCTCCCGGCGACGCTTGCTGAAACAGCGCCCCCGTCGCGGGGTCGCGTTCAATGCGGGTAAGCTTGCCGCGGTGCCAGCCGAGCACACCGCCCAGCGCCAGCGCCGCGGCGCTCAGCGCAAGGCCCAATGTGCCCGGCGGATGGGCGGCGATCGTGGAGATCGCTATGACGATGAGGATCAGCGGAGCGATCCATAGCCGCGCGACGTTAAGCGGCTGGCTGCGGCTCATCGAACGCAGCCGAAAAGCGAGCACCAAGCCAATGATGAGGATCGGCAGCAACGTCTGGAGCAAGCGGGGGTCCATCTAGCGGCCGCCGACTTCCGTCATCGCGCCATTCTCGGCGCCGTCCGGCGCCGGCGTCTTGAACGAGAGCACCGGCTTGCGCGCGGCGAGAGTCTCGTCGAGACGGCGGCGCGGCGCGTGGACGGGAGCTGCCTTTAAGCTCTGGTCTCCGGCCCTGGCGCGCTCGGCGATCGCACGGATGGCCATGGTGAACTGATCGAGGCTGGCCTTGGACTCGGTCTCGGTCGGCTCGATCAGCATCGCGCCATGAACGACCAGCGGAAAATACATCGTCATCGGGTGGAAGCCCTCGTCGATCAGCGCCTTGGCGAGATCGATGGTGCTGACGCCGTCGGCGAAGCCTTTGTCGGAGAAAATCGCCTCGTGCATGCACGGGCCAGCGTCGGCGAACGGCGCGTCGAGCACGTCGCTGAGGCTGCGCAGCACATAATTAGCGTTGAGCACCGCATCCTCCGCGACTTGCGCAAGGCCGTCGGCGCCGTGGCTGAGGATGTAGGTCAGCGCGCGGGTGAACATGCCCATCTGGCCGTGGAACGCGACCATGCGGCCGAAAGCACCTGGGTGCTCATCCCCTGCTGTCTCCTCTTCAACGATGCGAAAGCCGCCGTCGGGGTACTTCGCGGCGAACGGCAGTGGGCCGTAGGGCGACAGTGCCTCGGACAGCACCACCGGTCCTGAACCCGGGCCGCCGCCGCCGTGCGGGGTCGAGAACGTTTTGTGCAGGTTGATGTGCATCGCGTCGATACCGAGGTCGCCCGGACGGACCTTGCCGACGATCGCGTTGAAGTTGGCGCCGTCGCAATAGACGAACGCGCCCGCCGCGTGGACCGCATCGCTGATCGCCTTCATGTCCGGTTCGAACAGCCCGCACGTGTTGGGGTTGGTGATCATCACCGCCGCGACGTCAGGTCCAAGCCGCGCTTTGAGCGCCTCAAGATCGACCCGCCCGGCGGCATTGGCCGGGATATTCTCGACGCGATAACCGGCGAAGGCGGCCGTCGCCGGATTCGTGCCGTGCGCGCTTTCCGGCACCAGCACGACCGCCCGCTTGTCGCCCCGCGCCTCGAGCGCGGCGCGAATGCAGAGCAGGCCGCAGAGCTCGCCATGCGCGCCGGCCTTCGGGCTCATGGCCACGCCGTGCATCCC
>Ga0207657_10004305_pt1 | contig 15088 bp, 9 predicted proteins | sample KBSC33metaG_FD_184316 | JGI IMG/M metagenome (GOLD analysis project Ga0207657, IMG submission 184316) | Corn rhizosphere microbial communities from Kellogg Biological Station, Michigan, USA - KBS C3-3 metaG (SPAdes) (version 2) | ecosystem: Host-associated > Plants > Roots > Rhizosphere > Soil ... | reverse complement strand
GCGCGGGCGTGGGAGCGGATCTATCCCATGGGCCTCGACAGCCCCGACTACGAGCCGACGCCCGCGACCTCCATCGCCGCGATCGCCGAGGCCCGGGGCGCCGACCCGCGGGCCGTCGCGCTGGACCATATGCTGGACGGCGGCGAAGGCGGCGGGCGCGGCATGCTCTACCTGCCGCTGCTGAACTATGCGCAGGACAACCTCGATCCCGCCTATCAGATGCTGCAGCACGACTGCGTCGTCCCCGGCCTTTCGGACGGCGGGGCCCATGTGGGGATGATCTGCGACGGCAGCTTCCCGACCACCAATATCGTGCATTGGACACGCGACCGCACCCGCGGGCCGAAGCTGTCGCTCGAGCACATGGTCAAGGCGCAGTGCCGCGACACCGCCGAGACGGTCGGGCTGTTCGATCGCGGGCTGGTCCAGCCCGGCTATCGCGCCGACCTCAATGTCATCGACTACGGCCGCCTGAAGCTGATGGCGCCCAGCGTGGCCCACGACCTGCCGACCGGCGGACGGCGGCTGATCCAGCGGGCGCAAGGCTATGTGGCGACCATCGTCGCGGGCCAGGTCACCTACCGCAACGGCGAGCCCACCGACGCCCTGCCCGGCCGCCTGCTGCGCGGCGCCCAGGCCGCGCCGGCGGCCCTCGCTGCCGAATAGAATGGGGCCGCGGAATAGGAGCTAAGCGCCATGAACGACATCACCGGGTTCAAGCCTGAGGTCCTGGAGAGCGCCTGCGAGTGGACCGCCAAGGACGTGGCCGACCCCACGCAATGGACCGAGCATCTGTCGCCGGCGGAGGTCGACGAGCTGGACGAGGCCGTGCAGCACGCGTTCGGCGTCTCCGACGACTTCCTGAAGATCGGCAAGGCGGAGTTCCCGCTGCCGACGCTTTCGGCCCGGCTGAAGGCGATCGAGCGCGAGCTGATCGACGGGCGCGGCTTCGTGCGCATCCGCGGCCTGCCGCGCGAGCGCTGGTCGAACGACGAGATGAGCATGGCCTATTGGGGGATCGGCGCGCACCTCGGCCGGCCCTGGCCGCAGAACGCCAAGGGCCATCTGCTGGGCGACGTCACCGACCACGGCAAGGCCAAGGACGATCCCACGGTGCGCGGCAACGAGATTGGGCTCGTCGGCCTCGACTTCCACTGCGACGGCTCGGACCTGGTGGGGCTGATGTGCCTGCAGACCGGGATTTCCGGCGGGCTGTCGGCCGTCTGTAATTCGGTGGCGCTGCACAACCGGCTGGTCCGCGAGCGGCCGGACCTGGCGGCCGAGCTCTACAAGCCGCAGCCCTTCGACTATCGCGGCGAGCAGGCGCCCGGGAAGCCCGGCTGGTACCTGATGCCGGTGTTCACGCGGCACGCCGACCGGCTGTTCATCCGCCTGATCCGGCCCTACATCCTGGCCTCGCAACGCCATGCGGACGCGCCGCGCCTGACCGACACGGCCATCGAGGCCCTCGCCTGGATGCAGGACCAGGCCGAGGGCGGCGACTATTCCGTGATCATGGATTTCCAGCCCGGCGACATGCAGTTCATCAACAACTACCACGTGCTGCACGGGCGCAGTCCTTACGAGGACGACCGCGCGGCGGGCAGGGTCCGGCACCTGAAGCGCCTGTGGCTGGAGACCGAGGTCCTGGCCGACCGCCCGGCGCAGTTCGTCAACCGCATGGGCGCCCACTGGGCGCGCAACCTGACCATCAGCCGGATGGACGCGGCGCCGAGCTGAGCGAAACGGCCCTGCTCCGCGCTGGCGGCGACGCCCTATTCTTGGCCACGGAAAACACGGAAAGAGCGCGGAAGGGCCGAGCGATCCGAAGGCCTGGCTAGGTTGAATCGCGCGCTTCGCGCGCAATCGAGCGAACCGCCGACCTCGAAATCCGAGGCGCCTTCCGTGCTCTTTCCGTGGCCAATCTTCCTGAGCGTTCGCCGCGCCAGCCTTTCCGATTTTTCTTATCCGCCGCATCGCAATCAAGCCGAGTCGGCCCCATAAGAACGAGATGTCGTCCGCCGTCGCCGAGCTCGCGTCCGATCCCCTGTCCGAAGCCCGCGAGATCCTGCGCCGGACGTTCGGGCACGCGGAGTTCCGCGGCATGCAGGGCGACGTGATCGCCGAGGTGCTGGCGGGCAAGAGCGCCATGGCCGTGCTGCCGACCGGCGGGGGCAAGAGCCTCTGCTACCAGATCCCCAGCCTGATCCGGCCGGGGCTGGGCCTGGTGGTTTCGCCGCTGATCGCGCTGATGGCCGACCAGGTGGCGGGCCTGCAACAGTCGGGCGTGGCCGCCGCGCGGCTCGATTCCAACATCGATCCCGAGGAGAAGGCCGGGACCTGGCGACGGATCGAGGCCGGCGAGCTCGACCTCCTCTACGTCTCGCCCGAGGGGCTGATGCAGCCCTGGATGCTGGAGCGGCTGGCGCGCACGCCGCTGGCGCTGATCGCCATCGACGAGGCCCACTGCGTCAGCCAGTGGGGCCACGACTTCCGGCCCGAGTACCGGATGCTGGGGCGACTCGCCGAGCTCTTCCCCAAGGTCCCGCGGCTGGCGGTGACCGCCACCGCCGACGCCCGCACCCGCGACGACATCCGCGCCGAGCTGCGGCTGGAGGACTCGCCCGAGTTCGTCGCGAGCTTCGCGCGGCCGGAGCTGGTGCTGTCGGCGGAGCGCAAGCGCGGGGCGGCGCACAAGCGGGTGGTCGAGCTGGTGACCGCGCGGCCAGGCAAGTCCGGCGTGGTCTACGCCGGCTCGCGCGACGGGACGGAGAAGCTGGCCCAGGCGCTGCGCGACGCGGGCGTGCCGGCGCTCGCCTATCACGCGGGGCTGGAGCGGCAGGTGCGCAGCGACCGGCTGGAGCAATTCCTGCAGGCGGACGCGGCGGTGATGGTGGCGACGATCGCCTTCGGCATGGGGGTCGACAAGCCCGACGTCCGCTTCGTGATCCACGCCGATCCGCCGGCCGCCATCGAGGCCTATTGGCAGGAGATCGGCCGGGCCGGACGCGACGGCGACCTGGCCGAGGGCATCACCCTCTATGGCGCGGCCGACATGAGCTGGGCGCTGCGCCGGATCGGCGAGCGGGAGATGGAGCCCGCGGTCAAACAGGCGCAGGTCGCCAAGGTGCGCCAGCTCTACGCCATGCTGGACGGGACCGGCTGCCGAGCGGCCACGGTGCGCCGCTATTTCGGCGAGGAGGGCGTCGAGGCCTGCGGCCAGTGCGACGTCTGCACGGGCCAGATCGACACCAGCGACGCGACCGAGGCCGCCCAGAAGGCGCTGTCTGCCGCCCATCGCCTGGCCGGGCGGTTCGGACGCGGACGGCTGGTCGACCACCTGCTCGGCAAGACCAAGGACGTGACCGACCACGAGGCGTCGCTGTCGACCTGGGGCATCGGCCAGGAGCTGTCGGCCAACGCCTGGCGCGACCTGGTCGAGCAACTGCTGTTCGAGGGCCTGTTGCGCGAGGACCCCAACGACGGCCGCCCGCTGGTGGGCGTGGGCGACGCCGAGGCGGTCAAGCGCGTGTTTCGCGGCGAGCGCCGGGTGCTGGTCCAGACCCGCGCCGAGGCCCCGGCCAAGGCGCGGCGCGGCCGCAAGCCCTCGCGCGAGACCCTGGCGCTGGCGCCCGCCGACCAGCCGCTGTTCGAGGCGCTGCGGGCCTGGCGGTCAGGCGAGGCCAAGAGCCAGCACGTGCCGCCCTATGTGATCTTCCACGACCGCACCCTCGCCGAGATCGCCACGCTGAAGCCCGGCTCCCGCGCGGCGCTCGAGCGCATCAACGGCGTCGGCGAAGGCAAGCTCGCCCGCTATGGGCAAGCCGTGCTGCAGGTCGTGGGCGGCTTCGCAGGCTAAGCTCCTCCCCCTTAGGGGGAGGTGGCGCGAAGCGCCGGAGGGGGTTCCAGCCACCGCGATTGGTTGATGAAACCCCCCCAGTCAGCTTCGCTGACAGCTCCCCTAGGGGGGAGCATCTTGATCCTCAGAACGTCGTCTTCACCTCGACGCCCCAGGTGCGCGGGTCGTTGACGAAGCCGGTCAGGTTGTCGAAGTCGATCGCCCCTTCCAGGGAGATGTGGTTCGTGATGTTGCGGCCGAAGACCGCCGCTTCCCACTTGCCGCCCGCGGCGCGATAGCCGACGCGCAGGCCGCCTTCCAGCAGGTAGTTGCTGCTGAACTCCCGCGATTCATAGAGGAAGAAGTTGACCTTGGAGCGGTAGGCCCAGTCGGTGAAGGCGAACAGCTCGCCCGTGCCGAAGGGGATCGCGTAGCTGGCGGTGACGTTGCTGACCCAGCGCGGGGCGTTGGGCAGGGGATTGCCGTCGATGTTCACCGTCCCGGGCGCAGCGCCGGGAGGATCGAGGATCGTGCAGGGCGCGCCGCAGGGCTGGGTCGCGAGGTTCGGGTCGCGGATCTCGGTGTGGTTGTAGGACAGGCCGGCGGTGAGGGTCAGCCGCTCGACCGGCCGGGCCTCGGCGTTGAACTCGAAGCCGTAGCCGTCGGCGTGCTTGGCGTTGATCAGCCGGTTGAAGTTAGCGCCGCCGCCCACCGCGGTGAGCTGCAGGTCGCTGACCCGGTAGTAGAAGACGTCGGCGTCGAGGCGCAGCTTGCGGTCGAAGAAGTCGCCCTTCACGCCGCCCTCGTAGGACATGTTGGTCTCCTTGCCGGCGACCGAGATGGTGTCGCCGAACAGGAGCCGCCCCTGGATGGACGGGGCGCGATAGCCCTTGGCCACCCGGGCGTAGAGGTTGACGTCGGAGTTCAGCGCATAGGTGGTGTTGAGATTGAAGCTGACGTCGTCGCTGGAGGGGCTGGTCGTGAGCGGCCCGAGCGCGCCGCCGCCGATCGGCGAGATGAAGCGGCTGGCGGTGAAGTCCTTCTTGTCGTTCGAGTAGCGGAGCCCGCCACCGACCGTCCATTCCGGCGTCAGCTTGTAGTCGGCGTTGCCGAACAGCGCCCAGGCCTTGGTCTTCTGGTGCTGCTGGGCCGCGCCATCGAGCGCGCCGCCGGCCAGGGTCGCGTAGTCGAAGCTGTCGATCTTGGCGTCTTCGAAGAAGTAGAAGGCGCCGACCGTGTAGCTCAGCTTGTCTACGGTCTGGGCCAGGCGCAGCTCCTCGCTCCACTGGGCGTGGTAGGGCAGGCCGTCGGCGCTCTCCGACGGGAACGGAATCACGCCCGGGCCGGACGGCGGGGCGAAGACCGCGCCGAACCCGCCGTCGATGTCGCCATGGCTCAGCACCTTGGCGTGCTCGTAGCCGGTGACCGAGGTCAGCACCGGGCCGCCGAAATCGTAGGTGAGCTTCAGGCTGGCGCCGCTCAGCTCGACCTTCTGGAACGACCGCGTCTGGGCGTCCTGGGCGATCTTCTCGACGTCGAACCCGGGCACGAGATGATTGGATCCGGGCTGGATGATGTTGGCCCGGAAGATCTGCGGGGTCCCGTCCAGGTGCATGTAGTGGACGTTGGCGAGCGCGGTGAACTGCTCGTTCGGCGTGAACAGCAGCTGGCCGCGGAGCGCATATTCATCATAGCCGCCCGTGGCGTTGTTCTGATGGGTGAAGGTGTTGTCGATCCAGTCGTCGCGGTGCTGATACAGGCCGGAGATGCGGCCGGCCAGCACGCCCGGGATGAGCGGCCCGGAGACGGCGCCTTCCAGGTTCGTGGTCCCGTAGGTGGCGTAGGAGGCCTGGGCGTAGCCGCCGAAGGTCTGGGTGGGCTTGGCGGAATCGAACTTCAGCACCCCGGCCGGCGTGTTCCGCCCGAACAGCGTGCCCTGCGGCCCGCGCAGCACCTCGACCTGGTCGATGTCGAACAGCGGCAGGCCCTTGAGAATGGGATTCTCGAGGACGACCTCGTCATAGACGAAGGAAACCGGCTGCGAGGCGTTCAGGTCGAAGTCGGTGTTGCCGAGGCCGCGGATGTAGGGCCGCGGGAAGGTGCGGCCGAAGCTGGATTCCAGCACGAGGCTGGGCACGCGCGCCGAGAGCACCCGGATGTCGCCGCCGGACGAGCGGATGACGTCGAGCTTGTCGCCGCTGATCGCGGTCACCGACTCCGGGACGTCGTTGATGTTCTCCGCGCGCTTCTGGGCGGTGACGATCACCTCGGCGAGGTCGGTGGCGCTCGCCGGAGCCGTGGCCGTTGCGGTGGACGCGGCTTGCGCCTGAGCCGAACCGGCGGCGCCTGCGAAGAGAGCCGCGGCCACGGCCGAACCGGCGACCAGCGCCAAGCGGTGCGAACTGGGAGTGTTCATCGAAGGAGCCCCTTGTCGGATGCGCGCCGAATCAACGGCGGCGCTTGGCCGCAGGCTAGACCCGCCGGCCCGAATTCGTCCCGTGTATCGGGACGCACACCAGCATCCCGCGCCAAACCGTGACCGAAAAGCCAGTCTCGCGGCGCGGAGGTCAGACGCGATTACTTGACACAATGGAAAGTGAATATACTTTCCTATATGGAAAGTGATAGCAATGCGGTCCACGAAAGAGATGACCACCGACCTGGACGCTGTGATCCACGCCCCGCTGCGCCTGCAGATCTGCGCGCGGCTGGCCCGGGCCGAAACCGTCGGCTTCGCCACGATGCGCGAATGGCTCGACGTCTCGGAGTCGGTGCTCTCAAAGCATGTGAAGGTGCTGCAGGCGGCGGGCTATCTGACCGTGCGCAAGGCCGCCTCGGACCATCGCCAACGGACCTGGCTCGCGCTCAGCGCCGCCGGCCGCTCGGCCTTCGCGGCCCACGCTGCGGCTCTGCGGGCGCTGGTCGGCGAGGCGGACCTCGCGGCGGAGTAGGCGCAGGCGCCTAGACGTCCACCTCGGCGTCGAGGGCGTTTTCCTGGATGAACTCGCGGCGGGGCTCGACCAGGTCGCCCATCAGGCGGGCGAACATGTCGCCGGCGTCGTCGGCGTGGTTGACCTTGACCTGCAGCAGCGTGCGGGCGTTGGCGTCCAGGGTGGTTTCCCAGAGCTGGTCGGCGTTCATTTCGCCAAGGCCCTTGTAGCGCTGGATGGAAAGCCCGCGGCGGCCGTTGTCCATCACCGCGTTGACCAGGTCGATCGGTCCGCGCACGACCGTGGCGCGGTCGCGGCGCGTGAAGGTGGCCCGGCCGGCGAAGATCTCGGCCAGCTCCTTGGACCGCTCGGCCAGGCGGCGTGCGTCGGCGGCGTTCAGCAGGAGCTCATCCAGGACGATCCGCTCGGAGACGCCGCGCTTCACCCGCGAGAAGACGAAGCTGTTCGCCTCGCCCGGCGCGCCGGTCCAGGCGCCGTCGCCCTCCTCGGCGTAGAGGTCGAGGCGCGCGGCGGCCTTGGCGGGATCGCCGCCCTCGGCCAAGAGGCCTGCGAGCGCCGCCTGCTCGATGGCGAACGCCGGCGCGCGGGCGGCGAGCCGCTCGACGTTGGCCTTCGCGCCGCGCGCGGTCTGCACCATCGCCAGCAGGTCCGCGCCGGTGATCCGCTCTCCGTTGGAGAGGTCGAGCGTCGCGCCGTCCGTGCCCTCGTCGATCAGGTAGATCTCGAGCTCGGCGTCGTCCTTGAGATAGCGGACCGACTTGCCCTTGGAGGCCTTATAGAGCGGCGGCTGGGCGATATAGAGATAGCCGCGGTCGATCACCTCCTTCATCTGCCGGTAGAAGAAGGTGAGCAGCAGGGTGCGGATGTGCGCGCCGTCGACGTCGGCGTCGGTCATCAGCACGATCTTGTGGTAGCGGATCTTCTCGATATCGAAGTCCTCGCTGCCGATGCCGGCGCCGAGCGCGGTGATCAGGGTGCCGATCTGCTCGGAGCCCAGCATCTTGTCGAAGCGGGCGCGCTCGACGTTGAGGATCTTGCCCCGCAGCGGCAGGATCGCCTGGTTGTCGCGGTTGCGGGCCTGCTTGGCCGAGCCGCCGGCCGAATCCCCCTCGACGATGAAGATCTCCGACTTGGCCGGGTCCTTCTCCGCGCAGTCGGCGAGCTTGCCGGGCAGCGACGAGATGTCGAGCGCCGACTTGCGCCGGGTGAGCTCGCGGGCCTTGCGGGCGGCCTCGCGGGCGGCGGCGGCCTCGGCGATCTTCTGCACGATCAGGCGCGCCTCGTTCGGGTGCTCCTCGAACCAGGAGCCCAGGCCCTCCTGCACCAGGCCCTCCACGGCGGGGCGCACCTCGGAGGAGACCAGCTTGTCCTTGGTCTGAGAGGAGAACTTCGGGTCGGGCACCTTCACCGACAGCACGCAGGTCAGGCCCTCGCGCGCATCCTCGCCGCCGACCGAAACCCTTTCCCGCTTGGCCGCGCCGGAGCTTTCCGCATAGCCGGTGATGATCCGCGTCAGGGCGGAACGGAAGGCCGCCAGGTGGGTGCCGCCGTCCCGCTGGGGGATGTTGTTGGTGAAGCAGAGGACGTTCTCGTGGTAGCCGTCGTTCCACCACAGCGACAGGTCGATCTCGACGTTCTCGCGCTTGCCGCGGATCACGATCGGCGCCTTCAGCAGCGCGGTCTTGGCCTTGTCCAGGTGGCGCACGAAAGCCTCGACGCCGCCTTCGTAGTGCATGACCTCCTCGAAGGGCTCGGCCCCGCGGAGGTCCTTCAACCAGATGGTCACGCCGGAGTTGAGGAAGGCCAGCTCGCGCAGCCGGTGTTCCAGCGTCTTCACGTCGAAGTCGATGAAGGCGAAGGTGTCGGTGGAGGGCAGGAAGGTGACCTCGGTGCCCGAGAGCGGCTCGCCGTTCTCGCGCAGGGGCGCGACGCCGGTCTCCTTCAGCGGGGCGACGGAATCGCCGTGCCGGAATTCCATCTCATAGGACTTGCCGCCGCGGTAGATCTTCAGCTTCAGGAACTGCGAGAGCGCGTTGACGACGGAAACGCCGACGCCGTGCAGGCCGCCGGAGACCTTGTAGGAGTTCTGGTCGAATTTCCCGCCGGCGTGCAGCTGGGTCATGATGACCTCGGCCGCAGAGATGCCCTCGCCCTCGTGGATATCCACCGGGATGCCGCGGCCGTCATCGGTGACGGTGACCGATCCGTCGGCGTTGAGGATCACCTCGACGCGGCTGGCCCAGCCGGCCAGGGTCTCGTCGATGGCGTTGTCGACCACCTCATAGACCATGTGATGCAGGCCCGAGCCGTCGTCGGTGTCACCAATGTACATGCCCGGGCGCTTGCGCACCGCGTCCAGGCCCTTCAGGACCTTGATGCTCTCCGCGCCATAGTCGTCCTGCCCGTTGTTCTCAGGGGTCGGGCCCGAACCATGGGTGGAGTTGGGGCCATGCAGGCTCTCGGGGGTGTCGTTCTCTTCGCTCATTCAGGATCCAGCTCAGTCAGGCCGGAGGCGTCAACGCGTACGCCCTGGGCCCGCCCTTTCAAGTCTTCGAAGAGGTGCTCATCGGTTCCGGTCAGGAAGGCCTGGAGCCCGAGCGCCTCGATTTCGTCGAACAGCGCGGCCCGCCGGATGCGGTCCAGATGCGCTGCGACTTCGTCCAGTAACAATATAGGGCTTGGCGCTGATTCTGCACGTGAAAGCCGCGCCGATTGGGCCAAAACCAGGTTCAAAATCAGCGCTTTCTGTTCGCCGGTCGAGCATTCGGCCGCCGGGCGGTCCTTTTCGGCATGAATCACCGCCAGATCGCCGCGGTGCGGGCCGGTCAGCGCGCGACCGGCCGCGGCGTCGCGTTCGCGGGCGGCGGCGAGCGCGCGGGCGAGCCTGGCCTCGATGTCGGCGATCTCTGAGCCGGCCGCCGACATCTGCTCCCACTCGCCGGTCAGCGACAGCCTGGCCTGCGGAAAGGGCCGCATCCCCCGGCCGTCGATCTCGGCCTGCAGCGCGGCAAGCGTCGCAGCCCGCGCCTCGGCCATCAGGGCGCCCGCCTCGGCCAGCCGCGCCTCAAGGGCGTCGAGCCAGGCGGTGTCGGGCGCGGCTCCGGCGTCGCGGGCGTCGGTGAGCAGGCGCATCCGCTCGCGCTGGGCGCGCTCATAGGCCTGGGCGTGGGCGGCGTGGCGCGGGATGGCGGCGAACACCAGCCGGTCGAAGAAGCGGCGGCGCTCGGCCGCGCCCTCCAGGAACAGGCGATCCTGGGCCGGCGTCAGCCAGACCTGGCGCAGGTGGTCGGCGAGCCGCCCGGGCGGCACGGTCTCGCCCTCGATCCGCACGGTGCGCCGCGCGGCGCCCGGAAGCTCGACGCCGGTGCCGAGCTGGGTCGCCCCGTCAGCCGCCTGCACCACCGCCGAGACCGCCCAGGCGCGCCCCTGCGCCTCACCCGGAAGCCGGCGGCCGACCTCCGCCAGGCTCGCGCCGCGCAGGCCCCGGCCCGGCGTGAACAGGCTGATGGCCTCCAGGAGGTTGGTCTTCCCCGCCCCGTTCGGCCCGACCAGGAACACCGGCCGCCCGTCCAGCGCGAGATCGGCCCGCGCGTAGGACCGGAAGTCGGTCAGGGTCAGGCGAGAAAGGGCCGCGGCGGTCACGGCCGGGTCATACAGGGTTTCGACGGCAGGGGCGAAATTGGGGTGCTGTGGCCCCAAGCGATTTGGAGGCCCTTCTCGGCGGCCTGCTGACACACTCTGTCAGCAGTCGGCGGCGTCAGGCTTCAACGAGCGGTTGTCACAGACGCCCGCATATCTACGTCTAGGCTATGCAAAGGGAGCGCGCGATGGACCAGAAGACCAAGGCCGAGACTTTCGCCGGGCTGCACAGGGGCCCCGACATCCTGGTGCTGCCCAACGCGTGGGACGCGGCCAGCGCGGCGGTGATGGAGGACGCCGGCGCCAAGGCGGTCGCGACGTCCTCGGCCGCGGTGGCCTGGGCGCACGGCTATCCGGACGGGGACTTCCTGCCGTTGCCGAACCTTTTGTCGACCATCTCGGCGGTGACCCGGGTGGTCTCCGTGCCAGTGACCGCCGACATCGAGGGCGGCTACACCGATGACCTCGGCCAGCTCGGCGAGACTATCAGGGCGGTGATCGGCGCGGGCGCCGTGGGGATCAACCTTGAGGACGGCGCGCGCGACCCGGACCTGCACGCGCGCAAGATCGAGGCGGCGCGCAAGGCGGCGGACGCGACCGGCGTCAGCCTGTTCATCAACGCGCGGATCGACACCTACCTTCGCCAGCTTTTCGAGGGCGAGGCGGCCGAGACCGAGACGGTGCGGCGAGCGGACCTCTACAGCCGCGCCGGCGCCAGCGGGATCTTCGTGCCCGGCCCCACCCAGGACGCGCTGATCGGACGCCTCGCCCAGGCGATCCAGGCGCCGCTGAACATGATGCTGATCAAGGGCCTGTCGCCGGCCGCGCGGCTGCAGGAGCTGGGCGTGCGACGGCTGAGCTCGGGGGGGCGGCCGTTCGCCGGCGTCTACGCGCACCTTGCCAACGCCGTGAAGGCCTATCTGGCCGACGGCCGTGTCGACCCGTTCATGACCGAGGGCCTGGCCAACCTGAACAAGCGGTTCGGAGGATAGCTCCCTACCTCTCGCCATCGCTGCCGCAATGGGGAGGTAGGGAGATGACCTCGGGCCGTCCCGCGCCTATCTTCCGCGGATGACCGACATCCTCGACGCCGCCCCCGAAACCCTGGACGAGATCCCGCGCGAGCCGACGCAGGATGGGCCGCGGGTGCGGCTCTATCTGGTGGACGGGTCCGGCTTCATCTTCCGGGCGTTCCATGCGCTGCCGCCGCTGACGCGCAAGTCGGACGGGCTGCCGGTGGGCGCGGTGGCGGGCTTTTGCAACATGCTGTGGAAGCTGCTGGTCGACATGCGGGCCTCGGAGGAGGCGCCGACCCACCTGGCGGTGGTGTTCGACCATTCGGAGAGCACCTTCCGCAACAAGCTCTACGACCAGTACAAGGCCCACCGCCCGCCGCCGCCCGAGGACCTGGTCCCGCAGTTCCCGCTGGTGCGGGAGGCCACCAAGGCCTTCGGCGTGCCCTGCCTGGAGCTGCCCGGCTACGAGGCCGACGACCTGATTGCGGCCTACGCCTGCAAGGTGCGCGACGCCGGCGGCGAGGTGGTGATCGTCTCCTCCGACAAGGACCTGATGCAGCTCGTCGGCCCCAAGGTCTCGATGCTGGACACCATGAAGACGCCCAACCTGGTGATCCGCGCCGAGCAGGTGTTCGACAAGTTCGGCGTGACGCCGGACAAGGTGGTCGACGTTCAGGCCCTGTGCGGCGACAGCGTCGACAACGTGCCGGGCGCGCCGGGCATCGGGATCAAGACCGCCTCGGCCCTGATCAACGAGTACGGCGACCTCGACACGCTGCTGGCCCGCGCGGCCGAGATCAAGCAGGACAAGCGCCGCCAGACCCTGATCGACTTCGCCGACCAGATCCGGCTGTCGCGCCAGCTGGTGCAGCTCGACTGCGACACGCCGCTGCCGTCGCCGATCGACGAGCTGGGCGTCGAGGAGCCGCATGCCGAGACCCTGGCGGCGTTCCTGGAGAGGATGGAGTTCCGCACGCTCGCCCGCCGGGTGGCCGAGGCCCGCGGCGGCGCCCCGGCGGCGACCCCGGCGCCGAGCGGGCCGAAAGCCCCCGCCGCGCCCAGCCACGGCCCGATCGACGTCAACGCCTATGAATGCGTGCGCGACCTGGCCACGCTCGACGCCTGGATCGCGCGCGCCAGGTCCGCCGGCCTGGTCGCCTTCGACACCGAGACCGACGCGCTGTCATCGTCGAGCGCCAACCTCTGCGGAGTGTCGTTGGCGGTAGCGGCGGGAGAGGCCTGCTACATCCCGGTCGGCCATGAGCACGAGCACGAAGGCGGGCTGCAACTGGAGGCGCCGGCGGCGCTCGACCAGATTCCGCTGGACGCGGCGCTGGCGCGGCTGAAGCCGCTGCTGGAGGACCCCAGCGTCCTGAAGGTGGCGCAGAACGGCAAGTACGACATGGCCGTCCTCTCCCGCCACGGGATCGAGGTGTCGCCCATCGACGACACCATGCTGATCGCTTTCGCGCTCGAAGGCGGGCTGCACAAGAGCTACGGCATGGACGAGCTCTCGAAGCGCCTGCTCGACCATGAGCCGATCAGCTTCAAGACCGTGGCCGGGGCCGGCAAGGCGCAGAAGAGCTTCAAGCACGTGGAACTGCAGTCAGCCACTTGCTACGCAGCGGAGGACGCCGACGTCACGCTTCGCATCTACCAGCACCTGCGCCCACGCCTGGCGCACGAGAAGCTGCTGACCGTCTACGAGACCCTGGAACGGCCGATGCCGAAGGTGCTGGTCGAGATGGAGCTGGCCGGCGTCAAGGTGGACCCCGACCGCCTGCGCCAGCTCTCCAACGACTTCTCCGTGCGGATGGGCGAGCTGGAAGCCGAGGCGCACCGCGTCGCCGGCCGCCCGTTCAACCTGGGCTCGCCCAAGCAGATCGGCGACCTGCTGTTCCAGGAGATGGGCCTGGCGTCGGGGCGCACGACCGCGACCGGCGCGGCCTCCACCGACGCTTCCATGCTGGAGGACCTGGCCGCCCAGGGCCACGAATTGCCGCGCATCCTGCTCGACTGGCGGCAGCTCTCGAAGCTGAAGGGCACCTATACCGACAACCTGGTGGCCGCGATCGACCCCCGAACCAACCGCGTCCACACCTCCTATTCGCTGGCCGCGGCGACCACCGGGCGCCTGGCGTCGTCCGATCCCAACCTGCAGAACATCCCGGTCCGCACCGAGGAAGGCCGCAAGATCCGCAAGGCCTTCATCGCCGAGCCCGGCCATGTGCTGATCAGCGCCGACTACAGCCAGATCGAGCTTCGCCTGCTGGCGCACATCGGCGACATCCCGCAGCTCAAGGCGGCGTTCGCCGAGGGCCTGGACATCCACGCCATGACCGCCTCGGAGATGTTCGGCGTGCCGGTCGAGGGCATGCCCGCCGAGACCCGCCGACGGGCCAAGGCGATCAACTTCGGCATCGTCTACGGCATCTCGGCTTTCGGCCTGGCCAACCAGCTCTCCATCCCGCGCGAGGAGGCCGGGGCCTACATCAAGACCTATTTCGAACGCTTCCCCGGCATCCGCACCTACATGGACCGCATGCAGCGCCAGGTGCGCGCCGAAGGCTTCGTCACCACCATCTTCGGGCGGAAGGTTTTCATCCCCGCCGCGCAGGGCAAGTCGCCGGCCGAGCGGTCGTTCGGCGACCGCGCGGCGATCAACGCGCCGATCCAGGGCGCGGCCGCCGACGTGATCCGCCGCGCGATGATCAGGATGCCGGCGGCCCTGCGCGAGGCGGGCCTGACGGCGAAGATGCTGCTGCAGGTGCACGATGAACTGATCTTCGAGGCGCCGGAGGCCGAGGCCGAGGCGGTGATCGCCGTCGCCCGGCGGATCATGGAAAAGGCGCCCGAGCCGGCCGTCGCCCTGTCCGTCCCGCTGGTCGTTGACGCCCGCGCCGCCGCCAACTGGGACGACGCGCACTAGTCGCGCCGGAGTTACTTGGCCCTGATGGCTATGGCGGGCCGTCGCGGAGCCGCGTCAGGAAACCCATAACCGCCTAAACGCTTGGCTTCGAGGGTGCTGCGACATGGCCGTGAAAGTGTATTTCGCCTCGGATCATGCCGGGTTCGACGCCAAGAACAGGCTTGTCGAATTTGTCCGCGAAGAACTCAAATACGACGTCGAAGACTGCGGCGCGTGGGTGGACGACCCGCAGGACGACTACCCCGAAATCATCGCTCGCGCCGCCAGGAAACTTTCCGAAGACGTCGCAGCCGGGAAGGACAGCCGCGCCATCGTCGCGGGCGCGTCCGGGCAAGGCGAAGCCATCGTGGCGAACAGGTTCGAGGGCGTCCGCTGCGCGCTCTACTACGGCGATCCGGGGAACGAGCAGGTCGACGCGTCCGGAAAGCGTCTCGACGTCCTCATGTCGACCCGCGAGCACAACAACGCCAACGCGCTCTCCCTCGGCCTTCGGTTCCTGACCCTCGATCAGGCCAAGGACGCCGTCACCCGCTGGCTGGCCGCACCGTTTCCCGGAGAACCGCGCCACGCCCGCCGGATCGCCCAGATAGATAGGGCAGTTCGAAAGCTTTGAAGAAAGTCCTGGTGGAGCCGAGGGGAGTCGAACCCCTGACCTCCTCATTGCGAACGAGGCGCTCTACCAACTGAGCTACGGCCCCCAGGAAGGCGCGGAATA
>Ga0207657_10004304_pt1 | contig 15088 bp, 11 predicted proteins | sample KBSC33metaG_FD_184316 | JGI IMG/M metagenome (GOLD analysis project Ga0207657, IMG submission 184316) | Corn rhizosphere microbial communities from Kellogg Biological Station, Michigan, USA - KBS C3-3 metaG (SPAdes) (version 2) | ecosystem: Host-associated > Plants > Roots > Rhizosphere > Soil ... | reverse complement strand
CGCCGATACCCGGTCGCGAGGGATCGGGCCGCAGGCAACCGTCGCGCGGCGTCAGCACGCCGTCGAACAGCAGATGCTCGATGCGCGCGTGATCGTGGAAGTACTCCACGTGGCATACCGGCGACACGGCGCAGCAGACCGGCGCGTGCAATGAGGGGGCGCAGTGCGCGGAGAGCGGCAGCAGCCACGCCTCGCACAGCGCGCCGACCCGCAGAAAGCCGGTGACGCCCGCGCAGCGTGTGGCATCCGCCTGCAGCACGTCGACGGCGCCGGCGGCGAGCATCCGGCGGAAGTAGGTGAGGTCGTATCCGTATTCGCCGGCGGCGATGTTCATGCCGGCCGGCCCGCGATCGCGCAGCAGGCGAAGGCCGTCGAGGTCGTCCGACGAGACCGGCTCCTCGAACCAGGTCACGCCTGACTCCGCAAACCGTTCCGCGAGGCCGAGCGCCTGCTTGCGCGTGTACGCGGCATTCGCGTCGACGAACAATTCCGCATCGGGGCCGATCGCCCCGCGGGCCGCCTTGACGCGCGTCGGATCGCCGTCGGCCTCCCGTCCGATCTTCATCTTCACGCGCCGGATGCCGTCGCCGACCCAGCCGCCCAGCTGCTCCTGCAGGCGCGGGATGGAGTAGGAAGTGAAGCCGCCGCTTCCGTACACGGCCACCCGGTCGCGCACGGGACCAAGCAGCGTGACGAGCGGCAGGCGGAGGACTCGTGCCTTCAGATCCCACAACGCGGAATCGACCGCGGCGATAGCCATCGACGCGATGCCGACGCGTCCGAGATTGCGCACCGCGTGCCGCATCGATTCCCACGCGGCGGCGACCGCCATGACGTCGCGTCCGACGACGACCTCCGCGAGCACGTCTCGAATCAGCCGTGCGGTGGCGGTGTCGGCGTAGGAATAACCGAAGCCGCGGTGACGCCCGGCCGTCGCGTGCACGGCGACCAGCGTCGTGCTCGTCCACTCGAATGTGCCGTCGGATTCGGGGGCGTCGGTCGGAATCCGGTACGCCGCCACGTCGACGCGCTCGATGCGCTCGCCGCTCGCAGATCCCACCGCTTACACCACCTCGCGAACCTTGTCCTTCAGGACCGTCTTCACGATCTTCCAGCCGTCCTTTTGGCCCTTCAGCAGCGATTCGGCGAAATTCCACGCCTGCTCGGTCGTGATCTTGCCGGGCATCGGCGGCTCGTTTGGATCCACGACCGCTTCGATGACCGCGGGACCGGGAAGCTCGAAGGCCTGGCGCAGCACCGAGTCGAGCTGCGCCGGATCCTCAACGCTGAATCCGCCGGCGCCGCACGCGCGCGCGTACGCGGCGAAATCGATCGGCTGCAGCTGCACGCCGAACTGCGGCGTCGCGTCGAGGACCATCTGTTCCCACTTGATCATTCCCAGCACGTTGTTCTTGAAGATGATCACTTTCACCGGCAGTTTGTATTTGACGAACGTCGCCACCTCGCCCATGAGCATCGTGAAACCGCCGTCCCCGACGATCGCCACGATCTGACGGCCCGGGTGCGCCACCGCGGCGCCGATGCTATAGGGCAGACCGTTCGCCATCGTCGCGAGCGTGCCCGACAGGGAAAACTGCATCGTGCCGCGCATCTTGATGTAGCGCGCGGCCCACGTCGCGATCGTTCCGCTGTCCGCCGACACGATCGCATCGTCGCGCAGCAGCGCGTTGACGGCATGCGCGACGGTCTGGGGTTTCATCGGCACATCGGTGCGCGTCCCGTGGAGCTCCATCAGCTTGTTCCACTTCGTCATCCGCTCCTGCGCGCGTTCGAGGAATCCGCGGTCGGTCTTGCGATTGACGAGCGGCAGAAGCGCGCGCAGCACGTGCTGGCAATCGCCGACGAGCCCGACGTCCACCGGATGCCGCAGGCCGGTGCGGGTGGGATCGATCTCGATCTGAACCGTCTTCGCCTGACCCGGCTTTGGATAGAACTCGAGATACGGAAAGCTGCTGCCGGCGATGAGGAGCGTGTCGCATTCCTCCAGCGCATCCTGCGACGGCGCCGTTCCCAGCAGGCCGATGCCGCCGGTGGTGAAGGGGCTGTCGTCCGGCACGACGCCTTTGCCGAGCAGCGGCTTGACGATCGGTCCGGCGACGCGCTCCGCGAGCTCGAGCACCTCGGCTCGCGCATCGAGACACCCGCGGCCGGCCAGAATGACGACGCGGGATCCGGCATTGAGCAGGTCGGCGGCCTGCTGCAGTCGGCTCGGCGAGGGCATCGAGTGCTCCGGCTCGAAGATGTCGGCGCTGTGCCCGGCGATGTTGGATTCCGAGCGCGGCTCGTCGGCGCTGGTCCATTCCTGCACGTCCTTTGGGATCGTCAAGTGCGCAACGGTGCGCCGGCCCAGTGCCGTCTTGATCGCTTCGTCGACCACGTTCACGACGTGCGCCGGACCGGTGACGCGCTCGCTGTATGCCGCGACATCCATGAAGAGACGGCTGAGATCGACGTCCTGCTGACCGTGCGTGCCGATCAGATCGTGAAACGTGTGACCGGTGATCGCGAGCACCGGCTGGCCGTCGCACTTGGCGTCGTAGAGGCCGTTCAGCAGATGGATGCCGCCGGGTCCCGATGTCGCGAGGCAGACGCCGAGCCGCCCGGTGTACTTCGCGTACCCGCATGCCGCGAAGGCGGCGGCCTCTTCATGCCGGACCTGGATGAAATGGATTGCGTCCTCGCGCGTGCGCAGCGCCTCGAAGATGCCGTTTACGCCGTCGCCGGGCAACCCGAAAATCGTGTCGACGCCCCACGCGATCAGGCGTTCGACCATCAGGTCCGCTGTCGTCTTCTTCGCCATGTCTCCTCCTATGCCTCGGCGTCCCGCGAGTACCGCGTCTGCGGCCGTCGACCTCCACTTCCGAGCGTGCAGGCGCACGCCGCCACACCCAGCAGCGCCGCGCCCAGCCACCAGCGATGCGTTGCCGCCCACTCCTCGACGCTGTGCGCGGTCGCGCGATCGTCGAACGTTCCGTGCGCGCCGTGATCGCCGGCGACCGGATGCCAGAGATTGTTGGCGCGATCGGGATCCTCGGGCTCGGCTGTCTGCTGGGACGCATACCCGGTTCGCCCGAGATACCAGTCCAAGAGGCCCGGCGCAATCATGTTGCCCACAATGGCCTCGATGGTCGGCGCGCCGACATACAGCTCACGTCGTCGATGATGCGCCGCCCAGTAAATAGCCTCGGCCCCGACTTCGGGTTGATAGATTGGCGGGACCGGCTGGGCTTTGTGCGGCAGGCGGCTCTTCACCCAGCCGAACTGCGGCGTGTTCATCGCCGGCATCTGCACCATCGTCACGTGAATGGGGCTGCGGTCGTGAATCAACTCACATCGCAGCGAATCGGTGAAGCCGACAATCGCGTGCTTGGCGGCGCAATAGGCCGACTGCAGCGGGATGCTGCGGTAGGCGAGCGCCGATCCGACCTGTACGATCGTGCCGCGGCCGCGCGTGCGCATGCGACGCAACGCCGACAGCGTTCCGTACACCACGCCCAGATACGTGACCTCGGTGACCCGCTTGAACTCGTCGGGTTCCATCTCGGCAATCGGCGAGAACACCGACGTCATGGCGTTGTTGATCCAGATGTCGATCGGTCCGAGCTCGCGTTCCGCGCGCTCGGCGGCGGCCTCGACCTCCGCCGCGGACGCGACATCGGCGGGGAGCACGAGCGCCGTGCCGCCTGACGATTCGACGTCGCGGCGAGCGCCTTCCAGTCCGTCCGGACCGCGGGCGATCAAGCCGATGCGAGCGCCGCGCCGGGCGAAGGCGCGCGCCGTCGCGCGGCCGAGCCCCGCCGACGCGCCTGTGATGATCACGATTTCCGGAGCCGTCGCGTTTCTGTTGTTCGTGCGGAGAATGGCGCTCACCGGTAGACGCTCACATTGAGGAAAGTCCGCGGGCTCACAGGGCGGCACGCACGCCACGGCGAACGGTGTCGGCCGTGAAGCCGTATACGAGGTGCGCCGCCAAGGCGGAGGCGTGCACCGACGCCGGCGCCTCTGTCGGGCTGCCCGATAAACCGAGACGCGACACGGCGATTTCGTCAGCGCCGAGCCAGAGCAGAGCCCCGAACGGTAAGCCCCATCCGGCGGCGCTGTGCGGCGAGGCTTCGGTCAACGCCCCGTAAACCGCGCCCATCGCCGTGCCGAACGCGTAGTGAAGAACCGATCCGCCAACCGCTTTCTCGCGCTTGCTGAGGGCGTGATAGCCAAGCGATTGCGCGATCGCCGACGCCGCCTTCATCGTCGCGTCCTCGTCCTCCCGCGGCGGCGGGGAAGAGGCAGACGAAGACCACTTCGAGAGCTGGCTTTGAAACTGATTCATCGTCCACGACGCCGCGAGTCCGCCGGCCAGCCCGGCCACGGCGCCTTTCCAGATCGCGCGATGTTCTACAGGTGCTTGCCGCGGCCGCGCCAGACGCGTGCGCGCCGATGGGTCGCCGGCTGCGTTGACGGCGAGGAATTGAGGGTCGTCGAGCACATCGCGCGTCGATTGCTGCCAGACATGCATGATGCGAGTGGGAGCAAGATGCGGACCGCCTGCAGGTAGATGAGGTCGAGCTTCGATGTGGCGGAGCGGATCAGCTCGTCGCGTCTGCGACTGGCGAAGCGGAGCCGACGCACCCGGCGGAAAACTTTACATCATAAAGAACTTTGTATATTATCCGCCGTATCGCCTTACCCGTGGTCCGTGCGTGGGCCACGCGTCAGAACGAGGTGCGCGAATGGTTCGCTTGATGCTGTCCCTCGGCGCCGCCTGTTCCCTCATCGCGTGCAATGCCGGCGTCATTCCGCCCCTGAGCGCCGCCGCGCGGACCGGCGATCTGAGCGGCATGCGTGCGCTGCTCGATCGCGGGGCCGATCCGAACGCGATCGGCGACGGCGCCCGCTGGCCGCCGCTGCTCCACGCCGTGCACACGCGTCAGCTCGAGGCCGCCCGCCTGCTGCTCGAGCATGGCGCCGATCCCAACCTGAGCGCGAACGGCTACACCGCCTTGATGATGGCGGCCGGGAGCGGCGACGCCGATTTGCTCGCGCTGCTGCTCGATTACGGGGCGGACGCGTATGCGCAAGGCCCTGGCGGAATGACAGCGTTCTCGACGGCGGTCACCGGCGGCGCCCTGACCGACATCGATCGGCCGCTCGGCGGCGGCTGCTATCCAGCCACACTCGCCGTCCTGCTCGCGTACGCGCCCGATCTGCGGCTGCCGTCGAACGCCGCGGGACGCGACGCGAGATTCTGGGCCCGCGTGCACGCGCGCGTCCAGCAGGCGCGCAACATCGCGGCCGCGGTGTCGTCTGGCGCGGCGCCCGTCACCTCGTGTCACGACGCGTTGGTGGCCGCCAAGAGGCGGTGACGGCGGAATGAGCGCGCCGCCGCGCTCTCTCAGTGAAAGTGGTGCTTCACGACGCCGCCGTCCACGTCGGCGACCGGATAGGACACGATGAACGCGTGCGGATCAGCCGCGCGGGCGATCGCCTTCACGCGTCCGATTTCCAGCCGTGTGACGATGCAATAGAGAATGTTCTGGTCGGCGCCGCTGAGGCCGCCGGCGCCTCTGTACACCGTGACGCCGCGCTCGAGTTGCTGCGTGATGAGACGGCGAATCGTCTCGTTCTCGGGAGAGATGATCGTGATCGCCGTGAACTGTTCCAGCCCGTAGATCACGAAATCGAGCGTCTTCGCCGCCGTGACATACGTGAGGATCGAGTAGAGCGCCGCCTCGACGCCGAGAATCGACATCGCGAAGAGAAACAGCGCGATGTTGAAGATCAGGATGACGTCGCCGACTTTCAGCAGGTCCGTCCGCTTGCTGATGAGCAGCGCGGCGATCTCGGTGCCATCGAGCACCGCGCCGCCTCTGACCGCGAGGCCGATACCGGCGCCGAGAAAGAAGCCGCCGAAGACGGCCGTCAGCAGCCGGTCCGGCGTAACGTCGGGAAAATGAATCGTCGCAAGCGCGAGTGACAGACCGCCGATCGCGAGCGTGCTGCGCGCCGCGAACGCCCCGCCGATCTGACGATAGCCCACGATCACGAACGGCGCGTTGATCAGCGGCAGCCACATCGACAGCGGTTTCGTCGTGACCGCGGCGAGCAGCATGCAAATGCCGGTCACGCCGCCGTCGATGAAGTGGCTCGGGAGGAGAAATCCCTTCAGGCCCATGCCCGCGGCCAGAATACCGGCCGCAATCAGAAGCGCGTTGAGCGCTTCCCGCCGCACCGTCAGCATCGGATGAGCTCCGTCCCGAGCATCCGCTATTGTGACGCGACCTCGAGCCGATGCGACCTGAATTGGCGTGGGATCACCGCCGTTGGGAGAGATCGCGCAGGTGCGCCAGGCGGAACCACGCGAAGAGTCCGAACGCGAGAGCCGCCGTTGCCATCACGGCCGTGGAGACCGCGAGCCTCGGCAGCGACGACCAGCTGAACACACTCGTCAGGCCGCCGGCCACGGCCGCGTACGTGAGCCATTGGGCAAGTTGATAAACGGCCGCAGTCGAGTCCCACCATTGCATGTCGATCGATTGTGTGCAGGCGATCTCGCAATCGTCAATGCGCCCGGCCGGCCGCTCCGCGCGGATCACCCGACCGGCACGTGATTATTTGAGTCCGCTGCACCAGTGTGTTACATAAAGAAATCCTCAGTCCTCAGCCCGCGACGGCTGCGGGCTCGTGCCCTGGAATGAATGATCCATATACTGGCCAAACGCCACGTCCACACGCTCGCTGACTTCGCGTCCTCGAACGTTCTCCTGGCCTTCGACTATGACGGCACACTCGCACCGATTGTGTCGGATCCCTCCGTCGCTTGCCTGCCGCGGGGCACGCGGCGGCTGCTGGCGACGGCCGCGACGCGGTACCCCTGCGTGGTGATCTCCGGGCGGGCCCGGCATGATTTGGTCAAGCGCGTAGGTAATATTCCCGTGTTCCATCTGTCCGGCAATCATGGCCTCGAGCCATGGGCGCAGAACGCTGTGTACGAGCGGCGCGTGACCGGCTGGGTGCGCCGGCTCAGAGACCGGCTCCAGCCGTACCCCGGTGTCATCGTCGAGGACAAGACGTATTCCGTGACCATTCACTATCGCCATGCCCGGCGCCGCCGTGTCACGTTGGCCGCAATCGACGAGGCCGTGCGCGGCTTGCGCGGGGCACGGTCGCTCGGCGGCAAGGATGCGATCAGCCTGGTGCCGAGCGGCGCGCCGACGAAGGGGGCGGCGCTCGAGCGCGCGCGGCGGCTGCTCGCCTGCGACACGGCGATCTATGTCGGCGACGATCAGACGGATGAGGACGCGTTCTGCGCCGCTCGCGCCGATCGGTTGCTGGCGATCCGCATCGGCGCGCGCCGGCAATCGCGGGCGCGCTACTACCTGCGGAATCAGCGGGAGATCGACGACCTGCTGCGTGCGCTCCTGGTGTTCCGGCCGCTGCATCCGCGCCTCTCGCCGCGGCGTTTGCCCTCTATCCAGGCGGCCGCGGCGCTTCCCGACGCGTAAACCTCGATCTTCGCGGCGCGCCGCCCCGGCCGTGAAGCGCACAATGTAAGAGGACATGACCTCGAATCGGCCGTCCGTCTCGCGCGATACACGCCTGCTGCTCGCGATCGTGCTCGTCTCGATCGGCATGCTGTGGGTACTCGCGCGCCTGCGGTTTCCCGATCGCGTGCCGACGCCGAATCCGGTGCCGCCGGTCCTGGCGCAGCTCACGACGCCATCGCCTCTCGAGGACATCGCCGCGTCGGTCGCGCAGCTCCAGCCGCGGCTCGAGCCGCTGATCGCCGCCGTGGACGTGCAGGCGCCGCGCCAGGGTGCGCTGGGCGCGGGCACACGAACGATTTCGGCGCTGCGCTTCCGCGACGATCTCGCCGTGGCGCTCATCGCCGGCAGTTTCGGCGGCGATGCGGCCGACGTCCGCGTGGTTGGCGCGTCGGAAGTGGCGCGCGACGCCGCCTCGCAACTCGCGGTCATTCGTCTGCCCACCGGCACCGCGCCGCTGCTGTCCACGTGGGCGCCGCGGCGCCTCACGTCGCCTCGCATGATGATCGCCGCCGCCGCCTGGCGAGAGGGCGCGACGTTCCGTCCAGTCTTCATCGCTTCGTTGTACACGTCGACGAGCCCGGCATGGGCCGGCGCGATCTGGACGCTGCCGCCTCCGGTCGACCTCGAGCCGGGCACGTTTGTCTTCACCGTCGACGGCACGCTGGCCGGCCTGGCGATCGCGCGAGGGACGCAGCGCGCGCTGGTGCCTGCGGACACGGTGCTTGGCATCGCGGATCGCCTCACACGCGACGCGCGACAACCGCGCGGCCGTCTGGGCATCGATGTGCAGCCGTTGACGCCCGCGCTCGCCGCCGCCGCCGGTGTCAATACCGGTGTCATCGTCTCGTGGGTGGATCCGAACGGCCCTGCCGCTGGACTCGTGAACGTCTCCGACGTCGTGGATCGCGTCGGCGAGGAGAAGGTGACGACGGCGGAGGACTGGCAGGCGCTGACGGCGCGCCTCGCCGCGAACGAATCGGTTGTGGTCGGCATTCGGCGGCAGCACGAGATGCGCGACGTGCAGCTGACCGCGGAGGCCGTCGGGCCGCCGCCTGCCCCGACACCGGATCGATCGCCGGGCCTCACACTGCGGACGGATCCGCAAATCGGCGCGGCGGTCGTCCGCGTAGACGCCGATTCTCCGGCGGCGCGCGCCGGGCTCCAGAGCGGCGACGTGCTCACGCTCGTCGGCGACATCCAGACGCCCACCGCCGCTCAAGTGACGCACGCGCTGGCCACCGCCCCACGCGAGCGGCCGATCCTGCTCGGCGTCATGCGCGGAAGCAGCCATCGCCTCGTGGCGCTCGAAAGAACGTGGTGAGAGAGCCGTCGATCGACGTCGTCGCTCCGCTCATCGAGGGCGCGCGCCGCAGATGGCCGTCGCGGCGGCTGGCCGCGGGCTTGTCGCCCACGCCGAGGCCGGGCCTGGTCCTGATCCTCGTCGGCCTGGCGCTCGGCCCGCATGGCCTCAACGTGCTCTCGGAGCCCGCGCTCGCATCGCTGGACCCCGCGGTCTCGGTCGCGCTCGCGGCCCTCGGCGTTCTCGTCGGCCTCGGCGTCGGCACCTGGCGGCCGCGCGAACTCCGGCGGATCGGCGCCGCGGGTCTCGAGAGCGCGACGACGATCGCGCTGGTCTGCGGCGGCCTCCTGCTGGCGCGCGGCCCGTTGTTCGTGCGCGGGCACGTGTCGTGGCTCGTCGCGCTGATTGCCGGCGTCTGCGCGGCGTCTTCGTCCGCCGCCGCCGAGGTCGCCGACGCGGACCGCGGCCGCCTGTTCCCGATCCTCGTCGCGGAGGTCGACGATGTGCTGCCGATCCTGCTGGGCGTCGTGGCCGTGCTGTGGACGCGGCCCGCTGCGCCGCTCGTCGTCGCGTGGTTCCTCCTGCGCGCGGCGCTGATCGCAATCGCGATCGCCTTTGCCTCGTGGCTCCTGATCGCGCAGACCTCCGCCGAGAGCGAGCAGCGCGTCTTCGCCATCGGTGCGCTGCTGCTGCTTGGCGGCGCCGCCGCGCATCTGTCGCTCTCCGCATTGTTCGCGGGATTTCTCGCCGGGATTTTCTGGAATGCCGCTGGCGGCGCCGGCCGCGACGGCATCGCGCGCGATCTGCGCTACCTGCAGCATCCGCTCGTGGTCTTGCTGCTCGTGGTGGCCGGCTCGCGGCTCGAGCTCTCGTTCGATTTGGCCGCCATCATCGTCGCGTACGTGGTGCTGCGGATCGCCGCAAAGCGCCTGGGCGGTTGGCTCGCGGGACGCGCTGCGCCGGACGAAGGCGGCGATCCCGGGTTCGGGCTGAGCTCGCCTGGCGTTGTCGGCATTGCCATCGCGCTGAACGCGCTGCAGGCGGGAGCAGGATTGGCGGCGACCAAAACGCTGTTCGCCATTGTCGTCGTGGGATCGCTCGGATCGGAGCTGGTGTCGCTGCTGATGCTGCGCGCGGAGGGCACGTGAAGCGTCTGCTCGCGGTGGCCGTCGTCGCGGTCGCGCTGTTATGGGTGCGGCGGCTGGGAATGCCCGGTATGGAGCTGCCCACGACCGCGCTCGCGCTCGGGTTCACGCTCGTCGCCGCGATGGTCACCGGCGAGCTGCTGCGGCGCTTCCGTCTGCCGCGCCTCACCGGCTATCTGCTGTTCGGTGTACTCATCGGCCCGTATCTCGGCAACGTGATCACCGAGCCGATGGCCAGGCAGCTGCAGACCGTCAATGGCATTGCGACGACGCTCATCGCGTTCATCGCCGGCCTGACGCTGAATTTCGAGCGCATCGGCCGCGGCATCGCGGGCGTCAGACGCATGATCGCAACGACGCTCGCGGTCGCGATGGCCGGTCTGTTCGCGATCGCCTGGATCGCCTGGGTGTGGCTGCCGGTCGCGCCGGAGGCGGTGGGCGCGGCGAAGCTGGCGATGGTCGCGCTCTTCGTCATCATCGTGGTCAGCTTCTCGCCGACGATGACCGCCGCCGTGATCTCGGAAACCGGCGCGCGCGGCCGCCTCGCCGACCTCGTCCTGGCGATCGTCGTCGTGTCGGATCTCGTCGCGCTCGTGTTGTTCTCGCTCGCGATGCAGTTCGCGCGCTTCGCGCTCGCGGCTGACGCCGCTCCGGACGTGAACGTGCTCGTGCGGCTCGCGTGGGAGATCGGCGGCGCCATTGCGTTCGGCAGCCTGATCGGCGCGCTGTTCGCACTGTATCTGCGGTACGTCGCACGCGAGGTGACGCTCGTGCTGCTCGGTCTCTGCGCTCTGCTCGCCCAGGTCGGGGCGACGCAGGGCTTCGAGCCGCTGCTCGCGGCGATGGCGGCGGGCATGGTCATTCAGAACGTCGCCGTGCCGCAGGGCGATGCGCTGAAGGTGGCGATCCAGCGCGGCGCCCTGCCCGTGCTCGTCGTGTTCTTCGTCGCCACCGGCGTGTCCCTCCAGCTCGACGCGCTGTCGACGATGGGCTTCGTCGCGATCGCGTTGGTGGTGGCGCGCATCGCGTCGATTCGGCTCGGCGTGCTCGCGGGGCTTCGCATGTCGGGAATTGATCGCGCCACCGGCGAGCACGCGTGGACCGGGCTGGTGTCGCAGGCCGGCATCACGCTCGGGCTCGCCTCCGTTCTCGCGACCGAGTTCCCCCCGTGGGGCATGCGCGTGCAGACGCTGCTCGTCGCGCTGATCGCGATAGACGAGCTGGTCGGTCCGTTGCTGTTCCGCACCGGCCTCGCGCGTGCCGGCGCGATCGACACCGACGTGCGGCGCCCGCTGATCGTCGTGTCGAACCGGGAGCCGTACCTGCACAACTACGATCGGGACGGACGCGTCACCGTCGGCGCGTCGGCCGGCGGTGTGGCCGTGGCGCTCGACGCGCTGATGCGCGAACGCGATGGCATATGGATCGCGTATGGAGACGGCAGCGCCGATCGCGCGGTGGTCGACGCGCACGACAAGGTGCGCGTGCCGCCCGACAGTCCGTCGTATCAACTGCGCCGGCTGTGGCTCGATCGATCCGAGTACGCGGCGTACTACGGCGGCTTCGCCAACGAGGGGTTGTGGCCGCTGTGCCATCTCGTCGACGTGCGTCCGCAATTCCGCAGCGAGGATTGGGCCGCGTACCAGAACGTCAACGCACGCTTCGCGGAGGCGGTCGACGAGGAGCTGCCGACGCCCGAGACGCCGGTGTTCATCCAGGATTATCACCTCGCGCTCGTGGCGGCGCGCCTGCGCGAGCGGCGTCCGTCGGCACGCACCGCCTTGTTCTGGCACATCCCATGGCCCTATCCGGATCGGCTGCGCATCTGTCCGTGGCGGCGCGAGATCCTCGCCGGCCTGCTCGCCAACGATCTGCTGGCGTTTCAGCTCGAACGCGATCGGCGAAATTTCGTCCTGGCGGTCGAAGACACGCTCGACGCCGAAGTGGACGCCGACGGTCAGCGGATCTGGTTCGGCGGCCGCGTGTGCACGGTGACGGCGGCGCCCATCGGCGTGGACTACGATCGCATCCAGAGCGTGAGCGGCGATGCGGCGCTCGTGAACGAACAGCAGCGGCTGCGCGAGCTGTTCGGTCTCGACGCGGCGATTCTCGGGCTCGGCGTCGATCGGCTCGACTACACCAAAGGCATTCCCGAGCGTCTCGCGGCGCTCGATCGCCTGTTCACCAGGCGGCCGGAGCTGCGCGGGCAGCTGACCTTTTTGCAGATCGGCGTGCCATCGCGGTCGAGTCTCGGCAGCTACGGCGCCATCGAGGCGGAAATCGATCGCAAGGTCCACGAGGTGAACCGGCGCCACGGACGGCCTGGACAACCGCCGCCGATCCATTACCACAAGGCGTCGCTGACGCTGCCGAGCCTCGTCGCGCTCTATCGGCTCGCGCATTTCTGCATCGTGAGCTCGCTGCACGATGGCATGAATCTGGTCGCGAAGGAATTTGTCGCCGCGCGGGACGATGGCGACGGCGTGCTCGTGCTGAGCGCGCTGGCCGGCGCCGCGCAGGAGCTGCGCGACTCGCTCCTGATCAATCCGTACGACATCGACGATTTCGCCGACGCGTTGATGCAGGCGCTCGACATGCCTGTTGCGGAGCGGCGGATGCGCATGCTCGCGATGCGGCGGATCGTGGCCGGCCGCAACGTGTTCGGCTGGGCGTCGGACATCCTCGAAGGCCTCGAGAGCCTGTGGACGAAGCCGCTCGAGTACGCCGCGCGGGCGCCCGAGGACGCGCCCGTATGATTCTTCGCGCGTGGTGTCGGTACATCGACATCGCGCGCGCCGCTTCCATCGCTGACGCGCAGCGCGTGCGGTGGCGCGTGGCTTGCACTCGCGCATGACGGGATTTCCTCATGCGAATAGCCCAGGTCGCGCCGTTGTTCGAGAGTGTGCCGCCTGCGTTGTATGGCGGCACGGAGCGCGTCGTCTCGTATTTGACGGAAGAGCTCGTCGCGCTCGGACACGACGTCACGCTGTTCGCCAGCGGCGATTCGCGTACGAGCGCCGTGCTCGTCCCGGTCTGTCCACGATCGCTCAGGCTGGATCCGCGCTGTGTGGATCATCTCGCGTGCGAGGTGTTCCTGATCGAACGCGCGGCGGCGCTCGCTCATCGCTTCGACGTCATCCATTTTCACACCGCGCACCTGCATTTTCCGGTGCTGCGCCGCACGCCGACGTCGGCCGTCACGACGATGCACGGGCGCCTCGACATGCCGGAGCTCGTGCCGCTGTACGACGAGTTCGCCGAGGCCGCGCTGATTTCGATTTCAGACGCGCAGCGCGTGCCGCTGCCGAACGCCAATTGGGTGGCGACGATTCACCACGGCCTGCCGGTTGGCGCGTTCTCGTTCCATGCACGGCCCGACGGCAACTACTTCGCGTTCCTCGGACGCATTTCACGCGAGAAGCGGGTGGACCGAGCCATCGCGATCGCGAAGGCCCTCGGCGTGCCGCTGCGGATCGCGGCCAAAGTGGACCGGGCGGATCGCGATTATTTCGAGAGCGAGATCCGTCCGCTGCTCGACCATCCGCTCGTCACGTTTCTCGGCGAGGTCCGTGAGGAGGACAAGGACGCGTTCCTCGGCGGCGCACGCGCGCTGCTGTTTCCCATCGACTGGCCCGAGCCATTCGGCCTCGTGATGATCGAAGCGCTGGCGTGCGGCACGCCGGTGGTGGCGTTCCGCTGCGGTTCGGTGCCCGAGATCATCGAGCCGGGGCACACCGGCTTCATCGTCGACACGATCGAGGAGGCGATTGCGGCGACGCGATGCGTCGCCACGATCGACCGGCGCGCCTGCCGGCAGGCATTCGAGCAGCGCTTCAGCGCGCGGCGCATGGCGCGACAACACGAGGCGCTGTACGAGCGGCTCCTGGACGAGCGAACCGCAGACGGCCGCTGCCTGGCAGGTTCATGACGATGCCCGAGGTCCTTCAGCTCGACGATCAGTTTCCCATTGTTGCTGACGCGCAGCGCACGCCCGGGCCGCTGCGGATCCTGAAATGCGGCGACACGTTCGGCGTGTTCGATCAGCACGGCGACGTGAACGGCGCCGATGCCGACGAGCAGGGGCTGTACTACCACGGCACGCGGTATCTCTCGACGCTGGAGCTGCTGCTGGCGCGGCGCCGTCCACTGTTCCTGAGCTCGGCGGTCAGCGACGACAACGTGCTGCTCGTCGCCGATCTCACCAATACGGACGTGCGGCGCGAGCAGCGTCTCGAGCTCCCGCGCGGCGAGATTCATCTGTTCCGGTCGCGCGTGCTGGGCGATCGGTCGTGTCTCGAGCGCCTGCGGATTTGCAATCACAGCATGCGCGCGGTGGAGATCCCGCTGTCGATTCGCTTCGACGCCGATTTCGCGGACGTGTTCGAGGTGCGCGGCACGCGGCGCGAACGGCGCGGCGAACGGCTCCCCGATCGGATCGCCGAATCGGAGTGCGTGTTGAGTTACCGCGGCCTCGATGGCGTGGAGCGGCGCACGCGCATCGCGTGGACGCGGACGCCGGATGCGCTCGAGCGCGGCCTCGCGCGCTTCACGTTTCAACTCGAGCCGCACGCGCTCCTCGCGTTCGAGATGCACGTGTCATGCGAAGACGAATCGAGCACCTCGTCGCCGCCGCCCGATTACGAGGCGGCGGTGGCCCGGGCGCGCGCGACGGTGGCCGCCCAGCGCGCGAGCGGCGCGGAGATCCGCTCCTCGAACGAGTCCTTCAATCGCTGGTTCCATCGATCGGCGGCCGACCTCCGGATGATGATTACGGCGACGCCGTGGGGCCTCTATCCGTACGCCGGCATTCCGTGGTTCAGCACCCCGTTCGGACGCGACGGGATCATCACCGCGTTCGAGATGCTGTGGGCGCATCCCGACGTCGCCCGCGGCGTGCTGGCCTTCCTCGCCGCGACGCAGGCAACCGATTACGCCGATGCGCAGGACGCCGAGCCGGGGAAGATTCTGCACGAGATGCGTGGTGGCGAGATGGCGGCGCTCGGCGAAGTGCCGTTCGGCCGTTACTACGGCAGCATCGATTCGACGCCGCTGTTCGTCATGCTCGCGCACGCCTACTACCG
>Ga0207657_10004302_pt1 | contig 15090 bp, 18 predicted proteins | sample KBSC33metaG_FD_184316 | JGI IMG/M metagenome (GOLD analysis project Ga0207657, IMG submission 184316) | Corn rhizosphere microbial communities from Kellogg Biological Station, Michigan, USA - KBS C3-3 metaG (SPAdes) (version 2) | ecosystem: Host-associated > Plants > Roots > Rhizosphere > Soil ... | reverse complement strand
ATGCGGTTGTCGGCGACCAGAGCGATCGCGTCCTCGAACAATTGCAGCCGGTGGTCGAGCCAGTCGTCCATGTCGGCGAGCATCTTCTCGGGGAGGTCGTAGCGCACGCCGCCGACGCGGAAATAATTGGCGTGCATCCGGGCGCCCGACGCGCGCTCGTAGAATTGAAGCGTGTCCTCCCGAACCTCGAACAGCCACAGGTTGGGCGTCATCGCGCCCACGTCCATGATGTGGCTTCCAAGGTTGAGCATGTGGTTTGAGATGCGGGTCAGCTCCGCCATCAGCACCCGGATGTACTGGGCTCGGATCGGGATCTCGAGCCCCATCAGTTTCTCGATCGCCAGCACGAAGCTGTGCTCCATGCACATCGGCGAGCAGTAATCGAGCCGGTCGAAGTAGGGCAGCGCCTGCTGGTAGGTCTTGTACTCGATCAGCTTCTCGGTGCCGCGGTGCAGAAGCCCGATGTGCGGGTCGACCCGGTCGACGATCTCGCCGTCCAGCTCCATGATCAGCCGGAGAACGCCGTGCGCCGCCGGATGCTGCGGCCCGAAGTTGATCGTGTAGTTGTTGAGCGACTGGTCGCCGACCTCTGCGCCCTCGAAAGGCACGCCCTCGCCCCCGGCGCCGACGCTGAGCTCGACTGTGCGGGTGTCGGTCATGCGGCCCCCGTCGGACGGCGGCGATTACGCCCCTTGGGCTTCGGCTCGTCGATATCGGTGGTCTCGATGGTCTTGGCCTTGCGCGGCTTCTTCGCCTGCGCCGCCGCTTTCTTGTCGGCCAGCTTGCCGCCGCCGGTGTCGGATGGCTTGTCGGTAGTCTTCGGAGTCGAAGTCGGCGTCGGCGGGCTCGCCTTGGCATCCCCCGTCGGCGACGGTGCGGGCGAGGGAGCGCCGGCTTCTTCCGGCGTTGCTTTCTCGTCGCCGGGGAGGCGATATTCCGGCCCCTGCCACGGCATCAGGAAATCGAACGCGCGGAAGTCCTGCGGAAGTTCGACGGGCTCATAGACGACGCGTTTCTCCACCTCGGAATAGCGAAGCTCGACGTGGCCGGTCAGCGGGAAATCCTTGCGCTGCGGAAATCCCTCGAAACCGTAATCGGTGAGGATGCGCCTCAGGTCGGCATTGCCGCTGAAGACGACGCCGTACATGTCGTAGACTTCGCGCTCGAGCCAGCCGGCAACCGGCCAAAGCCCGGTGACGCTCGGCACCGGAATCGTCTCGTCGGTGGTGACCTTCACGCGGATTCGCCGGTTCTTCGTCAGCGAGAGCAGATGGTAATCCAACTCGAACCGCTCGGCGCGGTCGGGATAATCGACGCCCGCAATCTCCATCAGTTGCTGATATTCCAGGCCCGGCGTGTCGCGGAGCGCACGAAGCACGTCGACGATCGCCTCGCGACGAACCGTCAAAGTCACCTCGTCGACAACGTCCTTTGCCTTGATCAAGGCATCGCCGATGACGCCCTTGGCCGAATCGAGGACACCCTCGTTGGATGCCATCTTCGGCACGTGGGGAGCGAACTGGACGGCCATCAGCGCTCGATGGTCCCTTCGCGGCGGATCTTCCGCTGGAGCTGCAGGATCCCGTACAGCAGGGCCTCGGCGGTTGGCGGGCAGCCCGGCACGTAGATATCGACCGGCACGATCCGGTCGCAGCCGCGAACCACCGAGTAACTGTAGTGATAATAGCCGCCGCCGTTGGCGCAGCTTCCCATCGAGATGACGTAGCGCGGCTCGCTCATCTGGTCGTAAACGCGGCGAAGCGGCGCGGCCATCTTGTTGCACAATGTCCCGGCCACGATCATCACATCCGACTGGCGCGGCGATGCTCGAGGCGCCACTCCGAAGCGTTCGAGGTCGTAGCGCGGCATGTTCACGTGGATCATCTCGACCGCGCAGCAGGCAAGCCCGAACGTCATCCACCACAAGGAGCCGGTGCGGGCCCAGGTGAACAGGTCCTCGGTGGAGGCGACGAGAAAGCCCTTGCTGTCGAGCTGCGAGCGCATCTCCTCGAACTGCTTCATGTCGACGCCGCCCGGAACCAGGCCGGCGGCGCGCGCCAGCTCCTCCTCGGTCGGCATCGGGTCGTGCCGGGGGTCGAGCATCACTCCCATTCGAGCGCCCCCTTCTTCCAGGCGTAAGCCAGCCCAAGCCCGAGCTCGGCAAGGAAGATCATCATCGCCAGCCAGCCGGCGAGCTTGGTCGCTCCCAGCGACACGGCCCAAGGGAAAAGAAACGCCGCTTCGAGGTCGAAGACGATGAACAGGATCGCGATCAGGTAAAAGCGAACGTCGAACTGAGAGCGGCTGTCGCCGAATGCGGGAAAGCCGCACTCATATTCGGCAAGCTTCTGCGGATCAGGCTGATGGGCGCCGGTGAACCGGGCAACGATCATCGGCAGCACGACGAAAGCGCCCGACAACCCCAAAGCGATCAGGAGGAAAAGCAGGATCGGCAGGTAACCGGCAGCAACGCTGGCCAAGGGGAACTCCAGGGGCTCGAAAACTGCGCGCGCTTTAGGACAGCGAGTTGCCTGTCGCAACCTTCTGGGTCAGCTTCTGAGCGCCCCCGCCACCAGCTTCTGCAACTTCGAGTGAATCGCGGCCGAGGCGGCCACATATTCGCCCCGCTCGTAAGCCCGGTCGGAGCCGCGGTAATCCGTGACGAATCCACCGGCCTCGCGGACCAGAAGGATCCCCGCCGCAGTATCCCAGCGATCGAGGTCGTCTTCCCAAAAACCGTCCATTCGTCCCGCCGCCACCCATGCCAAATCGAGCGCGGCCGAGCCGAAGCGGCGGACGCCTGAAACGTGCGGGCCGACCGCGGCATAGATCTTGCTCCAGCGCTGGGCATCGCCACGGCCGCGATGCGGGATTCCGGTGCCGATGATCGTTTCGGAAAGGTCGCGCCGGGCGGACACACGAAGCCGTCGGTCCTGGAGCCAGGCGCCCCTGCCCTTCTCGGCCCAGAATTCCTCGTCGTTGACCGGCTGGTAGATCATCCCATGGGTGATCTCGCTGCGTCCGTCTGGCCGCTTCTCCTCCACAGCGATGGAGATTGAGAAATGGGGAATCCCGTGGAGGAAGTTGGTGGTTCCGTCGAGCGGGTCGACCACCCAGCGCGGCTTGCCGGGATTGCCGGCGATCTCGCCGCCCTCCTCCAGCAGCAGTCCCCAGTCGGGCCGGGCGTTGCGCAGTTCCTCGACGATCGTCTGCTCGGCGCGCTTGTCTGCCATCGACACGAAGTCGGCCGGGCCCTTGCGGCTCACCTGAAGCTGCTCGACCTCGCCGAAGTCGCGCCTGAGCCGCGGCGCCGCCTTGCGGACGGCGCGCTGCATGACGGTGATGAGGCCGGAGTGGGAGACCATTCAATCGTGCCTAATCAGCGCGCCGGACATATTCCTGCGTGTACGGATCGACCACGATCCGGGTTCCGCTGCCGATGTGCGGCGGCACCAGCACTCGAACGCCATTGTCGAGGATCGCGGGTTTATAGCTGGACGAGGCGGTTTGCCCCTTCACCACCGCGTCGGCCTCGACGATGGTCGCTTCGACGTGACTGGGAAGCTCGACCGAGATCGGCCGCTCCTCGTACATGTCGAGGGTCACCTCCATTCCGTCCTGGAGGAAGGCCGCAGCATCGCCCAGAAGATCGCGCGGAAGGCTGACCTGCTCGTAACTGTCCTTGTCCATGAAGACGAGCATGTCGCCTTCCGCGAAGAGATATTGAAATTCCTTGGTGTCGAGGCGGACCCGCTCGACGGTCTCGGCGCTGCGAAATCGGACATTGGTCTTCCGGCCGTCGATGAGGTTCTTCATCTCGACCTGCATGTAGGCGCCGCCCTTGCCGGGCTGCGTGTGCTGGATCTTCACAGCGCGCCAGATGCCGCCTTCATATTCGATGATGTTGCCGGGACGGATGTCCACGCCGCTGATCTTCATTTTCGTCTCTCGGAGGAGTTGGGAAAGAGCCGCGCGGGCCTTACCCGCTGGCCTTCTTTCCGGCAAGGAGCGGGTAGGGATTGATCGGATCGCCCTCCCACCAACGCTGGCCCGGCGCCATCCGGTTGATTGCGAAATGGAGGTGCGGACCTGCGGCGCTGGCATCTCCGCTGTGGCCGACGCGGGCAATCACCTCGCCTTGGCGGACGTGCTGCCCTTCGGCAAGGCCCGGCGCGTAGCCCTGCAGATGCGCGTAATAATATATCCATTTCCGATCATCGGAGCGGATGTAGATCGTGTTTCCGCCACCGCCTTTGCTGAAGAACAGCTTTTCGACGGTTCCCGGCGCGGCGGCGATCACCGGCGTTCCTTCCGGAGCTAAGATGTCGAGCGCGTCATGCCTTCGCCCGCCCGCGCGGGCGGCGGTGAAGGTGTCGACCAGGTCCGCCTGCTTCACGCCTTCGACCGGGATTGCCAGTCCGGCGGGACCGACGACGAGGCCTTCGGCGATCGCCACCGGCGCTTGTCCCGGTGTTCCGACGTTCGTCACCTTGCCGGCGGGCGCGAATTCCTGCGGCGCGCTGAAGATGTTGAAGGTGAAAATCCAGAACAGGCTCGTCAGGATCGCGGTGATGACCGCGGTCGAGACGATCGTCAGCACCCGCCCGCCTTTCGCGGCTGCGGTGCGGATCGGCTCCGGCCGTGGGTCCACGCGCAACTCTCCTTGGCTGTGCTCCGTTGTCAAAAGGAAACGATGGAGGGCATTGTAGTTTCCGCCAGCGCGCTAATCCGAATCGGCTGCTCCGGCTGGAATTACCGCCACTGGCGCGGGCGATTTTACCCCAAAGGGCTGCCGCAAAAGGGCTGGTTCCAATTTTATGCCGAGCATTTCGACACGGTCGAAATCAACAACAGCTTCTACATGCTCCCCAAGCCCGCGACCTTCGACAAGTGGCGCGAGCAGGCGCCCGCCGGCTTCTGCTATGCGGTCAAGGCGAACCGCTACCTCACCCAGGCCAAGAAGCTGAAGGATTGCGAGGAGCCGCTGCGCCGCATGATGGAGGCCGTTCGGCACCTCGGCGATCGGCTCGGGCCGATACTTTACCAGCTGCCGCCGAGCATGGGCATCGACCTCGATCGGCTGGAGTCATTCCTGACGCTTGTGCCCGGCGACGTCACCAGCGTGTTCGAGTTCCGCAACATGAGCTGGTACGTGGGGGAGACCTACGCGCTGCTCGACCGCCATGGCGCCGCCTTCTGCACTCACGATATGCCCGACTCCGCAAGCGAGCGGATCGCCGTGGGCCCTGCCACCTACGTCCGGTTTCACGGCGGCGAGGGCAAATATTGGGGCCGCTATTCCGACGAAAGGCTGATGAGCTGGGCAGAATGGCTGGTGCAGCAGGCCCGGTCAGGGCGCCCCTGCTGGTGCTACTTCAACAACGATATCGACGCGCATGCCATTCATGACGCGCAGACGCTGAAATCGATGGTGAGGCAGCTCAAGCGCTGAGCGTCTCCGCAAAAGCGCGAACGGCCGCGGCCGGATCATCCTTGCCCCACACCGCCTGACACACGGCCAGGAAATCGGCGCCCGCGGCGACCAGCGGCTTCGCATTGTCCGCGGTGATCCCGCCGATCGCGACGCACGGGATTTCGAACAGCGTCGACCACCAGGTGAGGATCGACGGATCAGGACGATAGTCGCTGGGCTTGGTCGTGGTGGGATAGAAGGCGCCGAAGGCGACATAGTCGGCGCCCGCCTCCCCTGCATCCATCGCGAGGTGTCGGCTGTCGTGGCAGGTTCTGCCAATCTGCGACGACGGGCCGAGCAGCGCCCGCGCCTCGCGAATGTCGCCGTCGCTCTGGCCGAGATGGACTCCGTCGGCGCCCAATCGCTTCGCCAGAGCGACGCTGTCGTTGACGATGAAGGCCACGTCGGCATCGGCGCAGAGGCGCTGCAGCGGCTCGGCGAGCCGGGCGAGCTCATGCTCGTCGGTGTCCTTGACCCGAAGCTGGAACGCCGATGCGAGGCCGGGCTCGAGCGCCGCCTTCAGCCGGTCCGGGAAGTCGCCGCCAACGTCCTGCGGGCTGATCAGGTAAAGGCTGCACGCTCCGCTCTCGCCCGGCGCAAAGGCGGCTGCGAATGCCTCGGTGACTTCGTCCAAGATCAGGCCGGCACCTTCTCGGTCGACGCCTCGTAGATCTGGTCGATCGAGGCGGCGAGCGTGCGATTGAACTCCTGGTCGCTCATGTCGTGGCGAAGGCCTTCGAGAAGCGCTCGCGAGAAGCTCGCGACCATGCCCGGGTTCATCGCCAGCTCGCGGCACGCCTCGTCGCGCGAATAGCCGCCCGACAGAGCGACGACTCGAAGAACGCGGTCGTGCCGGACGAGGCTGTTGAACAGGCCCGGCTTGGCCGGGATCGACAGCTTGAGCATCACCTTTCGGTTCGCGGGAAGCGCGTCGAGCGCCCGTTCGAGCTCGTTGAGCAGAATCATGTCCGATTTCACCCGGTCGGCGCTCTTGATGTTCACCTCGGGCTCGATGATCGGCACCAGCCCGTGGTCGAGGATCTGCCCGGCGACCTCGAACTGCTGGCGGACGACATTGCCGATTCCGCCCGGGTTCGCCGAGTTGATCAGCGAGCGCATCTTGGTCCCGAAAACGCCTTTTCCAACAGCGCGCTCGAGCAACGGGTCCAGAGTCGGATTGTCCTTCATAAGCTGGACTCCGTCGGCTTCGTCGGCGAGTCCCTTGTCGATCTTGAGGAATGGAACCACCCCCCGGCTCCACAGATACTCCGGCACCGGCCGCCCGTCGGCGTCGCCGTCCATCGTCCGCTCGAACAGGATCGCGCCCAGAATCTTGTCGCCGTTGAACGGCGGAGCGGTGATGATTCGGACCCGCATCTTGTGGACGAGGTCGAACATCTCCTCGTCGCTCGACCATTCGTCGCCCTTATAGCCGTAATTCTTGAGCGCCTTCGGAGTCGAGCCGCCCGACTGGTCGAGCGCCGCGATGAAGCCGTTCGAGTTTCGGATCTTGTCCAGCATGTCCTGATTCTGAGCCATTCTTTTCACCCTGTTCAGCGGTTCGGAACCGGAGCCCATGGCGGGCCCTTCAGTTCGAGATTATTGCCTTCCGGATCGGTCACATAGATCGACGGTCCGTTTCCATCCGCACCATAGCGCGAGACGACCTCGCCTTCGATCCCGTGGATCGCGAGATGAGCAAGGATCGCCTCTCCGTCCCACGGAAGCACGCGAAAGCAGACGTGGTCGACGTTGCGGCCTTCGCTGCCCGGCGCAGCACCACCCGCCGCACCGAGCTTGCCGCCAACGGGAACGAGGTCGACGAGCGAACTCCCGACGCGCAGCTGGTAGAGCCCGATGTCGTCCTCCTTCTTCTCCCATCGAGCGCCGAGCACGTCGATGTAGAAGCCGGCGACTTTCTCCAGATCGACCACCCGAAACACGACATGATCGATGCCCTGGATCGTGATCATGCCCGTTCGAGCGCCGCGACACCCGGGAGCGTGCGTCCTTCCATCCATTCGAGAAATGCCCCGCCCGCGGTCGAGACGAAGCTGAAATCCCCGGCGACTCCGGCGTGATTGAGCGCGGCGACGGTGTCGCCGCCGCCCGCGACTGAGACAAGCGAGCCGTCCCTGGTCAGCGCCGCGGCCGTCTTGGCCAGGGCGACCGTCGCGGCATCGAAAGGCGGCACCTCGAACGCGCCGAGCGGGCCGTTCCAGACGAGCGTCCGACAGATTTTCATAACGTCCGACAGCGCCTCGACCGCTTCCGGGCCGATATCGAGGATCATCTCGTCCGACTGAACCTCGTGGATGTTGCAGGTCCTTAGGCTTGGCGGATTGGGCGCGAACTCCTTCGCCACGACCACGTCGTACGGCAGGTGAACCGTGCAGCCCGCCTCGTCCGCGCGCTCCATGATCGCATTGGCCTCGCCGGTCAGGTCGTGCTCGCAAAGCGACTTGCCGACGCCGATTCCGCGCGCCGCGAGGAACGTGTTCGCCATCCCGCCGCCGATGATCAGGTGGTCGACCTTGCCGACCAGATGTCCCAAGACCGCTAGCTTGGTCGAGACCTTGGCGCCGCCGACGACCGCCGCGACCGGCCGCTCGGGATTGCCGAGCGCGCGCTCCAGCGCCTTCAGCTCCGCCTCCATCGCCCGCCCGGCGAAGCTCGGAAGATAGTGAGTCACCCCCTCCGTCGACGCGTGGGCGCGGTGCGAGGCCGAGAAAGCGTCGTCGACATAATAATCGGCGAGCGCCGCCATCGCTTTGGCCAGCGCGGGGTCGTTCTTCTCCTCGCCGGCGTGAAAGCGGGTGTTCTCGAGAATGCCGATATTGCCCGGAAGCATCGTTTCGATCGCGCGCTCCGCCTCCGGCCCCTGGCAATCCTCGATGAACCGAACCGACCTTCCAGCGAGCCGGTGCACCGGCATTACCAGCTGGGCCGTCGACATATCCGGTCGGCTCTCGCCCTTCGGCCGCCCGAAATGCGACAGCAGCAGCACGATCGCACCGCGGTCGCTGAGCTCCAGCACGGTCGGAAGCATCGCCCGAAGCCGGGTGTCGTCGGTGACGGACGCGCCGTCCATCGGCACGTTGAGGTCGACACGGACGAGCACCCGTTTGCCGGTCAAATCCTCCGGCAGGCCGTCGAGGGTTTTGAACCCCGGCACAGCGATTCTCAGCCCAGCTTCGCCATCGCCGCGGCGGTGTCGACCATCCGGTTCGAGAAGCCCCATTCGTTGTCGTACCAACTGACGACGCGGACGAGCTTGCCTTCCAGCACCGCGGTTTCGAGGCTGTCGACGGTCGAGCTTTGCGGCGTATGGACGATGTCGACCGAAACCAGAGGCTCTTCCGAATAGACCAGAATGCCCTTGAGCGGCCCGCTCTCGCTGGCCGCCCTGAGAACGCCATTCACTTCCTCGACGCTGGTGTCCCGCTTCGGCGTGAAGGTGAGGTCGATGAGGCTTCCGTCCGGGACCGGAACTCGGACTGCCGAACCGTCGAGCTTGCCCTTCAGCTCCGGAAGCACCTCGCCCACCGCGCGCGCAGCGCCGGTCGTGGTGGGGATCATCGACATCGCCGCGGCGCGGGCCCGCCGCAGGTCCTTGTGGATCTGGTCGAGAATCTTCTGGTCGTTCGTGTAGGCGTGGATCGTCACCATCAGCCCGCGCTCGATGCCGATCGTGTCGTTGAGCACCTTGGCGACCGGGGCGAGGCAGTTGGTCGTGCACGAGGCATTCGATACGATCTTCATGTCGCTCGTCAGCTTGTCGTCGTTGACTCCGTAGACGACCGTCAGATCGACGCCCTTGGCCGGGGCGGAAATCAGCACCCGCTTCGCGCCCGCCTCAAGATGCTTCTCGCCGCCCGCCCGGTCGGCGAAGAATCCGGTGCATTCGAGCGCGAGCTCCACCCCATATTCCTTGTGCGGAAGCTTGGCCGGATCGCGCTCCGCCGTGACGTGGATCGTCTTGCCGTTGACGACGATGTCGTTGCCCTTCGTTGTGACCTCGCCGGGAAAGGCGCCGTGAACGCTGTCGCGCTTGAACAACCAGGCGTTGGATTCGGCATCGGCGAGGTCGTTGATGGCCACCAGCTCCAGCCCGCAGTCCGGCCGCTCCAGGATTGCGCGGGCAACCAGCCGCCCGATCCGCCCGAAGCCGTTGATCGCAACTTTCGTCATCTTGTTTCCCTCTTTTGCATATGGTCGACCACCCGCGCGGCGACCGCGTCGGGGGTCAGTCCGAAATATTCGTAAGCGTCCTTGGCCGGCGACGAGACGCCGTAGCGGTCGATCCCGATCCGCAAACCGTGCAGGCCCGTATAGCGCTCCCAACCGAAGGTCGTCCCGGCCTCGACCGAAACCCGAAGTATCTCCTTGTTCGAGACGTCCGGGAGGATGTCCTCGCGATAATCGGCGGGCTGCGCGTCGAAGCGCTCGGTGCAGGGCATGGACACCACGTCGGCGCCGATCCCCTGCTGTTCAAGCTGCTCGGCCGCTGCGAGCGCGATTTCGACTTCGGAGCCGGTAGCGAGAAAGATGACCCTGCGCCCGCCTTTGGCCGATTTCACGCGATAGGCGCCGCGCGCGCTCAGATTCCCGCCAGCCGGCTGGGTTCGGATCGGCGGCAGGTTCTGGCGGGTGAGAGCGAGGATGCTCGGCCCGTCGCTCGCCAGCGCGAGCGCCCAGCATTCGGCGGTCTCGACCGCATCGGCCGGGCGATAGACGTCGATCCCCGGCATCGCGCGCAGGCTCTGGAGATGCTCGATCGGCTGGTGGGTCGGGCCGTCCTCGCCAAGGCCGATGCTGTCGTGGGTCATCACGTAGACGACCCTGGCCCGCTGCAGCGCCGACAGTCGGATCGCGGGCCGTGCATAATCGGTGAAGACCAGGAATGTGCCGCCGTAGGGGATGACCCCGCCGTGAAGCGCCATGCCGTTCATCGCCGCAGCCATGCCGAACTCGCGAATTCCGTAATAGATGTACCGGCCGGCGTAATTCTCCGGCGTAAGTGCCTGCAGGGCCTTGGTCTTCGTGTTGTTGGAGCCGGTGAGGTCGGCCGATCCGCCGATGGTCGAAGGCACCGCCGGGTTGATCGCCTCTAGCGCCATTTCCGACGCCTTGCGGGTCGCGACCTTGGGCGGGTTCGCGATGAGGGCGTCGACGTGCGATTTCAGCCAGCTCTCGTCCGGCTTGGCAGTCAGGCGAGCGAGGAACTCGTCCTTCTTCACGCTTTCGCTCAGCCGCCGGTTCCATTCGCGGCGGTCCGCCTCGCCGCGCTTGCCCGAGTCGCGCCAGGCGGAAAGCACGTCGTCGGGAATTTCGAACGGCGGCGAATCCCAGCCCAGCTCCTTGCGCGCCGCAGCCACCTCGTCGGCGCCGAGCGCCGCGCCATGTGTGGCTTCGGTGCCCTGCTTGTTCGGAGCGCCGTAGCCGATGATCGTCTTGCAGCGGATGAGCGACGGCCGCGGGTCCGCGAGCGCCGCCTCGATCGCCTTGGAAACTTTGGCGCTATCGAGTCCGTCGCATTCGACGGTGTGCCATTGAGCGGCGGCGAAGCGCGCGATCACGTCCTCGTTGCGCGACAGGTCGGTCGACCCGTCGATGGTGATGCGATTGTCGTCCCACAGCACGATCAGCCGGCTGAGCTTCAGGTTCCCCGCCATCCCGACGGCTTCGTGATTGACCCCTTCCATCAGGTCGCCGTCCCCGGCGATCACGTAGGTTCGGTGATCGACCAGTTCGTCGCCGTAGATGGCGTTGAGATGCCGCTCGGCGATGGCCATTCCAACGGCCATCGCGAAGCCCTGTCCCAGCGGCCCGGTGGTGACCTCCACCGCGGGAAGCTCGAAATTCTCGGGGTGGCCTGCGCAGGGGCTCCCCAGCTGCCGGAACCGCTTGATGTCGTCGATCGTCGGCCGCTCGTAGCCGGTGAGGTAGAGCAAGGCGTAGAGCAGCATCGACCCGTGGCCGGCGGACAGGATGAAGCGGTCGCGGTCGGGCCAGCGCGGGTCCTTGGGATCGAACTTCAGGTGGCGGGTGAACAGCGCCGTCGCCGCGTCCGCCATGCCCATCGGCATGCCCGGGTGGCCGCTGTTCGCGGCCTCCACCGCGTCCATCGCCAGCGCGCGAATGGCGTTGGCAAGTCGGCGTTGGGTCGGCTGCAAGTACTCGCTCCTCAAGCAGGTGCGGCCTTAGGCCAGATTCGGCGGGCCGATGGCGGCTCCTTTGGGCGGTGACTCAAGAAGCGTCAACTGCCCCTCTCGCCTTGCCCCGCCGCTCTAACTTTCGTACGCGGGAGCGATGGATGACGGGGGCCTTTCGACGGCATTGGATCGTGCCGAGCGCGCGCTTGCGCGGATCCAGCGCGCCGTTGCCGAGCGCAAGCCCGCCAGCGGCCGCGACGACGAGCTGCGTGCCAAGGTCAGGGACGCGGTTTCGGAGCTCGACCAGCTGATCCGGGAAGCGGCGCGCTGATGGCCGAAGTGGACGTCATCATTGCCGGCCGCCCATATAGGGTCGCCTGCCGCGACGGCGAGGAAGAGGCTCTGCGCACCGCCGCCCGGCTGGTCGACGCCAAGAGCCGGGAAGCCCTCGCCGGGCTCGGCACGCTGTCCGAAGCCCGGCAGCTTCTGTTCGCCGGGCTGCTACTTGCCGACCAGCTGATCGACCACCATCCGGAGGCGGCGGCACCGGCCGGACCGGACCCGGAGCTTGCCCAGCGCGTCGAACGGCTCGCGCAGCAGCTCGAATCGCTCGCCGACTCCCTTGAGGCCGAGGCATCGCACGCCTAAATAGGGGCGGACGGGTACTGCCCGGTACGAGGCCATGAACATCCCTGAGGCGATTAAATATCCTAGGGAGCTGTCCCTGGTCTGACCCTGGTCAGGCACACACGGCGCCCACCTGACGTTTGTGGCGTCAGAGGATTTCCGGCAAACGGCCACGGTGGTCCCGTCACCTCCTCATCCTCCACGCCCCCCAGGGCCTGGACAGCCGATCCCGCCGCTGTCGAAGGAGGCGTTGCGCCTCGCCGCGCTGGAAGCGCGCAAGGCATTCGTTCGCACGCTCGACGATGCGACTCGGACATTGCTCGAGGAGAAACTGGCGCGGCAGCTCACCAGCCTGTGCGCGTCGGCCCGGGTGGTCGCCGGTTACTCGCCGATGGGCAGCGAAATCAGCCCTTTGCTTGCGATCGAGGAAGCGCGCGCGGTCGGCGCCATCGTCGCCTTTCCCGCTTTCGGCGATCCAGCCAAGCCGTTCCGGTTTCTCGCCGGCGACCCCGTGGCGCCCGGCCCGTTCGGGATCATGCAGCCTAGGGCAAGCGCTCCGCCGGTCGACCCCGATCTTGTCCTGGTGCCGCTGATCGCAGTCGACCCGCATGGTTCGCGGCTGGGGCGCGGCAAAGGTCATTACGACCGCGTTATCGCCAAATTGAAGCGTTCCGGGGCCAGGCTGATCGGAGTCGGCTGGTCGATCCAACGGCTGGAAGATACGGTCCCGGCCGATCCTTGGGATGTCCAACTCGACGCCTTTGCGAGCCCCGACGGGCTCGAATGGTTCGACCGTTCAGGCCGCGGCCATTGAACTTGCCGTATTAGTCGACTATATCAGCGCGACCTTCCAAATGACCGCGTCGACACTCTCTCCCGCCCGCCAGAGGGCCGTGGCGCTGTGGCGCCGGCACCCGCGCGAAGTGGCCGTGCTCGGCTCGCTTGCGCTGGCGGCAGCGCTTGCCGCCGGCGGGGTCGCCTGGTCGACGCCCAACCTCGACAGGATCGGTGAAGCGCGCGCGGGATGGACCGCTCCCCAGCCGCCGCCCCTGCTGATCCGCGACATCGCGCCGGACCAGGCGCTTGCGGTCAACAACGAAATCCCGCTCGCCAATGGGCCCAACCCGGTGGCGGCGCCATTCTCGCTCGCCAGCGCCGACGCTTCGACCCGCGCGCGCGCGCTCGATTGCCTCGCCAGCGCGGTCTATTACGAAGCCGGCAACCAGAGCGAGGATGGCGAGCGCGCCGTGGCCCAGGTCGTCCTCAACCGGGTGCGGCATCCTGCCTTCCCGTCGAGCATCTGCGGAGTCGTCTACCAGGGCTCGACGCAGGCGACCGGCTGCCAGTTCACTTTCACCTGCGACGGCTCGCTTGAGCGCCGCCCCGACGCCGAGGGCTGGGCTCGAGCCAAGACAATTGCCGAGGCGGCGCTGAATGGCGCGGTGTTCGGCCCCGTCGGCCTGGCGACACACTATCACGCCGATTACGTCGTCCCTTATTGGGCTTCGACGATGGCGAAGAACGCAGTCATCGGCGCGCATCTCTTCTATCGCTGGGCAGGAAGCTGGGGAAAGCCGGCCGCTTTCACCCAGAAATATGCCAGCCAGGAGCCGAACTCGGCAGCGCTCAAGTCCGCCGCTCTCGCCGCCTTGGGCAGCCGGCCGGCCACGATCCAGACCCAGCAGGTCGCGGATATCCCCGGGGCCGAGGTCGAGAAGGCGCCGCCGGGCCGAGTCGCCGTCCGGTTCAATCTCGCCACGCTCGCAGCGGCGCGCAAGGCTGCCGACGAAGCTCCGCACAAGCCCTATGTCGAAGAGGTCGCCGCGTCGGAGAACCTGCGCTGGACCCTGACCGGGTCGACGCCGGATGCGCCGCAGAAGCCGCTTGGAAGCCCTGCAACTTACGGTCCGACGAAGAGCCCGAGCAACTAAGGCTTCGAGGCCGCTGCCGAATCCAGCATCGGCAGGATTTCTAGGTCGACCTGCGACCGGATCTGGTGAAGGTGCGAATCGGCCCCGAGGCTGTCGTCCGAAAGGGTCCGCGCCGCCGCAATTTCGCGAGTGACGACGGCAGCCTCGTTAAACGGGCTCGAATCCGGCTGGTCTGAATCTCCATAGAGCGTCAGCATCGCCTCATCGAACGCCGCGCAGGAATCGAACCAGCCAAGATTGCGCTGGCGCCGAAGCGATAGCTGGCAATCGCGGCTGTAGGCGCTTGCACCTGCCAGATCGCCGCTCGAGTGAAACCTTATCGCGTCAGCGATCGCCCTGGTCACAATCTGCGGGTGAACCGGATCGTCGAAGGTGGCCAGGCGCTCTCCATAATCGGCACCCTCCTCCGATCGCTGCGGACTGCTCCATTGCGACAAAAAGAGCAACGCCGGTCGCGTCGGGCTGCGCTGCGCATCCTCGCTTGCGAGCGCGATCGCAACTCCGACGATCGCGAAGGTGAGCAGCCAGCCGAGCCGCCGGGATCTCGCCGGCCCTGGCCGCCTTCGCGGCGGGACTGTCACTGGAACCCTGACCGGCTCGCCAAGCCGCCGCCGGAGCAACGTGTACGCGCGGTTGATCTCCGCAGCGCGGTTCGAATCGCCTCCTGGCCGGTCCGGGTGGTGGCGCTTCATCAGCCGCCGGTAGGCGTCGTTGACCTCCGCGCGGCCGGCGCCCGGCCGAAGCCCGAGAATCGCATAGGCGGAACGCTCGGCGGTCATTGCCGGTCGAGCCTAGAGCAACGTTGTGAATTGAAGAAGTGGCGCGAGTGACGGGACTTGAACCCGCGACCTCCGGCGTGACAGGCCGGCGCTCTAACCAACTGAGCTACACCCGCGCGTTTTCT
>Ga0207657_10004301_pt1 | contig 15090 bp, 14 predicted proteins | sample KBSC33metaG_FD_184316 | JGI IMG/M metagenome (GOLD analysis project Ga0207657, IMG submission 184316) | Corn rhizosphere microbial communities from Kellogg Biological Station, Michigan, USA - KBS C3-3 metaG (SPAdes) (version 2) | ecosystem: Host-associated > Plants > Roots > Rhizosphere > Soil ... | reverse complement strand
AGGAGAAATATAACGGCCGCTTATATAATGTCTTTACGCTGAGAAAAGTGGAATTGTATCCTCTGCAAGCCGGCAAAATTACACTTGATTCAGTAGTTTCAGATAATAAGGTTACGTTCATAAAATCTGACTATGCTAAGGCACAGATGGATAATGGGTTTTTTGATATGTTGCAAAATTTTGGCGATGCCGGAATTCCTGCGAGTGGTTTAGTTGAACAAAATCTGACGCTGAAAACCGCGCCTGTTACCATTGATGTAAAGCCTTTGCCATTAGAAGGCAAACCCGAAGACTTCAGAGGCGCTGTTGGTGATTTTAAAATATCTTCCTCGCTTCTAAAAGATAATATTACGACGGATGATGCCGGAACTTTAAATGTTGTGGTAAGCGGCAGAGGTAATATTCAATTGGTAAATGCTCCTAAGATTGTTTGGCCCGAAGGCATTGATGCGTATGAAGCCAAAGTAAAAGATAATGTGGACAAATCGCAGGTTCCGATGCAGGGCAGCAAAGTATTTTCATTTCCATTTACAGTTTCAAAACCCGGAGATTATAAAATTGATTCTATCTCATTCTCTTATTTTGATCCTGAGACTGCTACTTATAAAACGGTATATACCCCTTCATTGGAAGTGCATGTTAGTAAAGGGACTGGCCATCCGCAAAATTCATTTGCAAAAAACAATAAGAATGTCCCGGATAGCAACTCGTTTATTTCAACAAAGACAGAATTGTTCGGGGGAATTATTTTATTAATTGGGATCATTATTTTAATCATTTTCTTAATTATTAAAAAAAATAAAAACAAAGATCTTTTAGAGACTAAAATAAAGCTGGACGATCTTAAAAATGCACAGGCAGAAAAGGAAAAAGAGTTTGTGATTCCTGAAAATCCATTGCTATTAACGCACGAAAAACTGGTATCCCAAAACAGTAAAGAATTTTTTTCTACGCTGGATATCTCATTAAAAAATTACCTGGCTTCAAAGTTCAAAGTGCCTGTTAATGAGTTGACGAGGAGACGCCTCAATGAAGAACTGGATAAATGTAGTGTTAGCCTTGGCACCACCCTGATGTTAACTTCACTTTTGGATGAAATAGAAATCAATCTATATGCTCCTCCGTCAAGCATCCACCATCTGAATAACGTATTTGAAAAGGCTTCTGAAGTGGTGTCTCTTTTAGACAAGCAGGTTTGCAATTAGTTCCAGATTTAACTGATGCTTATTCCCATTCGCTATCGCAAGAGAATGAGAATCGCAATCATTGTTTCTGCAAACAAAACCACTGACCAGCAGGCAAACAAATTCAAAGGATTCTCAATTAGTTGTAGTTAGTAAATTTGTATCCGATGCCTCGTACAGAATGAAAATATTTGGGATTGCGGCTATCATCTTCAAAGTACTTTCTGAAGTTTAAAATAAAATTATCTACTGTACGCGTAGTAGGGTAAACATTATATCCCCAAACCGATTGTAGAATTTTTTCTCTTGTTACTACTTCATTTTTGTTTTCAATCAGCAGTTTTAAAAGCATTACTTCTTTTTTAGTAAGATCTACTTTCTCGCCGGATTTTGTGGCACATTCCAAAGATTTAAAATTGATCACATTGTTTCCAAAATTATATTCGTCAGCAACAGGTTCTTTAGCAGATATTTTTTTGCTTTTATTAATCAGGATACGTATTCTTATCAATAATTCTTCCAGGCTAAAGGGTTTTGTAACATAATCATCCGCGCCTTTTTTGAGGCCCAGTACCCGGTCGGTACTCTGGTTTTTTGCACTAAGCATCAGGATCGGGATTTCTGTATTGCTTAAGCGTATATTTTCACATACCGTAATGCCATCTATTTCAGGAAGCATTACATCAAGGATAATGAGATCGAAATACTCACTTCGAACAGCATTTAATGCTTCCTCTCCATTGTAAGCGGACGAGACATTATATCCTTCCATTTCAAAATTCAGTTTCAAGGTATCCTGTAGATTTTCTTCGTCTTCTACCAGGAGAATCGAGCGTTTTTTTTGTTGCATGTGATGGAAATTAAAAGTTTTAAATTCTTGAAGTTTTAAATTGTATCTCAAAAATAGCCCCGTAAGGAACATTATTTTTCATAGTAACGCGTCCATGATGTTGCCTCACAATTTCTCTTGTAAGATAAAGCCCTAAGCCGGTCCCTTTCGTTTGAGTGTGCCTTCCCCGAAAGTATTTATCAAAAATTTTTTCTTTTTCACTTGAGGCAATCCCTGTTCCTTCATCTATTACCTGTAGAAATATCTTTTTATTATTTTGAAAAACTTTTACCAAAACTACATTGTCTTTTCCTGAATATTTGAGTGCATTATCTAAAAGATTGTTAATGGATAATTGCAACAAAATCTGATCTCCGGTAATTATGGCCTCATCCGTGGCATCAATTTCTATTTTTCTTGAAGGAAATCGTTTAATAAAATCTTCCACGCAATCATTTACAAGAATACCAAGATCAAATTTTTCATTATTAACTTTATATCCGCCGGAATCTATCTGGCTTGTCAGAAGCATATTATTGCACAAAGCATCAAGCCGGTTGGCCTCCTGAATGGTGTTCTCTATTAGTTTACGCTTCTGGTCGGGCTCAAGCTTCCTGATTTGCATGGTTTCCAGGTTCAGTTTGGTAATGGCAATCGGTGTTTTTAATTCATGCGTTATTGCCATCATAAAATTTTTCTGGTGCTGTGACTGTACCAGTTGCCACCTGATAAGCCTTAAAATAATGAAAGCACCTGCAAATATTAACAAAAGAAAAGTAATGCCTTCTCCGATATATTGATCAGTTTTCCTGTCTCTAAAGGCTTCTATTTTTTCCCTTTGTTGCAAATTTGATGAAGCTTCAGTTTCAATTGCCTTAAGCCTGAATTTATAAATCTCCTGGTTTTGGCGATTGAGGGCGATATACCAAAATACCAAAGCGGCAAGTATATAAGTAAGTAAAAACCAGTAAAAAATAAAAATTAATCTCAGTGGCTTAGCCTTTATTTTATTTTTGAGGGTTTGATAAGCCATAAATCCAGGATTTGAAATTCGATATTAAAACGAAAATAACAAGAAGTAAATCCTACAATTTTACCTTTTCCACGCGCACTCCAATATTTAAAATATATTTCAATGGATTTTCCCGCATGATCTGCGCAATAGAGAAAGTATAATCTCCCGGCTTCTTAAAAGATAACGGCCCTGCTGAAATATTCTTTCTCACTTCATAAATATCATCCATCCCTGTTCCGCTCCATCCTTTGGAATCATTAGCTAACTGGATATTGATATTCTGGTAGTGCATCGAATCTAAAGGAGAATCAGATCCAATCCTGAGCCAGATATTATTGTAATTGTAAAGATCGGTGTGGCGCAAAACTATATAAACATTGTAGAGCGATGCTGTATCATCAATATGAAAAGTAAACTTGGGTACATTTGAGTAATACCACTCCTGGCCTGGTATTGCGGCTTGTTTTTCGAATAGATTGATCCTGATACACGAACCAAGGCAAACAGCAATAAAAAATATAAAAATGATTCTTGTCAAACTGTTTTTTGTGCAAAAATAATTTCTTTTCATAAGCATAGAACAGGAGCTAAAGAATATTAAAAGTTTGTTCCTTTATTTTTTCAAGTTCATCTTTCATCAACACCACACATTTTTGTATGTCGGAATCATAAGCTTTGGAGCCGGTGGTATTTATTTCTCTGCCAATTTCCTGAACCACAAAAGAAAGTTTTTTGCCTTTTGTTTCTTCATCGTCTCCGATAATGGACAAAAAATATTCGCAATGATTTTTAAGCCTTACCTGTTCTTCCCTGATGTCTATTTTTTCAATATAGTAGATTAGTTCCTGCTCAAGCCGGTTGGCATCATAATTCTCTTTACCGACATTTTCTTCAAGAAGCTTTATCAATTCATTCTTCATGTTCTTTCTTCGTTGTGGTTCCAATTTTAAAATATGTTCTTCCTGCTCGTTGATTTTTTTTATTCGAAGAAGTAATTCTTTTTCCAACGATTTCCCTTCATCTATTCTATGTTTATTCAATTCATGTATGGCGGCTTCAATTACTACTTTCAAATCTTTCCAGTCATTCTCATTCAATACTTCATTGCTCGGCGATACTATTTCCGGCAATCTTAATAATGCTGCCAATACAGAGTTGGTATCAATAGATAATTCATTTGAAAGGTTTTCTATTTGCCGGTAATACGCCTTGATAAGATCAGTATTAATTACAACAGGTTTCGTAGCCCCGTTTTGTTTTATCACGATTAAGCATTCAATAGTACCTCGTAACAAATATTCCTGTATGAGGTTTCTTATATCAAATTCATGTGTTTTTATAAGCGCAGGAATCTTCAAATTAATATCAAGTTGTTTGCCATTGAGTGATTTTATTTCTACAAGGTAAGTTTTGTCACCTATGGTTTGTTCTACTCTGCCGAAGCCAGTCATTGATCTTAGCATCTTTAATTTATCTTTTTTGAATTTTGAGCAAGTTATACAATTCCTGCTGTGATATTGATTTCTTTTCTCCCGGTTGCAATTGTGCTAATGTAACACTTTCTATCCTTGTTCTTATTAATCTTAAGGTAGGGTACCCAACTTTGGCTGTCATCTTTCTTACCTGCCTGTTCTTACCTTCTGTTAAAATTATTTTGATCCAGCTATCCGGGATGTTTTTTCTAAAACGAATAGGTGGTATTCTTTCATGCACTGATGGAGGCACATAAAATTTTTCTGCCTTACATTTTTTTGTCTGAAAGTTTTTACCATCAACATTAATGGTAACGCCGGCTATTAAACTTTCAATTGCTTCCTGTGAAACAGATCCTTCTACCTGAACCCAATATTCTCTTTCATGTTCATGCGCCGGATTTAATAACAAATGATTTAATTTTTTATCATCGGTTAAGATGAGTAATCCTTCGCTATCATAGTCTAAACGCCCTACTGGGTAAACGTTTGATGGAACATCAAAAAAATCTTTCAGCGTTTGTTTGCCATCTTCAGATGTAAATTGACAAAGAACACGAAACGGTTTGTACGCGATAAAATAAGTGCTCAAAAAGAATTATTTAAAAACCAAAGTATGAAATTTTTTATAACCGCTAATGATAAGAAATAATAAAGCCCGTCAAAAAATGCACGGGCTTTGTTATATGGATGGGTTAGTAAGTACAGGAAATAAATTTCCTTACACAATATTAAAAATAATTTTTGCTAACTAAAAAAATATTTGCATTTTTTTTATCAACATTTTTAAAAGTACTGTGGATAAGATGAAGGAAATATGCTTTTTAAAATTTCTTTTTATTTTATTTTATGAGGAACAATTACCCTTTTTTATTTTCAATAATTTTTTTATTCTCTTTTAAATCTAATGTGGCAAAGTGTTACAGAAGATTTATTATTTTATTCTTATCAAATGCCGGAACAATTTTATCGTTTCTAATCACTTTTAATAAATGCTTTTTTTACTTTTTTATTGTCTGTGCTTTGTTTTTTTTCCTGAATATTTTTTTAAGGTTTTGTTTAAAAACAGATGATTTGTATCAAAATGCAAACTTTATCTTTGATGCTTAATTTTTTTCTATGCAGTTTCCTTCGCCAGTTTCAGCTCAATGGATCGCTGATTTTATCAATGCAAAAATTTCCGGAAATACAAATTCGTTTGCTACGGGCATCAATGAAATTCATAAAGTAAAAAAGGGTGACCTGGTTTTTGTTGATCATCCAAAATATTATGACACCTGCCTGAATAGCGCTGCCACATTCATTATCATCAATGCTGATAAAGAAGTGCCACCGGGAAAAACATTGTTCATTACAGAAGATCCTTTTGAAGCTTATTTAAAAATTGTAAAGCATTTTAAGCCCTTTACTCCTTCGGATAAAATGATTAGCGACACCGCCAAAGTGGGAAAGGATACTGTTATTATGCCTAATGTTTTTTTAGGCAATAACGTAAGCATAGGAAGTAATTGCGTTATCCATCCTAATGTAACTATCTATGATGATAGCATCATTGGCGACAATGTAGAGATACATTCCGGAACCGTAATCGGAGGGGATGCTTTTTATTTCAACACAAAAAAGAACAGGGAAAACTGGTTTAAGAAAATGCAAAGCTGTGGCAATGTAATAATTGAAAACGATGTGGAAATAGGCGCCAACTGTACGATAGACAGAGGCGTGAGCGACTCCACAGTTATTGGCAGCGGCTCCAAATTAGACAACCTCATTCAGATAGGCCACGATGTGGTAATAGGAAAAAATTGCCTGATTGCTTCGCAGGTAGGCATTGCAGGAGGAACTGTTTTGGGTGATGGGGTTACGTTGTGGGGCCAGGTAGGTGTCAATAAAACGCTTACGATTGGCGCTAACGCAGTGGTGATGGCACAAGGCGGTGTTCCTTCAAATTTAGAAGGAAATAAAACTTACTGGGGAACTCCCGTCCAGGAGTTTTATAGTAAAAAAAGGGAACTGGTTTTTATAAAAAGACTTCCGGAGATTTGGGAAAAAGTAAAGGGAATAAAATCGAATCCTGATAACGATAAACCATAGGAAGTGTTGAAATCAAATCTGAAAATAGACTCAGTGAAAATGAGCAATTCAGAAAATAAGAATCTTCCAAAATTGTTGCTTTACTGCTTAAGAATAAAACAGACAATAAAAAACTTACTCCGGCTCATAATCATAAGGAAGCATGTCTCCTATTTTTTTAAAACCAAGATATCCATTGGTTACAATATCTTCCTGGTCATAAAAGAATCCATTTTGTTCAATAAAAAAAATTTCATCCTGGGGAAAAAGGAGCGTTGATAACTGGAAATTTTTATTAACCGTGGAATCCATATCAAGGTAAATTTTTTCAGGCTTTGCATCAGTGTAGATCAATGCTACTTCCGGCTGATTTGGACGAAAGGCTACCGTGTTAGTACTGTCGTCTTTCTGATAATTCAACGAACCGTAAAGATTTTCAAGAGGGATGGGATAATCTTTTCCATTATTCTTCACAATGAACTGAAGTTGAAAACCATCTTCTTTTAATGTCTGCGAATAAAGGCTTCGCATAAATTGTAACAAAGATCCTTTGTATGCGGAAGCCCTGTTTTGTGTCCATGTTTTTTGCTGTGCAGAGTCCCCTTGCATTTGTTCAAAAAGAGGATAGCCGATAAATAAATTGGTTTTGGTATCATAATAATTAGTGAAAGAATCAATTGCAAATTTCAGTGTATAACCCAAAGCAAAGTTGTCAACGATCAGTGGCTCCTTTGCAAGCACTTTTAATTTGTTGTTTTTTTTGCTAAAATAAAAATGCAGCACTTCAGGATTTTTGATCACACATTGTTTGGCAAATTTTGTTTGACCTATAAAATTATCTGTAAAGAAAGAGCCATATTTCTCCCATCCGTTTTTTACTTCAGGATTGATGATAATAGTAACTGCTTCCAAAGATTTTTCTTCGGGGTTTAATTCTATTACCAGGCTAGCATTCAGAGAGGTAGCATGGCTGATGCGAATTGATTCTGTTTCGTATCCGGTATAAGTAGTTACCAATGAATAGCCGCCATCAGGAAGATAGACGCTGAAATTACCAGATGAATCTGTGGCTTCACCAATAGTAGTATTTTGGGCAAACACAGACGCTCCCTGTAACGGCAATCGCGTATTTTTATCAATTACTTTTCCTTTTACTTTGTAAAAAGAAGTTTGAGCTTTCAACATTACAGGCCCTAATAATAAAGAAAGAACAAAAATAAAAACCGCTACAAAGAGAATTTGAAAATTAGTTTTCATCCGGATATTTTTTGATTAAAGACTATATTTTTCTTTCAACGTTGAACAAGTGTGCTCAATTGTATCTTCTATTTTTGTAAATTGAAAACGTGGAAGCGCTTTTAAAATTTTACTATTATCAAAATATACTTTTACCTGCGCGGTCCGAACGGTTTCTTTTGTCAGCATGTGTTTTTTCCCGGTAAATTTTGTTCTCAGCGCTTCAGCTCTCCATATTAGCCCGGCCAGTAAAGGAGTTACTTTTTTATAAGGAGGCTTTTTATGAAAGCATTCAGCGATTCTTGTAAATATTTCTCTGAAAGGTAAATTCTCTCCACTTAAAATGAAACGCTGGCCTGAGATTTCGCTATTCATTAACAGGATCATTGCGCGGGCTACATCTCTTACATCTACTACGCCGGAAACGCCATCCGTGTACCATTTGAATTCGTTGTAAGCATTTTTAAATATAACGGATGATCCATTATCCCAATCATCTCCTCCTAATATTAAAGATGGATTTACAATTACAGCCTGCAGGCCTTCGCCTATTCCGCGCCACACTTCCAGTTCACCAAGGTATTTTGATTTTCCATAATTACTGTTATTGGTTTCTTCGCTCCAGTTCATTTCCTCAGTAACCACTTCACCTTTTCTTATTCTGCCCAAAGCCGCCACAGAACTAACATGCACCAATTTTTTTACATCAGCATCAATACACGCGTTAACAATATTTGCTGTTCCTTCAATATTCATTTTTAATACGCGCATTTTATCTTTAGGATCATAAGATACATTGGCCGCGCAGTGATAGACATGGCTGATTCCCTGCATATTTTCTTCCAGCTTTACCACGTCCAGAATATCACCTTGAACGAGTTCAAGTTTGGGATGAGAAATTGAAATAGGCGTAGCGTGATAGATCGCTCTCAAGTTTTCTCCTTCAGCAAGTAACTGCATGATGAGCTCTTTGCCTACAAGCCCGGATCCTCCGGTTACGAGTATTTTTGGGGAATTTGTATGTTGCGGATAGGGATTTTCTTGTGGCATTTGTGGGTTTAGAAAAATTATTTCAATACCTAAATTAATTCATCCTTTCTATTTATTCTGATAAATATAAAATCCTTTTCCCGTTTTCTTTCCTAATTCATTCTTTTTTACTTTTTCTACCTGAATGGATGAAGGCTCAAAACGCGTTGCTTCATCAAAAGCGTGATACAAGCTTTCGGTAACTGCAAGATTGATATCTATTCCAATAAGATCCATCAATTTAAATGGGCCCATTTTAAAACCTGTGGCTTCTAAAATTTTGTCCACCTGTTCAAATGAAGTAATTCCTTCTTCTACCATTTTAAGCGACTCCAAATAATAATGCCTGGCCACCCGGTTCACGATAAAGCCCGGTGAGTCTTTACACATTACAGGCATCTTGCCCATTTGTTTACAAATATCAAAAACTGACTTTGCTACCTCATCATTGGTTTTATTTCCTTTTACTACCTCTACCAATTTCATAATGTAGGCAGGATTAAAAAAGTGCATTCCAACAACACGTTCCGGAAAAATTATTTTTTCCTGGATAGATGAAATGGAAAGGGAAGAAGTGTTGGTAGCAAAAATGACTTCTTCATTATTGTATTGAGCAAGATTATTGAAAAGAGAAACTTTGGCTTCTTCTTTTTCTATGATGGCTTCGATTATTACAAACGCGGAACAATCTTTTATGTCATTTGTAAATTGAATGCGATTGAAAATGTCTTCTTTTTCGTTCGCAGTAATTTTATTTTTATCAATTAAATATTGAAGGTTTTTTTCAATTGAAATTTTTGCTTTTTCAAGAACGTTTTCGTTTACATCATAAAGAATCGTATCAAAGCCACTTTGCGCAGCTACCTGTGCGATACCGCTTCCCATAGTTCCTGCTCCGCAAACGCAAATGGTGATGGTCATGTGAAAATGCTTTTTACAGTAAACGGACAAATATTGAAGATTCTCATTTAGTTCGATAGATTGTTTGTGCGTAACAAATTTCTTCAGTTATTTATTTAGTCCAGTTAGCAAAGTCAAGCCCTTTTATTCTTTTAAAATGATCAGTATTATTTGTAATTAGTTGAAGTTCACTTGCCATTGCAACTCCTGCAATTAATGTATCAGTGTGTCCGATTTCAATTCCTTTCTTTCTTAGTTCTGCTTGAATGTTTGCGGATATTCTTGCGGTTCGTATTGTCAATGGAACAACTTTGTTAAGCTCTACAAATTGCTCAAACCGTTCCATCTGTTTTCTTGCATCCTTATATAAAAGTCCATTTAAAATTTCGTAGTAAGTGATAATGCTTAAGCTTACAAAACCATATTCTTTCAAATGTTCATCAACTTTTTTTATAACTTTAGTGTTTCCTCTTAAAAATTCTGATAGTATATCTGTGTCAAGAATTGATTGCTTCATAGATCAATTTTGCGGTCAAAAAGATTTGCTCTTATTTTTTTAGTCTGGTCAAGATATTCTGAATAATCTTCATTGCTCAAATCACTGAATGATCCGCCGAAAGACAAGATTTTTTTGCGAATAGCCTCTGTCTGTTTCGTGTTAGGTGTAAGTGAGTGGACTAATTGGTAAAGTTCTTCCAATCTGTTAACAGGAACGTCTTTGATTTCTCTAAGTATATTATCTAATGTCAACATAGTTATAAAAAGTTTAGGTCGAAGTTAGTAAAATTGTTGCGGTTCAGTTAATGTAATACTATTGGAATTTAGTGTCGAAGAGCGTGAAAAATAAATGCAAAACCCTTTAAATAAAATAGCATTGATTGCAAAGTCAAAACTAAACCGCACTCTCAAACTGTTTCAAAAACCTTACATCATTTTCGCTAAAAATGCGCAAATCTTTTATCTGGTATTTAAGCATTGTAATTCTTTCGATACCCATGCCAAATGCGAATCCTGAATATTTTTTAGAATCGATGCCACAATTTTCCAACACATTCGGATGCACCATTCCGCAGCCGAGAATCTCTACCCATCCCGTGTGTTTGCATACGTTACATCCTTTGCCTCCACATATCAAACAGGAAATATCCATTTCGGCGCTCGGCTCAGTAAAAGGAAAATAAGACGGGCGGAAACGCACTTTGACATCTTCTCCAAACATTTCCTTTACAAAAAAATAAAGGGTTTGTTTTAAATCAGCAAACGAAACATCATCTGCAATGTATAAACCTTCTACCTGGTGAAAAAAACAATGCGCTCTTGCGCTAATGGTTTCATTGCGATAAACACGCCCCGGACAAATAATTCTGATGGGCAACTTTCCTTTTTCCATCTCGCGCACCTGCACGCTGCTGGTATGTGTGCGCAGCATCCACGCAGGATCTTGTGATACATAAAAGGTATCCTGCATATCCCTTGCAGGATGATTTTCCGGTAAGTTTAAAGCGGTGAAATTATGCCAGTCGTCTTCTATCTCAGGGCCTTCGGCCACTGCAAAGCCGAGGCGCTGAAAAATAGAAACTATTTTATTTCTAACAATGCTTATCGGGTGCCTGCTTCCTATAGGTAAAGAGTTTCCGGGCAAACTCAAATCAATTGTGCTCTCAGATGTCGATTGCCGGTTATCAGTCATCTTCTTCAGTTCCTCCCATTTATTTTCTGCCAGTAACTTAAGGTCATTAAGTTCTTTGCCCATCTCCCTTTTATTTTCAGGAGCTACGTTTTTCATTTCAGCCATTAATGATTTTACTGAACCATTAGAGCCAATAAATTTAATTCTGAAAACTTCGGCAACATTTTCTTCACCGGATGAGAAATTATTAATCTCTTCTTTTAAACTATTTATTTGCGTAAGCAGATTTTCCATAAATGCAAAAATAAGCGAAACGGAATTTACATTTTCGCCTGGCAGTAAACCCCGCCTGAACGAATCCCCGTCCGACCGTGTCATCCGGGCGGGATTCGGGCAGGCAACAAATAACCGGATTTTTTAATTAGATGGTATATTATCCCGCCCACCCTTCCCTATCCAGGCTTCGGTATTGAATGGCTTCGGCAAGATATTCAGGCTTTATATCGTCACTGCCTGCAAGATCCGCAATGGTGCGGCTTACTTTCAAAATACGGTCGTAGGCGCGGGCTGAGAGATTCAATTTTTCCATGGCTATCTTCAAAAGATTAGAACCAACCTGTGAAATGACACAAATTTCTTTAAGCATTTTACTACTCATTTGGGCATTGCAATACACGCCCGGATTATCCTTATATCGTTCTGCCTGTTTTTCCCTGGCACGAATTACTCTTTCACGAATGCTTTCACTTTTTTCAAAGTTTTGGGTGGAGGATAATTCACTAAATGCAACGGGAGTTACTTCTACATGAAGATCTATGCGATCTAATAAAGGCCCTGAAATTTTGTTCAGGTATTTTTGCACAGCGCCCGGCGGGCAACTGCATTCTTTTTCAGGATGGTTGTAATATCCGCACGGACAGGGATTCATAGAAGCAATCAGCATAAAGCTTGATGGAAAATCAAGCGCCACTTTTGCCCGCGAAATGGTAACCCTTCTTTCTTCCATTGGCTGCCGCATTACTTCCAAAACAGTTCTTTTAAATTCGGGCAATTCATCTAAAAACAAAACGCCATTGTGTGCCAATGAAATTTCTCCGGGCTGCGGCATTCCTCCTCCACCCACAAGGGCCACATCAGAAATAGTATGATGAGGCGAGCGAAATGGACGCTTGGAAATTAATGTTGCATTTTCAGGAAGTTTGCCGGCTACACTGTGAATCTTCGTGGTTTCCAATGCTTCCTGCAAACTGAGCGGTGGAAGGATTGTTGGAAGACGCTTTGCCAGCATGGTTTTACCGGCTCCGGGTGGTCCGATTAAAATGGCATTATGACCGCCTGCGGCGGCGATCTCCAATGCGCGTTTTATATTCTCCTGCCCTTTTACATCGCAGAAATCTATTTCAAAATCGCTTTGTGCATTTGCAAATTCTTCTCGAGTATTGACAACGGTTGGTTGGATGGAATTTTCATCAATAAAAAAATCAATCACATCATTAATGTGCCCTACGCCATATACATTCAACTTATTGACCATCGCTGCCTCACGCGCGTTCTCTTTTGGAAGAATTAATCCTTTGAAATTTTCTTTTCTTGCCTGGATAGCGATGGGCAAAGCGCCTTTTATAGGCCGTACAGTACCGTCTAAACTTAACTCACCCATGATCACATAGTCGGTGAGCTTTTCAGCGTTTTCCAATTGCTCGCTTGCTCCCAAAGTAGCTAACGCAATGGGAAGGTCAAACGCGGTTCCGCTTTTACGAATATCGGCCGGAGCCAGATTTACAACTACTTTTACCCTTGGAAAGTGATAGCCATTTGCCTTAATAGCACTTTCCATCCTTTCCAGGCTTTCCTTTACAGCATTATCAGCGAGACCAACAATTGATGTAAATTTTCCGCTACTCACATTTACTTCCACCGTGATGGTAATAGCTTCTACTCCATAAACAGCGCTGCCGAAAGTTTTGACTAACATGTGGTGAAATAATTGATGGCAATGAAATTAGTGAAAAATAGTTGATAATAATTTCCATTTTAGTTTTAAATTTTATACGGTTAAATTTGCTCCTTTTTAAACCCAATATTTCTTGAGCAGCATAAAAAAATTAGCAGGACAAACGATGTGGTATGGAGTTAGCTCTATTGTTGCCAGATTTTTGTTTTATCTGCTTACTCCTTATTTCACCACCAAATTATCTGTTGCAAGATATGGCGACATGAGCCTGATGTATGCTGCCATTCCTTTTTTGAATGTAATATTTACTTATGGAATTGAAACTGCTTTTTTTAGATTTGCCACAAAAGAGAACGATTCAAAAGCTATATACAATACTTCCTTTATTTCTATATTATGCAGTACCTTTTTTCTTACACTGCTTTTAATTGCTTTTAAGTCATCTATTGCGCATTTACTACGACTCGATAATAATCCCGAATTTATTGTATATGCTTCACTGATAATAGCTTTTGACACCCTGTGTACTTTACCTTTTGCAAAGCTGAGGTTGGACCAGCGGCCGAGAAAATATGCTCTGATTCGTATTGCAACGATTGTTTTACAGATATTGGTAACCTACTTTTTATTATCTGTTTGTCCACGGATTGCTGCTGAAAATCCCAATGGTTTTTTTGGCACATTTTACAATCCTAATTATGGAGTTGGTTACATTATCATTGCCAATTTAATTGCTTCTTTTTCTGCTGTGCTTTTTTTACATAAAGAGTTTTTCGCATTTGAATTTAAATTCAATAAAAAGATTTGGGTGGCCATGATGATATATTCAATGCCTTTAATTATCGCAGGTTTTGGTGGAATGATAAACGAGACTTTTGACCGAATCATGCTATCCTGGCTCGCACCAGTAACAAGTATAACAGCAGCAAAAGACCAGGTGGCTATTTACTCCGCGTGTTACAAACTTTCTATACTGATTACTTTATTTATACAGGCATTCCGAATGGGAGCAGAGCCTTTCTTTTTCAAACAGGCCGAAGGTCAAAACCCGCAAAAAGTTTATGCGCGGGTAATGAAGTTTTTTGTAATAACCATTACTGTTATGTTCCTCGTGGTGGCTTTGTATATTGATATCTGGAAATATTTTTTAAGTACCAATCATGATAAATTAGAAATCTATTGGACCGGCCTGAAAGTAGTGCCCATCTTGCTATTGGCTAATATGTTTTTGGGTATTTATTACAACCTTTCTATCTGGTACAAGCTCACTCACAAGACAATTGCGGGAGCCTATATCACTTTAATTGGCGCAGTAATTACCTTGCTTATCAATTTTATTTTTATTCCTTATTTTGGTTATATGGCTTGCGCGTGGGCTACATTTTCCTGTTATTTCAGCATGATGGTTATTTCATTTATCTGGGGGCAAAAAGATTATAAAATCCCTTATGCCTGGAAAAAACTTTGCGCGTATATTGTTATCGTTGTTCTTTTATTTTTTATTCACGAAGCCATCACTCATTTTTTAGAGGGAAATTTTGCCAACTTTATTTCTGCAACATTGCTACTGGCGTTATACATCTGGTTTGTTTTAAATGTTGAATGGAAGGAGTTCCAGCGTTTACCTATTGTTGGGAAATATTTTAAATCGGGAAATATAGTGGTGCGGAATCGCTGATTTACAAAACGAAAAATTCTCTTTTTTTAAGTTTTTGCTTCAGTGGACAAACAAATACTGTGATTTCTTATTTTGCTAAAGAACTTTCAGCAA
>Ga0207657_10004300_pt1 | contig 15090 bp, 13 predicted proteins | sample KBSC33metaG_FD_184316 | JGI IMG/M metagenome (GOLD analysis project Ga0207657, IMG submission 184316) | Corn rhizosphere microbial communities from Kellogg Biological Station, Michigan, USA - KBS C3-3 metaG (SPAdes) (version 2) | ecosystem: Host-associated > Plants > Roots > Rhizosphere > Soil ... | reverse complement strand
CAACGGCGGTTCGGTTGGCCGGCTCGCTCTTTCTCGCGTGCTCGGCGGCCGGATCAGCGAAGGGTCCGACCTCAAGACCCGCGCCGGCGAAACGGCGCGTCTCGGCGCGCTTTTCCGGGTTCAGGGCGAAAGGACTCAGAAAGTTGCCGAGGCCGCCAAGGGCGATATCGTCGCGGTCGCCAAGATCGATAATGTGAAGCCGGGCGAGTGGCTGAGCAGCGGCGCCCTCCCCCCGCCCGTCGACGTGCACTATCCGTCACGAAATTGCGCACTTGCGATAGAGCCCGCCGATCGCAAGGACGACGTCAAGCTTTCGGGCGCGCTTCACCGACTGCTCGAAGAGGACCCTGCATTGATCCTGGAGCAGGACGAAGGTTCGCACGAGATGCGGCTGCGCGGGATCAACGACGAGCATTTGAAGACAGTGCTTGCGCGCCTCAAACGCCGATACGGCGTTGAGGTGAAGTCGCATGCGCCGACGATCGGCTACCGGGAATCGATCCGCAAACCGGTGACACAAAAAGGCCGGCACAAGAAACAATCGGGGGGCCATGGCCAATTCGGCGACGTGATCATCGAGGTGAAGCCGCTTCCGCGCGGCTCCGGCTTCCAGTTCAGCGAGAAGATCACCGGCGGCGCGATCCCCAGGCAATGGATTCCGGCAGTCCAGGAAGGCGTTGCCGAGGCCATGGTGAAAGGACCGCTCGGCTTCCAGGTCGTCGACATCGCCGTCGTCCTGATCGACGGCAGCTACCACAGCGTTGACAGCTCCGAGCTTGCGTTCCGGCTCGCCGGACGGCTCGCGATGGCCGAAGCGCTGGCCGGGGCGCAGCCGCACCTCCTCGAACCGATGCACAAGGTGACCGTCGTGTGTCCATCGAGCGCGACCAGCCGCGTCAGCTCCGCAGTTGCCAGCCGCCGCGGGCAAATGCTCGGGATGGGGCCGCGCGACGGCTGGACCGGATGGGATCGGATCGAAGCCGTCCTCCCCGAAGCGGAATTGTCAGGTCTGGAGGCCGAGCTCCGCTCGCAGAGCCAGGGCTTGGCGAGCTACGAGGCTGAGTTCGATCACCTTGCCGAGCTCAACGGGCCGCTCGCCGACAAGATCGTCCAGCAACGGGTGCCCGAGCCGGTTTAGCCGTTCAAGCCTGCGGCGCCGGTTCCGCCCAGCGGGGATGGGCGACGTACATGTCGTGCAGCATGTGCGCCTGCATCATGTACATCATGACGGTGTTGGCGTTCCGCCGAAGCCATCTGAAGGCGGGAATTCGCGGCCAATCGGGGATCCGCGCAAGCAAGCTGACCACGCGATAGGCGCGATACGAGAAGATCTGCGAACGCTCGAATGCCTCTCGCGAGAGGTGGCGGCGCAGCTTGCCGGTCGGTCCGCGATCGACGCCGTGAAAGTCGATGCGCTCGCTGGTGAACATGAATCCCTGCTTCGGCCGCAGCCTGAGGTCGTCCGGAAGGATGCCCTTCGCGGCATCGCGCAGAACCGCCTTCTCCACGCCGTTCCGCATTTTGAAGTCGACAGGGATGTGCTTCGCGGCGTCGTAGAGCCTGTGATCGAGAAACGGCACCCGCACCTCGAGCGAATGCGCCATTTCCACGCGATCACCGAGGAAGCCCAGGATGTCGACCGGCATTTCCGCGATCCTCGTCTCCTGCACCTGGTTGATGAGCGGCCGTCCCGAATCGTGGGGTGCTGTCGCCCTCTTCCGTTCGGACTCGAGCCGGGCACGCTGACTCTTGTGAACCATGAGAAGCGAGAGCTTCTGCAAGATGGCACCCCGCGCTCCGCCGAGATCGAGCCGCCTGACCCTGGCCGAAGATCCGTGGCGCCCAGACCCCCCGTTCCGGCTGTCCCGGATCGCATTGCGAAAGAAGGCAGGGTAGCCAAGGAAGACTTCGTCGGCGCCCTGCCCGTTGAGGACGACGGTTACATGCTCGCGCGCCGCCTTCGAGAGGAGAAACTTGCCGACAGGGGCGAGCGACACGAAGGGCAGTTCAGTGAACCACAGGCAGTCCTCGAGATTATCCCAGAGCATTGCCTTGGTGACGGCCAGCTCATGATGCGTGGTGGCCATGAGATCGGATGCTCGCCGCGCGAACTCGACTTCGTTTTTGGGACTGCCGATGAAGGAGATTGAAAAGGAGTGGAACCGCGAGTTGAGGTTGCGCTTCATCAGCGCCCCGACAAAAACGGAATCAAGTCCGCCGCTGAGATAAAGGCCGACCGGAACGTCGGCGCGCAATCGATGGCGTACCGCTTCGTCGAGCTCCTCGAGAACGGACCGTGCGCACTGCTGAGGGGCATTGCCAAACGGCTCCGGAACCGGCTCCGCGGATTTCGCTGGGATCTCCGACGACCAATACCGAACGATATTCGATTCGTGCGTATCGAGGTTGATCGCAACGTAACTCGCGGGCGGGACATGCTCGATTCCTTCGAACGGAAACAGCATTCGGTCGGGATCCTGGTTGAGGACCGGGTCGAGTGCCGCGACATCCAGCTTCGGCTCGACCAGGCCGCTGGCGAAGATCGCCTTCATCTCGGACGCGAACACGAACCCGTCCCGCAGCCTCGAAAAATAGAGGGGCTTGATTCCGAACCGGTCGCGGGCGGCGATGAGCAGCCGCTTTGCGCGGTCGTGGAGAAGGAACGCGAATTCGCCTCTAAGATGCTCGAAACAGCCGAGACCGAACTCCTCGTAAAGGTACAGGATGATCTCGGAATCGCTCTTTGTCCTGAAGCGGTACCCCTTGGTTTCCAGCTCACTCCGGATTCGCTCGAAATCGTAGAGCTCTCCGTTGCAAATCAGCGTGAGGTTGCCGTCCTGGCTGTGAAGCGGCTGGTCGCCGGTCTTGAGATCGATGACCGCAAGGCGCGTGTGGACGAACGAAATGCGGTCGGACTCATCCGCGAAGACGCCGTTCCCGTCGGGCCCGCGATGCTGGAGCACGCGCAGAACCCGTCCGACGGCTTCATCGGACAGGAGGTGGCCTACCGCACCGAAAATCCCGCACATCCAGCCGTTGCTCCGGCACTTTCGACAACCCCGGAGTAGGTGCGGCCCAGGCCAGTGTCGATCAAATTAAGAAAAGTTCAGGGCGGGAGGGAAGCCCTGGCTGCGCGGACTAGCGACAGCCGTTTCAGTTTCGCTTAATCGCCTCCAGATGCGTCACTGGTTCAAGGATCAGCATATGCGGTCGCTGCTGAAGAACAGCAGCTACCTGGGAGCATCGCGCGCGGTCGCGGCAGTGGCTTCGCTGATCACGCTCGCCTTCACGGGCCGGGCTCTTGGAGTCGAGATGTTCGGCCTTCTGATCCTGATCCACAGCTACGTGGAGGCCGCCAGCAGCCTGACGAAATTCCAGTCCTGGCAGCTGGTCGTGCGGTACGGCGGCGACATCCTGGTCACCGACGATCCGACGGACTTCCAGACCGCGACCGGATTCGCTCTCGGGCTCGATCTTGCCAGCGGCTTCCTGGGCATGATCGTGGCGATGGTCCTGCTGCCGTTCATCGGCCACTGGTTCGGGATTCCAGACAAATATCTGACCATAGCCATCCTTTACTGCCTTCTCCTTCCGACGATGGCTTCGATGACGGCAAGCGGCGTGCTTCGCGCGCTCGACAGATTCGACCTGATCAGCTGGTCGGGCAGTGTCTACCCGATCCTGCGCGCGATCATTGTCGCCGTCGCCTGGCTGCTCGACTGGCCGTTTGAGGCCTATATCGTCATCTGGTTCGTCACCGACCTGATTGGCGACCTTTACATGGCGTTCCTTACCTGGCGGGAGTTGAAGCGTCGCGGATTGCTCAAGGGCATCCGTCCTATCCTGTGGCCTAAATCGCTTCCGGGCGCCTGGCGATTTGCAACACACGTGAACCTCACGGCAAGCCTCATGGGTGCCTGGGGACCGCTGGCCCGGCTTATCGTGGGCGGCTTGCTGGGGCCCGCCGCCGCCGCGCTCTATCGAGTCGCGTCGAACCTTGCCGATGCCGTCCAGAAGCCGACCGATCTTCTCAGTCGCGCTTATTATCCAGAGGTTGCCCGGATGGATCTTTCGACCAAGGGACCATGGAAACTGATGCTCCGCGGGTCGGCGATCGCTGCGGGCGTCGGAGTGGCGGCGATGCTGATCATGATTGTCGCCGGCCAGCCGCTGATCAATCTCATTTTCGGCGACAATTTCGCCGGAGCCTATCCGCCGCTGATGGTTTTGATGGTGGTTGCGGTGCTGCTCGTGATCAGCTTCCCGTTTGCGCCGATGCTCTACGCGCTCGACCGGCCGGACGCGCCGCTGTTCGCCCGTGTCGTCGGCACCATCCTCTATCTTATTATCGTGGCGCCGTTCGCATGGCAGTTCGGCCTCAACGGCGCCGCGGCGGCGTTCGTGATCGGCAACGCAGCAATGGTGGCCGTCCTCGCGATTCAGCTGAGGAACGAATATACACGGGTGCGCGGCTGGTGAATCTCCCGCGAATCTGGGTCATTCCGGGCAACCGCCCCGGGGACGACGCGCAAGTGTATGCGCTTGCCGAAGAGCTCGGCCTTCCATTCGAGACGCGCACCTTGCGCTTCAACTGGCGCTTCTGGCTGAGCGGGAAATATCAGGGTGCGAGCCCGGTCGCGGTGGAAAAAACCCTCCGCGAGAAGACTATCGTTCCGCCCTGGCCCGACCTCATCATCATGGTCGGGCGAAGAGCGGTTCCGACTGCGCTTTGGGTGCAGAAGCAGAGCGGCGGGAAAACGCGGCTAGTCTTCGTCGGGCATCCTCGCGTGCGCCCCGAAACCTTCGACCTCGTTTTCACGACACGCCAGTATCTCACGCCCACCGGCCCATCGATGCGACTGATGCCGCTGGCGATGAGCCGTTATCGCGAGGTTGCGAAGGCGACCGAACAGGAAAGCGGCTGGCTTGCGACCCTGCCCCGTCCCCGCCTGCTGCTGATGCTTGGGGGCAAGACGCGCCATTGGGACATGCCGCCCGAACATATCGCTGGAGTCGCGCGGGAGCTGGCCAGAAAGGCGGCGGGCAAAGGCGGATCGTTGATCATAGCCAGGAGCGCACGCACCGGCGAAGACGTTCTCGACGAGCTGGAACGCCGCCTCGAAAACGCGCGATGCGAGTGGCGTGTCGTCCGCAACGACTTCCCGCGATTTCCGGTCCTCCTGGCCGACGGCGACGAACTGTTCCCGACCGCCGACAGCATTTCGATGATTTCGGAATCGGTGATCACCGGGAAACCGGTCGGCATTGTCCCCATTGAAATGAACTGGATTGGCCGCTTCGCGCTCGGTCCGGCGATCGTCGAGAGCAGCCCAAAGCGCGACCTTCGGAGGTTCTGGAATCACCTTATCGAGCAAAAGCTTGCCGGGTGGATGGACGATCCGGTCGCAAGCGGAGCGCCCAACCCGGTCGCTGCCGCCGCGCGCGAAGTCCGGGCACTGCTCGAGACCAGCTTCGGAAAGCTGTCGTACTGATGGCCGCGGTCCCGGTCTGGGTCCTTCTCGGCGGGCGAACCGGCGACAATAACCAGCTCCTCCGCCTGGCTTCCGAGCTGGGACTCCCGTTCCGAACGCTAGACCTTCGCTACAACGCACTTCACTTCCTGCCGACGCGGCTCCTTGGTGCGAGCCTCGCAAGCCTGGAACCCCACGCCCGCGAGCTCATCGCTCCGCCCTGGCCCCAGTTGGTTCTCGGAATCGGCCATCGAAGCGTCCCGGTCGCGCTCGCCATTGGCGCCCTCTCCGGCGGCACGTCGAAGCTTGTCCGGCTCGGTAATCCGCGTCTCGATCCGAGGCGTTTCGACCTGATCATCACCACTCCGCAATATCGCGTTCCCGCAGCAGTCAATGTGCTCCGGCTGCCGGTAGGGATCAGCACCGCGGCAATGGTCGAGCCGTCGCCGGAGGAGAGCGGGTGGCTGGGAAAGCTGGAGCGGCCGCATCGCCTGCTTTTGCTCGGCGGCGACACCTTTATGTGGAAGCTCGGCGCCGGCGAAGTGCTTCCCGCACTGCCTATGCTCATGGCGAAGCCAGGGTCCGTGATCGCGATTGGCAGCGGCCGAAGCAGCAAGGCGATGCTCGACGCCGTTGCTGCAGCCCTTGCCGGATCCGGGCATGAGTTCGTTCGCGGCCGCTGTCCCCGCTACTCGGTCCTGATCCAAAATGCCGACGAAATCTATGTGACGGCCGACAGCGCCGCGATGATCTCTGACGCGGTCGCCAGCGGCAAGCCAGTCGGTCTCATCGAACCGGGCACGAGCATTTCCGGAAAGCTGTTCTACGGTCTGCGAAAGCTCGGCGTCCCGGTTCCCGTGCGCGACGTCCGCCACTTCTGGACCAGCGTTCAGGCGCAGGGCCTGGCTGGAACCGTGGAGGCTCCGGTCGCAGGAAAGCTCGACCGCGATCCGCTCGACCTCGCGGTAACTGCCGTTCGCAAGCTTCTCTAGTCAGGCAACGAGCGCCAGCCGCACATCCCAGCCGCGATAGCGGTCGATCAGCTCCGCGGAATCGTGGCGGATGTGGTTCGCTGCCATCTCGGAGCGAAGTTCTTCGCGCGTGACCTCTCCGGAATCGACGAGTTCGGCGAGGAGCGAGAAGATCAAGGCTTCCTGGTTGGAGTCCGGGTGGCGGCCATAACGGGGACGCAGGCGCGTCAGCATTCCGCGCAAGCCGCGAACCTGATCGTCATAGTCGATGGGCAGGCCACTCTTCCACGGCTGCGTCCGGCGCCTGGTGGTGTGGAGCAATTTGGTCGCGGCGGTCAGCCGGTCGAAATCGTTCCACTCCGGCTCGAGCAACCCGATCGTATCGCCGCCCTCGAGACGAAGGTGCATCCAGTCGAAATAGTCGAATCGGTGCGCAAACAGGTCTTCGAGCTGCACATCGAGGTCCCAATGCCTAAGCTTCGCACAATCGAGCAGCATGACGGAGGAGGCGACATAACCGGGGCGGCGCTTGCGGCCCGGCCGCTCGACGGCACAGATGGCCTTCCCCCCCAAATCGCGCTGGAAAGCTTCGCCGACATCCGAAACGGCAAAGACGTCGGGGTCGGTAACAAGCGCAAGGCCTTCGTACCCCATCAGTTTCGGCGGCGCGAACCGCAGTGGTGTAAAGCTCTGTAGATCCTCCGGAATCCAGCGAACCGCGTGACCCCCGCGAACATAGGTCTGATCGCCGTCGCCAAGCCGCGGGAAATCGCGCGTATGGAGGATTCGAACGTCGAAGCTGTGCGGCTCGGAGGCATTGCGCCGGTAACTGTGGGCCGAAATCTTTGCGCCGAGATACTGGCGATCGTTGGTCTGGATGAAGACCGTGGGCTTCACTGTCGCGTTTCCTCGAAACCCGCCTCCTTCACCGTGCGGTCGAGCTCCACCAGCGTTTTTAGCAGCGGTTCCATCCGATCGAGCGGCCAGGCGTTGGGGCCGTCGGATTTCGCGTTCGCCGGGTCCGGGTGCGTTTCCATGAACAGGCCGCTGATCCCGGCGGCGACGGCCGAGCGCGCCAATACGGGCACGAATTCCCGCTGTCCGCCCGAACTCGTTCCCTGCCCGCCGGGGAGCTGTACCGAATGGGTCGCGTCGAATACGACCGGGCAGCCCGTCTCGCGCATGATCGCAAGGCTTCGCATGTCGGAAACCAGGTTGTTGTAGCCGAACGAGGCGCCGCGTTCGCACACCATGATCGCGTCTTCGTTCACACCTGCGTCCTGGGCAGCGTTCCGCGCCTTGGCGACGACATTGACCATGTCATGCGGCGCCATGAACTGCGCTTTCTTGATGTTCACCGGCCGTCCGGAAGCCGCGACCGCGTGGATGAAGTCCGTCTGGCGGGCGAGGAAGGCCGGCGTCTGGAGTACATCGACAACTTCTGCGACCGGTCCGATCTGCGGAATGTCATGGACGTCGGTGAGCACCGGCACGCCGATTTCGTCGCGAACCTTGGCGAGAACCTTCAGCCCTTCGTCCATCCCGGGCCCGCGAAAGCTCTTGTCGGAGGAGCGGTTCGCCTTATCGAAACTCGATTTGAAAATGAAGAAGATGCCCAGCCGGTCGGCAATCGCCTTCAGGAGCTCGGCCGTGCGAAGCTGCAGCTCCTCGCTTTCGACCACGCAGGGCCCGGCGATCAGGAAGAATGGCCGGTCGAGGCCGACGTCATGCCCAAGCAGGTTCATCGCGGCTATTTAGGAGAGGTCCGCGACAACCGCCACTGGCTGCCAATGGCCAAGGCCGTTGTTTGCCGCGAAATCGGCTGGAATCCCCTTGCCCCGGGCAATGCCTCCGGTCACATAGACGCAGGCGATCCCCATTCGTGCAGCACCGAGAATGTCGGTGTTGAGCCCATCGCCGATCGCCACCACATCGCCCGGCGCAGGATCGCCGGCCAGTTTCAAAGCGTGGCGATAGATCGCCGGATAGGGCTTGCCGTAATAGTCGACGCGGCCGCCAAGCTCGACATAGAGGTCGGCGATCGCCCCGGCGCATGGCTCCGGGACACCGCCGCGGATCACGACGCGGTCGGGATTGAGACAATGCATCAACACATCGCGTTTCGCGAGAGGCTCGATCGCTTCCCGATAGTCCTCCACCATCCGCCTCGCCTCGTCGAGGCCGGCGCAGGCGAGGTCGTCGAAATCGCCGCCTTCGGCGATTCGAACGCCTCTGCCCTCAAGGATCGCGCGATCGCCCTGCGTTCCGATAAAGCCGACCGGCCTTGGGCACGTCTTCAGCCGCTCGATTCCCGCATCGCCGCTGGTCGCGATCCCGTCCCACTGCCCCGGCCCGAGGCCCAGATTCCGCAGCTGCCCGGCAACGGCCTCCGCCGTCCGGGGAGCGTTGGTGATGAGGATGATCGTCAGTCCTTGCTCCCGCCAGCGCCGGAGTCGGGTCTCCACTCCTGGATAAAGTTGTACGCCGTCATGGATGCACCCCCAGATATCGCACAGGACGACGCGATAGTTCTGCTCGACCTCGTCCAGGCTCATTCGAGCCCCGCGCGCGCCAGGGCTTCCTCGATCGGGCCCACATCCTCGGGATTGTTAAGCTCGCGAAGGGCGAATTCGGGCGGATGGACATCGACCACCGCCACCGGGATTCCCGCAACCAGGAAGCGAAGCTGCTCGAGTCCCTCCAACTCTTCGAGTTCGGCCGGAGGCATTGCGGCATAGGTCGCAAGGGCCGCTGGCCGATAGGCATAGACCCCGACATGCAGCCGCACCGGCGACATCTCCGCGCTGAGCGCTCGCTTGGGGAGATAAGGGATGAGCCGCTTCGAAAAATAGAGTGCTCGGCCGCCGCTGTCGGTCACCACGGTCGTTCCGCCGACCCGTCCCGCGAATTCTTCTTGCTGAAGGGCCCTCACTTCGGAGCTCCGAAGCCGCATCGCTGGCGTTGCGACGTCGGCGTCCGGGGCCTTCATTCGCTCGATCAACGCCTCGACGAAATGCGCGGGCGTAAGCAATGCATCGCCCTGGAAGTTGATGACGAGGTCGGGATCGTGGAGCTGGGCAAGAGCCTCCGCGCAGCGCTCCGTTCCATTCCGACATTGGGGCGACGTCATCAACACGCCGACCTGAGCGGCACGGCACGCGTCGGCGATGCGCTCGTCGTCGGTGACGACATAGACCCCGCTGATACCGGAAACCCGCCGTGCCGCCTCGACGCTACGGTGGATGAGCGGTTTGGAAACGCCGCTCGCTCCGGTGAGCCCGACCAGCGGCTTTCCCGGATAGCGGGTGGACGCATAGCGCGCCGGAATCAGGATGACGCTATTCACAGCGCGGCGGGGCAGTCGTGGATGTGGAGCACCCCGACCGGACGCTTTTCTCCATTCTCTTCGACGACGAACAGAGATGTGATCTTGTACTCGTCGAAAAGGGATACCGCGTCGCCGACGAGCGCGTCTGCGGCCACCGTTTTCGGCGCCTTCGTCATGAACTCGGCCGCCGTGTGATCCAGCCCGCGTTCGATATTACGACGCAAATCCCCGTCGGTGATGATTCCGACAAGGTGGCCTGCGGCGTCCGTCACACCGACTACTCCCAGCCTCTTCTCGCTCATCACCACGACGGCATCGTGCATCGACGCGCAATCGCGAATCAGCGGAAGCTGGTCACCCGAATGCATCAGCCGCGCTACAGGCTTCAGCCGCGCACCCAGAGTGCCGCCCGGGTGAAGACGGCCGAAGTCGGTGCGAGTGAAACCCTTTTGCCGCATCACGGTCATCGCGAGGGCGTCGCCGAGGGCGAGGCTCATTGTCGTCGATGTGGTCGGGGCGACGGACTCCGGCCCCACTTCCGGCCAGTGCGGAAGGACCAGAGGAGCCGCGGCAGCCTGTCCAAGCGGCGAGGCGGAATTACCGGTGATTGCGATGATCGGGATTCCGACAGCCTCGAAATGGTCGATGACGGGCTCGAGCTCTGCCGTCTTGCCCGACTGCGAGATAAGAATGGCGACGTCGCCCTTCGCCGCGATTCCAAGATCGCCGTGGATTGCTTCAGCAAGGTGCAGGAAGGTCGCGGTCGTTCCCGTCGACGCGAACGTCGCCGCAATCTTGCGGCCGACATGACCCGATTTTCCGAGCCCGCCGACGATCAGCTTGCCCGATGCGCCGAGGATCAGCTCGATCGCCCGGGTGAATTCCGCCCCCAGGTTGTCGGCCAGCGCGTCGAGTGCGCGTGCCTCGTCGTGCAGGATTCCCCGCCCGAATGTCAGGATGTCCTCACTCGCGCTCGCGTCCATAGTGGCGCACTAGCTACAGGCTGCGTGCGTGTGAAGCTTGACGAATGACAAGCCGCCAGCTTGTGTCGCGCGAAACCTCCCGGAGAATTGCGTGGCCAAGAATCTCACTCGCTGGATCCTCGTTGCGCTGGTCCTCGGCCTGATCGCGGGCTGGGCAGTCAACGCGGCGATCGATGACGGCACGCCAGCCAGCGCGGCGCGTCTCAAGGAAATCGGCGATTATCTGAACATCGTCACAACCCTGTTCCTCCGGCTGATCAAGATGATCATTGCGCCGCTCGTCTTCGCGACCCTGGTCGCCGGGATCGCCCACATGGGCGACGTCGCCGCGCTCGGCCGGGTCGGCGTCCGCTCGCTCGTGTGGTTCATCGGCGCAAGCCTGGTCTCGCTGACCCTGGGGCTGATCCTCGTCCATCTGTTCGCTCCCGGCGTCGGGCTGAACCTGCCGATCCCGCCCGCAACGGCGACCAGCGGCGTCGAGACGAGCGGCTTCAATCTCAACGACTTCGTCACCCACGTCGTACCGGCATCGATTTTCGAGGCGATGAGCAAGAACGAGATTCTTCCGATCGTCATCTTCTCGCTCTTCTTCGGAGTGGCCCTGACGGCGGTCGGAGAGAAAGGAAAGCCGATCGTAGACGGGATCGGATCCCTGGTGCACGTGATGCTCCAGATCACGGATTACGTGATGCGGTTCGCTCCGCTCGCGGTGTTCACCGCAGTGACGAGCGCCCTTACGGAACGCGGCCCCGAGATCATCGCGACGCTTGGGAAGTTCGTCGGCAGCTTCTATCTCGGCCTGATTGCACTGTGGCTGCTGTTGATCGGTGCCGCCTTCCTCATCGTCGGTCCGCGCACGCGCCACCTCGTCCGCTACATCCGCGACCCGGTCGTGCTCGCATTCTCCACCGCGTCTAGCGAGGCCGCCTATCCGCGCACGCTCGAAGCTCTCGATCGCTTCGGCGTTCCGCCGCGCATCGCCAGCTTCGTCCTTCCGCTCGGCTATTCGTTCAACCTCGACGGATCGATGATGTACATGACCTACGCGTCGATCTTCATCGCGCAGGCATATGGGTTGCACCTCAGCCTCGGGGAACAGGTGACGATGCTGCTGGTGCTGATGGTCACGTCCAAGGGCATGGCTGGCGTGCCGAGGGCGAGCCTCGTCGTGCTGGCGGCGACGATGTCGATGTTCAATATTCCCGAGGCCGGGCTACTGCTGATCCTGGCTGTCGACCATTTCCTCGACATGGGCCGGTCGGGAACGAACGTCGTCGGCAACGCAGTCGCGTCGGTCGTGGTCGCCAAGTGGGAGGGCACGCTCGATCCGATCGAACCGGCGGACATCGACCCGCCTCGCGCGCCCGCGCACCGGCCACCGCCGCCACCCGGCGACGAACCCTTCTAGTCCGAGCTCGCCCGCCAGAGCCACGCCGCCGCCGGGAACACGACGCCGGCCCCGCCGGAATATTCGTCAATGACTGCGCGCATGCGCTCGACCGCGGCCGGCCGTTCCGCTTCGGGCAGCGACTGGAGGATTCGCGAGGCCGGACCGAGCTCGGACAGAAATGACAGGGCTTCCGCCGGCGTCTCCCCAGCGAAATAGTCGAAGGAGATGTCCTCCGGGTCGGCCGCGGCCCAACCCGAAGATCCTAAAATCTGGCGAACATAGTCGGGGTCGGCGAATGCAAAGCCGCTCGGCTCGCGGCCGGGCTTCGGCAGTTCGCGGCCCCCCGCCGCCGAGGCGAGATCGGAAGCCCAGGCGTTCAGCCCCCAGGCCTGGAAACAGCTGAAGACGACAGCCGCCCGCCCGTTGGCCGCACTTCGGAACGCGCGAAATGCGCGCACCGGATCGGCGAAGAACATGACGCCGTGACGCGAAAAGAACAGGTCGAACGGGCCGTCGGCTACGGCGAGCGCCTCGGCATCGCCGAGTTGAACCCGGACGCCTTTCCTGCCGGCGGTGCGGTCGCGGGCGATCTCGACGAGGCTTGGCGAGAGGTCGCACGCGACGATCGCCGCGTCCGGGAAGAGATCCGCGACCGCGAGCGTCGTCGAGCCGGGCCCGCAGCCGATCTCGAACGCATGGACGGTATCATTTGGCGTGCTCGCCGCGATTGCACCTAGCAGGAGCGGCGAAAGCGGGTCGAGGGCAGCGTCCGTGTCTTTCCAGCGACGGGCCCAGGCGTCACCGCTTGCCGTTGCCCATTGCGGCGAAGGCGGCGAGGATGGTTGGACGGCTATTCTCCTACCCGAACGGATTATCGATCGACGGCGGCGGCACGGTGAAAAATTTCGGCCCTGATTCCGTCATGTGCCAGCAATCCTCCAGCCGGATCCCGAACTTGCCCGGGATGTAGATCCCCGGTTCGTCGGAGAAACACATGCCGTCGGCAAGCGGAGTCGTCTCGCCATGGACGAGGTTGACCGGCTCGTGGCCCTCCATGCCGATTCCGTGGCCGGTACGGTGCGACAGGCCGGGCAGCTTGTAGCCGGGCCCGTAGCCCCAGCTTTCATAAGCACGGCGGACGGCGTCGTCGACGCTTCCGGCGGGAGCGCCAATCTTCGCCGCCTGGATCGCGATCTGCTGACCGCGATGTACCTGGTCCCAGACCTTGCGTTGCTCGGCGGTCGGCGCCGCACCGAAAATGAAGGTGCGCGAAATGTCGGACTGGTAGCCATGGACGGAGCAACCGCAGTCGAACAGGACGACCGCTCCAGGTTCGACCTTCTGCGGCTTCTTGCTTCCATGCGGGTAGGCCGTCCCCTCTCCGACCAGGACTAGCCCGCCATCATAGCCGCCGCCGAGCGTCCGCGTCGCCGTCCCGATCAGTTCGTCCATCTCGGCCGGACCCATGCCCACCTTCACCCTCGGATGGGCATGGCGGAAGGCGGCGATGGTGATGTCGTTGGCGGCCTGGAGCAGAGCGAGTTCCGCCGGAGTCTTGATCATCCGGCAACCGCGGACGACCGGATTCGCGTTGACGGCCTTGAGCGCCGGGATCTGGCGCCGCAACCGATCGAAGATGAAGTAGCGGTCGGTTTCCTCGAAACCGACCGGGTCGCCGGCAACGCCGCGTTCCTTGAGGAAATCGCCGACCAGCTTCAGGGGCTCTTCGTCCTCGTTCCAGGTACGGATTTCCGCCGGGATCGACAGCGTCTCCGCCACCGAGGGCCGTTCGAAGAAAGGCGTGACGATGATGGGATCGCTGTCAGCGGGAATCACCGCGGCGGTCAGCCGCTCCGAGCGCCACCACTGGACGCCGGTGAAATAATCCAGGCTCGCGCCGGGCTCGATGACGATCGCGCCGATCCCGTTCTGCTTCATCAACCCCCGCGCTTTGGCCAGGCGGGCTAGCCGTTCCTGAGTCGAGATCGGCGGCGGGAGCTTCATCGGCGCAAGCTCTTCGACTGCGGCGGCCGCGGTCCGGCTCAGCGGCACGACGGCGAGCGCCGCGGCGGCAGCCGACGAACCAAGAAATCCTCGGCGGTGAAGTGTCAGTGCGGTCATTGCGCCTCCTTGCAATCACTGTTGCACGCGAAGCGCGGTTCGGCCAGCACCCGCGGATGAATCGGGGCGCAGCCACATCTTCCACGCGCAAGGCGCTGGGACCGAAAGAGACGGTCGCGCTGCTAGCGGCGCTGATGGCACTCAACTCCTTCGCCATCGACGCGATGATCCCGGCGCTTCCGGAGATCGGGTACCAGCTTCGAGTCGCCAATCCAAACGACGGACAGCTCGTCGTCATCGCCTATTTCCTCGGCTTCGGGTCGACCCTGCTGGTGTGGGGCCCGCTCGCCGACCGCTTCGGCCGACGGCCCATTCTCGCGGCCGGCGTGGCGCTCTACGCCATCTTCGCCCTGCTGTGTGCGGCTGCGGGCAGCTTCGCGCTGTTGATTGCGGCGCGCGCACTCCAGGGTGCGGCGGCGGCGGTCACCCGCGTGCTTGTCGTGGCGATGGTCCGCGACCTTTTCGAAGGCGAGGAGATGGCGCGCGTGATGAGCCTGACATTCATGGTCTTCATGGTCATGCCGGTACTTGCACCGAGTATCGGGCAGGCTATCCTTCTCGTTGCTCCGTGGCGCGCAATCTTCGTGGTGCTTGCGGCCTACGGACTGCTGATGCTCGGCTGGGCCATGCTTCGGCTGCCGGAGACGCTTCACGACGAGTACAAGCGCACGCTCAAATGGAGCGACATCGCGGCAGCGAGCTGGGCGTCGATGAAGGAACCCCAGTCGCGCGGCTATACGCTGGCGCTGATGCTCGCCTCCGGATGCCTCGTCGCCTACATCTCGTCCATCCAGCAGATCGTTGCGCAGGCATTCGGCCGGCCGGC
>Ga0207657_10004299_pt1 | contig 15091 bp, 14 predicted proteins | sample KBSC33metaG_FD_184316 | JGI IMG/M metagenome (GOLD analysis project Ga0207657, IMG submission 184316) | Corn rhizosphere microbial communities from Kellogg Biological Station, Michigan, USA - KBS C3-3 metaG (SPAdes) (version 2) | ecosystem: Host-associated > Plants > Roots > Rhizosphere > Soil ... | reverse complement strand
AGCCGGCCTCGCAGCCCGCGTCGTCCACCGGAGTCCGTGCCCTGATCGGGAGGCGGCGGTAGTGGACCTGCGCGAGCGCCTCAACAGCTCGAAGCCGGTCTCACCCGAGCGTGACCCGTTCGCGGAGGTCAAGAGCCGCGTCCATTTCACCGTCATCGGCGATCTCGGGCCTCAGCTCTACAACGTCAGCATGGATCCGGAGGCGCTCCGCGAGCGGGTGCTCGCGGACGTTCGCGACCAGCTCGCCCAGGAGACGGGGATCTCGCGGGACGACCGGCAGCGGATCGCGCTCGAGATCACCGACGACATCCTCGGGCACGGTCCGCTCGAGCGGCTCCTCGCCGACGAGACCGTGACCGAGATCATGGTCAACGGTCCGTTCGAGATCTGGATCGAGCGCGGTGGACGCCTCTACCCGAGTGATGTCCAGTTCAACGACGACTCCCATCTTCGCCGGATCATCAACAAGATGGTCGCGCAGGTCGGCCGTCGCATCGACGAGAGCTCGCCGATGGTCGACGCGCGCCTGCCGGACGGTAGCCGCGTCAACGCGGTGATCCCGCCGCTCTCGCTCAGCGGTCCGCTGATCACGATCCGGAAGTTCAGCCGCCGTCGCCTCACGTTCGACGACATGGTCAAGCTCGGCACGCTGAACCAGGAGACGGTCGAGTTTCTCCAGCGCTGCATCAAGGCGCAGCTGAACATGCTCATCTCGGGCGGGACCGGCTCCGGTAAGACGACGCTGCTTAATGCGCTCTCGACCGCGATCCCCGACGAGGAGCGGATCGTCACGATCGAGGACGCGGCCGAGCTCCGGCTCAACCAGACGCACGTTCTGAGGCTCGAGGCGCGGCCGAAGGATCTGGCGGGGGAGAACGAGGTCCCGATTCGCGCGCTCGTCCGCAACTCGCTCCGCATGCGTCCCGACCGGATCATCGTGGGCGAGGTTCGCGGAGCGGAAGCACTCGACATGCTGCAGGCGATGAACACCGGACACGACGGCTCGCTCTCCACTGTCCACGCCAACAGCTCGCGCGACGCGCTCGCCCGCATCGAGACGATGGTGCTGATGTCCGGCTACGACCTGCCGGTGCGCGCCATCCGCGAGCAGGTGTCGTCGGCGCTGGACGGGATCATCCACCTAGAGCGACTCGAAGACGGCTCGCGCCGGGTCACCTCGATCACCGAGGTGCAGCGGATGGAGTCCGACGTGATCACGCTGCAGGAACTGTTCAAGTTCCAGGTCGACGAGGTGACGCGCGAGGGGACGATCCTGGGCGGCCTCCGCGCGACGGGCCTTCGGCCGACATTCATCCAGAAGTTCGAAAAGCGCGGAATCGCACTACCGCTGAGCCTCTTCCGCACTTCCGAGCCCGAGCAGCAATTCGGCACCACCGCGGTCGGAACGGCCGGGCAATGACGCGCCTAGCGCTCGTCGCGGCGGGCGTGCTCGCCGCCGCAGCGCTCTTCGGCGGCGCGGGCGCTGCGCGTGCGGCGTCCGGTCTGCAGGTCAACGCCGTAAACGACGCCCCGTTCCCGAAGCGGACGCTGGTGCTCTCGCTGCCGACGAGCCGCCAGCTGAAGACCCGCGACGTTCAGGTCACCGAGAACGGCGCGCCGGTGCTCCGCCCGCGCCTGACCCCGGGGAGCCAGGCGTCCAGGCGTGCGTTCGGCGTGATGCTTCTGACCGACACGAGCTACAGCATGGCCGGCAAGCCGCGCGAGGCGGCACTTGCGGCGGCGCAGACGTTCGTCGCCCAGCGCAATCCCAACGAGGCCGTCGGGGCAATCAACTTCAACCGCGACGCATCGGTCGCGCTGCCGCTCTCAACCTCGCAGAAAGACATTTCCGGGGCGTTTGCGTCGCTACCCCGGCTTTCCGGGGGCACGCACATCTACGACGCAGTCGCCAAGGCCGAGGCGATGCTCGAGGCCGAGCACATCACCTCGGGCTCGATCGTCGTTCTCTCGGACGGCGCGGATACCGGCAGCACGGCGACCAAGGCCCAGGTCGCTCGTTCCGCTCGCGCGGACAACATCAGGATCTACACCATCGGACTCAGGGACGCGTCCTACAAGCCCGCCACCCTCAAGGCGCTCGCGGCCGCGGGAAACGGCCGGTACGCCGAGGCAAACGCGCAGGCACTCACACCGCTCTTCGCACAGCTCGGCCAGACGCTCTCGAACGAGTACCTCTTCCGCTACACGTCGCAGCTGGGGCCGAACGTGCCCGTGCGGGTCAACGTCGACGTGAAAGGCGTAGGGAGCACGCAGCCTGCGGGATACAGGACGCCACCGTTCCGGGTCGCCGGGGCAGCCCCGGCGGTGTCGTCTGCGACGAAGAACGGCTTCTGGAGCTCCTCACTCGCGATGATCCTGATCGCGTTTCTCGTGGGAGGTGTCATCGCGTTTCTCGTGATTGGCGTTCTCCAGCCACGGCGGAGCGGCTTGCCGACGCGGATGGCGGAATTCGTGTCGATCCCCGAACTCCAGCGGGACCGAAAGGGGCACGGGACGGCTGCAACCGGGTCGGGTGCCGACGCTTCTGTGAGTCAATCCTCGTGGGAACGGTTCGAGGAGACGCTCGAGATTGCGGACATCAGGATGGAGCCTGAGTTGATCGTTGCCCTCACGTTCGGCGCTACCGGACTTACCTTCCTGCTTCTCTATGCCGTGACCGGATCCCCGTGGTGGGGGCTCCTAGCGCTAGCCGTGCCTTTCATCGTTCGCGAGTGGATCATGCGGACGTTGAAGCAGCGACGGGAACGGTTTGCCGAACAGCTTCCGGATGCGCTTCAGGTTGTGGCCTCGGCGCTCCGTTCGGGCCACAGCTTCGCCGGTGCGCTGGCAGTGGTCGTGGACAGCGGCTCCGAGCCGATGAAGAGCGAGCTGCAGCGCGTCGTCGCGGACGAGCAGCTCGGTGTGCCGATCCAGGATTCGCTCGAGGTCGTCGCGCAGCGGATGGCGAGCCGCGAGCTCGAGCAGCTGGCGCTCGTCGCCGAGCTGCAGCGCGAGGCCGGCGGCAACTCAGCCGAGGTGATCGACCAGGTAGCCGACACGGTGCGCGAGCGGTTCGACCTGAAGCGCCTGATCAAGACGCTGACGACGCAGGGCCGGATGTCGCGCTGGATCGTGTCGGCGCTTCCTGTCTTCATCTTTATCGTGATCCGGCTCGAGAACCCAAGCTACTTCAGTCCGATGACGGGCACGACCGGCGGGAAGATCGTGTTCGGCCTCGCTGCCGCATGGGCCGTCGTCGGCTCACTCGTGATCAAGCGAATCGTCGAGATCGAGGTCTGAGGCGTGATCGTCCTACTCCTGCTTGCGATCGTGCTTCTGGGAACGGCCGTCGTCCTCGTCACGCGCGGACTTATCTCCCATCGGCTCCGGACGATCGACACGCTGGGCCAGATCGGCCGGTACGGGTTCGCAGGAACGCCCGACCTCGAGCCTCCGAGCGGCTTCCGCGGCGTCGTCGATTCCCTCGCTTCGGGGCTCGGCCTCCTCCTCACCGACCGGCTCAAGCTCATGAGCGAGGACCGCCTGCAGAAGCAGCTCGCCGCCGCCGGGATGTACCAGAGCACGCCGGGCGAGGTAATCGGCTACGGGCTGATCCTCGCGCTCGGTTTGCCGGCACTCTGGATCTGGCTGGCAGTCTTCACCGGCGTCTCTGCCGCCGGGACGGTCCTCGTCACGATCGTTCTGGCCCTCCTCGGCTGGTTCGCGCCCGGGTTCGTGATCCAGCGTCGTGCCGAGAGTCGCCTCCACCGGATCGACCGGAGCATGCCCGAGCTGATCGACCTGCTCGTGGTCATGGTCGAGGCCGGCCTAAGCCTTCCCGCCTCACTCCAGCTCGCCGGTGAGCGCATGAAGGGACCTCTCGGTGACGAACTGCGAATCGCCCTGCAGGAGCAGCGCATGGGCCTCGGGCCGATCCAGGCGCTCGAAAACATGGTTGGTCGCTGCCCCACGCCTGCCGTCGAGGCGTTCGCTCGTGCGATGGCGCAGGGCCAGGTGCTTGGGGTTTCGGTCGGGCAGATCTTGCGTAGCCTCGCCGTCGAGATGCGTAAGCGGCGCCGCGCGGCGGCGGAACAACAGGCGCAGAAGGCTCCGATCAAGATGCTCTTCCCGCTCGTCCTCATGATCTTTCCGGCGCTCTTCGTCGTGATCCTCGGGCCGGCTCTGGTGTCGATTCTCCAGGCTCTCAAGGGCGCATGAGCGTGCCCGCCCTCTCAGTGCAACAGCCTGCCTCCGAGCCGCCTGCGGCGGCTCGTCTTCCGCTGCGGGAGCTCCTGCCCACCGGCACGTGGCGCATGCTCGTCGGGGCCGGAATGGTGGCAGGCGTCGTTGCGAGCTTCACCCACTTCGGCTTCACCGGCTACGCAGTCGTCGGCGCTGTCTTCGTGCCGACTCTCGTCTTGCTCACCGCGATCGACGTGCAGCATCGACTTCTGCCCAACGTCATCGTCCTACCCGCAGCAGTCCTGGTGGGACTGATCCTCGCTGCGAGCGACCCCCGGACCTTCCTGGGGCATCTGGCAGCGGCAGCGGCGGCCGGTGGGTTTTTCTTCGCCTTCTCCGCGTTCTTCCCCGGAGCGCTGGGAATGGGGGACACGAAGCTCGTCTTCCTGCTGGGCCTTGCACTCGGCGGCAGGGTGCTCGGCGCGATCTTCCTGGCCTTCGTGGCCGTTCTCGTGGCAGCGCTCTACATCATCGCCAAGCGCGGAGCCGCGGCGCGGAAAGAGACGATTCCCTTCGGGCCCTTCCTCGCTCTTGGCGGTCTGGTGGCCTTCTTCCTCGGTTAGGAGTTCGACGATGGCAGACGTGATCGCCGAGAAGAGCATGATCCGTGAGGAAGACGCCGCGGAACGGCTGAGCGAGCTCCTCGCCGCCGCGCGCCTGGAGGTCTCGAAGGCCGTCATCGGTCACGACGACACAGTCGAACTGATCCTGATCGCCGCGCTCGCCCGCGGTCACGTGCTGCTCGAGGGGCCGCCCGGGACCGCGAAGACGCTGCTTGCACAGGCCATGGCGCGCGTGCTCGGCGCCAACTTCCAGCGCGTGCAGTTCACTCCCGACACAACTCCGAACGAGCTGATCGGCACTCTGGAGATGCGCGGCGGCGAGCTGTTCCTCGAGCGCGGGGTGATCTTCACCAACGTCCTGCTCGCCGACGAGATCAACCGTACTCCGCCGCGCGTCCAGGCGGGTCTGCTCGAGGCGATGCAGGAACGACACGTGACCTTGCGCGGCCGCACCTTCTTCATCGACCCGCCGTTTTTCGTCATGGCGACCCAGAATCCGTACGAGCACGAGGGGGTCTACCCGGTAACCGAGTCGCAGCTCGATCGCTTCCTCGTCAAGCTCGACCTCGAGTACGGCGACGAGGATGCGGAGGTGCGTACGCTCGACCTTCCTCATCGCGGGGTTATCCCGGACATGCTCGGCGACATCTCTCCGCTCCTGGGCGAGCGAGCCTTCATCGTCGCCCAAGAAGTGGTCGACGAGGTGAGCGTGCCGGAGGACGTCGTGCGGCTTTGTGTGCGTATCGTGCGAGGGACGCGGAGCGCGGATGGAATCGAGCTCGGCGCCAGCCCACGTGCGTCCCGGCACCTGCTGACGGCGGCGAAGGCACGCGCAGCGGCCAGAGGGAGGAAGACCGTGGAGGTCTCAGATGTGACGGATCTCGCGCCTTTCGTCCTCAGCCACCGAATCAGCACCGGCGAAGCCTCTCCGCGCGACGTCATCCTGCAGGCGATCGACCAGTCCCTGGCGCGCTAGAGACGTGACTCGTCACCCCCGCTTCGTAGGACCCCGAACCACACCGACGGGTGGGGCATTTCGCCAAGAGCCGGAAATACTTAGCAGGAATCCTGTGGTCAGCTAAGAAACTGGAGGTCCGATGGTTACCTACGTCATCCTCGCGGTCATCTTCGTCGTCCTGCTCCTCGCGTACATGCGTGTGCGGAGCCGGCGCGTGACCCGCTAGCGCCCCGTTCGAAGAGACAGCGGCAGTCGAGTCAGCGGTTCGCGAGACCGAACCCGCTGCCATCGGCCAAAGCACGACCTGGGGAGGGGTCATGTCAGTTCGCGTCACCATCGAGGCCGCCTCGAGGGCTGAGGCAGAGCTCATCGCGCAGCGCCTACCGTCGGAGGCGCGGGTGCAGGCGTGGAGAGGGATGGGAGTGATCCGCCTCGGCTCGCGGAGCCGGGAGGAGACAGACAGCCTCATCGATGCTGTCTCCCAGAGTTTTCACGAGCACAGGCTGCGTTGGGCGCGCGTGCGCTACGACGACGACGAGCGCGTCTTCCGCTCGAACGGCCACCGACCGACCTAAGCCACTCCGCGCGGCGGGGTTCGGCTCGGCGAGCCCTGCAATCCATAGGCTCTTGCGCCCTTCTCGCCCGTCGCCCTCTTTGGTGGCGCGGCGAGGTGGTCCCAGCGCGGTTGCAAAGGATTAGGAACCGGCGCCCCGGAGCAAGCCTCTATCACCGTGTCAAGTGCTCGCAGACGCGCCGACCGCCTCCGCCGCGGCACCCGCTCGACCCCGCTTCTCAAGGCTGCAGCGCGGGCCGCCGATACCCCGAACGTGGAGGCACGCGACAGAACTTCACGGTTGCAGCTGGTCATCGGCCGCAGTGCCGTGATGCCAACAATTGTGCTCGGACTGATTTTCGGGGTGATCGCCGCTCGCGCGGGAATTCCGATTGTCGCCGCGTGCGCAGTCGGTGCAATCGGCGGCCCGTTCTCGCTGATTGTCCACGAACTGGGGCATGTGCGGGCGGCTCGGAGGTGCACGAGCGTGCGCCCGGTGGTGATTTCGCTCGGCTGGTTTGGCGCAGCGACCCGGCTCGAGGGACACTACGCCAGCGCCGGCGAACAGGCACGCGTGGCCATCGCCGGACCAACTGCATCCTTCACGCTCGCCGTCTCGATCCTCGTGTCGATGCGAGCCCTGCCGATGCCGCTCGTTGAGCGGGAAATCGCGATCATGCTTGCCCTCTACAACGTTGCAGTCGGGGTGCTCAATCTGATCCCGGTGAGCCCGCTCGACGGCTACAAACTCCTGGTCGCCCTCTTCTGGTCGATGTTCGGCTCCGAGGAGGCCGCGCGGCGGCTCATCCGGCGAATCGGCTTAGCCCTCGCAGTGCTCGAGATTCCCGGAGCGGTCTTCCTCACCAGCGAGAAGCCTGTGCTCGGGCTGTTCGTGATCACGCTCGCCGCAGCTCACTTCGGCCAGAAGCGCCTGCTCGCCCACATTCACCGCTAACTTGGTAGCGCGAGTACCAGGCGCCTCTTGGGCTTCCGGTAGCGCGGCTCTTCGCCGGGGCTACTCCTTGCTGGTCGGGAGCGGCTCCGCGGGCTCGTCCATCAGGTTCTTGCGGATGTACGAGCGATTCTCCGCCAACCGCGCAGCGATGCTCTCCTTGCGCACGCCGACGAGATACCCGATGCACCAGTCGAGCATTTCGAGCGCTTGAGTTGCTGCCTCCTTGTAGCGGTCAGCCTCGCTCGACCGGCCGTTTCCATTGTTACTCGGCATACGCGTCGCCTTCCCGAACCTCCGCAGGCGGAAACTGCCCAACGGCTACACAGCAGCTCTGAATGCCTCGATGAAACGCGGAAGCAGTCGGTCGCGAACCACTGCGGGTGAGTTCTTGGCCATCCATCTGCCGACTTCCTCCGCGGCGGCCTCGGCGAGCGGGAGAAGGGAATCGGAAGTCGACTCCAAAGCCGTCATCACCAGAGAGAGGCTGTGCGGGCGGCCGTTCTCATTGTGCGCCTTGCGCAGTCCGTACACGGTTGCGGCTACAGCCGCCGCCACGGCTGCGCACGCGAGTGCTCCATCCTTCTTGGCGATTGCGCCGCTCGTCTGCTCATCTGCCACGGTCGTCGTGCCTCCTCGTCAGAGAGAGCAACGGCGTGCCGCAACGGGTGGTTACGGCCCGCCTCGGCTTCCCGATTCGCCGGGCAGCCGGGCGTGAGCAGCGTTGCGTCCTCGCGCAAGCCGCCTCGCGACGCGCCGGTAGCCATTACTGGCCAGGTATTCGATGCACCAGTCGAGCAAGGTGAGCGCATCGGTCGCGGCCTTCTTGTAGCGATCCGCTTCACGTGAACGAGCACTCTTGTTCACTGCACGACCTCGGCGACGTTGTCGACAGCCTCCTTGGCAGGCTGCTCTACCTCCTGGTCGGCAGCTTCGACGGATGAGTTCTCGGCGGATCTCGGGCGTGCCATGGGGCCGGTTGGACCTCACACATATGGGCGGCACCAAACCACTCGGGGCGGTGGGTAACCGCCCTTCGCTTGCCGCCGTGTGCCATTCTCGACCGGATGGCCCGTGCATCGTTCGCGCGTATCCGGCGCAAGGCCGACGGCGCCGTTGTCTGCGAACGCTGTGAAGTTCCAGAGAGCGCGTTCGGAAGGATGCGCGGGCTGCTCGGGCGCGACGGCCTCGAGCCGGGGAGCGGAATGCTCATCGACTCGGCCCCCTCGGTGCACATGTTCTTCATGCGGTTCCCGATCGACGTCGTCTTCCTCGACCGCGAGTGGCGCGTGGTGGGAATCAGACACCGACTGCGCCCCTGGCGGGTGGCGGGCGCGCGGCGCGCAGCCGCAGCGCTCGAGTTGCCGGTTGGAGCTGCGGCGGCAGCCGGGATAGAGGAAGGAGATGTGTTGGCCCGCGAGGACCGGGAGGAGTGATCCAAAGAGCGCCGAATGACCCCCGCGCGTTCAATTTCTGAACGCTCCCTCGACGCAAAATCTGTGGACTACGGAGTGGAAGGACGGTCCCGGCGCGTTCAACGTGGCTGAGGAATACGGCGCCAGAGTTGTTCACATGTCGCGCATACGGCTTCGTTGAGCGCTGGGAAAAGGCAGCGCTTTCGTGCCGACTCTCCGTAACTGAGCGCGTGGCGATCCTTCCAGGGGCGTTCATGACACTGATCGACGGTTGGGCCCGCAGTCCCATTGTTCAACAAGTTCATTGAACGCAGAATGGAACTGTGGAAACTGTGGACGCTGCGGCGAACCGGGGGGTCGTCTCTCCGGTTGGCACGACGCTGGCCTCCGAGCTGATCGCCCGTGCGGCGGCGATCGGCTCCGGAGAGACCCGGTCGGCGGACCCCGCTTCCCTTCCTCCCGACCTCCGTGTGGCGCTGCGCGCCTGCGAGGTGCGGGCCCGGCGGCTGGCCGACGGCTGGGGACAGGGTGCTGCACTCGACTTCCTCGGCGACGCGATCGTGGCGATCGCGGTCGAGCACCGGTTCGAGCCGGGCGAGGCGCGGGTCGCCGTCACGGCCGCCGCCGACGAGCTCGGCCTGCCGCCCGAGGCAGCGGCCTTCGCAGTCTTCCGTCGCGCGCTCATGAGCAAGGAGTTCGCTCAGCTTCCGCCGGCGGTTGCCGCGGAACTCGCACTCGTCCTGCTCGTGGAGCTCGCGCCGGCTGCTGCCGGGTCCCTCTGGATTCTCGACGCCGCCGGCGCGACCACCTGTCTCGTCTCCCACGGCAAGGCACCGCGCAGCCGCCGTTTGCGTGAAGTCGCGAAGGCCGCCCTCGACGGCGTGACCGCCGGCTCGCCCCAGGTGCACGTTCGGGTCGTCGAGCGCTGGGATCGCCCGCACGCAGCGCTCGTCGCGCGTGGGCGGGGCGCCGAGTCGGAGCATCTCGACGAGTACCTCGAGGAGGCTGCAACCGCCCTCGCTCCGCTGCTCGAGCGCGCCTCACTCTTCGATCGGAGAGTCCAGCGTGAGCACGACCTCGTCGCCTCCGGCGAGCGGCGCCTGCTGCGCCTCGGTTTCGACCTGCATGACGGGCCGCTGCAGGAGATCGTGGCGCTGGCGGAGGAGATCCGCCAGACCTCGACGCAGATCTCGGCAGTCGTTCCCGACGACTTCCGCCAGCGCGTTCGCGGGCGGTTCGAGGACGTCCACGCGCGGCTGGGCGCGCTCGACGAGAGCCTGCGCCAGATCGCGCACTCCATCCGCTCGACGACGGCCGTGGCCCGACCGGTCGCCGATGCAGTCGAGGCAGAGCTGATCGCGCTCGAGGGCGCGACGGGCATCGAGTCGGATCTCCGGGTTGAGGGGAACCTGGCCGGCCTCACCGATTCGCAGAAGATCGTCCTGTTCCGCGTCGTCCAGGAAGCCCTCTCGAACGTGCGCAAGCACAGCGAGGCAGGGAGGGTTTCGATCGTGCTGCGCAGCAGGCGCACCTTCGTCGATCTCACGATCACCGACGACGGCTGCGGCTTCGACCCACGGCGGCTGGACACGAACCGTCTTGGCCTGGCCGGCATCTCCGAGCGCGTGCGGTTGCTCGGCGGCGCCGTCGAGATCAAGACGACCCCAGGGGCGGGCACCACCGTCCGCGCGACCTTGCCGCAGTGGAAGCCGTCGACACCTGCTGCCGCTACGATCTACGCAGCTTCTAGGTGAGTCGCCGGGTCCTCATTGCTTCAGTTCTCCTCGCCGTGGCCGGATTTGCCGCGGCCGTCGTGCTGCCCACGCGGGCGCTCGCCGGCGGCACCGGGACGACGGACACCGGCACGACCGGCACGACGACGAGCACGACGCCGACGACGACCACGACGCCCAGCAAGCCGAAGTACCCCGTCGTGTCCACGTTCCCGGCGGCGGGCGGAGCGCTCTCCAACTCCATCCCGGTTCGGGTGAAGCCCGACCCGAGCGCGCACGTGATCAGGGTGATGCACCAGTTCCGGCCCGACTACCGCCCGCAGGTGTTCTTCGCGGTGCGCAAGACCACCGGCACGGACGGTGAGGTCTGGTACCGGATCAGCATCCCGATGCGCCCGAACGGCACCTTCGGCTGGATCCCCGCCAAGACGGTGTCGCTCAAGCCGACGCACAGCCAGATCGTGATCAACCTGGGCCACCGGACGATCGATCTCTACCGGTACGGCAAGCACAAGTGGCATGGGCCGGTGGCGATCGGAGCACCGGGCAGGGAGACGCCGGTCGGCCACTACTTCGTCGCGTCCCGCTTCGTCCCGTACCACGACACCTTCCTCGGCGTGTTCGCCGAGGAGACGAGCGCCTACTCGAAGCTCACCGAGTGGCCGGGCGGCGGCGTCGTCGGCATCCACGGCACGAGCCTCCCGCAGCTGCTCGGCAAGGCCGTCTCGCACGGCTGCGTGCGCGTCTCGAACACGACGGCGCGGAAGCTGAGGGCGCTCGCGCCGCTCGGCACGCCGATCTGGATCAAGAGGTAGCGGAGAGGAACTGGAAGGCCGGCCGGCCTTCCGCCGCGAGGAAGCCTGCGGATCCGCGCGACCGCTGAATGCGAGTCGACGCGCTGCGGATCGGGTAGCCGCCGACGAGCTGATGCCAGCCGCCGCCCGGGGCGCGGGCGATCGAGACGTGGCGGAAGCGGTAGAGGAAGGTGTTGCAGGTTCCGCCCGTCCCGCCGTCCCAGCTCTCGGCCGTCGCGATCGGGGTCCAGCGGCCGTGGCTCGCGGGCAGGTGGATGGCGGGCGAGACCGGCTTGTGGTTCACCCACACGCGCCACCAGTTGGGGCGGGAGTGCATCTCGAGCACGGTCACCTTGGTGAGCGTCCCGACCGGGAGGCCCGCGGAGACCTGGTGGTACGTGGGGAAGCGGCCGGGCTGGGCGACCTCGTAGTAGATATCGCTGCCGGTGATGCTCGGGAACCCGGCGTAGCCGACCTGGATCCACTCGTTCGTTCCGTTCGGGCCCTGACCGGGGCCGCCGACGCCGACCCAGCCGGCGACGTGGCCGTTGACGACATCGAACGCGTCGAGAGGACTGATCAGCGCGGACACGCCGTAGGCGCGCATCGGGGCTCCGACGCCGGCGTACGAATAGCCGGCGCTGTTGCCGCAGGCGATGGCCCGCACGGCGCCGCCGAGCGCGACGGTCGCGACTGCGGCGGTGACGAGGAGGAGGCGAAGGGTCTTGGTCATCCGAGGGGGTGGGCCGCGCGTTGCAAGCCAAGGAATCGGCCGGGCGGCGCCGCGCTCGTTCCCTCGTTCGAGTGACAAGCCGGCGAATCGTGGTCTTCCCGCGGACTTTCCGAGTCGAAAGTCGGATTCGCGTTTCGCCGCACGGGCATATCGCGCTGGGGTCGCGGGTGACTCCTCTTCAGTAATCACTGCCGGCGGGGCCCTGCTGCGGCGGGGCCGGCAAAAAGCTAGGGGAGGTAGGCAATGCGCAAGAATGTGCTTGGCGTCGTTGGGCTGACGATGCTGCTGGCGGCGGGGCTGACTGCGGCCTTGATCGGGTTCGCAGCTTCTCCGGCCAGGGCGGGTAGCTCGGTCTGCTCCGACGCAACACACACATGTACATGGGACGGGAACGGCACGAATGCCTCGTCCTGTCAGAACATCACGGCAGGCACGGGGATCCTGTGGATCTTCACCGGCGCGGCCACTCCGACCGACCTGGTCGTCACGTGGTCGACCGGTGAGACCGACACCATCACCGGCTGGGTGCAGCAGGGCAATGGGTCGTGGCACTTGCAGACGAATCTCGTCGGCTCGTTCCCCCCGACCTCGGCCTACGTGGACTTCACGGGGACGAACGGCAGCACCGGTGCAACCCTGACGATCTCGGGGTGCAACGAGGGTGGGCCGCCCGGTACCACCACGACGGTCACGACGACCACTACGACGACAACCACGACGACCACGACGCCGACCACCACGACGACGCCGACGGCAACGATTCAGATCGTCAAGACGGCGGACGCGCCGCAGGTGAATGCCGGCCAGCCGATCGGGTTCACGCTGACCGTCTTCAACCCGGGCGGTGCCGACGCGCATGGCGTGAAGCTCTCGGACACGCTGCCCACGAACACCGGCCTCTCGTGGTCGATCGACGCCCAGGGGACAGGCTGGGGCGGATCGTGCTCGATCGGCTCGGGTGTCCTCTCGTGCGGTGGCGCGAGCGGCGTCACGGTTCCCGCCGGCACGTCGCAGGCGGCGAGCACGTTCACCGTCCACGTCACGTCGCCGACGTCGGGCGCTACGGGTGGGGATTGCCCGGGCGGAAGCGGCGTGGTCAGTAACACGGGTGCGGTAAGTACGTCGAATGCGGGCTCGGATCAGTCGGGTGCGTCGACCTGCGTGCAGGCTCTCGTCGATCTGGCGGTCACGAAGTCCGGCTCGCCGGCGACGCAGCTGCTGGGCCAGGGCAACATCACCTGGACGATGGTCGTCACCAACAACGGACCGAGCACGGCTACCGGTGTCCAGATCGCCGACCCGATGCCGGCCGGGAACACGTACGTCTCGGCCTCCTCGACCCAGGGGACGTGCACGGGCGGTGCGATCCTCAACTGCAACATCGGCACGATGGCTGCCGGTGCGAGCGTGACGATCACCCTCGTCACGACGCCGAGCGCGGCCGGGACGCAGAGCAACACGGTCACAGTCACCGCTCAAACGCCGGAGACGAACACGGGCAACAACACCGCGACCGCGTCGGTGGAGGTCACGGCTCCGTTGACGCCGCCGGCGGTGTTCTGCGTGGCGGTCAGCAAGGTGACCCCCAAGCAGCTGTTCGTCGGGCGCAAGACGACCCTGACGATCCACGTCACGCGGCACGGTAAGGCCGTGAAGGGCATCCGGGTCACGATCAAAGGCCCGAAGCTCAACATCCGCACCAAGGCCTCGAACAGCAAAGGCGTGATCAAGAAGACGGTGAAGCTGAAGAAGGCCGGCGTCCTCGTCTTCAGTCCGATCGCCAGCAAGCGCTGCAACACGAAGAGAGTCGGCGTCACCGGCGTCTTCACGCCGCCGGTCACCGGCTGAGCACAGCTCAGAGGGTGCGGGAGCCGGTTCCCGCACCCTCTCCCTTTAGGACGGGAGGGACCAGCCCATCGAAGGGCTCGTCGCTCAGAAGTGCGGTCTTGACTTCATACAAAGCATCGGAGGCTGGGCTAGGAGCGCGCTCTGCGCCTCGCAGCCAAAAGAAGGGGAGGAGCGGTAGGCGATGAGTACAGGAGGGAATTGGGGCCGGCCGTTGCGTCGGCGCAATGTTTTCGGAGCGACACTGCTCGTCGCTCTCGTCGTTGTTTCGCTGTTCACGCTCGGGTCGGCTTCGGCGCGGACGCAGGCGAGCTCTTCGCTCGCTTCGACGTCTTCCTCGAGCGCTGCTCAGCAAGCGGCTGTGAACGGCTCTGTCTCGACCTCGGGCGCAGGTGCCTCGTCTGTCGGAGGCGGGGTACTCGCTTCGATCACGGGTTGTGGTGCCGACGGCACGATCGCAGACGCCTCCGGCTTCGAGGACGCAGACGGCAATCTCGCCATCGACACCCCGGGCTGCATGGATTGGAACGGCTTCACTCCGGTGTGGTCGGGGACGGCACCCTTCCAGACGGGTACCGCATCCAATAACGGGTGGACGTTTGTCGGTGCGACCGACGCGTTCAACTCGACGAGCGACAGCATCTACGCCGGCGGCGTGAAGCAGGACACGGTCTGTCCGGCGACGGTGACGGGCAAGGCGAACGACAAAGCCGACCTGGCAGCCATGTATGTGGCGACCCAGCGGATCGGCGACCAGACCTATCTCATGCTGGCCTGGGAGCGCCAGCTCGACACGACCGTGCAGAGCGACGTGTTCGTCTCGTTCGAGTTGAACCAGGGCAACGTCTCTTGCGGCACCGGCAGCCCCTTCGTCGAGCGCACGGTGGGGGACCTCTTGATCGAGTACAACTTCCAGAGCGGCGTCTCGACCATCGACGTCCAGGAGTGGGACGGCACGACGTGGGTGCCGCTGCCGACGCCTCCGTACGAGGCGGCGGTCAACTCGGGCACGGTGACCGACACCATCCGCCCGGACGGCCCGGTCGATCTGACCCAGTTCGAGTTCGGCGAGGCGGGCATCAATCTCTCGGCGCTCGACCTGACCGGCAACGGTGGCAAGGCGTGCGAGACCTTCGGCAGCGTGCTCGGCAGCAGCCGCACATCCAAGAGCGGTGACACTGCCCAGCTGAAGGACTTCGTCGGTCCGGCGCCGTTCGACGTCTCGACCTGCGTTGCTCCGACGACGACGACGACGCTGAAGAACGCGGCGGACAACAGCACGATCGCCAACGGTTCATCGGTC
>Ga0207657_10004295_pt1 | contig 15094 bp, 14 predicted proteins | sample KBSC33metaG_FD_184316 | JGI IMG/M metagenome (GOLD analysis project Ga0207657, IMG submission 184316) | Corn rhizosphere microbial communities from Kellogg Biological Station, Michigan, USA - KBS C3-3 metaG (SPAdes) (version 2) | ecosystem: Host-associated > Plants > Roots > Rhizosphere > Soil ... | reverse complement strand
AGTGAGGTCGAATCGGCCGTCGGAACCATGTCGCCAGCATCCAAGTTTGGTACTGCTTCGCAAGCTCGCTGCGAATTTACGAAATTACCTTTTGACATCAGGGATTTCGAGCGCATTATGACAGTTTGATGACAAAGAACAGAGTCGGGGCGGGCTCAAACCGAAGTTCGAGAGCGGCAGAAGGAGAACGACTGACCAAATGGACTTTACTTTGGCCTTGCTCGGCCTTGCCGGTGCCATCGCCCTGTTCCTGTGGGGCACACACATGGCGCAAACGGGCGTGCAACGCGCCCTTGGTCCCCGCCTTCGCCAGATCCTCGGGCAAACCCTTTCCAACCGCACCAAAGCGTTCTTTGCCGGCATCGGCCTGACGCTGCTGCTGCAGTCGAGCACCGCGACCTGCCTCATGGCTGCGAGCTTCACGGCCAACGGCATGGTCGATCTGCTGCCGGCCATGGCGGTGATGCTGGGTGCCAATGTCGGCACGGCGCTCATCGTCCAGGTCCTCGCTTTCGACGTCGCCATCGCCTCGCCGGTGCTCGTGCTCGCCGGTTTCCTGATGTTCCGTCGCACCCAGAACGCGCTCGTCCACGATCTGGGCCGCGCGCTCATCGGCCTCGGCCTGATGCTGCTCGCGCTGCACCAGATGCTCGGCATCCTGACCGGCGTCGAAACCGCGCCGGAATTCCGCACCGCCATGGGTATCGTGGCCGCGGTTCCGGCGCTCGGTTTCATCCTCGCCGCCATTGCCGCCTGGGGTGTCCATTCCTCCGTTGCGGTGGTGCTGCTGATCATCTCGCTCGCCAGCCATGGTGCGCTGCCGCTCGATGTCGCCTTCGTCAGCGTGCTCGGCGCCAATCTGGGCACCGCGATCAATCCGCTGCTCGAAGCCGGTGCGGCGACGCCCGATGCACGTCGCCTGCCGCTCGGCAATCTCGGCAATCGCATCGTCGGCATTGCGCTCACGCTGCTGGCCGTGGGACCACTCGCCAGATGGCTGGGCGGGGCTCTCACGCCGTCGCATGCCGTCGCCACCTTCCATCTCGCCTTCAATCTCGTCTTTGCGCTGCTGATGCTGCCGCTGTTGAAACCCGCGGAGGCGCTGCTCAACCGGCTGCTGCCGGCGCGTCCGGCGGCTGACCCGGCTGCTCCGCTCTATCTCGACCGCAGCGCCCGCGAGACGCCGCTGGTCGCGCTCGGCGGCGCTGCGCGCGAGGCCTTGCGGCTCGCCGACGTGCTGGAGCAGATGCTGCACGGCGCCCACGACGCACTGGTCAAGAATGATCGCAAGCTGATCGAGGAAACGCGTAATCGCGACGATGTCCTCGACGGCCTGAACACTGCCATCAAGAAGTACCTGACCTCGATCGAAGCCGATGCCCTCAACGAGGACGACCAGCGCCGCTTGAACCAGATTCTAGTCTTTGCGATGCACATCGAGCAGGCCGGTGACGTGATCGACCGCAACCTCCTGCCGCATGTCAGCAAGCGTCTGAAGCGCGGCCTCATCAAAGGCGAGAGCGATTCCGACCTTGCCGACCTGATGGACCGCCTGGTCAGCAATCTCCGCACCGCCGCCTCGCTGTTCATGACCGAAGATGCCCGCGTCGCCCGTCAGCTCGCCGAGGAGAAGGTCACCTTCCGGCGCGCCGAGCGCGAGGCGGTCGCCGCGCATTTCGACGTCATGCGCAACGATCGGGTCGGGCAGGGCATGCAGAGCGCGATCCACCTCGACCTGCTGCGCGACATGAAGCTGATCAACTCGCTGATCGTCGCCGCCGCCGCCTATCCGGTCCTCGACCGCGCCGGCGAGCTGCTGCCAACGCGCCTCGCGGCCCCAGGCTGACCGCCGGCAGCGGAGGTTGCCTCAAATCGGCGGACTGGCGTTGCAATTGCGCGCGTCTTCCGCCATGCGTCCGCGCCAGGAGGCATCATGAACATCCAGCCCGGCGCTGCCCTGCTTTTCGACATCGATGGTACGCTGGTCGACACCGACCGGCTGCACCTCGACGCCTTCAACCGCGCCTTCGCCCCGTTCGGCCACCACTTCGATGCGGCGCGCTTCAGGGCAGAGCTCCAGGGCTTCTCGATGGCCTCGATCATGGACCGTTTCCTGTCGTCCGAGCCTCCGGCCCGCCGGCGCGAGATCATGGAGGAAAAGGAAGCGACCTTCCGGGCGCTCGCCGAGGCGGGCCTGGAGCCGATGCCCGGTCTCATCGTGCTGCTCGACCGCGCCGCGGCCGCCGGTCTGCCGATCGCCGCCGTGACCAACGCCCCGCGCGCTAACGCCGAACTTCTCCTCGGCTCGCTGGGGATCCGGCGGCGTTTCCAGGCGGTCGTCCTGGGGGATGAACTGCCCCACGGCAAGCCGCACCCCTTGCCTTACCTCGAAGCCCTGCGCTCGCTCGGCGCGAAAGCCGACCTGTCGCTGGCCTTCGAGGATTCCGTCTCCGGCGTGACCTCGGCCAGCGCTGCCGGTCTTCTCACCGTGGGCATCAGGACCAGCCTGTCCGCCACTGAGCTCCGTGCCGCCGGGGCGGGGGCCACCGCCGCCGACTATCGTGACCCGGCGCTGCTCGCCCTCATTGCCGACGTCGTTGCCGGCCGGGCTCCCGCCCTCAGCCCATGACCGCGACCGACGGATTGCCCGATGCTGCGCTTGCCGAAAGGCTCGCCCACAAGGCGACGGGCGCGCGCCCGGCCGCGATACGCCGCTTCCCCACCGGCTCGCAGCACTTCGTCTTCGAGGCGACCTTCGCCGATCGCGATGCTGTCGTCGTGCGCCTCTCCCGGGCCGCCGATCGGCCGATTGTACGGGGTGCGCTGCGGCAGTCGGCATTGCTGCGACCACTGGGGGTGCCGTTGCCCGAAGTCATCGCGTCCGATGCCGACGCGCCGCTTCCCTATGTGATCCTGCAGCGCCTGCCGGGCAACGATCTCGCCCATGTCATCGCCCGACTGCCGGAAGGTCGCCTTGAACCGATCGCCCGCCGGATCGTCGAGGCTCAGCGCGTCGCTGCTGCAACGCCGACCGCCGGACGCTACGGCTACGCCGCGGACCCGGCATCCGCCCCGTTCGCCAACTGGTCGGAGACTCTGGCGAGTGGTGTCCTGCGCTCGCGCACCCGCATCGCGGCCGCCGGACTGTTCGATCTCGCGCTCGTCGAGGCGCTCGAGGCGGTGTTCGCTTCGCTCCGTCCCGAAGCCGACGCGCAGCCGGCCACGCCGTTCCTGCACGACACGACGACCAAGAATGTCATCGTCACGGCAGCCGGCGCCTTTTCGGGCATCGTCGATGTCGACGATCTTTGCTTTGGCGATCCACGCTTCGTCGTCGCCCTGACACTCGCCGCGCTCACCGCCTTCGGTGGCCCGGTTGCCTATGCGCATACCTGGATGCGCATCGCCGGATTCCGCGACGACCGGCTGTTCCGCTTCTACGTCGCCGCCTGCCTGCTCGATTTTCTGTCGGAAGAGGGCCAGGTCTTCAACGGCAACCAGCGCCCGACCTCGCCCGAGGCGCGGCAAAGGCTGCTCGGGCTCTACGCCGCCTCACTGCGCGATGTGACTTAGCCACCCCTCGCCTAGAACAGGCTCATCTGTCCGTCGTCGACCCGCGGCGGCGTGAACAGGTCGGTCCGCAGTGCCGGGAACTTCTTGTCGAGCCCGAAGCGCTCCTTGGCCTTGGCCATGCGCTGCTGCATCAGCGTCGCGTAAGCGCCTTCGCCCACCATGCGTTCGCCCCAGGCCGAGTTATAGTCCTTGCCGCCACGCGTATCGCGCACCAGCGACATCACGTGCTTCAGCCGATCGGGGTAATGGCGCAGCAGCCACTCGCGGAAGATCTCGCGCACCTCTCCCGGCAACCTGAGCAGCACCATGCCGGCCCATTGCGCGCCCTGCGCCGCGCCGGCATCGAGGATACGCTCCATCTCCATGTCGTTGATCGCCGGGATCATCGGCGCCGCCATGATGCCGGTGGGGATGCCCGCCGCCGCCAGCAGCCGGATCGCCTCGAGCCGCTTCTCCGGTGTCGACGCCCTTGGCTCCATCTTGCGGCTGAGGATGTGGTCCATGCTGGTTACCGACAGTGCCACATGCGCCAGTCCGAGCCTGGCCATCTCGCTGAGGATGTCGATGTCGCGCACGATCAGCGCCGACTTGGTGACGATCGTCACCGGATGCTTGGTCTCGAGCAGCACTTCGAGGATGCCGCGCGTCAGCTTGTGCTGGCGTTCCGCCGGCTGGTACGGATCGGTGTTGGTCCCCATTGCAATCGGCTTGGGCCGATAGCGCTTGTCGCTGAGCTCATGCCGCAGCAGTTCGACCGCGTTGACCTTCACATAGATCTGCCGCTCGAAATCGATCCCTGCCGAATGGCCCAGATACGCATGCGTGGGCCGCGCGAAACAATACGAGCACCCGTGCTCGCAGCCGCGGTAGGCATTGATCGAGCGGTCGAACCCGATATCCGGGCTCTCGTTGCGCGTGATGATGCTCTTGGCCCGCTCGATATGCTCGATCGTCTCGAACGGCTTCAAGTCCTCGATCTGCCCCCAGCCATCGTCGACCGCCTCGCGGCTCTGGGTGTCGAACCGGCTTTCCTTGTTCGACTGTGCGCCGCGACCACGATTGCGCGCCGGATCGACCAGCGGGCGGCTGATCAGATCGGCGTCGCGGGTGTCCTTGAGCTTTTCGAGGTGCTCGAACTTTGGAGCGGTCTGGATCGACATGATTGGTCTCGACCGTGGATATGGGGACGAACTGCGGTTGGCCCAAACGACCCGTCTTCGGATCGCTTGGTCCAGGGCAGGAGAATCGCCCCAGTGTTAACGGGTCTTAACGAGTAGCACGCGACCGGGAACAAAACAAGAACATAGTGCGAGGACGAGGACCAATCAGTGCCGCTTGAAATACTGCACCTCTCGCTCGTGTTTCTCGGCAGCTTCGCGACTATCCAAGGTGCCGAGATTTCTCCGTTTGCCGGTCTTGGGATCGGTCTTGCGCGAATACAGCCGGTACTCGCCGGATTTGAGTTTTCTGATCATCGCGGTCTCCTTTCGGAGAAGAACGAACGGCCCGCCGGCGCTGTTCCCAGCGGCCCCATGCTCTTGCATTCCCGGTCGCGATGGAATACTGAACCATATGGTTCAGTATCAGTCCAGCGTCGACGCCTCATTTGCCGCCCTGTCGGACCCGACCCGCCGCGGTGTCCTCGAACAGCTTGGCCGCACCGACGCCTCGATCTCGGATCTGGCCGAAAAATTCCACATGACCCTTACCGGCATGAAGAAGCATGTCGGCGTCCTCGAGCAGGCCGGTCTTGTGACCACCCGCAAGGTCGGTCGGGTCAGGACCTGCCGCCTCGGCAACCGCGGCCTCGACAAAGAGGCCGCATGGCTCGAACAGCATCGCCGGCTCTGGGCCGCGCGCTTCGACGATTTGGACAAGGTCGTCGACGAATTGAAACGCAAGGAGAACTCTGGTGAGTGACATGCAGACGGCGGCAGCTCCTGCCGCCAAGAACAACACGAGGACCGACCGTCAATCCGACCGCGAGGTCGTCGTCACGCGCACCTTCGATGGTCCGGCACGCATCGTCTTCGAGGCCTGGACCAAGCCTGAACTCATCATGAAATGGTGGACGCCCAAGTCCTTCGGCATCACCTTCATCTCCTGCGAAGCCGACGTTCGCACGGGCGGCAGCTACCGCTTCGTCATGGGCCACCCAGCCTTCGAGCAGCCGATGACGTTCTTCGGCCGATACCTCGAGGTGGATCCGCCCAGGCGTTTGGTCTGGACCAATGAGGAAGGCGAAGAAGGCTCGGTCACCACCGTCACTTTCGAGGAAAAGGACGGCAAGACCTACCTAGTGCTGAGCGACCTCTATCCCTCCAAGGCGGCGTTGGACGAAGCAATGGCCTCCGGCAGCATCGGCGGCTACCCCGAGCAATTCAACCAGCTCGACGGGCTGCTCAAGAGTCTCCACTAACATGGCGATGGGCGCGGCGCGGCCTCAGCGCGCCGCCGGCCCGGGCGCCGGCTCTAGGTGATCGCAGGCTCGTCCCGATCACCCCATCGACGGAATGATCCGGAAAAGTTCACGCTCGCCCTGAATGCCCTTGAGCGCGTGCATGCCAATCGACGCGGTCTCAATGCCGCCGCCGGCAAGAAGCTCGTGCGTTGTCCACGATACCAGGACTTGCCCCGGCGCAGCCAGCGACATCACCCGTGCTGAAACGTGCACCGCGACGCCGAAAGCATCGTTCTTCTGCACCACGATCTCCCCGGTGTGACAGCCCACGCGGATATCGAGCCCCATGCTTTGCGAGGCGTTTGCCATTGCCTGGGCACACCGCACAGCCCGGGAGGCGCTGTCGAATGCGGCGAGAAACCCATCGCCGGTTGTCTTCAGTTCTCTGCCTCTCCACCGCTCCAGCTCGTGACGCAGTGCGGCATAGTGCACAAGCAGCATTTCGCGCCACCGCTCGTCGCCGACGCGCGACAGCGTTGCTGTCGAGTCGACGATGTCGGTGAACACGAGGGTCGCGATAATCCCGTCGCCCAGCCCCTGAGGCGGCACGCCGAAGGTGCGGGAGCCGGTGAATTCGAATTGCAGGGTTGGCGTGCTTCCGACGACCCACGCATCGTGGCCTGGGGGTATTTCGTAGGCATCGCCGGGGAGGAAGTCGATGCTGGTACCGTCCGCCATCTCCACGTGAAGTTGGCCTTCAAGGATAATGCCCATGTGATGGTGCTGGCAGGAGAGTGTTCCGGCGATCGGCTTGACGTCGTGCGACCAGCGCCAGCCGGGCTGCAGACGGAACTCGCCGAAGGTCACGTCATCCAGAGAAACGATACGCAGCTGTCCATTTGGAAAGCGACGCACTTCTTTGGAGTCATTGAGCGGACTTCGCTGTAGTCGAGGCACGTTCCAAACCTGTGGCCAAGTGGTGGAAGACGCGTCGTCGTAACAGTCGGAAAATGGCCGGCGAACCCAGCCATTTGCCACGGTCACAGTATGATGGATTGGCCGCGGATGGTCCAGTGGCGGCAGGTTCTGGTCAAGCGGGCGGGCGCCACGCGATCGAGCCTCGCGCCGCCTACCGCTCCGCCAGCCGTGGCATCAGCTCGACGAAGTTGCACGGCTTATGCCGGTTATCGAGTTGTGCGCGGAGGATTCCCTCCCACGCATCTCGGCACGCGCCGCGCGAGCCGGGCAGCACGAACACGAACGTCTCGCCGATCAGACCGCCAGTCGCGCGTGATTGCAGGCTCGACGTGCCGACCGTCGTTGCCGAATACTGGTGGAACAGCACCGAGAATCCGTCCATCCGCTTCTGGAACAGCGGCTCCAGCGCCTCGGGTGTCACGTCCCGGCCGGAGAATCCCGTTCCGCCCGTGGTGATGATGGCGTCGATCTGTGGATCGACAACCCATTGCATCACCTGCGCCCGGATCTGCTGGATGTCATCGCGGCACACGGCACGCTCGGCGCAACGGTGTCCGTCGTCCTCCATGAGCTGCTTGAGCAGGGCGCCTGCCGTGTCGGTCTCGAGCGTGCGTGTGTCGCTCACTGCCAGAACTGCGAGCGACAGCGGCGTGAATGTCTTGCTGAGATCGAGATCAGACTTGAACATCGGACTTGTCCTTGGCCGGCTTCTTCTTGGGTTTGGGCGCGGGGTTATCGGCAGCCAGACCCGCCGGCGCAAGAGCCTCGCCTGGTGCCGTCCCGCTGGCGGGTGAGGTCGCCGAGGCGACGATGTCGGTCGCCGGAACGATCCCGGCTACGGCCTCCTTCTCTGCGTCGACCGCCTCCTCCAGGACCTCCGGCTCGATGATCGTCACGCTCGGCGGCTCCACCGTCGTCACAATCGACTCCGCGGCAAGGCTGCCGGCGGGTGCCGTGCGCGGCAGGTTCTCCTGGCTTTCATCGGAGCGCGGATCGAGCGCCACGGTGCCCGGCGAGATACCGCGTTCCGGGTTCATCGCCCGGAAGCGGATACGTCCGTCGATCCGCACCGGCCGCACTTTCATGCGCAGGAATGCGGTTACCGCCAGCGCGCCGTGGAACGTCGCAGTGATGATGAAAAGCCCGACCGGCTGGTAGAGGTTCATCACCACCGCCGCCAGGGCGGGCCCGATGGCAAGCCCCGATCCCAGGGTCAGCAGCATGCCGCCGGCCACGCGGCCGAACTCGCCCTTCTTGGCGAAGTCGTTCGCGTGCGCCACCGCGATGGCATAGATCGGGTAGGCCGAAAATCCATAGAGGCCGAAGAGTACATAAAGGATCCACCCGCCCTGCGGATTGATCAGCAGGGTCAGAAAGCCGATTGCGGCCGCAACGGCCGACAGGACCACGATCACCACGCGCCGGTCCATGCGGTCGCTGATCCGGCCGGCCGGAACTTGCGCCAGCGCACCAAGCACGGCGGTCACCGCGAAGAGATAGGCGATCCCGCTGGCATCGAGCCCTTGGTCATGCCCGTACACCGGCGCCAGTGTGCCGAACGTGCCATTGGCCATGCCCACGGCGAAGGCGGCGATCACCGCCAGCGGCGAGGTCTTGTAGAGCAGCACCACGTCGAGCTTGGCGCTCGCCAGCGGCTTGGGCTGCGGCGTCGAGGTGAGCGCCGGCGGCAGGATGGCGCAGATGAAGGCGATCGCGCCCACAATGAAGGGAATATGGCTCGTGACGCCGGTCACCGACATGGCGAGCTGCCCCAGCGTCGAGGCCGTCATGTTGATGGTGGTGTAGATCGAAAAGATCGTGCCGCGGCTCTTGTTCTCGGCCACCTCGTTGAGCCAGCTCTCGACGATCATCGCCGCGCCGGCAAAGCAGAAGCCGGAGAAGGCGCGCATCACGATCCAGGCGATGTCGTTGATCAGCAGCAGATTGCAGAGGATGGTGATCGTCCCGATCGCCGCCATGATCGAGAACGCCCGGATATGACCCACCCGCTGCACCAGCAGCGGCACCGTCACCGACCCGGCGATGAAGCCGACCGACCAGCCCGTCCCGATCAGGCCGAGCGCCAGCAGCGAGAAATGCTCGTCGGCGCCGCGCACGCTGAGCAGCAGCCCTTGCAGCCCGCCCGCAAACAGCAGCAGCGCGGAGCCGAGGAACAGGGCGTAGATCTTGATGACGGACGACATCTGCGAACCGGTGGCTTTCGCTGTTCTAGCACCAGGCGATTCTGGATGCTCGGCGCCAATAGGCCATGAACACCGGCCAAATTCGGGCCGCTTCGTCAGCCTGTTGCGATTTCTTCCTTAACGATCCTTTGCTTGAGGCTCAGCATGTCCTTCCACGCCTGCGCCTTGGCGCTGGGGGTCCGCAGCAGGAAGGCCGGATGCAAGGTCGGCAGCACCGGCCCGGTCCAGCCGCCGATCGTCAGGGTCTTCCACGTCCCGCGCATGCGGGTAATGCCGGTGCTCGTTTCGAACAGCGACTGCGTCGGGACATTGCCCAGCGTCAGCAGGATCTTGGGGTTCACCAGCTCGATCTGGCGGTGCACGAAGGGCGCGCACAGCGCGAGCTCCTCCGGCGTCGGGTTGCGGTTCCCCGGTGGCCGCCACGGCACCATGTTGACGATGAACACCTTCGTCCGGTCGAGCCCGACGGCCGCCAGCATGCGGTCGAGCAGCTGCCCGGCACGGCCGACAAACGGCTTGCCCTGCTTGTCCTCCTGCTCACCGGGACCTTCGCCGACCATCATGATCTGCGCTTCGGGGTTGCCGTCGGCGAAGCAAAGCTGCGTCGCCCGGTGCTTGAGCGCGCAGCCCTCATAGGCATCCATCGCGGCGCGCAACTCGTCCAGCGTGGAGGCGGCGGCGGCGATGGCCCTGGTCTCGTTGGGATCGCTGGTGAGTGGGACGGCGGGGGGAGGGGCAGGAGCCGGCCCCGCTGCGGCCGTCGGGATCCGCCTGGGCGGCACCACGGCCGACGTCGCGAACCGATCCACCGGATCGTCGCCCACTGCGACATCCACTCCGGCCGCCCGATACCAATCGAGCACCGCGAGCGCCTCGGCGTCAGAAAGCGGATGATTTGCGGACATCGGCTCTGTTATGTCACGCCCGGCGCACAAGGAACAACATGGCCGAACGCGAAATCATCGAGACCGACGTCGTCATCGTCGGCGCCGGGCCGGCCGGCCTCGCGGCCGCCATCCGGCTCAAGCAGAAATCGCCGCAAACCTCGGTGACCGTTGTGGAAAAGGCGGCCGAGATCGGCGGCCACATCCTCTCAGGCGCCGTGATGGATCCCGCAGGGCTGACCGAACTGGTCCCCGATTGGCGCCACAAGGGCGCCCCTGTCGGCCCCGCCGTCACCATGGATTTCTTTCACGTGTTGTCGCGCACCGGCGACTGGGTCCTGCCCAACTGGATGCTGCCGCCGCTGATGCGGACGCATGACGGCGTCATCACCTCGCTCGGTGACCTCGTCCGCTGGCTCGGCGACCAGGCTCAGGCCCTCGGCGTTGACGTCTTCCCCATGACTGCTGCGGTCGACGTGCTGACCAACGAAGCGGGCGCTGTCGAAGGCATCATAACCGGTGATCTGGGTCTCGATCACAACGGCCAGCCCAAGTCCGGCTATGCCGCAGGCATCGGCATCCGCGCCAAATACACGTTGATCGGGGAGGGGGCCCGCGGCTCGCTCGCCAGGCAGCTGATCGGTCGCTTCAAGCTCGACGCGAAGTCGAGCCCGCAGAAATTCGGACTCGGGATCAAGGAGATATGGCAGGTCCCCGATTCAGTGCATCAGCCGGGCCGCGTCGATCACTATCTCGGCTTTCCCCTTGACGACGCGACCTCCGGCGGCGGCTTCTGCTACCACGCCGCCGACAACAGGATTTACCTCGGCCTCGTCGTCCACCTCGACTACCGCAACCCGACGCTCTCGCCCTTCGACGAGTTCCAGCGCTTCAAGCACCACCCCTCCATCGCTCGTCTGCTGCGGGGCGCGACGCGTCTGACTTATGGCGCCCGCGCGCTGACCTCGGGTGGCTGGCAATCGATCCCCGAACTGGTGTTCCCCGGCGGTGCCCTCATCGGCTGCGCCGCCGGCTTCATGAACGCACCGCGGCTCAAGGCCATCCACTCCGCGATCCGCTCCGGCATCGCCGCGGCGGACTCGGTGGCCGATGCACTCGCCGCCGGCCGCGGCAATGATCGCCTGGCCGATCTGCCGGATCGCGTCATGGCCACCGGCATCGGTCGCGAGCTCTATCGCATCCGCAACGTGAAGGCCTTGTGGTCGCGCTTCGGCACCGCGCTCGGGGTGCTGCTGGGCGGCATCGACATGTGGGTCAACCAGCTGTTCCGCTTTTCCCCCTTCGGCACGCTCAGGCACAAAAAAGCTGACGCCGACGCCCTCTGGCCGATGAGCGCCACCGGCGCCAAGGCCTATCCCGCGGCCGACGGCAAGACGACGTTCGACCGCTCCGCCTCGGTGTTTCTGGCCAACATCGCCCATGACGAAGACCAGCCGGTTCACCTCAGGCTTGCCGATCCAGGCGTTCCCCTCGGCAAGACCGTCCCGGCCTTTGGCGTCGAGCCGGCCCCGCACTACTGCCCTGCCGGGGTCTACGAAATCGTCGAAGTCGGGGGCGTATCGCAGTTCCGCATCAACGCCCAGAACTGCGTCCACTGCAAAACCTGCGACATCAAGGATCCCGCCCGCAACATCACCTGGGTGCCTCCCGAGGGCGGCTCCGGGCCGAATTACGTTGGAATGTAGCCCGGAAATCCAGGCTTTTTGCACCGGTCAATTCTCCTTGGCCCGGCTTGCGGCGCAGTCGCAAAATCGCCAATCTTTCCGGGCCAAGTCCATGGCGTTCTCCCGGAGATCGAATCCCCCGTGAATTACCTTACGCGCCTTGTTGCCGCCTCTGGGCTTGCCGCGCTTGCCCTGGTGGTGCCGGCGTTCGCCGAATCCGTGGCCTTCGCCGGCCCCGAGAGCGCCACCGGCAACTACCTCGCCGGCCAGCAGGCCTTGACCGAGCTGCGCACCCACGAGGCCGCAAAGTTCTTCCGCGATGCCGCCGCTGACCAGTGGAACAATTCGATGGTCGTGGATCGGGCCTTCCTCGCTCTAGCCGCCGACGGCCAGGTCGACGATGCGGCCGACATGGCCAAGCATGTGCTCGAGCTCGAGCCCGACAACGACATGGCCAAGCTCGTGATCGCCACGCAGGCCTTCAAGCAGCGCCGCTACGATGCCGCGGTCGCCGGGCTCAACAAGCTCGACTCCCAGACCTTCGAGGGCGTGACGGGCTCGATCCTCAAGGCCTGGGCCCTGACCGGCCAGAACAAGATCGACGACGCCTTCCAGTCGCTCGACAAGCTGGCCGATGGCGGCCTCGAGGATTTCCTCGTCTTCCACCGCGCCATCATGGCCGACGTCTCCGGCCGCCAGGCCGACGCGATCAAGTACATCACCGACGCCCACGACGCCGATCCCTACACCGCCGACATCGTCGAAGCCTATGCCCGCATCCTGGGCAATGCCGGCAAGACGCAGGAGGCGATCGACGCCATCGTGCAGTTCGAGGCGCAGGGCCTGCAGCACCCGATAATCACCCAGGTCAAGCAAGCGCTGGCCAACAAGCAGCGCCCCGGCCTCTACGCCGAGACCGCCCAGGCGGGCGCGGCCGAGATGTTCCATTCTGTCGGTGTCGCTTTCGCCCGCGACGGCACCTCCGATGTTTCGATGGTGCTGTTGCGTCTGGGCGCCTATCTGAACCCCAGGAACGACACCATCCAGCTGGTCATCGGCCAGCTCTACGACACGGCCAACCAGCACGAGCTCGCCAATGCCGTCTACGAGGGCATCCCGACGGCCTCGCCGATGAAGGCCATGGCGGTGGTGCGCGTCGCCGACAATCTCGATGCGATGGGCGACCGCCCGGAGGCGATCCGGCGGTTGAGCAACATCGTCGTCACCAACCCCAAGGACGTCGACGCCATTTCCGTACTCGGCGATCTCTACCGTTCCGACAAGCAGTACCAGGCCGCGGCCGACGCCTATTCCAAAGCGCTCGGCGTCACCGGCGGCTCGACCCCAGGCGACTGGCGCTTCTACTATGTCCGCGGCATCGCCTACGAGCGGTCGGACAAGTTCCCCCTCGCCGAGAAGGATTTCCTGCGCGCCCTCGACCTCAACCCCAACCAGCCGCAGGTGCTCAACTACCTTGGCTACTCCTGGGTCGACAAAGGCATGAACCTGACCCGCGCGCTCGATATGATCCAGAAGGCGGTGCAGGCCTCCCCCAATGACGGCTACATCATCGATAGCCTCGGCTGGGCCTACTACCGCCTCGGCCGTTACTCCGACGCCGTGACCCAGCTCGAGCAGGCCGCGACGCTGCGGCCAAACGATCCCGAGATCAACGACCATCTGGGCGATGCCTACTGGAAGGTCGGCCGCAAGCTCGAGGCCAAGTTCCAGTGGAACGTCGCCTACTCGATGGACACGGAAGGCAACGTCAAGGCACGCGTCGCTCCCAAGCTCAAGGGTGGGCTCGACGCCGCCCCCAAGACCGGGGACTCGGCACCGGCGCTCGACGACACCGCGGCCACGGCCACTCCGGCTGCCGCCAACTGAGTTCCGCCGGGCCGATAGCCGAGCCGTTTGTCGAGGCCGCGCCCGCCAAGCTCAACTTGGCGCTGCACGTGACCGGTCGCCGCGCGGACGGCTATCACGCCCTCGATATGCTCGTCGCCTTCGCCGATGTAGGTGATGAGCTCGAGGCTGCGCCCGCCCGCAAGGACAGCCTCGCTTTGTCCGGTCCCTTCGCTGCGGCGTTGGGCACCTCCGAAGGCAACCTCGTGCTTCGTGCCCTGGCCGCCTTCCGTGCGCGCTGGCCCGACGCACTGCCCGACGGCATCGCCCTCAGGCTCAGGAAGAACCTGCCGGTCGCCGCCGGCCTCGGCGGCGGTTCTGCCGATGCGGCCGCCGCGCTGCGCCTGTTCGCAGCCATGGGCGAGGGCGATTTCGCCTTTGCCGACCTGCTGCACATCGCCACCACGCTGGGCGCCGATGTGCCGATGTGCCTGTATTCGCGCCCGGCGCTGGCGAGCGGCGTCGGCGAGATCATCCGCCCGCTCAAGGCTTTTCCCGCCTGCCACGCGGTCCTTGTGAACCCGCTGGTGCCGGTGGTCACCGCCGACGTCTTCCGCAGGCTCGAGAGCCGCGACAACTCCCCGCTGCCGCCGCTCGCCGACCCGCTTGGCCGGCCGGCCCAGCTTGGGCTCTGGCTCGGCGAAACGCGCAACGACCTGGAGCCTCCCGCTCTGGCCCTGGTCCCGGTGATCGGCGCGCTCAAGGCTCGCCTGGCGGGGATCGATGGCTGCATCCTCGCGCGCATGTCGGGCTCCGGTGCCACCGTCTTCGGCCTCTTCGGCTCGAGCGCGCAGGCGCACCAGGCCGCGCACGATCTCCGCACGCACTGGCCCGACTACTGGGTGGCGGCCGCGCCGCTGATCGGGGTCCAGTAGCTCGGACTCGATCCTAATACGCGCGGCTGACGTAGAATTCGGCGATATCGGAGAGGATCGTCTTCATCGCACTGGGCGGCAGCGGGGCGAGGGCCTCGCGCGCCTTGCGCACATGCGCGTGTGCTTCCTCGATGGTGCGGGTCAGCGCGTTGTGCCGCGTCATGATCTGCACGATCTGGTTCAGCGCCGTGTCGCTGGCGTCGGGCTTGCCGAGCGAAGCGGTGATGATCTCGCGTTCCGCCGGATTGGCCTCGGCCAGCGTCAGGATCACCGGCAGCGTCATCTTGCCTTCGCGCAGGTCGTCGCCGGTATTCTTGCCCATCGCGCCGCTCTCGCCGCGATAGTCGAGCACGTCGTCGACCAGCTGGAAGGCGAGCCCCAATTCCATGCCGTAGTCGCGCAGCGCGATGCGGCCGGCCTCGTCGGCGCCACCGGCCATGGCGCCCACTTCCGCCGCCGCCTGGAACAGCGTTGCAGTCTTGGCGCGGATCACCTGGTCATAGTCTGCGGCCGTTGCCGCGAGGTCGCCGGCCTTCGACAGCTGGAACACCTCGCCTTCGGCGATCACCGTGGCGGCCTTGGCCAGCAC
>Ga0207657_10004293_pt1 | contig 15095 bp, 7 predicted proteins | sample KBSC33metaG_FD_184316 | JGI IMG/M metagenome (GOLD analysis project Ga0207657, IMG submission 184316) | Corn rhizosphere microbial communities from Kellogg Biological Station, Michigan, USA - KBS C3-3 metaG (SPAdes) (version 2) | ecosystem: Host-associated > Plants > Roots > Rhizosphere > Soil ... | reverse complement strand
TGGTCGGAACGCTCGGGCCAGATCACCGGGCTGCCCGCGGGCCAGGTCGGATAGTTCGCCAGCGCCTGCCGCGCGCGTTCGCCGTCGGCCACGCCGCTGTCGATCGCCAGCGCGATGCCGAGCAGGTCGTAGGTATCGTAAGGCGTGCCGTCGCCGCCGATGTAGCTCATGTACATGCCGCGGTCGGCGCGCCAGAAATGCGCGTTGATCGCGCTCTTCAGCGCGGCGGCCTGGCTGCGGTAGCCGGCCGCCGTCTTCGCGTCGTGCCGCCCGTCGGCCAGCGTGGCGGCCAGTTGCAGCGCCTGGTAGTGCAGCACGTTGGTGGACAGCGCGTAGGACTGCGCGATGAAGGTCACCTCGTCCGCCGTCCACGCGGGGTAGCTCTGCTCGCGCCAGTCGAGGAACGAGGTCTCGCCGCGGTACAGGCCGAACGTGGCGTCGAAGGCGTACTGGCGATCCTGCGCCAGGGTGGCGCCGAGCGCCTTGTCGATATCGCCGGCAAAGGCCTTGTCGCCGAACAGGTGGCGCGCGCCGAGGAACCACACCACGCGATCGGTGCTGATCGGCCAGCTGCCGCCGGAGCCGGTGTCCTGCATCGGATAAAGCCGTTTTGGAGCCGAACCCTGCGGCGCGGACGGAACGCGCACGTCGGACAGCTTGAACTTCAACCCGTTGCGCGAGCGCGCCGGGTCGAAACGCCACAGGCCCAGGTCGATCGCGTAGGACAGGTCGCGCGTCCAGACGTACGGCCACTTCAGGCCGGTCACGAAGCACTGGCAGGGAATCGGCTGGCCGTGGTCGAACGCGCCGTCGCGGATCGCGCTGACCGAATCCAGCGCCAGGTCGTCCTGCGCCATCGCGAACAGGCCGTCGAACAACGTGCTGGCGGTCTCGGTGCGCAGTGGCTGCGCGGCGATCACGCGCTCGCCGTATGGCCACGCCAGCGTGTAGTTGTGCTGTGCGTCGCGGCTGATGGCGACGTGCACGCCATGCCAGTCCAGCCCGTCGTGCCAGGCCGGTGCGCCCGCGCTGGCGGCCATCGCCGCGGTCAGCAGCAGGCTCAGCATGGGCGGGTCCGGTGAAGCGGGATGCGGATCGTGCTGGTCATCGACGTGAGCCCTCCGGCAGCTGTTATGTCACGGTGCGGCATGTCCCGCATGTTGCGGTCGCAACATCGGCCACCGGCCGGCGTGGGGATGAGCCCTGCATGGTAGGTAGCGTCGCAATGCAGCAACCAGTGGTTGCATACGTATTCATGGCGGCCGGCGGCGCGCGGCGCCGTTCGCCGCGCCTTCCGCGCCGGGTCGGTTCTTGTAAAGCGCAGGGCGATGGCGGCATAGTCGATCGACACCAGCAACGACAGCGGGAGATTCCATGCGGGTACGCCTCGAAGATGTGGCGCGCGCAGCGAGCGTATCGCCCAAGACGGTGTCCCGTGTGCTCAACGACGAGGCCAACGTAAGCGATGCCACGCGCAAGCGCGTGCGCGCCGCTATGGAGGCGATGGATTACCGCCCGCATCCGTCGGCGCGCAGCCTGGCCGGCAACCGCTCGTTCCTGGTGGCGATGCTGTACGACAACAACGACAACCCCGCCTCGACCTACCTCGCCGAGATCCAGGACGGCGTGCTCGAGGCCTGCGATGCGCATCGCTACAGCATGATGGTGCGCCCGCTGCGCATGCGCAGCGACGACTTCATCCGCCGCCTCGATGCGCTGATTTCCGACCACCACCCCGACGGCGTGGTGCTGACGCCGCCGATCACCGACTACGCGCCGCTGCTGAAACGCCTGCGCGAACGCGACGTGCCGTATGCCAGCGTGTCGCCGCAAAGCGGCGGCGGCATCGGCGTGAGCATGGACGAGCAGGCGGCCGCGCGGGCGATCGTGGAGCACCTGCTGGCGCTGGGCCATCGGCGCATCGCCCATGTCGTCGGCATCGCCGACCACGGCGCCAGCCGCTGGCGCCTGGCCGGCTATCGCGAGGCGATGGCTGCCGCGGGCCTGCCCGAGGACCCGGCACTGGTGGTGCAGGGCGCGTTTACGTTCGGCTCCGGCGTCACCGCCGCGCGCGAACTGTTCGCGCTGCAGCAGCGACCCACCGCCGTGTTCGCCGCCAACGACGACATGGCCACCGGCGTGATGTGGGCGGCCGGCGAGTATGGGCTGAAGGTGCCGCACGACCTTTCCGTCTGCGGCTTCGACGATACCCCGTTGGCGCGCCAGTTGTGGCCCGCGCTCACCACCATCCAGCAACCCAGCCGCGAGATGGGCCGGATCGCCGCCCAGCAACTGCTGGGCGTGCTGCGCGGCCGCGGGCCCGGTGAACTGGTGCAGGTGCCGTTCGCCCTGCAGATCCGCGGCTCCACCGCCCGCGCTCCCTGAGTTCCTGCAAGAGCGCATCCGTCCACGTGGGACTTCCTTCGCTCGTGCGCGATGCCTCGCGTCGTAGGGCGGGCAATGTCCGCCGCTCTTGCCGGTGGCGCATCGGCGAGCCGGCGGGCAGTGCCCGCCCTACAACCACCGCCCGCGGATCGCGGCCATGTTGCGCAGCAAATTGACAGCGCTGTCATTCCTGTCAGTATGCGGTTTCGACGCGTGCCGCCGGTGCGCCAGCCTGGAGCCATGCTGTGCCCTTGTCGTCCCCATCGCCCCTGTTCCTGCGTCGCATTTTCCTGACCGCATCCCTCGCTGGCGCGCTGATCATGCCCATTCATTTCGTGCTGGCCGCGGACACCGCCGCCACGGTCCACCCCGCATCGTGGCCGCAGGGCCGCTGGCCGCTGCCGCCGGATCCCGCGCTCGAGGCCAGGGTCAGGGCGCTGCTGGCGAAGATGTCGGTGGAGGACAAGGTCGGCCAGATGATCCAGGCCGACATCAAGTACGTGACCCCGGACGACGTGCGCACGTATCGTCTCGGTTCGATCCTGGCCGGCGGCAATTCCGGGCCGGACGGCCAGCAATACGGCACGGCCGCACAGTGGCAGAAACTTTCCGATGCGTTCTACCGCGCGTCGATGGACACCTCGGGCGGGCGCCTGGCGATCCCGGTGCTGTTCGGCATCGACGCGGTGCACGGCCACAACAACCTGGTCGGGAGCACGCTGTTCCCGCAGAACGTGGGCCTGGGCGCCACCCGCGATCCGCAGCTGATCCATGCGATCGGCGAGGTCACCGCGCGGGAACTGCGCGCCAGCGGCATCAACTGGACCTTCGCGCCCACCCTCACGGTGCCGCAGGATGGCCGCTGGGGGCGTGCCTACGAGGGCTATTCGCAGAACCCGGCGCTGGTGGCGCAATACGCCAGCGCCGTGGTCGAGGGCCTGGAAGGCAGGCTCGGCACGCCGCACTACCTGGATGCCGACCACGTGATCGCCACGGCCAAGCATTTCGTCGGCGATGGCGGCACCCGCGACGGCAAGGACCAGGGCGACGCCGAAGTCAGCGAAGCGGTGCTGCGCGATGTGCATGCGGCCGGCTACCCGCCGGCGATCGGGGCCGGCGTACAGGTGGTGATGGTCTCGTTCTCCAGCTGGAACGGGGTGAAGATGGCCGGCAACAAGGCGCTGATCACCGACGTGCTGAAGGGCCGCATGGACTTCGGCGGCATCGTGCTGGGCGACTGGAACGCGCACGGCCAGGTGCCCGGCTGCACCAACGAGGATTGCCCGGTGGCATACAACGCCGGGCTGGACATGCTGGAGGCGCCCGATTCCTGGAAGGGCCTGTACGTGAACACGCTGGCCGAGGTGAAGTCCGGGGTGATCCCGATGGCCCGTGTCGACGACGCGGTGAGCCGCATCCTGCGCGTGAAGCTGCGCCTGGGCATGTTCGAGGCCGGGCTACCGTCGGCCAACCCCTTGGTGATCAAGTCGGCGCAGGTGGTCGGCAGTCCCGCGCATCGCGCGCTGGCGCGCCGGGCGGTGCGCGAGTCGCTGGTGCTGCTGAAGAACGACGGCGTGCTGCCGATCGATCCGCGCAAGCACCTGCTGGTCGCCGGCGACGGCGCCGACAACATCTCCAAGCAGAACGGCGGCTGGACGCTGACCTGGCAGGGCACCGGCCTGACCAATGCGAATTTCCCGGGCGCGACCTCGATCTTTGCCGGTATCCAGGCGCAGGTGAAGGCGGCCGGCGGCACCGTGGAGCTGTCGGTCGACGGCAGCTATAAGCAGAAGCCTGACGTCGCCATCGTGGTGTTCGGCGAAGACCCTTATGCCGAATTCCAGGGCGACCTGCCGAACCTGGCGTACCGGCCCGGCAACGATCACGACCTCGACCTGCTGCGCCAACTGCACGCGCAGGGCGTGCCGGTGGTGGCGGTGTTCCTCACCGGGCGTCCGCTATGGATGAACCGCGAGATCAATGCATCGGATGCGTTCGTGGTGGCGTGGCTGCCCGGCAGCGAAGGCGAGGGCATCGCCGACGTGTTGCTGCGCACGCGCGACGGCCGCGTCGCGCATGACTTCCACGGCAAGCTGGCATATGCGTGGCCGCGCACGGCGGTGCAGATTCCGGTCGCCGCGGCCGCGCGCGGCGAGCAGCCGCAGTTCCCCTACGGCTTCGGCCTGACCTATGCCGATCGCGGCGACACCGGCCCGCTGTCCGAGGATGCCGGGATCGAACTGAGCAGCGCGCGGGCCGGCGTCTACTTCACCCATGGCAAGCCGGCGCAGGGTTTCACGCTGCGCCTGACCGGCGCCAACGGCGCGGCCGCCAACGTCACCGCCACGCCCGCCGCGACGGCGGATGGCAGCCTGCGCATCCTCGCGCTCGACTACAAGGCGCAGGAGGACGCGCGCAGCCTGGACTGGTCGGGCCGCGGCACCGCGCGCGCCGCGCTGGTGGCGCCGGCGCCGCTGGACGTGGAGCGCGAGACCAATGGCGACGTGATGCTGGTGACCACCCTGCGTATCGACGCGGTATCGGCGCAAGGCGCCACGGTCGGCGTCGCCTGCGGCAGCGGTTGCGGCGCCGCGGTGCCGATCGGCAAGCAGTTGGCTGCACTGCCGCGCGGGCAGTGGCTGCGCGTGGGCGTGCCGTTGAAATGCTTCCGCGACGCCGGCGCCGACATGAGCAAGCTGGACCGGCCGTTCGAATGGATCAGCGGCCCGGGCGAACGCATCGCCGTCACCGACGTCTCGCTGGGCACGGTGGCGGACCGGACGCTGGACTGCCGCGCGCACTAGGCCACCCGCCACACGGTGGCTCCGACCCGGACGCTGCGCGGCCGGGATCGACCGATGAATGCCATCGCCTTGCCCGACACCGCCTCGCGTGCCGGCGCGGGGCCCGGCTGACCTGCGTGCTGGGACGGACGGATGTCCGGTCCGGGTGTGCGCGTTCCGGATTGCCGCCTGCGCCATGTCCCGCAAAAAAAAGGATGCCCCGTTGCCGGGGCATCCAGTGGCGACAGGGGAGGATCGGTCGCCAGGGGGGAAGGGTGAAACCTAGAACCACACGCCGACGTTGACGCCGTAAGTGCGCGGCGGCAGGTATTGCGAGGTGTAGGCGAAGCTGCCGTCGGGCAGGGCGAAACGGCCGGCACTGGTGCGCACCTTGCTGTCGCTGACGTTCTGCACGTAGGCGCCGATCCACCAGCGGTCCTGCGGCTCGTTGTAGCGCAGCGAGATGTCGCCGCGGCCGTACGCCTTCTGCTTGTCGCCATCGCCCAGGTTGAACGTGCTCAGCCATTGCGAGCTCTGGTACTGCGCGGAGATGCGCGGGGTCAGCCGGCCGCCGTTGGCCAGGCGGAAGTCGTGCTCGTAGATCGCGGTGAGCGAGGCGTTCGGCGCATGCGGCAGGTCGTTGCCGCTGACGTCGATGCAGGCGCTGATGCCGGACGCCGGGTCGCAGGCGGGCAGGCCCTGGTAGTCATTGCTGCCGGCATACTTGAGCGTGCCCAGTTCCTTCTTCGGGATCGCCGAGAACACCAGGTTGAGGCGGTCGTTCTCGCTGGACAGCGCCAGCTCCGATTCGAAGCCCATCACCTTGGTGGTGCCCTTGACGTTGGAGAAGCCCAGCCCGCGGTTGCCGTCGGGGTAGGTGATCGGCGCGGCCAGCTGGAAGTTCTTGAACTGCTCGTAGTAGATCGCGCTGTTCCACGTCAGGTGGCCGTCGAGGAAGCTGAACTTCGAGCCGACTTCGTAGTTGGTCAGCGTCTCCGGTTCGTACAGCGTGCCGGCGTCCTGGGTACCGCCGGACTTGTAGCCGGTGGACACGCTGGCATACAGCAGGCCGTGCTGGCCCACGTCGGTATCCAGCCGGGCCAGCCAGGTGACCTTGCTCTTGTCGTACCTCGCGTCGTTGACGGTGGAGACGTTGAAGCCCACGTTGCCCGGTTCGACGTCCGGCGAGATCGGCACCTGCGGCACAGTCGGGTCGTAGGCCCAGCCCCAGCCGCGGCCACCCTCGTTCTTCTTGACGTCGTTGGACCAGCGCGCGCCGCCGGTCAGGCGCAGGCCGTCGGTGATGTGCCAGGTGGCCTGGCCGAAGAAGGCGGTGGTTTCCACGGTCTCCTTCGGCTGGATGAACGAACCCTGCCAGGCCACGGTGCCCTGCGCGGTGCCGTTGAGGATCGGGATGTCGAAGCGGATGTTGTTGTCCTCCGCCGCGTAGTAGGCGCCGAGGATCCAGTCCACCGCGTTGTCGCCGGCCGACTTCAGGTCCAGTTCGTGGCTGTAGTTCTTGTAGTTGGAGAAGTTGGTGCGGTCGGCCTGGTAGGACGCGCCGGTGGTGAAGCTGGTCGGCACCTGGACGCCGTTGTCCTGGTCGAAGTTGCTCTTGCCGGAGAAGCGGTTGAAGCCGGCGACGTAGCTCAGCGTCATCGCGTCGTTGATGTTGAAGTCCATGCGGCTGCGCACCGTGTGCGAGTCGCGCTTCAGGTAGGGCGCGGTGTCGATCAGGGCCGACCAGAAATCCTGGCCTGCGCGCGGCTGCTGCATCAGGCTCATGCCGGGCGTGCCGCGGTCGCGGAAGTATTCGTAGGACAGGTTCCAGGTGAACGCGTCGCTCGGTTGCCACATTGCGCTGACGCGCGCGGCCGACTGGTCCTGCGCGTTGTACTTGTCGCCGCCGGTCACATAGTTGCTGGCGTTGATCGGCTGGAACGTGGCGAGCGTGCCGCCGCTGGCCAGGTAGGCCGCCTGCTGTTGCGCCACGCTGGGCAGTTGCTGCGACGGGTTCTGGAAATCCACGTAGCCGTCATGCTGCTCCTGCGCCATCGCCACGCGCATCGCGAAGGTGCTGCTGATCGGCAGATTCACCGTGGCGCGGGTGCCGACGTGGCTGTAGTTGCCGGCCTCGATTTGTGCATTGCCATAGAAGCCGCTGGTGTCCGGCTTGCCGGTCTGGAAATTGACCACGCCGGCGGTGGAGTTGCGCCCCCACAGCGTGCCCTGCGGACCGCGCAATACTTCCACGCTCTCGATGTCCAGCAGCAGGCCGGCGGCCGCTTCCGGGCGCGGCGAATACACGCCGTCGATGAACATCGCCACTTCCGGGTCGGCATACTCGGTCTTGGCGCTGTCGTTGCCGATGCCGCGCATGGTCAGGGTGACCACGCCATGGTCGCCTTGCGACGTGGCCTGGAAGCCCGGTACCAGCTTGGTGATGTCCTGCACCGTCATCACCCGCTCCTTGTCGAGCGTGTCGGCGCTGATCGCGCTGATCGCGACCGGGGTCTTCTGCAGCGGAGTCTCGCGTTTGGTCGCGGTGACCTGGACGCTGTCCAGATCCTTCACCTTCCTGCTGGCCGCCGTGTCTTTCGGGGCAGGGTCCTGTGCCGCAGCGTAGACGGCGCCCGAGGCAAATATGGCGGTCATGGCGACGTACAAAGCCGAGTAGCGTAATTTCATTTCACCCTCTCCCCAAATTGTCGTGGACATGCAGTGGTCGTGGACATGCGGTAATCTTTGCATGACAGCGCTGTCAAATTAAATGACAGCGCTGTCATCGAGGGCGATCCTACTGCGAAATTCGACAATTGGCTTGTTGCGCAGCAACAAGCGGGGAGGGGAGTGGCATGGCGCGCATTCAGAGGATTCTGGTCGTGGGCGGCGGTGCGGCCGGCTGGCTGACGGCCTGTTATCTGGCCAAGGCGTTGAATACCGCGGCGCCGGAAAGTATCCGGGTCGAACTGGTCGAATCGCCGAACATCGGCTTGCTCGGCGTGGGCGAGGCCACGTTTCCGTCGATCCGCGGCACGCTGGCCGCGATCGGCCTGGACGAGCGCCGCTTCCTGGTCGGCGCCAGCGCGACGTACAAGCAGGGCATCCAGTACGTGAACTGGGTGCGCCCGCCCGGCGAACCGGGGCCGGACCGTTTCTTCCACCCGTTCAGCCTGCCCAGCCAGCGCAGCGGCAGCCCGGAGCTGTTGCCGTACTGGCTGCTCGGCGGCGCCCCCGGCGGCATGGCCTTCGCCGAGGCGGTGACCATGCAGCAACGCCTGATCGACCACGGCCGGGCGCCGAAGCGCGCCACCGATCCCGATTACCAGGGGCCGATGAATCACGCCTACCACTTCGATGCGGCCTGCTTCGCCGCCGTGCTGGCCGAGCATGGCCAGAGCCTGGGTGTCAGGCGTCACCTGGCCACGGTGGAACGGGCCGAACTGGACGGATCAGGCGCGATCGCGCGCATCGTCACCAGAGAAATCGGCGAACTGAGCGCGGACCTCTACGTGGATTGCACCGGCCTGCGCGGCGCGCTGATCGGCAGCGCGATGCAGTCGCCGTTCCACAGCCGGCGCGACGTGCTGTTCGCCGATCGCGCGGTGGCGCTGCAGGTGCCGTATCCGCGCCCAGACGCGCCGATCCTGCCGTTCACCCGCGCCACCGCGCAGGAAGCCGGATGGATCTGGGACATCGGCCTGCAGAAGCGGCGCGGCATCGGCTACGTCTATTCGTCGCGGCACACCGACGCCACCCGCGCGGAGGAAGTGATCCGCGGTTACGTGGGCGACGCTGCGGCCGGGCTGGAGGCGCTGCACATCAAGTTCGAGACCGGCTACCGGCCGGAGCACTGGCGCCGGAATTGCGTGGCGGTGGGCCTGGCCGGCGGCTTCGTCGAACCGCTGGAATCCACCGGCATTGCCCTGGTCGAACTGGCCGCCTACCTGATCACCCATCTGTTGCCGGGCGACGTCGACGACATGGAACGCACCGCGCGTCGCTTCAACGACATGATGGCGGCGCGCTACGAGCGCATCATCGACTTCATCAAGATGCACTATTGCCTCACGCAGCGCCGCGATACGGCGTTCTGGGTCGACAACACCGACTCCGCCAGCATCCCGCAGACCCTGCAGGACAGACTTGCGCTATGGCGCCATCGCCCGCCGCACCGGCTGGACTTCGTCACCGACCTGGAGATGTTCATGCCGGCCAGCTGGCAATACGTGCTGTACGGCATGGAGTTCAGCACCGACCTCGAACCGATGCGCAGCGCCTATCCGCAGATGGAGGCGGCGCAGCGCGAGTTCGCGATGATCCGGCAGATGGCCGGCCATGCGTTGAACGACCTCCCGGACCACCGTGCCCTGGTCGAGCAATTGTGCCGCGAGCAAGTGCAGCGGAAGATGGACAGGCTTGTCGGGGCGGATGGCTGATCGGGTGGCAGCCCCGCCGCAGTGCCGGAAACTCACCCTGACCCGGTCTTGGCGCGATCCTACTGGAGCCTCCCATGCAATTGACCCGTCTCGTTTTCGCTGGCGTGCTGCTGACGCTCCCGGCCCTCGATGGCTGTTCGAAACCTCCCGCCGAGGCGACACCGGCGGCGGTTGCTGTGTCGCCACCATCCGTGTCGGTCCCGGGAAAACCACCCAGGGAAGATGCCCGGGCATGCGATCTGGTCACCCCGCAGGAAATGTCCGCGATTCTAGGCAGCGCCGTGGTCGGTGCCGAGCCAAGCCACAAATCGTCCGGCAAGACCGAATGCATCTACAAGCCGGCCGATGGGGCCAGCCCCTACGTCGAGTTCTCGGTCGAATGGGGTGAAGCCGAGACGGCGATGAGGGCGGCGGGCGCGATGGGCCACGGCAAACCGGGCGCAGACGACCCTTACGCGGGCATCGGCGACCAGGCGGTATCCGTCGGAACGTCACTGTGGATTCGCAGCGGCGAGGACTTTGTGCAGATCGTATTTTCGGGTGTGGACGACGCGCCGGCGAAAGCGAGGAAAATCTTCGACACCGCGAAGGCGAGGATGTGACAAGCCGTTAGCGTGGGTTTCGCGTTGAGCCGGCGGGCCCGACTCAACGCAACTCCACCACGACCAACCCCTGCACCGGCACGGTGATCTCGAACCGGCCGTCGCGCACGCTCGACGATGCCGGCGCGGCCAGCTTGCCGGCTTCGCGCAGCTGCATGATCTGCGCGCGGCTGGGGGAGTCGGGACGGCCCATGCGGTCGAACGCTGCGACGGCGTTGCCGTGGCTTTCGTCCAGCCGCCACACGGTGGCGTGGGCAGCGGCAGGCAGGTGTCGCACGTCGATGCTGAAGTGCTTCGGCGTGCCGGCGGGTTCGCCTGGCGTGTAGCTGGCGGTATTGCCGACGGGCGGGGCGTAGTTCCACAGCGCGATGACCACGCTGCCGTCGTCGCGGCGGGTGGCCAGGGCGGAGTCGGAATCCACCGCGAGGCGCTTGTCGCCCAGCTTGTGCAGCATGGCGAATGCGTTGAACGCGGGCTTGGGAATGCGGTTGGCGGCGATCAGGCCGAAGCCGCCGTAGAACGGGTTGCGCACGACGCCCTGTTCCTCGAACACGTCGGAGAACGACCAGTAGCTCATCGCCTCGACCTTGCCGGCGCACAGGCGGATGGTGTTGGCGATCCACGGGCCCATGAACACGGTGTCGGTGACGTTGGGCAGGTTGGCGTAGCTGGCGTTGTATTCGCTGAAGATCAGCGGCATGTGCGGGTAGGGCGAGGCGGCGATTTCCTTGTGCACCTTGTCCACCGCGCGGCAGACCATGTCGGCGCGTGGAATTTTTTCGCTGGTGTGGAACACGTTGTCGGCGGTGTCGTCGCCGTAGACATGCGTGCTGACGAAATCGACCGGCACGTTGTTCTTGTGCGTGTGCGCGAGGAAATCGGTGGCCCACGCGGCCTGCGCCGTGGACGGACCGCCCACGCGGATGCGCGGATTCACCGCCTTGAGCGCGCGCACGGTGTGGTCGTACAGGGTGAAGTAGCTGGCTTGCGCCGGCTTGCCGACCCAGAAGCCGATGTTCGGCTCGTTCCACACCTCGAAGTACCAGCTGGCCACCTCGTCGATGCCGTAGCGCTCGACCAGGTGTCGTGCCAGCGCGCCGATCATCGCGTCCCATTCGGCGTAGTCCTTCGGCGGCGCAACGTTCGGGCGGTACCAGAATGCCTGCAGCGCGGCCGGGTCGGAGGTCAGCTCCGGCGGCATGAAGCCGAGCTCGACGAACGGCTTGAAGCCGTGCTCGAGCAGGCCGTCGTAGATCTGGTCGACGTAGGAGAAGTTGTAGGAAATCTTCCCCTGCGCGTCGCGCTGCACCAGGCCCACGTCGTGGTCGAGGATGCCGTGGAAGCGGATGTAGCCGACGCCGGTGGCCTGGTGCACGGCGTCCAGATCCTTGCGGTAGTCGTCGCGCAGTGCCAGCGAAGCACGGCCGGAGCCGAGCATCTGCTCCCAGAAATGCGGGAAGGGCGTGCCCTGCGCGCTGGCGTCGATATGCAGGCGGGTGGTGGTTGCCGGCGGCGCGGCGCTGACCGTACTAGTGAACAGCAGGGCGGCGGTGCAAACCGCCAGGGCCAGGTTTCGCAACTGTCCGGAAAAAGTCATGGCGGGATCCTGTTCGACGGCCCGGAAACCGGCCGGGCGAGGCCTGCAACCATCGGGATGTAAACGTTTACATCCCGATGGAGTTTCCTACACGTCGGGGACCCGAGTCCAGCCATCCGCCGCCGGATTCCGCGGGATCGAAAGCGGTCTCATGGCGGCGGAGCGAATCCGCCCCGCCGCCATGAAACCGGTCTACTGCGCCAGGATCGCCCCATAGTGGCCGTTCACCGCCACGCTGACCTGACCGTTCTGCACGGTGTAGTGCGTGCCCGAGATCAGCTCGGTGACCGTGCTGCCGTTGGTCATGCTCAGCTGCCACACCGGCACGGTGACGGTGTGCGACACGCTGTCGTTGTTCAGCGCCACCGCAATGCGGTTGGTGGCGTCGAAGCGGCCATAGGCATACAGCTTGTTGGCGTCGTCGGTGAGCAGGGTCATGAACGAGCCGGTGCGCAGCGCCGGATAGGCGTTGCGGATGGTGGTCAGCTTCTGGGTCAGCGCCACCGCGCTGTTGGTGATGCTGCCGGTGCTCCAGTCGAAGGTGCGCCGGTTGTCCGGGTCGGCGCCTCCCTGCATGCCGTACTCGTCGCCGTAGTAGATCGTGGGCGTGCCGACGTAGGTCATCTGGAAGAACAGCGCGAGGTAGGTCTTCCAGATGTCGCCGCCGGCGCGGTTGCCGAAGCGGGTGATGTCGTGGCTGCTGAGGAAGTTGCTCATCGCCTGCTGCACGTTGGTCGGGTAGTTCGCGCGGGTGCCGTGCAGCCAGCTGTCGAACTGCGAGACCGGGATGCTCGCCGCGTTGCCGCCGTAGTCCTGGCCGGTGATCCACTCCGACACCGGCTGGGTGAAGCCGTCGTAGTTCATCGCGCCGTCCCACTGGTCGCCGCCGCTGGTCCACGGGCCGGCATTGCCCCAGAACTCGCCGAGGATGTCCGCGTTGGCGTTGACCGATTTCACCGCGCTGCGCAGCTCGGCCATGATCTGGTGGTTGGCGGTATCGCTGCCGTTGCCGCCGCCGGCGTCGAGGTACTGCGCCGCGTCGAGGCGCCAGCCGTCGATCGAATAGGGCGACGCCAGGTAGGTCTTCACCACCGAGCTGGCGCTGCCGTAGATCGCGTTGCGCACCGCCGAGCCGCTGGCGCCGTAGTCCAGCTTGGGCATGCTGGAGAAGCCGAAGAAGGCCGAGTAGGTGTTGGGCCAGCTCTGGAAGGTGTAGTAGCCGTAGGTCGGACTGGACTGCGACTCGTAGGCGCCGGTGATGCTGGTCCACCAGTTGTAGCGGTCGAACCACTTGTGGGTGTCGCCGGTGTGGTTGAACACGCCGTCGAGCACCAGGTAACCCTTCGGTCCGTTGCTGGTGCTGTGGATGTCGGCGCTCAGCGTCTGCAGCGTGCTGTTGCTGCCGAACGCCGGGTCCACCGTCATGTAGTCCTCGGTGTCGTACTTGTGGTTGCTCGGCGAGAGGAAGACCGGGTTGAGATAGATGATGTCGGCGCCCACGGTGTTCTTGATGTAGCCCAGCTTCTGGTCGATGCCGGCCAGGTCGCCGCCGAAGAATACGGCGGTGTTGCAGCCGCTGACGTTGGCCACCACGCTCGCCCCCCAGGCATGCTTCTCGGTGGCGCAGCCCGCATACGTGTACTGGCCGTTGGTCACGTCGTTGGCGGTGCTGCCGTTGTAGAAACGGTCCGGGAAAATCTGGTACATCACGCCGTTCTTCATCCACGCCGGCGTGGTGAATCCGGGCAGGATGAAGAAGTCGCCGGAGGACGGTTCGGCGGAAGTAGTGCCTGCGGCGTTGAGCCAGGCGGTGGCGCTGCCGTCGTTGATCTGGAAGCGGTAGTACTTCTTCGAGGCGCTGGCCGGCACGGTGCCCTTCCAGTAGTCGAAGTTGCCGGTGGGGTCGTTCGCCGACCAGCTCATCGCCACCCAGTGGAACGCGCCGTCCGCGCTGTCGTAGTACTTGATGTTGGCGCTGCTGATGTCGCCCTTGAAGGTGCGCAGGGTCAGCGTGACCGCCTGGGCGGAAGTCGGCTCGACGTGGTTGTCGTAGAGCGGGCCCTGGTCGTGGAACAGGCCGCTCCATTCCACGTTGTTGTCGTTGCTGGCGGCCCGCGCCTGTTCATGGAGGGACGGTAATGCATAGAGCGCCAGCGCCGCAGCGAGCGCGCACGCCAGGGTGGATTTCGAGCCATGTCTCGCGTTGCCTTGATTGCCCATCGAACATCCCTCCGCAGGTGGGTGGATCCGGCGTGCCCGCATGGGCACGCCGGGGGTTCTTGCGCTTTTCAGGAAACCTTGGGCCGCCGGCCGGTCCTACATGGCGATCGTGATCTGCGCGGCACGCGCTGCGGCCACCCGTACGTAGGTGACGTCGCCGTAGCGGTCGTGGCCGCGGGCCCAGCCTTCGCCGCCGCTGCGCTGCAGGGCGGCGGGATCGGCAAAGGCTTTCAGCTGGCCGACGCTGGTGGCCGCAGCGCCGTGGATCTTCAGCAGGTAGAAACGCAGTGCCGGCTTGAAGCTGCCGCTGGCGGCGCCGAGTTCCAGCTGGATCGCGTTGCCGCGGCGTTGCGCCGACAGCGGCTGCAGGAAGTACGCGCCGTGCTCGTAGTCGTAGCTGCTGCCGTCGTCGTCGTAGTAGTCGAACGTGCTGCGCCGTGCGGCGGGGAACACGTCGACGTCGAGCTGGACCAGCGGCTGCTCGCCCACATAGTCCTCGGGGGGACGGGTCGGGATGATCGCGCCGTCGCGGACGAACAGCGGGATGTCGCCCCACGTCTTGCTGTCGATCGCCAGGCGGATGCTGCGGCCGCCCTCGTAGACCTTGCCGCTGAACCAGTCGGTCCAGCGCCCGGCGGGCAGGTAGATGTCCTTCGCGGTCTGGCCCTGCACGACCACCGGCGAGGCCAGCAGCCAGTCGCCGAACAGCCACGAATCGACGTCGTTGCGCACGTTCGGATCCTCGGGCCAGTCGAACAGCAGCGGACGCACCAGGCCGACGCCGGTGGCGCGGCGTGCGTGCTCGTAGCTGTAGATGTAGGGAATCAGCGCGTAGCGAAGGCGGATCGCCGCGGTCGCGGCCTTCTCCGCGACCGGCCCGTACACCCACGGTTGGCGCTTCTGGCCGAGCTCGCCGTGCACGCGGAAGATCGGCGTGAACGCGCCGAACTGGATCCATCGCGCGTAGTTCTCCGGCGTCGGCGTGCCGTCCTTGAAACCGCCGCCGTCCATGCCCCACTGCATCGCGCCCACGTTGATCGCGCTGAGCATGCGCGCGCGCTGGCCGGCC
>Ga0207657_10004292_pt1 | contig 15096 bp, 14 predicted proteins | sample KBSC33metaG_FD_184316 | JGI IMG/M metagenome (GOLD analysis project Ga0207657, IMG submission 184316) | Corn rhizosphere microbial communities from Kellogg Biological Station, Michigan, USA - KBS C3-3 metaG (SPAdes) (version 2) | ecosystem: Host-associated > Plants > Roots > Rhizosphere > Soil ... | reverse complement strand
GCCCGATTGCACTGGTTCACCCGGACGCCTGGCCGCTGATCGACGCGTGGGCGGCGGACGAGGACTTCTGGGTCCGCCGGTCCGCCCTGCTCACGCTGCTGCCCGGGATCAGGCGGGGAGGCCTCGACCACGAGCGGTTCGAGCGGTACGCCACGCCGATGCTGGCCGAGAAGGAGTTCTTCATTTCCAAGGCCATCGGATGGGTGCTGCGCGAGGCCGCGAAGAAAGATCCGGCCTACGTGGCCGCGTGGACTCGGGATCACCTGGATCAGATGTCCGGCGTGACGTTCCGGGAGGCCGTCCGCAGGCTGCCCGCTGAGCAGGCCGCCTCGCTGCAGGCCATACGCCCCCGTCGCCAAGGACACGCTTCAGCCTAGTTTCCGTGAAAATTCAGTCAACCCAGGGCGATATCTCCCCGTTTGCCTGACCTACCGGTAAGTTACCGTTCGTCCAAATCGGCTGCGCTGGGGAGCGTGGGGTTGATGGTGCGAGCGAGGAAAATAGCCGGGCTGGTGCTCGCCGCGGGCCTGGCCGCCGGCGGGCTCACCGCGGGCGCGGGCGCGGCGTCCGCCTCGTCGTCGGGCTGCGGCGGTTCCGGCTCGGTGACCACGGTCAACGGGACGCTGGCCGACGGGGCGACGTACCTGCTCGAGTGCCCGGCGGGCGCCTGGAACGGGACGCTGTACCTCTACAGCCACGGTTACGTCTCGCCGAACAGCACCAGCAACCCGGCGCAGGACGTGGGCGATCCGGTCACCCGCGCCTGGATGCTCGGCCACGGCTACGCGCTCGCGGGCTCGTCCTACGCCAGCACCGGCTGGGCCATCGCGCAGGCGCTGCCCGACCAGATCAACACGCTGAACGCCTTCGGCAGCCTCTACGGCCAGCCCAGGACGACGGTCGCCTGGGGGCACTCGCTGGGCGGCATCATCACCGCCGGGCTGCTGCAGGACTACCCGAAACGGTTCGACGCCGCGCTGCCCATGTGCGGTGTGCTGTCCGGCGGCGTAGCCACCTGGAATACCGCGCTCGACGCGGAGTTCGCGTTCCAGAAGCTGATCGACCCCGCGGTGCAGATCGTCAACATCACCAACCCCGCGGCCAACCTGCAGGCCGCCGAGGTCGCGGGGGCTCAGGCTCAGGCGACCCCGCAGGGCCGGGCCCGCCTCGCCCTGGTCTCGGCGCTGGGTGACACGCCCGGCTGGTTCACGCCGCTGTCCCCCGAACCCGCCGCCACCGACTACGCCACCCAGGAGGCGAACCAGTTCGAGTGGGGTTCGCAGGTGACCTTCCCGTTCGTCTTCGCCTTCCGGGCCGAACTCGAGGCCAGGGCCGGCGGCAACCCGTCCTGGAACACCGGCGTGAACTACCTCACCGACCTGGCTAAGTCCGCCGACCTCAAGGAGGTCGTTGCGCTCTACCGGGCGGCCGGTCTGAGCCTGACCAAGGACCTGCTGACGCTGAACAGCGCGCCGCGGGTCAAGGCCAGCCCGAACGCCGAGGCCTACCTGGTCAAGAACATCGCCTTCAACGGCAGGATCTCGGTCCCGGTGCTGACCATGCACACCACGGGCGACGGGCTGGTCGTGCCGGAGAACGAGCAGGCGTACCGCAGCGCGGTCGACCAGGCCGGCCGGGCCAACCTGCTCCGCCAGGTCTTCGTGCACCGTGCCGGGCACTGCGCGTTCACCCCGGCCGAGACGGTCACCGCGGTGCAGACGCTGGAGAACCGCCTGGCCACCGGGCGGTGGCACGTGCCCAGCCCGGCCGCGATGAACGCCCAGGCCGCGGCATTGGGCCCGCAGCTCAACATCTTCTCCGCCGGCGGGGCGGTGGCAGCGACCCCGCCGGCGTTCCTCAGCTACTCACCGGCCAGGTACCTGCGGCCGTTCAACCTGGTCTCGCGATAATTTTCCAGCGCGCCACCCGGCCTCGGCGACGCCCATCGGGGTGCACGGCGGCCCCTGGACGAAGGGCCAGATCTCCTCGGCGATGCAGCGCCAGTCCGCGGTCGCGGACAGCTCGCCGAGGAGCGCGAACAGGCCCAGGTTGATCCGCTGCAGGATCACGTACGACCTGGGTATCTGCACGTAGGCGGCGAGCGGGCTGCGGAAGTCAAAGAAGCGCCTGGTCACGGCCGAGGCGTAGGCCCCGGTCATGGTCCGCGGGCCACGCTCGCGGACCGTGTCGTAGAACACCGCCATGTGCTCGACGATCATGTCCGTGGGCAGCGGTGCGCCGCGCATCAGGAAGCCCGCGTCCTCCATGGCGCGGCGGAAGCCCTCCGGGTCGTTGTCCACGCACAGGTGCTTGACCATCGCGACCAGCGGCCGGAGTTCGTCGCCGGTGAAGTACTTGACCAGCCCGAAGTCCAGGAAGGTGACCCGTCCGCCGGGGCGGAACAGGTAGTTCCCCGGGTGCGGGTCGCCGTTGAACGCCTGCGCCCCGTACAGGCTGCGGAACACGAAGCGGTAGATCGTCTCGGCGGCCAGGTCGCGCTCGGCCTGCGACCAGGTGAGAAGGTCGGCGAACCGTGCGCCGTCGGCCAGGTCGCTGGTCACCACCCGGCGGGTGCAGAGCTCGGGCACGATGCCGGGCACGCCGATCGTGGGGTGGCCGGCGTAGTAGCGCGCGAACATCTGCTGGTTGCGGGCCTCCCGGCGGTAGTCGAGTTCCTCGGTGACGCGTTCCCGCAGCTCGGCCAGCAGCGCGTCGACGTCCTGCATCGGCGCGGTGATCTTGAGCATCCGGCGCAGCAGCGCGACGTTGCCCAGGTCGGCCTCGATCGTCTCGGCGATGCCCGGGTACTGCACCTTCACCGCGACGGCCCGGCCGTCCCGGGTGATCGCGCGGTGCACCTGCCCGATCGAGGCGGCCGCGATGGGCTCGGGATCCCAGGTGGCGAAGGCCTGGTCCGGCGGCTGGCCCAGCTCCTCGGTGATGACCTGGGCGGCCAGTTCCGGGCTCATGGGGGGCACGCTGTCCTGCAGCCGGCTCAGCGTACGCCGGGCGGCGGGGGACAGGCCGTCGTCGACGTAGCTGGCCATCTGGCCCAGCTTCATCAGCACGCCCTTCATCGTCCCCAGGGTGGCGGTGACGTCCTCGGCGGTCTGCAGGGCCAGGTCGTTGCGCAGCGCCTGGCGGTGCTCGCCCGCGCTGGCGAACAGCCGGGGCGCGCTGGTCGCGTAGCGCGCGCCCCCGCGCGCCGCCAGCCGCACCGCGGCCAGGCCCCGCTCGAGCCGGAGCCTCCGGGTCCCCGGCAGCCCGTTCCGCCTGCCCCGCAGCAGGGTCAGCGCGGCGACCGATACGGCGCCGATCCCCGCGGCGATCGCCAGGCGCCGCGCCCTCACGTCGCGCCCGCCCGCTTCTTACCTGCCGAGCGCATCCGCGCGATGATCCGCTGCCGGGCCTCGAGCACGCCCGGTTCGCCCAGGAAGACCGCGTCCAGCACGCCGAGGGCCTGGCGGATCTCGGTTCGCCGCTCCGCCGTCAGCGGCGGCGGCTCGGCGTAGCCGTACATCTGGACGGCCCAGCCGGGCAGCGCCAGCACCGCGGCGTCCCTGATGTCCTGCCACAGCTCGGCGATGTCCACGTCAAGTCCGGGCGGGTCGAGCAGGTAGCTCATCGACTCCCCGGCCGCGGGCGTGCGGCGCAGGTCCGCCCGGACGCCGTCGAAGTAGCGGTCGAGGGCGGCCACGCTGTCCGGGATCATCTCGTGCGGTACCCCGAGGAGCTCGGCCGCGATGGTCATCTCGGCCACGTAGCGGTCGGCGTCCGCGGCGGTCAGCGGCGTGCCGAACAGGGCGCTCGTGGCCAGGCCCGAATCCACCAGGGCGGCGTGCACCCACAGCAGCAGCGCCGGATCGCCGGCCGCGTACGGCTGGCCGGTCACCGGGTCCACGCCGCGGACATGCTCGTGGACGGCCCGCACTCGCTGCGCGGCCCGGGTGGCGCTGGCCCGGTCCCCGAACGTGACCGTCACCTCGTAGGCGGAGGTGGCCGCGAGCCTGCCGACCGGATCGGTGCGCCAGTCGCTGTGCTGGTCGACCCCGGCCATCGCCAGCGGGTGCAGCGCCTGGATCAGCAGCGACCTCAGCCCCGCCACCGGCGCGGCCAGGTCGGTGCTGACCCGCCAGGCCACGCTCGCGGGCCCGAAGAAGCCGTCGTCCTGCGGCGTGACCGGCACGGCGGCCGCGTACGCGGCCGCCGACCGCTCGACTAGCCCCGCGGCGTCGGCGTAGGACCCGGTGGTCACGGCCGCAGGCCCGCGAACAGGTCGTCTTCGGGCAGCGGGGCGCCGGTGGTGTCGCTGGCCCGGATGAAGCTCTCGCGCCCGAAGGTGGCCTCGGCGATGTCCTCCGGGATCTTGCTGAACCACGACTCGCCGCCGATCTGGCTGCCGTGCGCGAACAGGGCCTCGCGCTTGCGGGGGAGGACGGACCTGATGTCGACGGTGGTGGTGATGCGCTCCTCCGAGGCGAGCGACCGCCGCTGCCGTTCCGGATCCGGCTCCTCCCAGTCGGGTACGTCGGCGCCGAGTTCGCGCAGGGCCGCCCAGATCTTCCGCCAGTCGCTGCCGCGCATCGCGGTGAGGTAGAGCTTGGCCACGCTGCCGCTGGCGGCAAAGGCCTTTTGGGCCGAACGGCTCGCGTGCACGTGGTCCGGATGCTGGTACGCGCCCTGATCGTCGTACGTGATCAGCACCTGCGGCCGGTACCTGTCGATCAGCTCCGAGATCCGGGCCGCCACGTCCGCCTCCGGGATGTTACAGAAGGCGTCCGGCCGGTCCTTGTAGTCCCAATCCGGCATGCCGGAATCGTGGTAGCCGAGGATTTCCAGGTTCGTCACGCCCAGGATCGTGCAGGATTCGCGCAGCTCAGCCAGGCGCTGCTGGGCCACCGCCTGCTCGTCGTGCCCGTTCTGCCCGGGCTTGACCCCGCCCGGCGCGTCCCCGAACTCCCCGTTGGTGCACGTCACGACCACGGTCCGGATGCCCTGGGCGGAGTAGGCCGCCAGCACACCGCCCGTGCTCGATGCCTCGTCGTCCGGATGGGCGTGCACGGCCATCATTGTCAGCGTTTCTGCCATGAATCCAGACTGCCTGACAAGCCTGCCAGTTGCCCAACCGGGGGTAGGCCGTTTAACGCGTTGTGTCTGACGCGCCCGTGAGGGCCTCGGGGTGCATCCGGTTGTAGTGCTGGGTCAGCACCGCGCTGGCCTGGCCGGGCCGGTAGGCGAGGGTGCGTCCGCACACCTCGCAGCGTGTCACGGGAAGCCGGGAGACAGTCACCGGGAAGCGCGAAGATTCTGACCTGCTCATCGGATCTCATCATGCCAGATTCTGGATCCAACTTCATCCGACGGCGGCACGAGCGGGCTGAAATCCGCGACACGCACCGGATGTCCGGGTCTTGCCATGGGTCGGCTAACACACTGGAATTATGCACTCCGATCTCGCGGAGGTTGACCTGCCCCAGCAGGGTTTCCGCGTCCAGTTCCTAACGTGGCGATCGCTGCTCGACCGGCCGCTCACGTCGTACTATCTCGTGCTGGGCATTACCCTGCTGCTGCTCGGGCTCGGCCTGGTCATGGTCCAGTCCACCGCGTCGGTGGCCGACCTGACCGCGGGCCTGTCGCCCTACTCCGACTTCAAGAAGCAGCTGCTGGGCGCCTGCGTCGGCCTGCCGCTGATGTGGGTGGCGGCGCGCTCGTCGCCGCGGCTGTTCCGCGCCCTGGCCTACCCGCTGCTCGCAATCTCGGTGGTCGGGCTCTGCCTCACGCTCATCCACGGCGTCGGCGTCACCCAGAACGGCGCCTCGCGGTGGATCAACATCGGCGGGCAGCAGGTCCAGCCCTCGGAGATCGCCAAGCTCGCCCTGGCCATGTGGGGAGCCGACCTGCTGGCCCGCAAGGACAGGTTCGGCCATCTGGCCGACTGGCGGCACATGCTGGTGCCGCTCATGCCCGGTGCGGGCGTGCTCTGCCTGCTCGTGATGGAAGGCGACGACCTGGGCACCACGTTCATCCTGCTGGTCATCTTCCTCGCCCTGCTGTGGGTCATCGGCACCCCCGGGCGGGTGTACAGCGGCGTGCTGATCCTGATGGCCCTGGCCATGGTCCTGATGATCGTCTCGGCCAAGTACCGATTCCAGCGCCTGACCGGCTACCTGGCGGACCAGGGCAGCGCCACCGGCGCCAACATGCAGGCCATCCAGGGCAAGTACGCGGTCGGCTCAGGCGGCTGGTTCGGCGTGGGCCTGGGCGCCAGCGGAGGCAAGTGGGGCTGGGTTCCGGAATCGACCACTGACTTCATCTTCGCCATCATCGGCGAAGAGCTAGGGCTCGTCGGCACCTTGTGCGTGACCGTCCTGTACGGCGGTCTTGCCTTCGCGGGCCTCAGGATCGCCCGGCGGGTGCCGGACATGTTCTGCCGCCTGGGCGCGACCGCCATCACGGCCTGGATCGTGGTGCAGGCGGCCATCAATATCGGCGCGGTGATCGGTGTCCTGCCGATCACCGGAGTCCCGTTGCCGCTCGTCTCCGCCGGGCTATCATCCTTGCTGGTGACATTGGTCGGGCTCGGCATGCTCATGTCGTTCGCCCGGCTGGAGCCCGGTGCCCGCGAGGCTTTGGCCGCACGTGGCCCCGGCTGGCCGCGGCGCGTTCTAAGCTGGCTCGGTCTGTCCAAGCACCGAAAGTAAAAACATATGAGGGTACTGCTTGCCGGCGGCGGGTCCGCCGGCCATATCGAGCCAGCGCTGGCACTGGCCGACGCTGTGCGCCGGATCGACCCCGGCGCCGAAGTGACCTGCCTGGGCACGGAACGCGGCCTGGAAACACGGCTCATCCCGCTGCGCGGGTACCCGCTGGAGCTCATCCCCGCGGTGCCGATGCCCAGGTCCGTCACGCCCAAGCTGCTCACGGTGCCGGGACGGCTGGCCAGCGCCGTCAACGCGGCCGCCACCGCGATCGACCGGACCCGAGCCCAGGTACTGGTCGGGTTCGGCGGCTACGTCGCTACCCCGGCCTACCTCGCGGCGCGGCGGCGCAAGATCCCGATCGTGGTGCACGAGGCGAACCCCAAGCCCGGCCTGGCCAACCGGCTCGGCGCCCGGTTCACCACGCACGTCTTCACCGGTCACCCGGACACCCAGCTCAGGAACGGCAAGTACATCGGCATCCCGATCCGCCGCGAGATTGCCGACCTGGACCGGCTGGGGCTGGGCGACAAGGCGCGCACGCACTTCGGGCTGCGCCCCGACCTGCCCGTGCTGCTGGTGACCGGCGGCTCGCAGGGGGCGCGCTCGCTGAACGAGGCGGTGTTCGGGGCGGCCGGATGGCTTCGCGAGGCCGGCGTACAGGTGCTGCACATCATCGGCCCGCGCAACGGCCACGAGGCCCCCGTCGCGTCCTCCGGGGTGCCTTACGTGGCCGCGCCCTATATCGACCGGATGGATCTCGCCTACGCGGCGGCGGACTTCGCGCTGTGCCGGGCGGGCGCGATGACCTGCGCCGAGCTCACGGCCGTGGGGCTGCCGGCCGCCTACGTCCCGCTGCCCATCGGCAACGGCGAGCAGCGGCTGAACGCGCTGCCGATCGTGCAGCGGGGCGGCGGCATGCTGGTGACCGACGCCGACCTGACCGCCGAGTGGATCCGCGACACCCTGCTGCCCGTGCTGGTCAACATCGACCAGGTGGCGGACATGTCGGAGGCGGCCCACTCGCTCGGCCGCGGCGACGCGGACCGCCGGCTGGCCGAGGCGGTCATCGCGGTCCTGAACGAAACCAAGGCAGATGCTCAAGAACCTCATCACCCCATCTGAGCCCGTGCCCGCGGCCCGGCTCGGCCGGGTGCACTTCGCTGGCATCGGCGGGGCCGGCATGTCCGGCATCGCGCGCATCATGCTGGCCCGCGGCATCGGCGTGTCCGGCAGCGACGCGAGGGATTCCGCGCTGCTCGGCGAGCTGCGCGAGCTCGGTGCCAGCGTGCACGTCGGGCACGCCGCCGGAAACCTCGGCCACCTGGGCCCCGGCGACACGCTGGTGGTATCGAGTGCCATCCGGCCGGACAACCCGGAACTGGCCGAGGCGGCCAGGCGCGGGATGCGGGTCGTGCACCGGGCGGCGGCGCTCGCCTCGGTGATGGCCGGCCGCCGGGTGATCGCGGTCGCCGGGACGCACGGCAAGACCACCACCACCTCCATGCTCACCACGGTGCTGCGCGAGTGCGGGGCCGACCCCGGCTACGTCATCGGCGGGATCCTCACCGAGACCGGGCTCGGCGCCGAGGACGGATCCGGCCTGGACTTCGTGGCCGAGGCGGACGAGAGCGATGGGTCATTCCTGCTGCTGTCGCCCGACCTCGCGATCATCACCAACGTCGAGGCCGATCACCTGGACAACTACGCGAGCCTGGCGGACATCGAGGTCGCGTTCACCACGTTCGGCCTGCGGGTCAGCGGCATCGTTCTGACCTGCGCAGACGACCCAGGCGCCGAAGCCGTGGCGGCGCGCCTGGATCCCGCGCGCGTGCGCAGGTACGGGGAGTCCCGGCATGCGGACTACCGGCTCACCGACGTGACGTCCCACGGGATGGCGATCAGCTTCACCGTGGCGGCCGACCACGGACCGTTCGGTGAAATCTTCACCCAGATGACCGTGGACGTGCCCGGTCACCATAATGCCCTGAACGCCACGGCCGCCTTCGCCGCCGCCATCGAGCTCGGCTTCGCCCCGCCCCGGGTGGCTGCGGCCATCGCGGGCTACCGCGGCGCGCGGCGCCGGATGGAGCTCAAGGGCGAGGCGCGCGGGGTGCGGGTCCTGGACAGCTACGCGCACCACCCCACCGAGCTCGCCGCCGACCTGCGCGCGGCCAGGAGCATTGCACAGGATGCCGGCCAGGGCCGGGTCATCGCGATCTTTCAGCCGCACCTGTTCAGCCGGACCAGGATCTTCGCGGCCGAGTTCGGCGCCGCGCTCGCGCTGGCCGACGAGGCCATCGTGCTCGACGTGTACGCCGCCAGGGAGGACCCGGAACCCGGCGTCACCGGCCAGCTCATCGTGGACGCCGTACCCGGCGGGCACGCCAGGTTCGTGCCGGAGACGGCCCGGGTCGCCGCGCTGATCGACGCGATCGCCGAGCCCGGCGACCTCGTGCTCACCATGGGAGCGGGCGATATCACCGCGCTCGGGCCGCGGCTGGTCGAGAACCTCCGGGGGTCACAGGAGTGACCGGGCCCAGCGGCATCATGGGAGACGGCGTGGCCTCTCCTGACGAGGCCGCTGGTGACAGCCTGACTCCTCGAGCCAAGGCAGGACGCAGGCGCCGCGGCTGGCGCGCGGGGTTCTTCGCCCTCGCGGCGGTCGGCATCGTCGCGGCCGCGGTCTGGGTCCTGTTCGCCTCGCCGCTGCTCGTCGTCCGCTCGGTGACCGTCAGCGGGACGCGCCTGGTGCCGCGATCGAAGGTCCTCGCCGTGTCCGGCGTGGTGCCGGGCACGCCGCTGATCCGGGTGAACACCGCCCGGGCGGCAGCGCGGATCGAGCAGATCACGCAGGTCCGCAGCGTGCAGGTCACCAGATCCTGGCCGAACCGCCTGGTCATCGTGGTGCAGGAGCGGACGCCGGTGCTGGTCCTGCCGGCCTACGGCGGCGGGTACGACCTGGCCGACGCGCACGGCGTGGTGCTGCAGCGGGTCACCCGGCGCCCCGCGGGCCTGCCGCTCTATCCGACCGTGGCCCCCGAGGGCGCGCTGCGCGGCGACCCGGACCTAACCGCAGCCACCGCCGTCCTCGGCGAACTGCCTGCCCGGCTGCGGCATTCGGTGAAATCGATCACTGCACCGCACCCGGACCAGGTGACCCTGCGGCTGGCCGGCGGCGTCACGGTGCTGTGGGGTGACACCGGCCGGCCCGGGATCAAGGCGCGGGAACTTGCCGTCCTCATGCGGTCGCACGCGCGCTATTACGACGTGAGTGGGCTGGGATCCGTCACGGCCAGGTGACTGGCGGATGACCAAGACCCGCCAATCCGCGACACGCTGAGCAGTTCGCGCGTGGTTAGTTGACCCGGGTCCCGTCCGACCCTACTGTCCGTATCAATCATGCGGACGGGAAAAACTCTAAATCTTAACCTGAAGGTGAAACCTGATGGTGGCCGAATGCCCTGGCGGTGAAATCAGGGAAGTATCGAAAAACGCCGCCCGCCAGCCGGGATGGCAGCGTTTAAAACCAGCGGAAAGGTACCCTCCTCGTGGCAGCACCGCAGAACTATCTGGCGGTTATCAAGGTCGTCGGAATCGGCGGTGGCGGCGTCAACGCCGTCAATCGCATGATCGAAGAGGGACTCAAGGGCGTCGAGTTCATCGCGATCAACACTGACGCGCAGGCGCTGCTTATGAGCGACGCCGACGTCAAGCTCGATGTCGGCCGCGAGCTCACCAGGGGACTGGGCGCCGGGGCCAATCCCGATGTCGGCAACAAGGCGGCCGAGGATCACCGGGAGGAGATCGAGGAGGTGCTCAAGGGCGCCGACATGGTCTTCGTCACGGCCGGCGAGGGCGGCGGCACCGGCACCGGCGGCGCGCCGGTGGTCGCGAACGTCGCGCGGTCCCTGGGCGCCCTTACCATCGGCGTCGTGACCAGGCCGTTCGGCTTCGAGGGCAAGCGCCGCGTGGTGCAGGCCGAGTCCGGCATCGAGAAGCTGCGCAGCGAAGTCGACACGCTGATCGTCATCCCGAACGATCGGCTCCTGTCCATCTCCGACCGGCACGTGAGCGTCCTCGACGCGTTCAAGGCCGCCGACCAGGTGCTGCTCTCCGGTGTCCAGGGGATCACCGACCTGATCACCACGCCGGGGCTGATCAACCTCGACTTCGCCGACGTGAAGTCGGTCATGTCCGGCGCGGGTTCGGCGCTGATGGGCACCGGCTCGTCACGCGGCGACGACCGCGCGGTCGCCGCGGCCGAGATGGCGATCTCCAGCCCGCTGCTCGAGGCCAGCATCGACGGCGCGCACGGCGTGCTCCTTTCTATCCAGGGCGGTTCGGACCTCGGCCTGTTCGAGATCAACGAGGCGGCTCAGCTGGTCTCCAACTCGGCTGCTGTCGATGCGAACATCATCTTCGGCGCGGTCATCGACGACGCCCTCGGCGACGAGGTGCGGGTGACGGTCATCGCGGCGGGCCTGGACCAGGAGCGGGCCGGCCGCGGCTCCGCCGACGCCGGCGGCTCCTCGTTCAGCGTCAGCGCATCGGCCAGCCCCGCGCCGGCGCCCTCGCCCGCCCCCTCCGTCTTCACCCCGCCCCGGCCCGCTTCGAGCGCGCCCGCCAGCCCGGTGACCCCGGAAACGGGCCACGGCAGCAACGGGAGCGCTCCGGCCGTCCCCGACGCCAGGATCGCGTCGGCGGCTGGCTCTATTCTTAGTGCGCCGGTGCCCGGCGACGGGTTCACGGCTTCCTCCGACCTCGCCGCGGAGGTCACCACCCCTGCGTACGAGATGCCCGAGACGGAGCCGGCGCACCGGGAGAGCTCCAAGAGCCCCGGCCAGCCGGAGCGGGTCGCCGTGACCTCGGACGCCGGGGACTCTGCCTCGTACCGCCCGGCGCACGCTGAGGCGGCGGGCAAGACCTTCGACGTCGCCACCACCCGCCGCCGCCCCGTCGTCTTCGAGGAGGACGACGACCTTGATGTTCCCGACTTCCTGAAGTGACCGACCCCGGCCGGCGGGAAGAACTCGCCCTGCGGCTGGCCGAAGTCCGCGGCCGTATCGCCAAGGCGTGCGAGGCGGCCGGGAGGGAGGCCAGCGAGCTGACGCTGATCGCGGTGACCAAGACCAGGCCCGCGTCCGACGTCCGGCTGCTCAGCGAGCTGGGCGTGGCCGACATCGGGGAGAACCGCGACGCCGAGGCGGCGCCGAAGGCCGCCGAGTGCGCCGACCTGAATCTCACCTGGCACTTCATCGGGCAGCTGCAGACGAACAAGACCGCCAGCGTGGTCCGGTACGCCAGCGTCGTGCATTCGGTGGACCGGCTGCGGCTGATCGGGGCCCTCGGTAAGGCCGCGCGCCGGGCCGGGCGGGTCATCGAGTGCCTGGTCGAGGTGAGCCTGGACGGCGATCCGGCCCGCGGCGGGGCGGTCGCGGGGGACGTTCCGGCCCTGGCCGAGGCGCTGGCGGCCGAGGAAGGGCTGGTGCTCGGCGGCGTGATGGCCGTCGCGCCGCTATCCATGCCGCCGGCTGACGCGTTCGCGCGGCTGAGGGTCAGCGCGGCCGCCGTGCGCGAGGTCAGGCCGGATGCCACGGTGATCTCGGCCGGCATGAGCGGCGATCTGGAGGCCGCCGTCGAAGCCGGCGCGACACACCTGCGAATCGGTACGGCGTTGCTCGGCGATCGGGGGCCGCGTGTCCGGTAATGTCCCACGCGTGAGGCCGAAGCGGCAGGCGACGACGGGTACAGGCTGGGAGGATTGAAGGATGGCCAGTGCCATGCGGAAGATGGCGGTCTACCTCGGCCTCGTTGAGGACGATCACCGCTACCAGGACAAGTACGACTCCTACGGTGAGTACGAGGACTACGACGATCAGGCCGACCGGCCCGAGCAGATCGATGAGCCCGACGTCCGTGGAGCGGGGCGGGACGCGGAGGTGGGCGGGGGCTACGCCGGCTACCAGCCCGCCGACTGGCGTACCGAGCACGTGTCGCAGACGACCGATCTCGCCCGTATCACAACACTGCATCCTCGCACTTACAATGAAGCGCGTACTATTGGGGAACACTTCCGCGAAGGCACTCCGGTGATCATGAACCTGACCGAGATGGTCGACAGCGACGCGAAGCGTCTGGTCGACTTCGCGGCGGGGCTGATCTTCGGCCTGCGCGGGAGCATCGAGCGCGTGACGAACAAGGTCTTCCTGCTGTCGCCGGTGAACGTCGAGGTGACCGCGGAGGACAAGGCTCGCATCGCAGAGCGCGGCTTCTTCAACCAGAGTTAGTCGGTCGGGTCGGCGGCCCCGCGGGAAGATAGAGACAGGGTGGATTCGTGCAGTACCTGAGGGAAGTCCTCACTTATGTGCTGACGATCTACCTTGTGGTCCTGATCGGCAGGATGATCTTCGGCTGGGTGCAGGTTTTCGCCCGCGACTGGCGTCCGTCAGGCATACTGCTGGTGATAGCTGAGGGTATCTTCACGATTACAGATCCGCCCCTGAAGCTCCTGCGCCGCTTCATCCCGACTTTCCGGCTCGGCATGGTGGCCCTGGACCTCAGTTTCATGGTTCTGTTCATCGTGATTCTGATCCTGCTGGAAGTGGTCGTGCCGCGCCTTTGATTCGGGTACCGTCGTGAGGAACACGGTCCAAGTGCGCCGAGGAGACGAGATGCCGCTGACGCCCGCGGATGTGCGGAACAAGCAGTTCAGTACGACCAGGCTCAGGCCGGGCTACGACGAGGAAGAGGTTGACGCCTTCCTTGACGAGGTCGAGGCTGAGCTCGACCGGCTGATCCAGGAGAACGAAGAGCTCCGGGCCAAGCTGGCGGAAGTCCTGCGCGGTGGCAAGTCTGCGGTACCCGCGCTGAGCTCTCCGCTGTCGGACCCGAAGCCTGAAATGATGGCGCCCGAGCGGATGGAGCCGGAGCGCAGGCAGCCCGAGCCGGTCATGATGGGCGGGATGCCGCACATCGAGGACAACATGGACACGGCCGCCCGCGTGCTCTCGCTGGCGCAGCAGACGGCCGACCAGGCCATTGCCGACGCTCGCCGGGAAGCCGACGAGACCCTGGGCCGCGCCCGCCGCGAGGCGGACGAGGTGCTCACCAAGGCCCGTCGCCAGGCGGAGCAGATCACCGGCGACGCGCGAGCCCGGGCCGAGAGCCTGGAGCGCGACGCGCAGGAGCGGCACCGCCAGGCCATGGGTTCGCTGGTCCAGACCCGCGAGGAACTCGAGCGCCGGGTCGACGACCTGCGCGCGTTCGAGCGCGAGTACCGCAGCAGGCTGAAGGCGTACCTAGAAGGCCAGCTCCGCGACCTGGAAGCCGGCGTCACCGACAGCGGGACCTTCCCGTCGATGGGGTCGAGCTCGCAGCCGTCGATGCCGCCCGCGCTGGCACCGAGCGGCGCGCGCAACGGTGGCCAGGGCACGGGTCAGTACGGAGTCCCCGAGGTAGTGCCGCACTCCGGTGGTTTCCGCACGAACGATGGAGCGCCCTCGCGCGAGCGCCGGTAGGCACACAAGGACCTTGAGCGGGGACCGCGGGGAGAGAACGCGTTGTGATTCGCTTCAGTGCGTTTCTCGTTGTTGTCGCGGTCGGATTGCTGGTCGCCGGTGTGGTCACGAGCAAACTGCTGCTCGTCTACATCGCGATCGGCGTGAGTGGTGTGGCCCTGCTGGCGCTGGGCGTAGGCGCGGCCGTCAACTGGCGTGAGCTAACCGGCAAACCCGGAACGGCTCATCCTGAGACGGCCGAGCCTAGGACGCAAGAACTCAGCGCGCAGGGGCCCGCCCCGCAGGCCGCGGTCCCCGAGCCCGTGACGTCACCCGTCGGCGCGTCACAGCCGTCTGCGGCCGCTGCTGGTGCAGCGGCCACTGGTGCGGCGGCCGCCGGCGTACCGGCGTCCACCGGATCCGGCTGGCCCGCCACCGTCCCTTCCGCCCGCTCCGGCCCGTCCCGGGCCGGCTACCTGCCCGTCAGCGAGCCGCCGTGGGCTAGGCCCGCAGCGGCCCCAGCGGCCCCCCCGCCGACTGCGGCGCCGGCCGCCGGCCAGGCGCCGGCCGTCAGCCAGGCGCCGGCCGCGGGCCAGGCGCCGGCCCCGACGCCGGCTTCGCGCCCGGCTGACGCGCCGCTTGCCCCGGCCGCGTTCACCCCGCGCCGCGAGGACGCCGCGCGCGGTGTCTGGGAGTGGCGTGACGATTCGATCCAGGTCCCATCGGCTCCTGCCCCAAGCCAGCCCTCTGCTCCTCCCCGGCCCGCAGCGCCGTCGCCTCCTGCGCCCCCGGCGTCCGGTGCCCTGGCGTCCGGCACGTCGGCTCCCGTGCCTCCGGCCTCCCGCAAGCCCGTCGAGTCGGCCGCGCCTGCCACCTCACCTCAGCCGATCCAGAAGCCC
>Ga0207657_10004291_pt1 | contig 15098 bp, 12 predicted proteins | sample KBSC33metaG_FD_184316 | JGI IMG/M metagenome (GOLD analysis project Ga0207657, IMG submission 184316) | Corn rhizosphere microbial communities from Kellogg Biological Station, Michigan, USA - KBS C3-3 metaG (SPAdes) (version 2) | ecosystem: Host-associated > Plants > Roots > Rhizosphere > Soil ... | reverse complement strand
CCGCCAGCGTTCGCTCTGAGCCAGGATCAAACTCTCAAGTTGGACTTGAAACTTTAAACCGGCTGATCACAACGTTTGACGAGGTCCCACCATATTTATTGAACGCGATTCACATCGCGAACAACGATGGTGTAACCTATGTAAACGTGTACCGCCGAAGTCTTTCGTCCAGCCTCAATACTTCAAAACCCAGCTTCTTTTGGAACCTGAATCTTCAAGCCATCGAGACTCGCAAGGACTCCGCCGTCCACGTTTCTCTTTCTTCATCTTCACTTGTCAAACAGCCCGGGGCCCCGAAAAACCCCTCCCCCATCTCTGGGAGCTTTCCATCTCTGGAACCTTCTTCCCGAGCGGGAAGCCTTCCGAAGACCCCATTCGACGGCAAATGACAACCGATGGTGATCGGCTGTTGATTCACTCATCTTAGTGAGGAACTTCACGGGCACGAAAACATGCCTTGGCCAAGGGCCAAGACAGCGCCGCGTCAGTGGGCGGTTTATAAGCCCGCCCAATCGTTATTGTCAACGGTTGTTGCCAACAAATCGTCGCGTCACCGCGGACAATCTTGCACTGCGAAGAAGTCTCGATATTTAGGGACTTTGCGCCGTACTTGAGCCACAATCCTGCGACGTTCTGGCACTATGTATGCGTTGAATCGCCGGATGCCAAGTGGGGGCTGCCGGCATTCATCTACTCAAGGGATCGGCGATCATCCATGAACCCGTCGCCTTTTCCTTGCAGCCGAGAAACATCGAGAGATTTGCAGACCATTGTTGTTCGAGATTCCGGCCCGTCTTTTGGCCTTTGATTCCCGGACATCCGTGCGGCAAGCCATGTTCCGCGATCACCCCTCAAGAGGGCGAACGTGGACCAGGGATGAGCGAAGGTCTCGTCGAATGTGGATGGAATTTGGGGGGACGGCGGGTTGAACCAACGGACGTCACGCGGGGGCGGCTACGGACGCGAGACCGGGATCATTGATCTTGGTCACGAGCCGCCACTTTCCGTTGATGGCTCCGAAGCCGCGGTGATCGATCGCCGCCGCGTCTCCGTGCAATGGTTTAGCGGTACCATCCTGACAGGTCTGTGCGGCGCGGCTCTCATCGGCGGCGCCGTTTTTGCATCGCTCGACGGCGAAATGACCTTTGCCAAGGTACCGGAACGCGTCGAGGGCGCGCTGCGCGGCGCGTTCGGCGCCAACGACAAGAATGCCAGCCTGCGCAAGAGCGATCGTCTGCCGCCGCCCGGCGAGGCGACCGCCGCGCGCAATGTGGTGCGGGTTTCGACGGTCACCCGCGTCGGCAACCGCGACGTGATGCGAGTGCGGCCGTTCATCCGGATTTCCGGCAATCTGTCGATGACGACCAGCGATCTCAGCGCCAAGATCCCGCCGTTCAACGCGCAGCGGATGCTGAGCGATGTCGGCGCCGCGGTTCCCGCGGCCTCCGACGCTCAGAATGCCGCCGACGCGGTGGAACCCGATGCCGAGGTTTCGTTCGTCACCAAGGACCTTGCACCGATCCTGCCGAGGGCGAAGCTCGCTGCGGTGGTCGCGCTCGACGAGGTCCTGCTGCGGGTCCGCGATGCCTCGAACTGGCGCGGCGGCACCGGCGTGCGTTACGCGCTTGCCAATGCGACGGCCGACGCCAGCGGCGCGCAGTCGAAATTGGCGTACGCCACCGAGGGCACCGCCGCCGATCCCTATGCCGGCTTTGAGACCCGGGTGGTCCCGGAAAACGTGACGCTGCTGCCGAAGACGAAAGATCAGGCCACCGGCGGCAATCCCTCCAACGAACGCGTTCACATCGTCAAGAAGGGCGATACCGTCACCTCGATCCTGCGCGATCAGGGCGCCACGCCGGAAGAAGCGAAATCCATTGCCGCGACGCTTGGCGCCCGCGGCCGCGACGGCGGACTGAAGGAAGGCCAGAAGCTTCGCATCCTGATGGCCCCGGCCGCTCCCGGTCCCGGCCAGCGGCTGCAGCCCTACCGCGTCATCGTCGCCAACGAGTCGACGGTCGAAGCGGTGGCCGCGCTGTCGGACCTCGGCAAATACGTCGCCGTCGACGTGCAGAGCATGAATACCGTCGCCGAGGCCGCCGACAATAGCGACGACGATGATGACGACGGCAGCGGTGTGCGGCTCTATCAGAGCATCTATGAGACCGCGCTGCGCAACAAGGTGCCGGCGAGCGTCATCGAGGACATGGTGCGCATCTACTCCTACGACGTCGACTTCCAGCGCAAGGTGCAGCCCGGCGACTCGTTCGACGTATTCTTTGCCGGCGAAGACGAAGGCGCCACCATTACCGAGAAGACCGAGGTGCTGTTTGCTTCGCTCACCGTCGGCGGCGAGACCAAGAAATATTATCGCTTCCAGACCCCCGATGACTCGGTGGTCGACTTCTACGACGAGACCGGCAAGAGCGCGAAGAAGTTCCTGGTGCGCAAGCCCGTCAGCAACGCGATCATGCGCTCGGGCTTCGGCAGCCGTCGCCATCCCATCCTCGGTTACGTCAAGATGCACACCGGCGTTGACTGGGCCACGCCCTACGGCACGCCGATTTTCGCTTCCGGCAACGGCGTCGTCGAGAAAGTCGGCTGGGAAGGCGGCTACGGTAAATATGTCCGCCTGAAGCACAACAACGGTTACGAGACCGCCTACGGCCACATGTCGGCCTTCGCCAAAGGCATGGAGCCAGGCAAGCGGGTGCGGCAGGGCCAGGTGATCGGCTTTGTCGGTTCGACCGGACAGTCGACGGGCGCCCACGTTCACTACGAAATCCTGGTCAATGGACGCTTCGTCGATCCGATGCGCATCAAACTGCCGCGCGGCCGCTCGCTCGACGGCCCACTGATGGCGAGCTTCGAGAAAGAGCGCGATCGTCTCGACGCCATGATGAGCAATCGCGGCGGCGCGGCACGCGTCTCCGACGCCGCCGGCGCGCCCGGTGTGCGGCAAACCAGCAATCGCTGAAATCCGGCGCCGTCCCGGCCGCCCGAGGTTGGCGCCAAACGGATTGTCGAAATCGACCCGCAAAACGGAAACGTCACCGAAATTGCCGGCAATCTGCCGATCGGGCTGGCGGCCGCACCGGGCGGGCTGCCGACCAACATTCCGACCGGCGTCGGGGTCGGGGCATCCGGCACCATCTATTTCTCGTCGGACATCGAGAACGCGATCTACAAGGCGACGAAGAAATAGACGATTTGATCCCGCTGCGACGGAACTACGCCCGCGCTCTTTCGGTTGACTATGGCTCAGTGTCCCGCTCGCCGGCAGGCGGGACGCGGCTTTCAAAAGGGATGAAAGCGATGACGCGGCTTAATCGTGATGACGTTATCAAGGCGGTTGGCGGGGTCGACGATGTGACCATCGCCGAAATCATCGGAACCGGTGCAAGCGCCGACGAACTGGCGGAGGCTCAGGCCTGGATCGTCAACGACGATCCGTTGCTGAACGCCGGCAAGCCGCTGCCGGGCGGCCGCGTTCGCGAACTCATCGATATCCTTGCGGAGCTTGAGCCGGACGAGGACGATGACAAGGAACCCGGCCCTGTCGTCAGTGAGGCCTGACGTAAAATCTTCCGCCCCCCTTGGGAGAGCGGAAGAAAATCAGTTCAGTTTCCGTTTCGGCACTGGCGCTTCGAATTGCGCGATCTCGGCGGTCTTCGGTGCCTTACCGTTGAAGGTCAGCACGTTTCCTTCCGCTGAAATGACAACCCGATCGCCGTCAACAACGTCGCCGGCGAGGATCATCTCCGCCAGCGGGTCCTGCAGATAGCGCTGGATCACCCGCTTCAAGGGCCGCGCGCCATACGCGGGATCCCAGCCCTTGGCCGCAAGCCATTCGCGCGCCGCGGCATCGAGCGTGAGCGTGATCTTGCGATCCTCCAAGAGCTTCTGCAGCCGGCCGAACTGGATCTCGACGATCCGGCCCATCTCGCTCTTCTGCAGCCGGTGGAACAGGATGATCTCGTCGACACGGTTGAGGAATTCCGGGCGGAAATGCGCGCGCACCATGCCCATCACCTGCTCGCGCACTGCCGAGGTGTCTTCGCCTTCCGGCTGGTTGACCAGGAACTCCGAGCCGAGATTCGACGTCATGATGATCAGCGTGTTGCGGAAGTCCACCGTGCGGCCCTGACCGTCGGTCAGGCGGCCGTCGTCGAGCACCTGCAGCAGCACGTTGAAGACATCGGGATGGGCCTTCTCGATCTCGTCGAACAGCACCACCTGATAAGGCCGCCGCCGCACCGCTTCCGTAAGCGCACCGCCCTCGTCATAGCCGACATAGCCCGGAGGCGCGCCGATCAGCCGCGACACCGAATGCTTCTCCATATATTCGGACATGTCGAGGCGTACCATCGCGGTCTCGTCGTCGAACAGGTATTCGGCGAGCGCTTTGGTCAGCTCGGTCTTGCCGACGCCGGTCGGCCCCAGGAACATGAACGAGCCCATCGGGCGGTTGGGGTCCTGCAGGCCCGCGCGAGACCGGCGCACCGCAGTCGCCACCGCATGCACGGCTTCGGCCTGGCCGACCACGCGCTTGCCGAGCATGTCTTCCATCCGCAGCAGCTTATCCTTCTCACCCTCGAGCATCTTGTCGACGGGAACGCCGGTCCAGCGCGATACCACCTGCGCGATGTGGTTGGCCGTGACGGCCTCCTCCATCATCTCGCCGGCGTTCTCCTTGGCCTCGATCTCGGCGAGCTTCTTCTCAATCTCGGGAATCCGCCCGTAGGCCAGTTCGCCGGCGCGCTGATATTCGCCGCGGCGCTGCGCGTTGGCGAGTTCGACGCGCAACGCGTCGAGTTCGCTTTTCAGCTTCTGCGCGTTGGACAGCTTGTTCTTCTCCGCGCTCCAGCGCGAGGTCAGGTCGGCCGACTTCTTTTCGAGATCGGCGAGCTCTTTTTCCAGGGTCTGCAGCCGGCTTTTCGAGCCGGCGTCGATTTCCTTCCGCAGCGCTTCCTGCTCGATCCTCAGCCGGATGATTTCCCGGTCCAGCGAATCGAGCTCTTCCGGCTTGGAATCGACCTGCATCTTCAGCCGCGCCGCCGCCTCGTCCATCAGGTCGATCGCCTTGTCGGGGAGGAAACGGTCGGTGATGTAGCGGTTGGACAGCGTGGCCGCCGCCACCAGCGCGGTATCGGTGATGCGCACGCCGTGGTGCTGCTCGTACTTGTCCTTCAGTCCGCGCAGGATCGAGATGGTGTCTTCGACGGTGGGCTCGGAGACGAAAATCGGCTGGAACCGGCGCGCCAGCGCCGCGTCCTTTTCGACGTGCTTGCGATACTCGTCCAGCGTGGTGGCGCCGATGCAATGCAGTTCGCCCCGCGCCAGTGCCGGTTTCAACAGATTGGACGCATCCATCGCGCCGTCGGCCTTGCCGGCGCCGATCAGGGTATGCATCTCGTCGATGAACAGGATGATGCTGCCCTCGGTCGAGGTGACTTCCTGCAGCACGGCTTTCAGCCGCTCCTCGAACTCGCCGCGATATTTCGCACCCGCAATCAGCGCGCCGAGATCGAGCGCCAGAAGTTTCTTGTCCTTGAGGCTTTCCGGCACGTCGCCATTGACAATCCGCAGCGCCAGACCCTCGACGATCGCGGTCTTGCCGACGCCGGGCTCGCCGATCAGCACCGGATTGTTCTTGGTGCGGCGGGAGAGCACCTGAATGGTGCGGCGGATTTCCTCGTCGCGCCCGATAACAGGGTCGAGCTTGCCGTCGCGCGCCGCCTGGGTCAGGTCGCGCGCGTATTTCTTCAGCGCGTCATAGGCATTTTCAGCCGTGGCGCTGTCGGCGGTGCGGCCCTTGCGCAAGGCTTCGATCGCCGCGTTCAAGTTTTGCGGCGTGACGCCGCCCTTTCGAAGAATGCTGCCGGCGTCGCTGTCTTTCTCCAGCGTCAACCCCAGCAACAGCCGTTCCACGGTGACAAAACTGTCGCCGGCCTTGTCGGCGGCTTTTTCCGCGGCGTCGAACGCTCGCGCCAGTTCTGGCGCCAGATAAACCTGACCCGCGCCGCTTCCGGAAACCTTTGGCAGCTTGTTGAGCGCGCCCTCGGTGGCTTTCAGGATCGCGCGCGAATTGCCCCCGGCACGGTCGATCAGACCGCCGGCAAGACCCTCGCTGTCGTCCAGCAGCACTTTCAGCAGATGCAGCGGCGAAAACTGCTGGTGGCCCTCGCGCATCGCCAGCGATTGCGCCGACTGGATGAAACCGCGCGCGCGCTCGGTGTATTTTTCAATATTCATAGGTCATTCCCTCAGCCTGGCGCTCCGCCCGGAGCGCGATCAGCAAAAGTGGATACCGGTTTTGTGTCCGATCGCGCTCCAAATTTGAAGGAGCGCATGATCTGATCGCCTAACCGCCTACACTTTGGTGGATCATGCGCGAGGCACGGATACGCCATCTTCATTGGGTTTCCGCAGGCCGCGTTGACGTTCCTCAACCGGCATGCGGTCTCTTCGCCGACGCTCACGCCGGCTTGAGGCAAATGTGGGAAGGGGGTTGTGGAAACGGAAGAGGTGATTTCACAAATTCGTGTGCGGTGGCGTTCGGCCCGGGAATCTCTTAAGAAACCGGGATGTCCTCTATTCCGCCCGCGCAGATCGCCAGCATCTACCGCTATCCCGTCAAAGGCCTCTCTCCGGAGCCGCTGCCGTACGTGGCGTTGGGCATCGGCCAGACGCTTCCGGCCGACCGCCGCTACGCCATCGAAAACGGCCCCAGCGGCTTCGATGCCGCAGCGCCGGCGTGGATGCCGAAATCCCAGTTTCTAATGCTGATGCGCGACGAGCGGCTCGCCGGATTGCAGACCCATTTCGAGGACGATACCCATCTCCTGACCATCCGCGAGAACGGCAAAGTGGCCGCGCGCGGGGACCTGGAAACGGCGGAGGGCCGCGCCGCCATCGAAGCGTTTTTCGCGACGAGTTTCGCTCATGAACTCAAAGGGCCGCCGAAAGTCATTTCAGGCGGCGGCCACAGCTTTTCCGACGTCGCCCGGAAAGTCGTCTCCATCATCAATCTCGGCAGCGTCGCCGCCATCGAGAACATGATCGGCTTACCCGTTCATCCGCTGCGATTCCGCGCCAACCTCTACGTCAGCGGCTGGCCGGCATGGCACGAGTTCGGGCTGCTCGACCAGACCCTTGCCATCGGCGACATCAGGCTGAAGGTCGTCAAGCGGATCGTGCGCTGCGCCGCCACCAACGTCGATCCGGAAACCGCCGCACGCGACCTCGACATCCCGCACACGCTGATGCGCCGCCTCGGCCACGCTGAATGCGGTGTTTATGCCGAGGTGATCGCCGGCGGCACCATCAGCATCGGCGATGCGATTGCGATGGAACGGCCGCAGCTAGTGCAAGCGTGACGATGCTCTCTCCGCTCCCTCGCCCCGCTCTTCGCGGGGTCGAGACGAGCAAAGCTCGCTCTTAGAGGGTTGGGGTGAGGGGCTCTTCGGCCCGCGAATACTGTGTGTGAGGCGAGCGCCGTGCCCCGGCCCTCACCCGCCGCGCGAAGAGCGCGGCGACCTCTCCCCGCAAAGAACGGGGGAGAGGTGAAGAGAGCCCGCTGCAACGCAACCCCTGCCGGTCAACTCGTCGGCATCACATAGGTGTAAATCCGGCCGCGGGAAATCGGCGCTTCCCTGACCCGGTTGCCGTTATTGCCCGACACCACGATCGGATTACCCCCGGCGTCGATGCCGCTCACGATGCCGACATGTCCGCCGCCGCGCCGTCCCATCACGGCGATGGCACCGACCTGCGGTCCGGACACGCGCTGGCCATAGCTTGCGAACGAACGCGCCAGATCCGAGCCGGTGCCGCGATAACCTGAATGCTGCAAAACCATGTTCATGAACCGCGCGCACCACAGCCTTCCACGTCCCGTCGGATTGCCGCCGAGGTAGCGGCGCGCCTCGGCGACGACATTCGATGAACCGAACCCGCCGGACATCGACATGCTGCCTGAAGCGGTGCTCGACGGCAGGCTGGCATGGGTGTCGGCAAAGCCGCGCATCTGTATTTGCGCCACGCCGGCATCCCAACGCGATGCGCGCGCGATGTGCCGATAATGACGATAAGCGTAGTGCCGCCGGGCGTGATGGCCGGCATAACGCGCATGAACGTGCCGCGCGGCGCCGTGATGAGACCTTGCTGAAGCCGGGGTGGCTGATGCGGCGATTGCCGCCGAACACAACGCCAGCGCAACAAGCGACCGGCGCAACGCATACAACTGGACCATACTCATTCCTCTTTGACACCCCCAATCCCCGTCGGCTTGTGATGGCCGACATCCGGTGTTCGTATGCGAGTTGCGGTATGGCGAGAGCAAGACGCCATGCGGCAGTGCAAGATCGGTTTCGGGGTGATTCCGCGATCATTTCGTGACGAAAAAGAAATCGATTTCGCCTCATTGCAGCCGCGAGCATTAACTGCGATTTTCAGGCCCGGCCCAAGAAAAGGAAAATCAAAATGCCCTATGCCGTCACCAGCGACAGTGTCCGTCTCTATTTCGAGGAGGCAGGCCAGGGAACGCCGATCATCTTCCTGCACGAATTCGCGGCCGACCATACCAATTGGGAGCCGCAGATGCGCTATTTCTCGCGCGGGCACCGCTGCATTGCCTACTCCGCGCGCGGTTACACGCCATCGGATACGCCGGAATCACCAGAGGTTTACACCTACAAACACTTTTACACCGATGCGCTCGCCGTACTCGATCATCTCAGAATCGCAAAAGCGCATTTCGTCGGGCTGTCGATGGGCTCCTATTCGTCGCTGCAGATCGGCCTCAACGCACCGGAGTGCGCATTGTCGCTGACGCTGGCCGGCGTCGGCTCAGGCTCAAGCCTCGAAAATCTCGATTCCTTCCGCAAACAGTGCCGGGCCAATGCCGAGCAATATGAGGCGATCGGCGCCGCGGAAGTGGCGAAAGCGACGCGCGAGGCGCCGAGCCGGATTCCGTTTTTGGTGAAGGACCCGCGCGGACATGCGGATTTCTACGACGCGCTGGCGCGGCATGATGCCAAGGGCTCGGCCAACACCATGCGCAGCTTTCAGGGTGGCCGCCCCTCGATCTACACCTTGACCGAGGCCATCCGAAAAGTGCCGACCCCGGCCCTCGTCATTTGCGGCGATGAGGACGACAATTGCATCGAGCCCAGCCTGTTCCTGAAAAAGCATCTGCCGGCAGCCGGGCTGGCGTTTTTCCCGAAGTCGGGTCACGTACTCAATCTCGAGGAGCCGGCGTTGTTCAACGAAATGGTCGAGCGCTTTATCGCGCTGGTCGAAGCCGGACGCTGGCCCGCGCGCGACCCAAGGTCGATGATGGCCCAAACTTAGACGTCATTCCGGGGCGAGGCGAAGCCTCGAACCCGGAATCTCGAGATACCGGGTTCGCGCTAACGCGCGCCCCGGAATGACGGCTGGAGCTACCGTGCCTTCTCCGCGCGGCTGAGCAAAAACACGCCCTGCTCGCCGAACATGTTCCAGAACCACCAGGGCGCGCTGAGCCGCAGCGGGCGGCCATAGAGATCGAGCGCGACCGCGCGTTCCATCTTGACGTTGATCTCGTCGCAGAGCTGCACGAAATCCTTGATGGTGCAAAAATGAATGTTCGGCGTGTCGTACCAAGTCGCCGGCAGATTTTCGGTGCGCGGCATGTGCCCGCCGACCAGCAACTGCAGCCGCATCTTCCAGAAGCCGAAATTCGGAAACGACACGATGGCGCGGCGTCCGATCCGGAGCAAATTCTCCAGTACCACGCGCGGCTGCCGCGTCGCCTGCAAGGTCTGCGACAGGATCACGAAGTCGAAGGCGTCGTCGGGATAATTGACGAGGTCGGTGTCGGCATCGCCCTGCACCACTGCAAGACCCTTGGCGACGCAGCGGTTGACACCCTCGCGCGATAGTTCGATGCCGCGGCCGTCGATGCCCCGGCCCTCCAGCAATTGCAGCAGATCGCCCTCGCCGCAGCCGACGTCGAGCACCTTGGAGCCGCGCTCGACCATCTCCGCCACCAGCAGATGATCGCCGCGATAATGCCCGGTGTCTTGCGGGACGATACCGGTCAGCGGCAAGACCTGTTGCTGCTGGGTCATCTTGTCGGACCCACCTTGGTCAGGCCGCGTGCCGTGCCGGCGGATTGCAGGAAGGCGCGGGAGATATCGAAAAATTCGGGAACGTCGAGCAGGAATGCATCATGTCCGCGGTCGGTCTCGATTTCCGCAAACGACACCCGCGCGCTGGAGGCGTTGAGCGCATGCACCAGCGCGCGCGACTCCGACGTCGGGAACAGCCAGTCGCTGGTGAACGAGACCACGCAGAACCGCGTCTGGATGCCGCGAAAGGCCTCCGCGAGCACGCCGCTATGATCGGCGGCGATGTCGAAATAGTCCATCGCCCGCGTCAGATACAGATAGCTGTTGGCATCGAACCGCTCGACAAAGGATGAGCCCTGATAGCGCAGGTAACTCTCGACCTGAAAATCAGCGTCGAACGAGAATGTCGGCAGATCGCGATCCTGCATCCGCCGGCCGAATTTCCGGTGCAGGGCGGCATCCGAGAGATAGGTAATATGCGCAGCCATCCGCGCGACGCCGAGGCCGCGATGCGGATGGGTGCCTTGTTCGAAGTAGCGCCCGTTGTGCCAATCGGGATCGGCCATCACGGCCTGCCGGCCGAGCTCGTGAAACGCGATGTTCTGGGCCGAGTGGCGGGTGCTGCAGGCAATCGCCAGCGTCGAGAACACGCGTTTGGGATAGGCCGCGGTCCACTGTAGCACCTGCATGCCGCCCATCGAGCCGCCGACGACGCAGAACAGCGTGTCGATCCCTAAGCGGTCGAGCAGCATGGCCTGCGCACGCACCATGTCCGGAATCGTGATCATGGGAAAATCCAGACCCCACAATTTGCCGGTGGCGGGATTGGTCGATGCCGGCCCGGTCGAGCCCATGCAGCCGCCGATCACGTTGGGGCAAATGATGAAGTAGCTGTCGGTGTCGAGCGGACGGCCGGGACCGACCATGGTTTCCCACCAGCCGGGCTTGCCGGTGACCGGATGCACATTGGCGACGTGCTGATCGCCGGTCAGTGCATGGCAAACCAGAATGGCATTGGAGCTGGTGGCGTTGAGTTCGCCATAGGTCTGATAGGCGATCTGGAATGGCGAGAGATCGATGCCGCAGTCGAGCTTCAGCGGCTGGTTCAGGCCGAACAGCGCCACCAGCGAACTCGGATGGTCGGCCTCATGCGACCGCTCGTCGGTGTGGATCGCCGGGCTTGGGATCGACTGCACGTTTACCATCTTGATACCGACCTCCTCAGGAGGTTTTACAAACCACCACGGAATCAGGCCATAAAAAACCCGGCCTGAACATAAGTTCGACCGGGATCACATCTGTCCCCGGCCTGTTTAGCGAGTTGTTTAACGTGGCTGCAAGCCGGCCGGCTCAAATGACCACGGAACGAGCTAATAGTAGTTCCCGCCGGCTATTTCGTCAAGGCAAGCCCCGGGTTAATGGATGCAAGCAGCCCCCTTGTGAGGGGCGCGCTCTTGCGCCGTCTCGAGCCATAAGGGAGAACAAGGGCCCATCCTTCGAGACGCGGCCCGCAGCCAAGTCTACGCAGGCTGCGTATACTTGACCGCGCCACTCCTCAGGATGAGGAAGAAAGCTTTCGTTGGACATCCCCATGTCGCAATCGCCCCCCGCCCCGCCCTCGCTCGAGGTGCTGCGCAAAGAGATCGACGCCATCGACGCGCAGGTCCACGGCCTGCTGATGCAACGTGGCGACATCATCGATCGGCTGATCCAGGTGAAGCAAACCCAGGAGGTCGGCTCGGCCTTCCGTCCGGCGCGCGAGGCCGACATGATGCGCCGGCTGGTGCAGCGCCATCGCGGCATCCTGCCGCTCGACACCGTCGAGAGCATCTGGCGCGTCATCATCTCGACCTTCACCTATGTGCAGGCGCCGTTTTCGGTGCACGCCGATATTTCGCTCGGCGAATCCGCGATGCGGGATTCGGCGCGGTTTCATTTCGGATTCACCGTTCCCTACATCTCGCATTTCAGCGCGCCGGCCGCGGTCGACGCGGTGGCCAAGTCAAAGGGTGACCTGGCGCTGGTCTCCGCCACCTCCAGCCGCACCCCATGGTGGATCGCGTTAGAAGCCGATGGCGCGCCGAAGATCATCGCGCGGCTGCCGTTCGTCGAGCGCGCCGATCATCCGGCGGCGCTGCCGGTATTCGTGGTGTCGCGCGTCGCCGACAGCGCCATGGTGACCGAAGTCGAGATGTGGAGCGTGCGGGTGTCCGGCTGGAATGCCGAGATCGCGCGCGCGCTGTCGCCGCTGGCGGAAATCGTCGCGGTGCCGGATACTGCTTTCGACGGCGCGGCGCTATTGGTGTCGATTGCGGGCTCGAGCAGCCTCGAAAAGATCAAGGCGGCGCTGATCGAGGCCGGCGCGTCGGTGCGCTCATCGGCTCTCGTCGGCAGCCATGCAACGCGCTATACGGTGCCCCCGAACGGGGCAGCCAAATCGTAAAAGCCCCCCTTCCGGAGTTGAAGATGTCCCGACCTGTGCCGAATCCCGGCATTCTCGATATTGCGCCCTACACGCCCGGCAAAAGCCCGGTGCCGGAGCCGGGCCGCAAGGTGTTCAAGCTGTCTGCCAACGAGACCCCCTTCGGGCCTTCACCGAAGGCGATCGAGGCCTACAAGGCGGCTGCTTCGCATCTGGAGGACTATCCGGAGGGCACATCGCGTGTGCTGCGCGAGGCGATCGGCCGCGCCTTCGGGCTCGATCCCGACCGCATCATCTGCGGCGCCGGCTCCGACGAGATTCTCAATCTGCTGGCGCACGCCTATCTCGGCCATGGCGATGAGGCGATCTCTACCACCCACGGCTTCCTGGTGTATCCGATCGCCACCAAGGCGAACGGCGCCACCAACGTGGTCGCGCCCGAGACCAATTTCACCGCGGATGTCGATGCGATCCTGAAGCTGGTCTCGCCGCGCACCAAGCTGGTGTGGCTCGCCAATCCGAACAACCCGACCGGGACCTATCTGCCGTTCGACGAGGTCAAGCGGCTGCGCGCCGGATTGCCGCCGCATGCGCTGCTGGTGCTCGATGCCGCGTACTCCGATTACGTGTCGCGCAACGACTACGAGCTTGGCATCGAGCTGGTGGCGACATCAGACAACACCGTGATGACCCACACATTTTCGAAGATTCACGGCCTCGCCGCGCTGCGGGTCGGCTGGATGTTCGGGCCGGCCCATATCGTCGATGCGGTGAACCGGATTAGAGGTCCATTCAACGTCTCGACGCCGGCGATGCTGGCCGCGGTCGCCGCCATCCAGGACACCGCGCATCAGCAGATGTCGAAGGCGCACACCGAACACTGGCGCAACTGGCTCACCGATGAAGTGACAAAACTCGGGCTCAAGGTGACGCCGAGCGTGGCGAATTTTGTACTGATCCATTTTCCGCTGGAGCAGGGCAAAACTTCGGCCGATGCCGACGCGTTCCTGACCAAACGCGGGCTGGTGCTGCGCGCGCTCAACAATTATGGCCTGCCGCACGCTTTGCGCATGACCATCGGCACCGAAGAGGCCAATCGCCTGGTTGTCGCGGGCTTGCGCGACTTCGTGGCGGCCAAGTGAACGCCGCGCCGCCATTCAAGAAGATCGCGCTGATCGGCTTCGGGCTGATCGGCGGATCGATCGCGCGAGCCGCGCGTGAACAGGGGCTGGCGGGAGAGATCGTCACCACCGCGCGCTCGGCAAAGACCCGCGCGCGGGTAGCGGAACTCGGCATTACCGACCGTGTGGTGGAGACCAATGCGCAAGCCGTCGAAGACGCCGACCTCGTCATCCTGTGCATCCCGGTTGGCGCCTGCGGCGCGGTCGCACAGGAAATCGCGCCACATCTGAAGCCGGGCGCAATCGTCTCCGACGTCGGCTCGGTCAAGGGCGCCGTGGTGCGCGACATGGCGCCTTACCTGCCTGCCGGGGTGCATTTCGTGCCGGCGCACCCGGTGGCCGGCACCGAGCACTCCGGCCCCGACTCCGGCTTCGCTGAACTGTTCATCAACCGCTGGTGCATCCTGACCCCGCCGGAAGGCACCGATGCGAACGCGGTCGAGAAGCTGCGCGCGTTCTGGGCCGCGCTGGGCGCCAGGGTCGAGATCATGACCCCCGACCATCACGATATGGTGCTCGCGATCACGAGCCACCTGCCGCATCTGATCGCTTATACAATCGTAGGCACAGCGGATGAGCTTGAAGGTGTCACGCAATCCGAGGTGCTGAAGTTCTCCGCCGGCGGCTTTCGGGACTTCACCCGCATCGCCGCATCCGACCCGATCATGTGGCGTGACGTGTTCCTGACCAACAAGGACGCGGTGCTGGAAATGCTCGGCACCTTCAACGAGGACCTCTCCAAGCTCACCCGCGCGATCCGCCGCGGCGACGGCGAAGCGCTGTTCGAGCATTTCACTCGCACCCGCGCGATCCGTCGCGGCATCGTCGAGATCGGCCAGGATTCCGCGGCACCCGACTTCGGCCGTCCGCACGCGCATTTGACCAAGAAGGCGGAGTAAGAACTACCGTCGTCCCCGCGCACGCGCGGACCCATAACCACCGCGCTGCCATTTAATTATAGGTAGCGCGGCGCAACTTTCTTCGCTTCACGAACGCCAGGGGTTATGGATCCCGGCTCGCGCTCGCAAGCGCTCGCTTGGCCGGGACGACGACCGGGGAATTTCAATACAGCGGCGGGATCTGCCCCACCTTCAGCGGGCCGAGATACACCGTGCCATCGACAAAGCGCAGCGGAAAGGCGCGCGCCTTCTTGCCTTCCAGCACCGCTTCCTTGCCGAGCGAGTTGATTCCCGCGGCGACGCCGACATTGGCATTCTGCTTGACTATTTTGCCGAGACCGGGAATCGCGCGATCCAGCGCGCCGAACAGATTGTTGACGTCCTGTGTCTTGACGCCAGGCGCGACACGATCCAGCGTCGCCTGCGGCACGCCCTCATCGAGCATTTTTTCGATGCCCAGCGCCGGAATCACTTTCTCCAGTCC
>Ga0207657_10004288_pt1 | contig 15100 bp, 15 predicted proteins | sample KBSC33metaG_FD_184316 | JGI IMG/M metagenome (GOLD analysis project Ga0207657, IMG submission 184316) | Corn rhizosphere microbial communities from Kellogg Biological Station, Michigan, USA - KBS C3-3 metaG (SPAdes) (version 2) | ecosystem: Host-associated > Plants > Roots > Rhizosphere > Soil ... | reverse complement strand
CTATCCGTTAAATGCAGATCAAGTTCCTTTTTTCTGAAAGCTTGCACCACTTTGCGGGCCACCTGTCCACTCATTGGTGCGCCGCCATTTACAACTTCAAAAATTGCTTCGGTAATTTTTTCGGGTGAAGATGTTTTTAAAATATATCCGTGAGCACCTGCTTCCAACGCCTGGAAAATTTTTTCATCATCACCGTAAACCGTGCATATAACTGAAAGTGTTTTGGGAATATGATGGCTGAGATATTTTACAAGTTGAATTCCGCTAATGCCCGGAAGAGTAATATCTACAAGCGCTACATCAGGTTGTAATAATAATAATTCACTTTTTGCATCTTCGGCATTGCTGAAAGTTTTTAAAAGAGTAAGATCTTTTGTGTTCATGATCAGTTGAGTTAAAGCATCCCTGTAATCTTCCAGGTCTTCTATAATAACAACACTGATCATGCAAGTAAATTAGAAAAGATTTTTAGTGATTCAAATAACACTTTTGTGTAACAGATTTTCAACCGGAACGGAGCAGGCAACAGTTGTTCCGTCATAATTTACAAATTGAATAGAACCACACAAAGTTTCAATTCGTCTTTGCATATTTTGTAAACCGTTGTGAAAAAAATTTGCATCCGGAAGTTGAAATCCTTTGCCATTATCATGAATAAAAATTTCAAAACTTGCTGAAATGATAATGCGCACTTCAACTTCTGTTGCATGTGCATGCTTTACAATGTTGTTCAACGCTTCTTTTACGATCAAAAATATCGCACGACGCGAATGTCCTTCTATTCCCCAATCGGGAATATTTTCCGGCTCAAAAAAAACACAATGAATATCGGTGTTATCGAAAAAATTCATCGTGTATTCACGTATGTATGCAACAAGACCTTCGAGATTGTCATTGTTAATATTCAAAGCCCAAACAATCTCATTCATTTTTTGCACAAGCTCTTTTGAAGATTCAGATATTTTATTTATTGGATTGATATTTTCATTACTTAATGGTTTTATTTTTATCAACTCTGTCAGCAATCGTATGGTTGAAAGACCGCTTCCAACTTCATCATGCAAATCCATAGAAATTTCTTCACGAATATGGCTTAGCCGCAGAGCAAGTTTTTTATTTTCTTCAAGCTCTATTATAATTTGTTGTTGCGAAGCATTATAATCATCCTGCACTGCTTTCACTTTATATACAAGAGCAATGTTAAGGATAAACAACTCTGTTAATACGCCTAACTGCAGGTATAGCATGTGATCGGGATTTAATAATAATGGATCATTATTGTGCCATGCTGCAAGCATTGAAACAAATGTTCCTCCCGCGATCCAAATTCCCGCAGTTACAAGAAATCTGTTTAAAGTATGTTTTTGAAAAAGGATATACCCAATTACCCACAGAGAAAAAATAAATATAAGCGTGAAAATGCCGGTGTAAATTTTTGCATGAAAAATAAAATTGGAAGTGAACGAAAGGGTAAGCACATTGAGAACACAAAAAGAAAAAATTATATACTCCGTAATTTTTACAAACCTGTTGAGACGCGGATTCAGATCACTGAGATTCAGAAATAATCTGCCAAAGGAAATGTACAATCCATAAGCTAAAAACAATACAGATTTTTCAATGTATAAAATATTCAATGAAAAATTTCCAAACAAGAGGTTATGATGTTCATCCGAAAAATAAAGCAAGGAAAAATAAATGATGATGGTTAAAATGTGAAGCAGGTAATAAATGTATTCGGTCCGCTTAAAAATAAACCATTGAAATAATACAAAAGCGAATTGAAAGCCCGTGATGCCAAGAAACAGTTCTTCGGATAGCATAAGTAGATTTTAAATTAATCCAGCCATCCTGCATACTCATAAGTGCCTTAGCCGTCCTTTTTGCAATATACATTTATATAAACCAGAGATGCAGCAGCATTTCTGTAAAATACAAACTTCGAATGAGAAAAGAGAATTGTGCCGATTAAAAGTATAGCGTGAAAGAATAAGAATATCCAACTCAAAAACTCAGAACATAGAACACAGAACATAGAACTCTATTTGTTCACCATTTTCACATACGGAATGATCATTTCTTCCAAACTAACACCACCATGCTGAAAAGTGTTACGATAGTAATTCACGTAATAATTGTAGTTGTTGGGATAACATAAAAAGCTATCTTCCTTTGCAAAAATGAAAGATGAATTTACAGTTGGCACAGGAAGCCCGGCTTCGCGTGGATCGCGGAACGCAAGTACTTCGCGTGATTCATAATTTAAATTGCGACCATGTTTGTAACGAAGATTCGCTGTGGTTTGTTTATCACCGATCACTTTGTAAGGTGTTTTCACACGCACACTTCCATGATCTGTTGCAAGCACGAGATTTAATTTTTTGTCGCAGATCTTTTTCAATGCCTGGTGCAAAGGACTATGCTCAAACCAACTGCGTGTGATGCTGCGATAACTTATTTCATCTGCCGCTAATTCTTTTAACACTTCCATTTCTGTTCTTGCATGACTAAGCATGTCAACAAAATTGTAGATGATAATGTTGAGGTCATTGTTCAGCATGTTGTGAATATTGTTCACCAGTTGCTGACCATCGTTATGATTCAAAACTTTTGTATAAGAATATTTGATGTCCTCTCTTCTTAAGCGCTTCAACTGACCTTTGAAAAATTCTTCTTCAAATAAATTCTTGCCACCTTCTTCATCATCATTCTTCCATTGAACAGGATTTGATTTTTCAATTTCAATAGGTAACATCCCTGCAAAAATCGCATTGCGACTGTACTGCGTAGCGGTTGGCAAGATGGCGTAAAAAGTTTCTTCTTCAAGAATACGAAAGCTCTCTGCAAAAATTGGCTGAATGGTTTTCCATTGATCGTAACGAAGATTATCGATCAGTATAAAAAATGTTGGCGTTCCTTTTTTTACTTCCGGTAAAATTTTTTCTTTAAACAATGTATGACTCATCACAGGCACATGATTCGATTTCGATTTTAGCCATAACGCATAATTTTTGCTGATGAATTTAAAAAACTCAGTATTCGCTTCCTGCTTCTGTGATTGAAGTATTTCGCGCATTTCAGGGCTGTCGCTCTTTTCCATTTCCAATTCCCAGTACACAAGCTTTTTATAAATGTCCATCCATTCGTTGTAATCAGGATTGCTGTTCAGCGCCATAAAAAGATTGCGAAACTGTTGTTGATATGCAGTGTTCGTCTTTTCAGAGATCAATCTTTTATTATCGATGATTTTTTTCAAACTCAGCAACACCTGGTTTGGGTTCACCGGCTTAATTAAATAATCTGTAATCTGGCTGCCGATCGCGTCATCCATCAGATTCTCCGTTTCATTTTTTGTGATAAGCACAACCGGCACTTGTGCATTAACCTCTTTAATTTTTTGCAGCGTTTCAAGCCCTGTAATGCCCGGCATTGTTTCATCAAGCAAAACAACATCCACTGCATGCTCTTTCACAAAATCAATTGCTTCAAAACCGTTGGTCAATGTTTGTACTTCATAACCTTTGTTCTCCAAAAACAATTTTTGCGATTGCAAACTTTCAATTTCATCATCCACCCAAAGTATAGTTGCTAATGCCATAATTTTAATTTACGATTTTGTGATTTCAGATTTACGATTTTTATGCACTTAACTGAATTGCTACTATTAAGCTTTCGTTGTGTCACTCACTTGTACATTCCGTTCATCATTCAACAAGCATCTCATCATCATTACATTTTTACACTTCTACACTTCCACATTTCTAACATTCATCACATTTCCAAATTCAAACATGGCAAATTATAACTATTAAATCTAAAGCATTACAAATTGTATTTTTGATTTGCACGTTTAACAAATTAGCAACAAGCATGCAATTAAGCAAACGAAAAATTATCAATGATCCCGTTCACGGGTTCATCACCATAGATCATCCGCTGATTTTAAAAACAATTTCTCATCCTTATTATCAGCGACTGAGAAGAATTCATCAAATGGCATTGGCTTATTTGATTTATCCGGGCGCTACACATACAAGATTGCACCACTCATTAGGCGCTTATCATTTGATGAGCCAGGCAGTAGATGAAATAAAAGATAAGGGTGCCGAAATAACAAAAGAAGAAGATGTGGCAGTGAAAGCAGCGATTCTTTTACACGACATTGGTCATGGACCATTTTCTCATGCACTTGAAAATGTTTTGATGCCCGGCGTAAATCATGAAGAATTGAGCATTGAGATCATGCACATAATGAGCAAACAATTTAATAATGAATTAGAGCTTGCCATTTGCATTTTTACCAATCAATACAATAAACCATTTCTTCATCAGCTCATCAGTGGTCAGCTTGATGTTGACAGAATGGATTATTTAACACGAGATAGTTTTTTTACCGGGGTAAGTGAAGGAGTGATTGGCTATGCGCGAATTCTTAAAATGCTCGTCGTTCATAACAATCAGTTGATGGTTGAAGAAAAAGGAATTTACAGCGTTGAAAAGTTTTTGGTTGCACGCAGGCAAATGTACTGGCAGGTGTACTTGCATAAAACCGTTCTTGCCTGTGAAAAAATGTTAGTGAAAATTATTGAACGTGCAAGAGAGATAAATGCACAATCAATTTCTTCTTCGCTCAATATGTTTCTTCATCACACTTATAACAAAGAAATGATCTTCGGCTTGCTTGATGAATTTTGCATGCTTGATGATTATGATGTTGTCAGTTCTATCAAAGCATGGGCTTCACATGAAGACAAAGTCCTCTCTCTTTTATGCAAAAGTTTATTGAACAGAAATCTTTTGAAATGCAGACTGCAAACAACTCCATTCGATGAAGAAATAATTCAAAACAAAAGAAGAGCTTTAGCAAAACAATTAAATATTTCAATTGATGAGACCGCGTACTTTGTTTTTACCGGCGAAGCAGTGAATACAACTTACACACTTGGTGATGAGCACATCAACATTTTATTTAAAGATGGAACTGTAAGAGATATCTTAAAAGTTGATAACCCGCTTATTCATCAAACGCTTTCCATGCCTGTAAAAAAATTTTACATTTGCGAGCTTAAGGTGTAAGGTAAGGTTGAGGATGTAAGGTTATTGCCTTATACCTACGCCTTCCACCTTTAACCACTAAAATGTTTTTTATGCAATTCTCTGCAGCGCAAATAGCAATGTTAATCAAGGGAAAAGTAGAAGGTGATGCTTCTGCAACAATTAATTCATTTGGCAAAATCGAAGAAGCGAAAAAAAATCAGCTTGCTTTTCTTGCCAATCCTAAGTATGAAGAATATCTCTATTCAACACAAGCCTCAGTTGTTATAATAAATGAAGCGCTTGAATTAAAGCAAGCAGTGAATGCAACACTTATTCGCGTACCTGATGCTTATTCTGCATTTGCAGTTTTGCTAAACAAATATCAGGAAATGATGCGCCAGCAAATGCATGGACTACAGGAACCGGTTTTTATTCATGAAACTGCAACACTTGGAGACAATGTTTTTGTCGGAGCATTTACTTATATCAGCGAGAATGTGCAAGTTGGCAATAATGTAAAAATCTATCCCAACGTTTTTCTTGGCAATAATGTAAAGATCAGCGACAATACAATCTTACATCCGGGCGTAAAAATTTATCATGATTGTGTTGTTGGAAAAAATGTAACGATTCATGCGGGCACTGTTATTGGCAGTGATGGTTTCGGATTTGCTCCTCAAGCTGATGGCTCTAATCAAAAGGTTCCGCAAATTGGTAACGTGATAGTTGAAGATGATGTTGAGATCGGCTCAAACACTTCTATTGATCGGGCAACCATTGGTTCTACAATAATTCGCAAAGGCGCTAAACTTGATAATCTTATTCAGATTGCACACAATGTAGAAGTTGGTGCAAATACAGTAATCGCAGCACAAACCGGAGTTAGCGGAAGCACTAAGATTGGCAAGAATGTTCAAATTGGAGGGCAGGCCGGCATTGCTGGTCATATACAAATTGCTGATGGCGTTAAAATAAATGGGCAAAGTGGTGTAAGTAAATCCATTAAAACGCCCAATGCTGCTGTCACCGGCACAAATGCTTACGATTATACCGCTGCAATGCGTAGTCAGGCTGTAAGTCGCCGCCTGCCTGAGTTAGAGAAGCGTGTTACAGAATTAGAAAAACTGGTTCAGCAATTGATAAAAGAAAAAGTGGGCATGTAAATTTTTCAGCAGTAAAAACACTTTCACAAACTTTTTATCTTCTTAGTTTTTTTGTTGGTCTAAACGAAAATTAATCACTCTTAAACTCCTTTTAAGTTATTGATGCAATAAAGCTTTTTACTTTTAGATGTCAAAAAAATCCATTTATCCTTAAACCCTTTATTATGGCTTCTTATAATAAAATCGCAAATGACCTCGCAAAATGTTACGTTCAGGCAAAACATAAAAATTATGCGATTAACCAAATAATATTTGAGATTAACTTCCTGTCTGATCCAAAATCTAAAGAGCCATTGAATTATTCAGCTAAAGCGGCAATTTTAAAACAGATACATGAGTTGATAGCAGGACAAAAAACAATTGAATTGCAAGAAGGTGAAGAAATCGTTCCTGAATTTAACGACATTACTGTTTTCTTTGAAAAGAAAAATGTAATCTTAAAACAATTGAAGGTCTGCAACCGTGAAAGAGCCATGTTGAATTGATTTTCTTCATTATTATTATTCTATATCAGTATTGCACAAAGATTTTTTTATTTATTCTTTATTCAAATTAATTCAATAAAGGATTTCTCCTGTTTAGTTTCATATTTTTCTTGTACAACTTATTTCACTTTTTGAGCGTTGCAAGTGTATCTACTTTAGGTGCGTAATCCATTCACAAACCTAAAAATTTCCAAACATGAAAAAGTTAATCCTTGCTGCGCTGCTGCTTGTTTCAGCTTCATCATTCGCATACAAAAACACACCTACCATTTCATTTGCTGTAATGAAAGGTGATGGCGTACACATTCCTGCATCAGAAGTTCCTTTTGCAGTTAGATCAACTTTCAGGAGTTTGTACCCTTCTGCGACAAATGTGCGTTGGGAACGCGAAAGAGAGGACGGACGTACGGTTTACCAGGCAACATTCTTATTAAACGGGGTTAAAAAAAGAGCGCTTTTTGCCGCTAACGGTACTTTTCTCGGCCAGAAATAATAGTTGTTTTTAAACTCTGCAAATCTTTTATGCCTGGTAAAAATCAGAACCTTTAAACAACCGAAAAGCCATTCCTGTTTGAGGAATGGCTTTGTTCTTTTATAAAATATTTTCAATTTATACTCTTAAAAAAACTTTTTTCTTGTACATAAAATATAAGAACGCCCACTTCACCATTACAAAACAAATGGCCATAATAACGGCATTGTAAGGATTGCCTATTAATTGTCCAAGCCATTGAAAAAATCCATTTGTGGTGTATTCCCAGTTTATAAAACGACCTGATATATAAATAAGAATTGAGTTCATTCCGATCACTTTAAAATAGAAAGCCCACTTTTGATATCCAAGCACATCTATTACATAATAAAACAATGATAACAACAACAAACTATATCCACCAACATTCAACACGAATGAGCTTGTCCAAAGATTTTTGTTGATGGGAAAATCAAGATTCCATAACTGTGCAAGACCTAAAAATATAATTCCGACAATTGCTAATCTCAATGCTTTTGTTTGCGGCTTTACCGAACTGTTCTTCAGAAAATTTCCTGTCATGATGCCTAATAAACCTGTTCCAATTGCAGGTATCGTTGACATTAAACCTTCGGGATCATGTATGCCAAGATAAAGGTGGCCCGGAATAATACTTCTGTCAATATATGAAGCGAAGTTACCTTCCATTGTAAGATCACCCGGCGCAAAACCCGGAGCAGCAGTGAATTTCAGAAGCAGCCAGTAACCGATCAACAAAGCGCCGAACCATATCATTTGAGCACGTTCTTTCGTGTACAAATAAATAATATTTGCAAACATATAAGCTAAACCGATGCGACCCAGCACGCTTGGAATCCGCACTTCAGAAAACGGTTTAATTTGTAACCCGTTGTTATAAATAACACCGAGCAATACAAGAATTAAACCTCTTTTTATTACGCGCATCAATAATTGTCGCCTGCTTTTTCCCTTTTCCAATTCGCGACCTACTGAATAAGGAGTTGCAACACCCGCAATGAAAAGGAAAAGCGGAAATATCAAATCATAAAAATGGAAACCATTCCACGCAGGATGCGTTAATTGATTGGAAAAACCATTCCAGAAGGAAGATCCTGTTGCATTTGCGAGACTGTGAACAATTTCTTCGGCACCCATTATCCAAAACATATCAAAACCACGAAGTGCATCAAGAGAATAGAGTCGCTGTGGACTTGAAAGTTGTGTTCTTACTACTCGTGTTGAAGGTTGGGATTTACTTGTTAATTCTGTTTGAGAAATTTGTTGATTCATTTGCAATCGTTGTATATAAGCGATAAAGTTAGGGGAATTTATTTTTCACTTTTATGCATTTTTATGCATTGTCTGCAAAATTGTAAACCCGTATCGTATCAACTAATTACAGGCATGCGAATTGTAGATTTTTGTTATGCTTGTTGCATCAAGAAAAAATAAACATGCACGACAATTTGTAGAGCGAAAGCTGATCATTCGGTTGCGCATTTTTTTTGCACTATTCATATTGTTGCTTGGCGTAATTGTTTATGAAATCAGCAGCAACTATATTCCTGTAAGTAAAGCAATGCTCGCATTCTTTAGTGGCATTTTGATCGGTGTGGTTTTCACCCGGCGAAAAAGATTTTTTTGGGAAGAAGAAACATCAAGAGTAATTGCAAGAATGGATCGTATTGGAATTGTATTGCTTCTTGTTTATATCGCGTATTTAATTTTTCGACACATATGGCTCGCACATTTATTCTACGGACATCAACTTACTGCTTTTAGTTTCGCTTTAACAGCAGGAACAATGACTGGTCGTGTTTTAAGCATGCGTACACAAATAAGGCAGGTTTTAAAAAATCAAAAGATTCTTTGAGCAGAATACAAAGTGAAATAATCTTTTTGGTGACGAGCTTTTGTAATTCTATTCATCGCCTGTTGTGTCACTCACTTCAACATTCTGAATTTTAATAAGCAACCATCACTTCTTATAAAAAAATCCGCTGCACCCACATCTTTTATACGAGTGCAACGGAGGAATTATAACGATTCAAATCACTTAATCAGTAGTTGTCTTTGTAACAGTAACCTTATCATTGCGACCACCACCTCGTGTCAACGCAACAAGCAATAAGATAAAAATCGCTCCTGCTACTATCCAAACCCAGGGCTGTGCATACCATGAAGTTGTAGTGGTAGTGGTATGAGTTGTTACGTTTTGACTGCCCGAAGCATCCTGCGCTATGCTTAATGCCCGTATAAAAATGAGAGTGAAGAATGTAACTATTGATTTAAGGAGATTTCCTTTTGATAAGTGTTTCATAGACGAAATTTTTTAGTTAATAAATGAATTTATTAAGTAAGTTATACCGTATCTATTCAACACTTATGCCAAGTTTGTGATCAAAAAGATTAGAGATTGTGGAATTTACTGCAACTTCAAAAGAAATACGCGATTTTGCAAGTAACTTTGCCGCACAGGAAAACAAATCTTCAACTTATGAAAAATAAATATAAGATTGGCATATTCGTTTTGGCAGCAGCGGCTCTCATAACTACTTTATATTTTATCAATACAAAAAAAAGTGAGCCTGAAGATGATTATCTGTGGATAATGTGGTAGCTGAATTAAAGAGATTTGTATTAGATTTTATTCTTCTGATTTTTATCCTTCTTTTATAATTTCTATCATTTATTAAATTCTCATGAAATCTGTTATTCGTTGTTTATAAATCAGTTTTTTATTTTTTAAATTTGATCGCCCTAAACAAAAATTATGACAAGAAAAAATATCCTAACGCTTCTCGCATTTAACGCCGTTGTTAATGCCATATTAGTTAATCTGAAAATTTTACATGCTGTTAATCTCAACTGGTGGCTTATCTTCTTGCCAACGTGGTTCAGCACGCTTCTCCTTGTCAGTAAGATAGTGAAAGACGTTTTCAGACATAGTAAGATAACCATCAAACGCCGCAATAAAATAACCGTTATACCGGCAAAAGCAGATGCTTAATTTTTAATTGTATTGGTTGCTAAATTTTTCTTGCTTTAATATTCTTAGTTTCTGCATTGCCTTGCTTTGCTTTTCCTTCACCGGAAGATTCTTTACGTCTCTGGTCTGATGTTCCTGATGCATCTCTTTGCGCAGAAATTTCATGCCTGAATCAGTACAATTTTTGTTGCAATTGTTTCAACAGTATAAGTGTGCGACGCAACGACCGATGCACAAAGATTCTTCTGCCGGAAAACAAAAATGCTTTCTCAGTTCAATAACATTAAACATCCTAAATTTGTAAGGTAAACTTATCAGTTTAATTGATAGAATGGCAAAACATACAGATATACAGTTAGCTTCGGAATTAAGAACAGTTATTACGAGGCTTATAAAAAAATTAAGAAAACATTCCGTTACAGGCATGCAGCTTTCTCTTACAGAAAGATCTACAATGAGCCTGCTTGACCAGTATGGGGAACTGCTGCCTAATGAACTTGCTGCAATGGAAAAGATCACCAACCAATCCATGTCGCAGATATTGAATCATCTTTCTGAACTTGGATATATCAATAGACGCATTTCAAAAGAAGACAAACGTAAATCGCTTATATCGCTTTCTGCAAAAGGCGCCGCAGTACTGAAACAGGTTAGGAGCGAACGTGATAGTTGGCTGTACCAGGCACTTTCTAAAAGCTGCTCTGCTGAAGAACTTGATGTTTTAAAAAAGGCTCTTGGCCCTTTGAAAAAGCTCGTAGAGTTTGAGGAAATATGAAAAAGATAAAAACAGTGAAGATTACCACATTCGATGCTTTCAAAAGTCGTAATTACAGGTTATATTTTGCAGGACAATCAGTCTCTCTCATTGGTACATGGATGCAGAAAACAGCCGTAAGCTGGGTTGTGTATTCTCTTACACACTCAAAATTCATGCTTGGGCTTTCACTCTTTGCAAGCATGTTTCCATCGTTTGTGTTTTCGTTTATTGGCGGCGTTGTGTCAGACAGGTATAATCGTTATCGTGTATTGCTGGCAACACAAATCGCTTCCATGTTACAAGCTGTATTCCTCACATTGTTGGTCTTATCAAAACATTATACTGTTTGGGAAATACTTGCGTTAAGTTCTATTCTCGGCGTGATCAATGCATTTGATGTGCCTGCACGGCAATCGCTCGTAAATGAAATGGTGGATGATAAAAAATATCTTCCTAATGCACTTGCTTTGAATTCATCTATGGTGAATTTATCAAGATTGATCGGTCCTGCGATCGCGGGCTTAATTCTTGAAAAATTTGGCGATGTCTTTTGTTTTGGGTTAAATGCATTAAGCTTTGTTGCGGTAATTGCTTCTATCTTAATGATGCGCTTGCCTTCTCTTCAAAAAACGCATGATGAAAAAAATATTTTGCAGGATATAAAAGATGGATGGAATTATTTAAAACAAACAAAATCCATCAGGTTCATAATTATCATGCTCGCACTTGTAAGTCTTTTTGTTTTGCCTTTCAGCACACTCATTCCTGTTTATGCAAAAGATATTTTTAAAGGCTCAGCTTCCACATTTGGCATTATTGACAGCATGATTGGTTTAGGCGCTTTCGGCGGCGCTATCTTTCTGGCTTCGCTCAAATCGGGCAAAAATTTAAGGAAAATACTCGCCGTTAATACTATCTTGTTTGGAGCAGGACTGGTGTTATTTTCTTACATGCATTTTTATCCTGCGGCACTCTTCTGTTGGCCGGTTTCGGGATGATGTCGCAGATCACTATTAGTAATACAATAATTCAAACAACGGTTAGTCAAAACATGCGTGGACGAATGATCAGTTTTTACGCAATGGCTTTCTTTGGCATGCAACCATTAGGCGGATTGATAGTTGGTTCTGTTTCACAATGGATAGGTGTACCTGCCACCGTTTTAGCAGAAGGTTGTGTTGCTTTGCTCATAGGAGCTTTGCATTTCAGATTTCTGAAGCGCAATAAATTGAAAGCAGTAGTTAAAAATATTCAACCTGTGCAGCCGCAGGAAATTGCGGTTTCATAATAACTTTTTAATTTTATTTCTCCACTTCATTTAATAACTTTAAGACACCATCAGTTTATTATTCTTTTCACATAAAACCAAAACTAATGAAACAGAAATTACTCCTTGCCCTCACGTTGGTTTTTATTTGTACCCTGGGGCATACGCAATCGCTAAAAACATGGACATGGGATACCTACAAAATGAAATTCAAACTTCCCAGCAACATGGTAGTAGAAGAAAACAACGCAGACAAATTCGAGGCATCGAATAATGTAATTACCCTCGATATTTATCCGCGACAAGGCGAGAGCCTGACTTACAGCGGAATGAAAAATGCCATTATTAACTGGGCATATAAAACCGGGCTCCGCTATGCTGATTATAATGGCGACGGGGATGAGCAACCCATTTATATGAAAGATTTAAACGGATACTGGGGATGTGCCATTGATGGTAAAAAAGAAGGCTATCCCGCCTCAATGCTTTTACTGGTTGATCCTGATTATACCGATATAAGTTTTTATATCTGGCTATCTTATAGCAATGATTATTACCAGGATGCTCTTCAGATTTTAAGAAGTTTTCAACCAAAATAAAGAGAAATACTTTACCGGAAAATGTTCTGCCATTTTGCAGAACATTTTCTATTTCACAGAAATACCTGTAACCTGATTTGCAACTATATTTTGTGAATGCGTGAAACATATGTTATGTCTTTACCAAAAGGCGACACATTTAATAGCAGCACTGTTGAGGAGTGTAAGAAAATGAGCAAACATTGCATTGCGAGAAATTAATTTTCAATACAGATTCTGTTTGTAATTTGCGCACTCTAAAAAAATAAACATATGAAAAGACACGCAACGGCCGTATGGAACGGCTCAGGTAAAGAAGGCGGTGGACATCTTACCACTCAAAGCTCAGTTTTAAACCACACACAATATTCTTACAAATCACGATTTGAAGAGGGTACAGGCACCAATCCTGAAGAACTTGTTGCCGCCGCGCATGCAGGATGCTTTAGTATGAAATTAAGTTTTTCATTGGGTGAAGCCGGCTACACTCCCGAAAACATCGAAACAACCGGTAACATTACACTTGAAAGCGGCACTATTACACAAGCGCATCTGGTAGTGAAGGCAAAAGTGCCGGGCATTTCAAAAGAAAAATTTGAAGAATGCGCACAGGATGCAAAAGCAAATTGTCCTATCAGCAAATTGCTTAACACCAATATTACAATGGAAGCTGAATTGGTAAGCTGATGAATATGGAAATACGTAAAGCTTCAGTTGAAGATGCAGCAATTGTTGCACTGTTGTTTGATTCATACAGATCATTTTACAAACAAGCGCCGGATGTTGATGCTGCATTTAATTTTATAAAGGAAAGATTACAACAAAATGAAAGTGTAATTTTTATTGCGTTTATAAAAGACAATGCAGTTGGGTTTGTTCAACTCTATCCAATATTTACTTCAGTTGGAATGAAACGTGCATGGTTGCTGAATGATCTTTACATTCATGTATCTTCAAGAGGTAAGGGCGTTGCAACAGCTTTGCTTGATGCAGCGAAAGAATTTGCAAAAAGTACAGGCAGTAAATGGCTGATGCTTCAAACAGCAAGTGATAATTACACTGCGCAGGCTTTGTATAAAAAGAATGGATGGAAAAAGGAAACAGATGTGTTTTACAGGTTTGATTTGTGAGAGAAATTGTGGAAAGAGTATAAAAGTATGTAAAGTATAAAAAGTATATAATGTTTGAAGAGAGATGGCGCGCCTTTGGCGCGCCATAATTTTTTATGTTGTATAATTAACTCAAATAACTTCTTATGAACCATGCCCATTTCTCATGACTTTTTAAAAGATCGGTGAGAAGATCTGCATTCCCAATATCATGATACTCATCATTGAAAACGGGAATGTCTTTTCTTAAATAGCGACTTATAGTTTCATGATCCTCAAGCAAATTTTGCAATTGACTTTTTTGATCAGTAGTGTAATCAGGTTCAAGTAAGTTCGTTAATTCAATAAAATCTTTCAACCTTCCCTGCGAGTAATGCCCTATTGATCTTATTCGTTCCGCTACTACATCTATAACTTCTGCCAATTCTGAATACAATGTTTCATAGAACTTATGCATTTCCATAAAATTGCTTCCTTCCACATTCCAGTGATAATTTCTCGTCTTTGTATAAAGAACAAATTCATCTGCTAATATTGTATTTAATTTCTTTGCAGCTAATTGGCTTTTTTCCGGTACAAGACCTATGTCCGCTTTCATAATTTTGTTTTGCTGGTTTAAATTTTTTTGAAATAGTTTTCAGAAAGATAACTTTTTAATAAACAGTTTTTAGAAGAGAAAGTTTTCAAAATTTAAAATATTAAAAGAAAGAAATAATGTTCCAAGCATTGTTGTTCAAATTTATCTAATGAAATACATTTGAACTTTATCATAACTATATGAAATTAACAACCATCTTTTTCCTGTGTATTATCTACAATCGTACCATATTCAAGCACAAATTTATTTCTCAAAGAGCAAGACATTATCAGCGTTGATGGAGAACCCTTTCTATTAATGAAATAATATGAAGAAAAAAAATTATAAAAAAATTGAAATAATCTTTGAATTAATATAACTTGTTAATGCAATTATTATATAAACTACGAGCTTTTACTTCTATGAAAAAAACTGTTTTGTTAATTGATGATGATATCGAAGAACATGAGATATTCAAACAGGCATTGGAGAAGTTTAATTCCAATATTGATTTCGTTTCCGCACTGAATGGTAAACACGGATTGAAATTTCTACAACAAATTTTGCCTGATTGGATTTTTCTTGATGTAAATATGCCGGGCATGAACGGAATTGAAACTTTGTATGCAATTAAAAATACCAAAA
>Ga0207657_10004285_pt1 | contig 15111 bp, 11 predicted proteins | sample KBSC33metaG_FD_184316 | JGI IMG/M metagenome (GOLD analysis project Ga0207657, IMG submission 184316) | Corn rhizosphere microbial communities from Kellogg Biological Station, Michigan, USA - KBS C3-3 metaG (SPAdes) (version 2) | ecosystem: Host-associated > Plants > Roots > Rhizosphere > Soil ... | reverse complement strand
CGCGGAGTTTGAATTCGTCGACGGCTTGCCAAAGGACGGCGATGACCGGATGACGTTTGGAATGGCCGGAGCCAGCTTCGGCGGTCATGACACGGCAGGCACCGGCTTCTCCAAGATTCTCGATCATTACAAGCTTGCCGACCCCGCGCTGGCGCAGCTGCGGCTAATCGTCGATCAAACGGTGCAATTCGCCCTCGACGATAGGATCGCCCTTTCCGGCACGGTCCAGAACGCGCTGCTCGGGATCGCCGAGGGCATCATGCTGGACAGCCGGGACGACGCTCGCTGCCTCGAGCGCTCGTTCCCCATTTATGACGCCCTTTACCGCGGCCTTTCGGAGCGATTTGCCTGCGCGGCCGAGCGGCCCGACGAGACGGTTCTCGCGGCCACGTACCGCGTGACCGCGGCTGCCCGCGCAATCCGATCGTCGGGTTGCGGCGGCAAAGCTTCGATCGACGCGCCGGTCTTTCGGCAGGCGCCGGAATGAAGCCGTCGACGAGAAACTGGTCGCTTGCGCTGCTCTTCGCGGCCGGTGCCCTGAACCTGTTCGACCGGCAGATCATCAACGTCCTTGCCGAGGACATAAAGCGCGAATTCCAGATCTCCGATGCAGCCCTCGGGCTGCTGACCGGGACCGCGTTCGGCCTCCTCTACTCGCTTGCGATCGTGCCGCTTGCCCGGGTCGCGGATCGCACCAATCGCGTCAAACTGATCGCCGCGGCGCTTGCGGTCTGGAGCCTGTTCACCGCGCTTTGCGGCGTCACCAGGACCTTCGTCCAGCTTTTCCTGGCCCGGATGGGCGTTGGCGTCGGCGAGGCCGGGTGCCAGCCGGCAAGCGTATCGCTCGTGGCCGACCTGTTCCCGGAATCGCGCAGGACATCTGCAACTGCGGTCCTGCTGGTCGGCGCTCCCGTCGGGGCTTGCCTTGGACTGCTCCTTGGCGGTGCGCTCGCCACCAATTTCGGGTGGAGGACAGCGCTCTTTATCGCCTCTGTCCCCGGGTTCGTCGTCGCGACGCTCATGGTTCTTACCGTCCGAGATCCGATGGCGCGCATGAAAAATCCGGGCGACGAGGGCACGTTCGCTGCCGCGCTTGCAGCGCTCGCCGGGACACGCAGCCTCAGGTGGCTGACGCTTGCCTTCGCCTGCGAGACCTTCGGCTTGTTCGCGACGGGCGCATGGCTGCCCGTCTTCTTCATCCGGGCCCATGCGCTTTCAGCCGCCGACGCCGGTCTCGCCCTCGGGCTCGCGGTCGGCATAGGGGGCGCCTTCGGCGCTCTTGCGCTGGGCTATCTGTGCGACCGGCTCCGGCCGCGGAACAGCGCGGCCGACTGGCAGCTCCCGATGCTGGTCCTGGCGCTCAACATTCCGCTGGCGGCACTGGTCGTCCTCGCCCCCGCCTTGTGGATCGCCGTGGCGGCCGCCCTGGCCCTCAACGTAACGATCTACGCTTATTTAGGGCCGGTGCCGGTGCTGATCCAGCGCCAGGCCAGCTTCGCCACCAGGTCGCTGGCGCTGGGCGGCGTCACGGCAATCGCAAACATCCTGAGCATGTGCCTTGGAGTGCCGCTGGTCGGCCTCCTCAGCGACCTGCTCGGCCCTCAGGCCGGCCCGCGTGCAATCGGCTACGCATTCGCGCTCTGCCTTACCGCAGCGAGCGCCACCGGAATCCTTGCCCTGGCGCGCGCCCGCCGAGCCGCGTCGGCGGAAAGCACCAGATCCACATCGTCGGACCCGTTAATCACGAGCCTCGGAGGGGAACAATGCTTAGAGTAATGCTCGCGTCAGCAAGCGCATTGCCGTTTATGATCGACTCGACTGCCTATGCGGCCGATCCCTCTTCGGCGCAGGCGCTTGCGGCCGGACAGGCAGCCACGGCCGAACAGCCGGCGGAAAGTGCTCCGCCGACCGCCACTCAGCCGCCTGCAAGTCCAGCCGCCGAAACGCTGCAAAGCGGCGAGATCGTGGTGACTGCCCGCAAGCGCGAGGAACGCCTGATCCGGGTTCCCGTGGCCGTTTCCACCGTCTCGGCCGCGGACATCACTCGGAACAATGCGAACGACCTCGCCAAGATCGGCGAGCTCACGCCGACCGTGATCGTCGGCGCCTACAAGGCCAATTCAGGGGGCTCGATCGCCATTCGCGGGATCAGCTCTTCGGCAAACCAGTACGGCTTTGAATCCGCGGTCGCAGTCTCGATCGACGGCATCCAGATGTCCAACGGGCGCCTCGCCACGCTCGGCTTCTTCGATATCGCGCAGGTCGAGGTGCTCAAGGGCCCGCAGACTTTGTTCTTCGGGAAGAACAGCCCGGCGGGAGTCATCTCGATCTTGAGCGCGATGCCGACCAGCCGGCTGCAGGTGAGCGGTCGCGTCGCTTACGAATTCGTCGCTGACGAAGCGCTTGCCGAAACCGCAATCTCGGGCCCGATCACTCCCTCGCTGAAGGGCCGGGTCGCGCTTCGGTACCGCGACATGAAGGGCTGGATGTACAATGACGCCAAGTCCATCGCGAACCCGTTCTTCACGGCCGCGCTGCCGGCCGATGCAGCGCTTTATCCCGGAGCCTCGCGCCGAAGGATTGGCGATGGGGACCTGCTTGGCCGGCTGACCCTGCAGTTCGATCCGGCGCCCAATTTCGATGCCGTGCTCAAAGTGTTCGGAGGGCGGGCCTATGACCAGGGCAACGGCCAGGTCGCCCAGAACATCGGCTATTGCGCGGACAATCATCCCCGGGTTTTCGGAATCGCCGATCCCTACGGGGAATGCCGGCTCGATAATCACACCGCGAACGGCGACATTCCCCCGGCCGTCGCGGCGTCCTCTCCAAAATATGTCTGGTCCGACGGGCGCAATCGCGGACGCACCGACGCGCTCGTGAATTCGCTGGCGCTGAACTGGACCCCCGGCGTCATCAAGCTGACGTCCGTCACCGGCTACACCTACCTGCGCAACAAAAGCGCCAGCGGCTTCGATCAGACCAGCTACACGGCGATCTATTTTCCGGAGCTCTCAAGGCAGACCGCGTTCAGCCAGGAGCTTCGGGCGCTGACCCAGTTCGACGGCCCGCTCAATGTCATGGTAGGCGCCTATTACCAGTCGACGCGCGACTTCCTGTACAACGAGAACTGGCTCGGAAGCACGTTTGTCGACGGCCGCTACGGCAATTACGGCAAGGTGTCGCGCCTTAACGGGACCGCCGAATCCCTTTTCGGGCAAATCATCTGGCAGGTTGCGCCCGCCCTTGAGGTCGACGTCGGCGGACGCTTCAGCCACGAGACGAAGAAGGTGAGGACCCACAACGTCTTCGGCACGACGAGCGCATTTGGGAATTTCAATACGGCCAACGTGGTCTTCGCCACCTCGACCGACCAGACTCCGGGTGTTCTCGCGGGCAAATTCTCGGACAGCAACTTCTCCCCGGAAGCCACGATCAGCTGGCACCCCGATGACAACAGCACGATCTATGCGTCCTACAAGACCGGCTTCAAGTCGGGGGGATTTGGCCTGACCAGCCCGCTCACTCCCGGCTCCACGATCGGGGACATCGATTTCGGGTCCGAAACGGTCACTGGATTCGAGGGGGGAGCGAAAGGCGAGTTCTTCGATCGCCGGCTGCGTGTGACGGGGTCCGCGTTTGCCTACCGGTTCAAGAACCTCCAGGTGAATAACCTCGATGCCGTGAGCTATCGCACGATCATCAGCAACGCCGGTGCCTTGAAGCAGCGGGGGTTCGACGTCGATGTGAACTATCGGGCCTCCAGGGCCCTCACGCTTCGCTCGGCGATCGCTTTCGTGAGCAACAGGTTCGAGAATTACACCGGGCCCTGCTACAGCTATCTGATCCCCGCCTCGGCGGCGCTGACGGCGGCAGCTCCCGAGCATTGCTCGTTCGCGCTCAATCCCGACGGCTCGCGGGTTCTCGTGGGAGGCCGTCCGGTCATCCAGCAGGTGTTTGACGGACGCACGCCCGCAAGGTCGCCCAAATGGACAGGAAATGCCGGCTTCGATTTCAGCGTTCCGACGGGAAGCGGTCTTCGCCTCGTCCTCACCGGCGATACCTTCTACAGCAGCTCTTATTATGCCGCCGACAATCTTGCCGAATCGTCGCGTCAGTCCGCCTTCTGGAGGTTCAACGCGAGCGCGACCCTGGCAGCACCGGACGACCGCTGGTCGGTGTCCCTCATCGGGCGCAACCTCACCAACAAATATTACCTGCTTTACGCGACCGACCGGAGCGGCGGCAGCAGTGTTCCCCTGCAGCCCGGGGAGCAGCGCGGGATTGCTGCTCGCGGGCGTGAAATCGCCCTCCAGGCAACGATCAAATATTGATGATGAAAACTCCGATTGAGCCGGGCACCGCCGAAAACCCGGCGGGCCTCCCGCTGGTGCCCCCCGCCACGCGGGAGGCCTCGATCCCGGTCATCCGGGCGATCGAGCTGAAGGCCTATCAGTACCGCCCTGCGGAAGGCGCCATCTACGGCAACTCCAAGTCCATGGGCAATTTCCCGACGCGCAGCTCGGTCGTCCAGATCGAGACGACGGACGGGATTGTCGGCTTTGGCGAGGCGGGCGGCTCTCCGGCGGTCCTTCGCGAGCAGCTCGCGCTCGTCAGCTCCGAGTTCCTCGGGCGGTCGCTATTCGATTTCGATGTCATACGGTCCGCGATCCTCAACCGCCGCTACCATTCGGGGGTCCAGAACGAGATCGTCGGACTGCTCGGAGGAATCGATGTCGCGATTCTCGACGCGATCGGGAAAACCTTCGGAGTGCGGGTCTGCGACCTGATTGGGGGATGTAGGCGGTCCCGAATTCCGGTCTATGCCTCAACGGGCTATTTTTCGGACGATCCCCAGAACACGTTCGAAGACATGCTCCGGGGCGTTGCCGGCTCCGGATTCCTCGGGGCGAAGATAAAGATCGGGCGGGGCATCCGAAGCGACGTCGAGCGCGTCGCGACTGCCCGCGAGATCCTCGGCAGCGACATCCTCCTGATCGCTGACATCAACGCCGCCTACACGCAGGGAACGGCGCTGCAGGCCATCACCGAGCTCGCCCGATTCAATCTCCACTGGATCGAGGAACCACTGCCGCCGCGCGAATGGCGATCCTATGCGGAGCTCAGGGCCAGGTCCCCGGTCCCGCTGTCCGCCGGAGAAGCCCTCTACACATCGTCCGAATTCAACACCCTGATCTCCGAACGCTGCGTCGACATCGTGCAGCCGTCGATCGCAAGCACGGGTGGCCTCAGGGAATCCAAAAGTATTGCGTTCCTTGCCGAGCTTGCGAACCTTCGAGTCGCACCGCACGTCTGGGGCAGCGGTCTGGCGGTTGCCGTCGGGGTCCATTTCTGCGCGACCCTGCCCGACTATCCCAATCCCGATTACCCGGCCTGGCCGACGCTGCTCGAGTTCGACACCGGCATCGAGAACCCGCTTCGCGACAAGATGCTCAAGGTGCCCGTCCGTCTCAGCGAGAGCCACGTGGACCTCCCGTCCGGGAGCGGCCTCGGGGTCGATATCGACTGGGACGCAATCGATCAGTTTCGGATCTTCTAGAGGACAAGGATCATGTCGATATCGGTTCGGCAGCTACACCCGATCGTTGGATGCGAGATCGAGGGCGTCGATCTGCGCGATCTTTCGGAGCAGGACTTCGAACAGGTGAGGGAGGCTCTTTACAGGCACCAGGTCGCGGTCGTCCGCGGCCAGGACCTCGACAAATCCGCTTTCCTCGATTTCGCCCGCCGCTTTGGCGAGCCGGAGGTGTTTCGCCTCAAGGGATATGGCGATGTCTCCGGCTCCGAAAAGCAGGTTGCCGACCTACCGCTCGTGCAGCGGCTGACCAATCTGACTTCCGATGGGAGGCCGATGGGCGAGTGTCCGCAGATGGACCGGATGTCGATCGCCGAAAACTGGCACAGCGACAGTTCGTACCGCGCCGTGCCGTCGTTCGTGACCCTTCTCCACGGAATCGAGGTGCCCAAGGTCGGTGGCGACACGCACTTCACCAGCCTTCACGCGGCTTATGATGCCGTTCCGGACGCGCTGCGTTCCGAACTCGAGGATCTCGAGGTGGTTCATAATTGGGAATATCAGCGGACGCTCGCGCCGGGCCAGGAACCGATCAGCAAGGAAGAGCGCGACGCGACCCCGCCCGTCATCCATCGGCTGGTCCAGCGACATCCTCAAACGGGCCGCAAGCTGCTCTTTCTCAGTGCATCGGCAGAGCACATCGTGGGTTGGCCCTATGACAAGGGGCGCGCTCTGCTCGATAGGCTCATGATGCTCGCGACGCGCCCTGAGGCCATCTACACGCATCATTGGCAGCCGCTCGACGTGGTGCTTTGGGACAATCGCGCGACGCTGCATCGCGCCGGCCAATTCGACTATCGCTCGACCGTTCTTCGGCGGCTTCTCCACAGGGTCGTGATCGCCGGCGACAGCTCAGCCTATCCCGCGCAGGTCTTCGCCAGCGAGGCCGCAAGCTCATCCTGAGACACTCGACCTTCGCCCGGTAACGTTCACTTTTCCACGGGGAGTCGCCCTTGAAGCTCGCTCGCTTTTCGACTGGTGCATCGGAACAACTCGGCCTCGTGATCGGCGACGGCATCCTGCCTCTCTCGACCCTTTTGCCGTCGGCTCCGACCACCATGATCGGGCTCATAGAGCGCTGGGAGGAGCTCGCGCCCGAGCTTGCGCGCCTGGACAATGATGGCCTGGTCCTGCCGCTCGACTCGGTGCGACTGCTTGCGCCGGTAGGAGCGCCCCGAAAAATCATGGGGATCGGGCTGAACTATGCCGACCATGCGTCCGAATCGGGCCTGGGGACGCCCGCCGAGCAGCTTTGGTTCTCGAAGCCGCCCACGGCGTCGAACGGACCATACGATCCCATCGTTCTGCCGCGCGTGTCCAACCAGCTCGATTATGAGGCCGAGCTGGTCATCGTCATCGGCAAAAGGTGCCGCTACGCGGATGCAAAGGCCGCGGCAGGCTCGATCTTCGGCTATTGTGCCGGAAACGACGTCAGCGTCCGCGACTGGCAGTTCAAGACCTCGCAATTCATTCTCGGCAAATCCTTCGACGGGCATGCGCCGCACGGCCCCTGGATCGTGACCAAAGACGAGATCGATCCCCTCAATCTCGACATTGCCTGCAGGGTGAACGGAGAATTGCGGCAGTCCTCGAACACCTCGCAGCTGATCTACGGGCCGGTGGAGCAGGTGCAATATCTGTCCCAGGTCATGACCCTCGAGCCCGGCGACCTCCTGTTCACCGGCACGCCGGCCGGCGTCGGCTGGGCGCGAACGCCCCAGTCATTCCTTTCCCCGGGGGACAAGGTCTCGGTGTCGATCAGCGGTATCGGAGAGATCCTCAACGAGGTCGTCGGCGAATAGCATCATAAGGGACGTCCTCTCGAGCGGAGTGGCGCCTGCGATTCGCGCCTGCCGCTCGCTCCAGGCGAGCCGCTTATCTTTCCGGGAATCCGAGCCCGAGAGCCCATGTCGGACATGACGCTGACGAAGGTCCTTCGAGAGCTGAAGGTGCCGATGACGGTGCATGGATTCCGCTCGTCATTTCGCGACTGGGCCAGCGAAGAAACCGATGTGCAGGGGGAGGTTGCCGAAGCGGCGCTGGCGCATACGGTGCCCAACAAGACCGAGGCGGCCTACCGCCGGGGAAGTCTGCTCGAGAAAAGGCGCGCGCTCATGCGCGACTGGGCGTGTTTCTGTGGCGGCGCATCCTCAGGGATGATTCGGCACCCGGGGGTCGCGACCGGCTGATTGGTTTCACATTTTTCCTGGCCCGCCGCCACCAGCTCCTGCCGCCCGCATCTCTCGCCAGTGGCCGTATTGCTGAGCCTTTTGCGGGTCGGGATCCTCATGCCCCTGGAGCCAAAAGCGGAACCAGTCCAGGTTGCGTTGGTATGCCGCGAGCTTGTGTTTCGGCTGGAATTTCTGATGCGGCTCGTTCGGGAAGACGTAGAGATCGGCTCGAAGCGCTCGGATCAAGGGGATCGCGTAACTCAGGGCGTACATATATTCCTGTTCGGGCATCTGCATCAGGATCGGCGCGTGAAAGCGGTCGAGATTCGAGTCCACTGAGAGAGTTTTCCAGCGCTCGGGCGTTTCTTCAGGTGTCCCAAGCTGGTAGACCTCCTTCAGGCCATCAAAGAACACCTTGCCCTTCATGCTCCCGAATAAATAGTAACTCGGTGTTATTCCAATTGAGCTGACCGATGCGGCGGCGAGGAGATTGGAATACATCTCCGTCCAGAAGGTCACTTCGCTGCCGAAGCTGAGCCCCCCCATGCCGACCTTCGAGCGATCGATCGTTCCGGCCGAGGCAAGCAGGTCGATCGCACTTTTCACGCCGGAAAGCCCCTGATTATAGCGTGCAACCCCGTCGAGAATGTAGCCCGGCGGCTTGTTGATGCAGAGCGCGGAGATCCCTTCCTCGGCAAGGGACGCCAGAGGCCATTCATCGCCGACACCGCCACGAAGGAAACCGGTGCAACTGTAGTAAGTGATGAAGAGCGGAGTGGCGGCGCCGTTCACGCTCCTTGCCTGGAAGAACTGGCCCGTGAACTCCTGCCCCTTTGCATCGGCCCAGCGAAGCAGGCGTGCAGGAACGCGTGCCTTGATGGTTTGTGCCAAAGGGGCGTTCGGATCAAAAAGCAGCTGGCGGCCGCCAGTCGCGAGGTCGATCCTCTCGAGACGCGGGGGCTGGTCCGCCGCCGCGGCCACGCATATCATGGCATCGGACGACACGCCGCAATGGCTCGAAGGATCGCGGCCGCCGTTGAGCAGACCGCTCGAGCGCACGACGGGCTCAACTGCTCCTGTCCGCACGTTCCATCGGTAGATCGACTGGGCCAGGCCCTCGAGTGGGTCGGTGACGGTGAACAGCACCTCGTCGCTGTCCGGTCGCCACTGGATGTCGCTTATCGCCTTGTTCGTGCACAGCGCGGCCCGGCATACGACCGGTTGGCGAGCTTTCGTGCTCGGCAGCATCGCGAGTTCGACATCTGGCTTGTCGCGGAGGCCCGGCGCGTCGCCAATCCGCTTTAGCAGAGCGAGGCGTTCCTTGCCGGATTCAATCTCAAATTTCCAAACGCCAGGCAACGAGTTTTCCGAAGCCACCACAACGGCGGGCTTGTAGGATACTTCGTTGGCTGGCTTGTAAGACGCGGCGAGTTGCCTGACCTTGCGCGTTTTCAGGTCGATTGTCTGCCAACGACTCAGCGTTCCCGCAAGCAGCGGAACCCGATCGAACCACACCGGGCCATAACGCTGTGTCGCCAGCTTGCCCTCGATATTGCCGGAACGAAACAGGGGCTGGCCGATGGGAGTGTTTTCATCTACCCGGATCCCGCGATCGTATTCCGTTATCTCCGCTCGCGTCACCTCTTCGCGCGTTGCGCCGACGCTGTAGTCCAATGTCCGGCCGTCAGCGCTCAGCGAGAAATCGCGAACATCCGCCGCATCGTTGGTAACAGGTTCCGCGTCGGAGCCGTCCACAGCCGCACGCCAGACGTCGATCCTTCCGGCCACCAGGGCGCGATAATAGATCCACCGCCCGTCTGGCGACCAGACGGCAATGGCCGGCAAAGAGGTTCCGGCCGAATCCCTCAGCGGCACGCCGCCGTTCGCTACGGGACGCGGAGGCGCTTTCCCGTCGATGCCTTGAACATACCAGATGGTGTCGTAGGTGTTGCGCTCGACGGACGCCCGCTCCACTCGAAATGCCACGAGCTTGCCATCCGGAGAGACAACCGGATTGGCGAGGTCGGCGACCTCAAGGAGCTGTCGCGGAGAGGCGGATTCTGCGTGTGCGACTCCTGTCACGGCACACGTTGCCGCCCCAAGGAAAAAGGCGCGTTTCAAGCCGCAGCTTATGCACGCGCTGGCCGAAGCCCGTACGACTTTCGACAGTTTCGATTGGAGGTCTACAAGCATTGCAAGCCCTCCGCTCAAAAATGCTTCGACACGGACAGGCTCACAAACCGGCCGATGGCTGAGTAGTTGGTGGAATCGTAGGGAACGGCATAAGCCGCATAGGACGTGGGCGTGTACAAAGGCGGCGCGCGATCGAAGAGGTTCTGGGCGGACAAGGCAAGGCTAAGCCCGGAAAGCGCACCATGGCCGCTGGTCGTGTAACGCAGCGCCGCATCCACAGTCGTGAAGGATGCGGTCGTGTGCTGCGTCGCCAGATCCTTTACGCCGGCCTTGTAGTTGAGGAAGACAGAAGCCGATAAGCCGCCGCGGTCCCAGATCGCACCGACGCGTCCCGACACCTTGGGCGGATTGAAGAGCGTTCCCGCCAAGTGGTAGGGCTCCTGTGCAGCGCCGGCCTGCTGGGTGCTGTCGAGCAAGCTGACCGAGCCGCGGATCGTCATCCGGCCTGTTCCAAGCTCAAGCCAATATGATCCGGACAGATCGAGGCCCCTGATCTTTTGCCGCGCGACATTCAGATATTGTAGATTGATAATCGCGGCCACTTGGGCCGGATCGTAGGCCGCACCCGAAAAATTATAGAAGGAGGAAGCCGATGCGAGAATGTTCGCCTGCTGCGCAACTGTCGGCGAATAGTCGATGAACTGGGCGTAAATCGGATCGCTGAGCGCCTGGGACGAATTGGCGATCGGCTGAACCACCCGATCGACGTAGTCGATGTAAAAGCCGGTCAGTTCCGCCTGAAAGGCCGGCGCACTCGTCGGATGAAGCGCCAGTGAGGCAGTCAATGTCTTGGCCTTTTCCGGCTTCAAGTCCGGGTTGCCGCCAGCATTGACGATAACCGTGGCGCCAGTGGGATATCCGGTGCCGCCAAACCTGCCCGGTGAAAAGAGATACGCGTACCTCGCCTGAAAGCGCTGAAGAAGCGTGGGCGCCTTGAAGGACTTCCCCCAGGATGCCTTGAATGTCATCTCAGCATTGGGATCATAGACAATTCCGAACTTCGGCGTCGCAATGCTGCCGAAGCCATCATAGTCTTCTCGGCGAACGGCAGCCGTTAGGATCAGCCGTCTTGCCCAGGCGATCTTCGTTTCCGGACCAATGAAAGGGAGATTGAGTTCTGCATAGGCGGACTTGGCGCGTTCTCTACCTTGTACGATTGCAGTGTCCGTGGTGCGGTTAAATTGCTCAAAGTCGTTTACCCTGTAACTGCCGCCGATCGCGAGCCGTGCATCGCCGCCTGGAAGCGCGAACAACGGCCCTTCTGCACCCGCATCATAAGTGCGGCTTTCGTTCCGATAGAGGGTATTATCAATGACTGTGGTTGCATCCGTGAGGGCATCAGTCTTGATCTGGTGTTGAAGCAGATCATTCTTGCCCCAAACCCCACCGAGCGTAGCCGTCCATCCGCCCGGCAGTGAGAAATCGACGCTTGGCGATACGAAGCTGGCTGAACTCCTCGCATGAATGTTGTTCATTCCGGAAAAATAGTAGGAATAATCCTGGTCGCGGCGAGTTCTTAGTGCATCCAGGCGCACTGAAACCACGTCGCCCAGCTGTTGATGCGCGCTGACGAGACCGCTGCGCAGGCTGCTCCCCGGGTAAAGCGTTGTCGGTTCGATCAGGAAATCGGCATAGCTTCGCTGGCGTGCGTAGATGGGATCGATCGAACTGCTCTCGACGGAGACGACGAACCCGCCGCTGGACCATTTTGTGCCCGCCGTCCCTGTGTAGTCGTGAGTCGTGAGCCCGCCATCGGTCGCTGTTCCCAGGCGGCCTCCGACCGTCAGACCCTGGAAGTCTCGTTTGAGAATGACGTTGGCGACGCCCCCGACCGCATCCGAGCCGTATATCGCGGAGGCGCCGTCGGGGACGATCTCGATACGGTCGACAGCCTCGAGCGGAATGGCGCTGATATCGACCGACTGAACGAATCCGCCGTAAGCGAGGCGCCGGCCGTTCAGCAAAGTCAGGGTGGCGTCCGGCCCGAGGCCGCGCAGATTTAGGGCTGACCCGCCGGTGAGGTTCTGGTTCGCGAGGCCCGCCCCGGATATGTTTCCGGTGCTCACGCCGGGATTCTGCCCGCCGGAGAAGTTCTGCGGGATGCTCCGAACGACCTCGCCAAGGTCGGTGAAGCCTTCCTCCCGGATTTCGTTGGCGCCGATCGTGATGACCGGCGAAGCCGCCCGCCCGCCGCGAATCCTCGTGCCGGTGACCACGATCTGCCCGGCTCCGTTAGCTGCGACGCCCTCGCCCGGAGCATATCCTTCGGACGAGCCCTGGGTCTGCGGGTCAGTGACGGCGCTTGCCGCCGTGGAGCCGTTTCCCACCGTACTCACGACGTAGCCACCTTGCGGATTCGGAGAGGCTCGAAGGCGCGAGCCGGCAAGAAGGCGCGCGATCGCCTCGTTGTTCGGCATCCTGCCTTTAAGAGCTTGAGATCTCTTGTTCTTGGTGAGCTCGGGGGCGACCACGATCATCTGGTCGGATTGTCTGGAAAATTCGATCAGCGCCGAGGACAGCGGCTGTGGCGGGATATCGAACGAGCGGACATCGGAGGGCTGCGCGACGGCTGGCGCCGCAACTAGCGCCACCGGCGAAACCGATGCCAAAAGAACCGAAATCCTCAAAATCGAGTAGCCAATCCCGCGCATACTGCCCCTCCCCCATGCCGCGGAATCAGCCGCGGGTCTGCGGGTCAAGCCGAGCGCTACCCAAGGCAGTCGGGCTCAGACCTCACCCGATTGACGCGCGAGATCGCCAAAACGTCTTTAGCTCGTGAGAAATGCCTCCGGGGAAAGCGCAGGACTCAGGAGCTGCGTGCACTCACCAGAATCGCGCCATCGGAGGAACGGTTGCTTTGCACCGGAACGATCTTGTCGAGCGAGGCGATGAAGGCCGGTATCTGACTTGCCTTGAACGAGGCGGTCACCCGCAAATTGCCGAGCGCGGCTCGATCGAGACTCACTCCGGGCGCGTAATATCGATTGAGATCCGCGACGACATCGCCGAGCCGCGCATTGTCGTAAGAGAGCCGTCCCTCGCGCCACGCCCCCGGCGGCGTCGCTGGCTCCGACGCCGCGCTTGCGACCGGCGATGCGGCCCCATTTACGGCAACCGTCGGATCAAGCGCGATTTCCAAATGCTGACCTGCACGAAGGAATTGCGAGCCCGGCCGCGCAACAACCGGGCCGAGCTTCGGGGGGACGACCTGGACGACACCCTCGAGGACCGAAACCCGAACCGTCTCTGAGGCCGCGTTGACATCGAACTTTGTGCCGACGACGCGAACCAGCGCGCTTCCCGCCTCGATAAGGAACGGGCGGGCGGCATTATGGGCGACCTCGAAAAAGGCTTCGCCGCTCAGCCGAACGCGGCGCTCGCTCGCCGAGAAATGCAGATGAAGAGATGATTTGGGGCCTAGGGTCACCTGGGAACCGTCCGGCAGCGCGATGAGGCGCGATTGCGCGACCTCGGTGCTGTATTGCGGAACCGGAGCCCCCAGTGGCGGCAGGACAATGAACGCCAATACGGCCGCGGCCGCGGCTGCGAGGCCCGTGAGCGCGTAGCGAAGGCGATGGGCCTGCGGCCCGCGCGCTGAGGCTAGAACTGTTGTGGCCTCGACTGAAACCAGGCTGGCCAGATGCGTCAGCCCAGGAATCTCACCCCAGGTGCGCTGCATCGCGACAAAGGTTCGATCATGCTGAAGATCGGCGCTTCGCCAGGCCTGAAACTCGCGCTCCTCATGGGCGTCGAGCGCGCGTTCGCTCAGGCGCACTATCCAGGCGCCGGCCTCATCGTCGATGCGGGCCTGGTCGGAAGATGTCGGGGGCTGGGCCATCAATCCCCGTCCGCCTCCCTCAGCGCTTGCTCGCAGGAAACCAGCGCGCGCGCTACGACGGTCTTGATCAGCGTTGGCGAACAACCCTTCCGGCGCGCGATCTCGGCGTAGTTGAGTCCATGAATGCGGTTCATGATTAAAATCTCCTGGTGACGCTTGTCCAACGCAAGGATTGCGTCCTCAAGAACTCTCCAACGCTGCTTCGCTGTTAAGACGCGCTCGCCATCGAATTCGTCGTGGGTTCCGCGGTCCGATTCGATGCCTTGAGCAAAGCTCGAGCGAACCGCCTGACGCCGGCGCTGGTCCAGCACATAATTGTGCGCGGTGCGGATAAGGAATGCCTTGGGATTTGCGATCCGGCTGGAATCGCCCAGCTCCGCATATTTCTCGAACACCGCCTGGACGACGTCGTCTGGATCGGGCGGCCCCGCCCCAAAGGTCCGGGCAACATAGCGTCGGATCGACCCGTGATGCGCCCGAAACAGCGCCTCGATTGCGGAGTGCTCAATCCCGCCTGCATCGCTGGTGCGCTGTGATACCGAATTGGATCGAAGCATGCCCTCCCCATCCAGTAACGGACACGACCACAGAAATGGCGCAGTCGCAAGTGACCGCGACGCTCAGTACCGCTCAGGTGACTGACAGCCATCGGAATATCGCAATGCGCGACGGCGGGCGTGCCGAGGCGCAGGCCGCGCATATCTGGTTTGTCGCGGACGGTGGGCCGGATATCGTCCAAAACGGCCTGGCTCTGTCCGCGACCGCACACTGGCTGTTCGACCGCCATCTGATCGGCCTCGACGACGACTTCCGCCTGCTCGTGTCGCACAACAAAGTGCCTGCGGAACTGCGAAACCTGTTCCCGTCCTCGGGCGAGCAAATCCGACTTCCGAGCGATCCGACTTTGCGGCCGCGCAAGGAGTTTGTCGCGATCCACCGGGAACGCTTCGTCGGAGTTGCTGCGTAGCGCCGGCAGCCCAATCGCAAGCTATCGGTAAGAGACGATCGCTTCGCGATCGATCGTCTCCGCTGGAAGGAGCTTGTAGTGCTTTTCCTCGACTACGACGACTTGATTGTCCGCAATGCTCAGGTCGAACATCGCGACCTGGTCGCGGGGGAGCCCGTCGACGGTCTTGAAGTTGCCGATCGTGATCAGCCTGACCATCGCATCGATGTAGGCCGGCAATTGGCCGATCAGCTTGCGACGAAACTTCTGGAGTCTCAGCCATACAGCGAACGCCGAGGCAAGTGCCAGGAAGGCAAGTGCACCCAGTGCGGCCAGCCAGCCGCCGAACAAGCCGGCTACCAGCGAGAGC
>Ga0207657_10004283_pt1 | contig 15119 bp, 12 predicted proteins | sample KBSC33metaG_FD_184316 | JGI IMG/M metagenome (GOLD analysis project Ga0207657, IMG submission 184316) | Corn rhizosphere microbial communities from Kellogg Biological Station, Michigan, USA - KBS C3-3 metaG (SPAdes) (version 2) | ecosystem: Host-associated > Plants > Roots > Rhizosphere > Soil ... | reverse complement strand
ATGCCCGCTAAGTCGAGCATAATAATCCGTTTATCGAGCAGGCTGTCGGGCACGTCTTCGGCCACAATACGCTGCGCCAGGCCTTCGACGATAGCCGTTTTGCCGACGCCCGGCTCGCCGATAAGCACCGGGTTATTTTTGGTACGGCGGTTGAGAATGGTAATGACACGGCGAATTTGGTTCTCGCGGCCGACCACCGGGTCTAGCTTGCCCTCGCGGGCTTGTTGGGTCAGGTCGGTACCAAAGAAGTCGAGCGCTGTTTTTTTGGCCTTCTTGCCACGCCGGACACTGGCACCGCCGTCTTGCTCTTCGTACTGCTGCCGGTTCAAGAACTGCTCGAGCTCATTGCTCAGCGAGTTAACATCAACGTTCATGTCGCGCAATAAAATGGTAGCCCGGGCATTCTTCTGGCTGAGAATACTGTAAAGAATGTGCTCGGTGCCGCAGTAGTCCTGTGAATAATCCTGGGCGACATCGTAAGCCATCTTGAGCGTCAGCTTGGCGGTTTCGCTTAAACCTTTGGCACCGACATTGATAACCAGCGTTTTCGGTGTCAGATTGAGCGCTAAACGAGCGCGGTCGAGCGTGACGCCGGCGCCTTCCAGCACTTTAGAGCCCATGCTGCCGTCTTGGGCGAGAACACCAAGCAAAAGGTGCTCGGTGCCGACATAGGCGCTGCCGAAGCTGCGCGCAATGGCGTCGGCATGTTTTAAACTTTGTAAGGCGTTGTTTGTCAGGTGGTTCAGAAATTCTTGGAAGTCGGGAGAATTTGGCATCATATTTTGTTCCCCTTCTAGCGAGATCTTATAACTATCGCTACATCCATCATACCACTTAGCACTCTCAATGCAAGAGTGCTAATTTACTTCATACTCGGTAGCGGAAAAGCCTGGAGGGCAGCGCGGAATACTGCCATATCCTCGACAGTTGGCGAGAAAGAATTAGCCAACATTTGACCGTCCGCCTGGCCGTCATAGGCCTGGAGCTGGGCGCCCTCAAAAGTTTCATCGTCGTGAATCACCAAAAATAACTCATGTTCAGGTGCAATGCTGAAGGTCAGCTCGCTCCGCCCGTCAGCCAACTCCCGGCTAATGGTCAGGTAGTAATGCATGCTGTCGGTACCGTTACTCGCTAAAAGGGTTTGCGTTAACTGAACTTCGCCATCCGCAATGGGCCAGGTTACGCTGCGATCCATAGCCATGCCACCTTCCGGCATAAATTCTTCATCAACAACCGGCTGCCAGGTGCCGAGTTCAGCCAGCAAACGGAGAGTTTCGTCCGCTCCCGAGTAGCCATCCTCGAAGATATCTTCGATGAGGAACTCAGATGTTACGGGCCGCTTCTCTTTCATCTTGATTGCACTGTACAATGCATCCCGGCTGCAATGCAACCCCTACAGACAGTTTATTCGCCGTGTTCTTCGATGGCTTCCAGGAGTGAGCTTTCGAGCTCGTTCTTCTTCTTCAGTTTTGGCTGCTTTGGCAGCTCGGTGGTTTGGACTTTGCCTTCGACGCTTTCTGGTGCGTCGGCTGGCGCCTCGGCGCCAACACGCTCGGCTTCAATATCGAGTTCGTAATCGGTCAGCTTGCTGGCTAGCCGAACATTCTGACCGCTCTTACCAATCGCAATACTCAGCTGATCTTCGGGTACGATGACGCGGGCTTTTTTATTCTTTTCATCTAACACAACTTTGGCAACTTTTGTGGGACTCAGCGCGTTGGTAATGTACTCGACCGGGTTTTCGGCCCAGACGATGATATCGATCTTTTCCTGCTCGCCGACTTCGCTCATGACAGCATTAACGCGTGTGCCGTGTCCACCGACAAAGGTACCAACTGGGTCGACGCCTGGCACGGTGCTGGCAACAGCGATCTTACTGCGGACACCGGCTTCGCGGGCGATACCTTTGATCTCGACGGCGCCGCTCTCCATTTCTGGTACTTCACCGCGGAACAGCCATTCAATGAACTGCGTGTTCCCGCGCGAAACGACCAGCTGCGGGCCGCGGAAGCCGCGCTCGACGTCTTTCAAGAAGACTTTGAGGCGCTGGCCAGGATAATAGCGCTCGCCTTGAATCTGCTCACTGCGCGGCATAATGCCCTGAGCCTTACCGAGATCAATGCGCGTAATGTTACCTTCTACGCGGGCAACCGTGGCGTTAATAACGGTGCCGATCTTGTCTTCGTACTCGGCCATAATGATCTCACGCTCGGCTTCACGCAGGCGCTGCAGGATAACCTGCTTAGCAGTTTGAGCTGCCACGCGGCCAAAGGTCTGGGCCTTTTCGTGCACTTCGATGGTTTCGCCAACCTTGGCATTCTTGCGCATTACCTGCGCGTCGCTGAGGCTAATTTCATAGGCTGGGTTTTCGGCCTTTTCGACAATCTCTTTCGTGATATAGGCATCGACGTCGCCGGTATTGAGGTTCATGCTAACGCGAATTTCCTGTTCGCGATCACCGTAGTCACGGCGATAAGCGGCCGCCAAGGCTTGCTCGACGGCGTCCTGGACGACGTCTTCTGGTAAGTTCTTTTCTTCGGCAATGGTTCGGATGGCCAGTGCCAGTTGTTTCATATCTAAATCCATACGTTGCTTCGCTCCAATTCTCAATTAGCAATTTACGATTATCAATGTTCGACAGCCTAACGGCTGGTTTACTGATCCCCTTTATGAAAAAAGCCGACCACTTCGGCCGGACATAACTCACATTATAGGAAAATAGCAGCTGAAAGTCAAACAGCCCGGGCCACGTCTGGCGTGTTAAAATTGTTTGATATGGGTAAAAGCGTTGCGCGGTTGTTCGAGCAATTTCAACCGTCAAATTATCAGCTAGATTTGGTGCCGGACCGCGAGGCCATGACCTTTCACGGCACAGTGACGGTGCGCGGCAAAAAAGCCGGCCGGCCGTCACAGCGACTGACATTTCATCAAAAAGGCCTGACCATCACGGCCGCCAAAGTCATCAAGCACGACAAAAAAGGCGACCAGCCGATAGAAGTTACGCGTATCAACAATCAAAACAGCCTCGACGAGGTCCGCCTGCACTCCGAAGCCATGATCTACCCCGGCGATTACACCGTCACCATGGAGTTCACCGGCAACATCACTAAGCCTATGAACGGTATCTACCCCTGTTTTTTTTCCGACGGCAAAACTGAAAAGCAGCTGATCGCCACTCAGTTCGAGAGTCACTACGCTCGCAACGCCTTCCCCTGCATCGACGAGCCGGAGGCCAAAGCGACCTTCGATCTGACGCTAACCACGCCGAAAGGCGAAACGGTTCTGTCTAATACGCCCGCCAAGTCAGAAAAGACAACCGGCCGCACGATCACGACCAGCTTTGAAACCACACCGCGGATGAGCACCTACCTGCTGGCCTTCGTCTATGGCGAGATGGGCTTCACCGAGAGCAAAACCAAGCGCGGTATACCGGTGCGCGCTTACGGCACGCCCGCCAACGCCCCGCACACCCAGTACAGCGCCGACATAGCGGCCAAGATCCTCGATTTCTTTGAAGCTTACTTCGGTGTGCCCTATCCCCTGGCCAAGCTAGACATGGTAGCGCTGCCCGACTTTACCGTCGGGGCTATGGAAAACTGGGGGCTGGTCACCTTCCGCGAACAAACCATGCTTTACAACCCTACCTCAAGCGGGATTGAAACGCAGCAACTGGTGGCTTTGGTGACCGCCCACGAGTTGAGCCACCAATGGTTCGGCAATCTGGTGACAATGAAGTGGTGGGACGATCTGTGGTTAAACGAAAGTTTCGCCAATATGATGGAGTACTTGGCAGTCGACGCGCTGTATCCGGAGTGGCATATTTGGGAACAATTCGTCAGTCACGAAGCCGTGGCAGCCAAACGCCGTGACAGCCTCGCCGATGTGCAGTCGGTACGCACCCAGGTCGATCACCCCGATCAACTGAATACGATTTTTGATCCGAGCATTGTGTACGCCAAAGGTGGCACGCTGCTCCATATGCTGATGCACCACATCGGCCAGAAAGCCTTCCAAGCCGGTTTAACAGCTTATTTTACGCGGCATCGTTACGAAAATACGACGGCTGGCGATTTGTGGACCGCCCTAGGCGCGGCCAGCGGGCAGGATGTCAGTAGTTTTATGAGCAATTGGCTGGAGAAGCCGGGCTACCCACTCATTAGTGTTGGCTGGCAGCCGGGAAGCACCAGCCTATCTTTAGAGCAGACGCGTTTTCTATCCGACCCAACTGCAAAAGCTGATCGTACCACCATCTGGCAAGTGCCGCTGGCCAGCGCTGGCGGCGAGACAGAGCCAGCCATACTGACAAAGTCCGAAATGACGGCAGAGCTCAGTGGCTCAGCCGATCAGCCATTATTACTCAATCATGACGGCACGAGCTATTTTGTGCCGTACTATTTGAATAGCGACCACCTGCAAGCCATTACGCATGCAATTCGGCAGCACGAAACCAGCACCATCGACAGATTGCTGCTGCTTGATAACTACCTCCTGTTGCAACGGGCCGGCGTGGCGCAAACGACCAATCTTCTCGATCTGATCAGCAGCTACGAGGGCGAAACAAGCGAGGCCGTTTGGGGCATGCTGGCCATGGCCTTTGGCGAGGCTCGTCGCTTATCCGAAGGTGATGATCGGGCTGATAAAGCTTTGGACGCCTTGATAGCAGGGCTCGTTGAGCCTCATCTTCCAAAGCTCGGCTGGGATGATTCGCCGGATGACAATGCGCAGACTCTCCATCTCCGCGGTTTACTCTACTCGTTGGTAGCCGGCGCCAAAAGCCCGGCCATTATTGATGAGGGTTTGCGGCGTTTCCGGGCCTTTAAAGAGCCGGCTGATTTGCCGGCCAGCACTCGTAGCACTATTTACTTCATCGCCGCTCGCCACGGCGAAAAAGCCGACTTTGATCGGCTACTTGCATTACATGAAACGCTCCGCAGCGCCGAGGATAAAGAAGAGCTTGCCGGTGGCCTGACGGGCGCCAAGCAGACCGACCGCATTGCCGAGCTCTTGCCGTTATTTACGTCCGGCAGCATCCGCCGCCAAGACGCCTTGCACTGGTTCGCGTGGCTCATCCGCAATCGTTACTCCCGGCCCGCTACCTGGCAGTGGCTGAAAGATAATTGGGCGTGGGTGGTCGAAGAATTCGGCGACGATAAGACCTTTAGCTATTTCGCCCGTTATAGCGGCGGTGCCTTTAGCCGCCAAACCGAGCTTGAAGCGTTCCGGCAGTTCTTTGCCGATAAGCGTGATGACATTGCCCTGTCGCACGAAGTCAAACTGGCCGAGCAGGAAATCATCAGCCGCGTCGCTTGGCGAGAACGCAATGAAGCAGCCGTCAAAGCTTGGCTGCAGAAGCTATAAGACGCCTCTTGGCGTCATCTCGCCGCAGGCCGGGACCCAGTAAATGCGCACGTCTTGGGCGTTCATAATTAGACTGGGTCCCGGTTTTCACGGGGATGACGGGATATAGGTGACGGGGAGCTATAAGACGTTTTCGATAAAGCTCATGACCGCAAAATCACGGCCAGCAATCTCGATGGCCGACAAGACGTACTCGCCGTTGTATTCATTCTCTTCGACCCACATCTCGGCACCACGCCGCATCTGACGCAGTTTGCTGGGGGTAATCGCCTCTAGACCACCACCCTGCTGATCGTCATAGCGATATTTTACTTCTACAAAGTGTTTGACACCTTTTTTATCGGCAATAATGTCGATTTCACAGCGTGGCCGTCGCCAATTCTGTTCGAGAATTTTGAAGCCGCGCATCTCTAAATACACCTTAGCGGCGACTTCTGCTTTATGCCCCGTCAGCGTCGAACTCATGGGCCTATTGTAACAAAGCTCTGATTGGTTTGTAGGAGGTACGGTGCAGATCGCTGACACCATGCAGTCTCAGTTTTTCAAGGTGCAGCGCCGTCCCATAGCCGACGTGCTTATCGAATTCGTAGGCCGCGTAGCGCTCATCCAGCTCAGCCATATAGTGGTCACGGGCGACCTTTGCCACAATGCTCGCCGCACTGACGGCCGGTATGCTGTCGTCTGCCTTAATAAGCGCCGAAGTTTTAGGCACATCCGACAGAAAATTCAGATGCCCGTCGATAATAACTTCATCATAGGCAGCCGTAATCTGTTCCAGTGCCTGGCGCATGGCCAACCGTACCGCTTCGGTCAGTCCAATCTGATCGATCGTAGCCGCATCTACCCAGCCCAGCCCATAGCTTAATGCTTCGGCTTTAATAATGGTCGCCAGGCTCTCACGCTGCTTTTTCGTCAGTTTCTTAGAATCTTTCAGCCCGATGATCGGCTTGTCGAGTAACACTGCGCCGGCCACCAGCGGCCCAGCCCAGCAGCCGCGCCCGACTTCATCAATGCCGACAATGCTCATACTCACCAGTATACGATGGATACTCGATAGCAACTATTGATTAATGTAGGCTTAAATTGTATACTAGCTTCCTATGCCTTCTTTGCAACGATTAGTAATGCGCTCTTTAGCGGCCACCATGTCCCCCGAGATGATGACCGCTCGCGAGCGCGAACTGGAAGCGCTGGCTTCTCCGCTCAAGCGAGCGGCCGCGCTTAGCGTGCACCACGCTGCACTCCATCATCCCAAGGCGCTCGGCCGGCTGAGCGGTCTCCATTATGAACCGGCGCTTGGCACCATTGTCGGCCAGGGCTATCACTCGACCGTTATGCAAATGACAACCGATGAAGTTATCAAAATCCAAAACCGCACGCTTTTACTCGATGAGCGCCAGCAGGAATCCTACGTGCAAGCTAGCCGCGAGGATTTCAAGAATTTGCGACGGCACTTGGGCGAGTTTGTGCTGCCCTTGCGCATATCTCGGGAGGAACATCCAATCATTCGTAATAAAACTGTTGTCCAGATGCGCCAGCCCTATATTGCCAACGCTATCGACCCTCGGCTGACGACCGGTAGTCTAGGAGCGGAAGATCTCACGGAACGTCTCGCCCACATACAGACGGAACAGCCGCATGCCTTTGCGCAACTGCCAGAATTAATCGATCGCAGCTGGGATTTATTGTCTGCCGACGAACTGCTGCCTGATCTGCGCGGCGCAAGCAACCTGCTTATCGAACCGGTGGGCGGCAATTTGATACTCGTCGATGGCCAGCCCGTCAAAGCCGCCGGCCATCATAGTGACCCAATAGCTTATGAAGCAGTCCGTCAACATCTCACCAACCTGCAGGCCAGTCTCGAACTAGTAGCCTTATAAACTAGGTGGTTTCTTCGTGGCGGGCGAGGACTGCGGCGGCTTTGGCTTCTTGCTCGGCCTCGGCCTTAGCTTTTTCAGCAGCCTTGGCGGCGGCTTCGGCAGCGGCCTGTTCGTGTAGCTTCGCCTCTTCGGCTTCGGCAGCTTCGTCGTGAATATCATTGACGGCAGAACGGTCGAAGTCAAGGCCGGTCAAACGAGCAGCTTTACCGGTACGATTACGCATGTAGCTGAGATAATTGCGGCGGACTTTGCTGCGCTTGGTCACTTCTACTTGGACGACCAGCGGGCTGTGCAGCATGAAGCTTTTTTCGACGCCGATACCACTACTGATGCGGCGGACGGTGATGCGGCTGGTGTGGCTGCCCTTTTGGTCGGTGCGGATGACGAGACCCTGGAAAATCTGAATGCGCTCTTTGGCACCTTCACGTATTTTTTGATGGACACGAACGGTGTCGCCGCTGCGTACGTCGACGACGGCCTTCTTCTTGTACTGTTCGTTGATTTTCTGGATCACACCTTGCATATCCGGTAAATTGTACACCAATTCCGTATCTGTTGCAACCCTATCTCCGCCGAAGACTATACAAACAGGCATAGTTATTCTATACTGAGCGGAAATGCCTGAGGAATTATCACAAGAAACGGGTGGGCAGATACAAATGCCGAGCGCGCTGCGCATTCGTCAACGCCTGGGCCATGTTTCAACTAGCAAAATTTTCAGAGAAAGTTTTGTCCCCAAAGCAGCGAGTCGTGGTGGACAACGCATTCAGCCGCAGAAGTTAATGACAGCTACCTGCTGGGATGTGATGGAATTCGCACTAGACAACTCCATGGACCCTATTAACCTAGCTCAGAATATGGGGCCTCGGGTATTAAAGCAGTTAGTTGACAGCCCTCAGCAGCGTGAAGAAATAACTGTCGAATTTCGCCGAGCTATGGATGATGAAACCTTTCTGACAACAATGATGTTAGAGTTAACCAACGACACGGTATAGTTCTTCGAGCGTGGTTTGGCCGGCAATGACTTTGAGCATACCATCTTGGAGCATGGTACGCATGCCGGATTGGCTGGCGGCCTCTTCGATCGTTTGAGTGGTAACCGTTAGGTTGGGATTTTCCAGTAACTGCCGCATTGGTTCGCTCATGGTGAACTGCTCGCGAATGGCCAGCTGCCCTTGGTAGCCATAGGGGTTTTCCTCGGACTTGCCTGCCTGATACAGCTGTACATTATCAAGATTGGGCTTTTCGATACCATCAGGCAAGATGTCGATGACAGCATGAATTTTCTGCAGTTCGGCCTCGTTCGGCTGATATGGCTGCTTGGTGCTGTCGTCGAGGCGCCGGATGAGGCGTTGGGCCATGACCAGCCGGATGGCCGAAATAAATAGCGGGTTTTGGCCAATAATGTCGGCAATCCGCGTCAGCGCCGCCGCCGCCGAGCTGGCGTGGAAGGTGGCCAGCACCAAATGTCCGGTCAGCGCCGCCTGCAAGGCCGTTTTGGCGGTGTCGAGGTCGCGAATCTCGCCGACCATGACAATATCGGGATCGAGACGCAATATGGCCCGCAGCTTATCAGCGAAGCTGTCGTCGTCGCCGCCCTCTTTGGAGTGGACAGAAATCTGCGTGATACCCGGGAACTGATACTCGACCGGGTCTTCGATAGTGATGATCTTGCGCTCTTCGCTGTTCAGTGTGTTTAGCATTGAATACAGCGTGGTAGTTTTGCCGGAGCCGGTCGGGCCTACGACCATAACCAGGCCGCTCGGCTTAGCAATAATGTCATCCACGACGGCGCGCTCGGCGACCGACAGGTCCAGCTTGTCGAGAGTGTACATGCTGGCATTCATGTTAAACAGACGCATGACCACATCCATGCCGTTAATGGTCGGCACCGTCTCCAGGCGAACATTAACGTCAACTTCATTGCCGTCGGCCATCTTCACCTTTTGGGCAATGTGACCTTGCTGGGCTTCGTTAGAAGAGGTTGAAACATTGCCGGCGCTGGCAATAGCCGCGATCAACACGCGGTATTTGTCGGCCTGTAAGCGCGCCACCGGGTGGAGCACGCCGTCGATGCGCAAGCGTATCCGGACATCGCTTACCTGGGTCTCGATATGGATGTCCGAGGCGTTCAGACGGTGAGCCTGGGCCACCAGATAGGCTAGCATGTCGTCGGCCCGCACCTGTTCGAGCATCGTCGACACGCTCTGCACCAACTCCTCGCTACCGGCTTTATTAATGGTGATGTCCTGATACACCACCTGCTTGGGCGGGTCGTAGAGCCGCATGTAATCGCGGTAGCCGGTGTCGGAGATAATCGCGAAATTGATGCGTTGCTCCAAAAAGCGCTGGCGCAAACCGGCCATGGCCTGCTGCGAGGTAGTGGTCGTAATGCCGAATAGAATGTTACTCTGATCGACGCGAATAGGAATAACCTTTAGCTGGTACAGTTCGGGCACCGTTAAGACGTCACGGTAGAGCGGCTTATCGGTGACACGAGAGGTATCGTAGTAATCAAGCCCTAAGACACGGGCGCGGCGCTGGGTTGATTGCTCTTCATCGAGACGGGCATCTTGGCTCATATCGATTAAGTATAACCTCTAGCGGTTTAGTTTGTCACCCCCTGGAGGGCCAGGGACATGGAGCAAGCCATTACTGCAGGCCTCATGCGTTATCCTTGCTCCCTGCTCCTTACTCCTTACTTCTTGCTTCTTGCCCCTTACAAGGCTAGGAGGCTAAACTAAGTGCATGTTGGATGTTATTCTCATCGCCCATAATCTGCGCAGCGCTCATAATGTCGGTTCTCTGTTACGTACCGCTGAAGGTTTAGGTGTGGGTAAGCTATGGCTAACCGGTTATTCCCCTTACCCACAGGGTGAAAATGATGATCGCCTGCCGCACCTTGCTCGTAAAATCGATGCCCAAATTGCCAAAACCGCCCTCGGTGCCGAAACAACGCTGGCCTGGAAACATCGACAGGACATCATCGCTCTTATCGCCGACGTAAAAAAGGCCGGGTATACCGTGGTTGCGCTCGAACAAGCGCCGGCTGCGGTTAGTTTGCCAGCGTTTGCAGCCCCTCCTAAAATCGCACTGATTGTTGGCCGCGAAGTTGCAGGTATCGAACCAGCCGTCCTAGCCCTGTGTGATTTCATTGTTGAGATACCGATGGCCGGGCAAAAAGAATCATTTAACGTCGTTCAGGCGGCTGCCATGGCGCTCTACCAATTTCGCTTCAAAACATGATATAGTTAGCCTACGTATTACCTAAACAAACACTATGGCTCTCGCGACCAAAAGCAAACGACCAACCGCCCATCATAAGAAGCGTCAGGCGCAGCATCACCGCCATAGTAAGCCGTACCTAAAAACCTATCTGCCCTATCTGCCAATGTTGATGATTGTTGGCGCCGGGCTGATTATTAACAGCGTCTGGTCAAGCCACGCCGTGCTGGGCGCCAAGAGTGACTTTAGCGGCGCAAGTCTGCTGCAGGCGACCAATGAACGACGCAGCGCCAATCAGGAAGCAGCCCTATCGATCGACGCCGAACTCTCGGCCGCCGCCCAGACCAAAGCCAGCGATATGGCTGCCCAGAACTATTGGTCACACACCAGCCCCGACGGCCGAACTCCCTGGTCATTCATTACTGCCACTGGCTACCAGTATCAAACGGCCGGCGAAAACCTGGCCTATGGTTTTGATGGCGCGACCGCCGTTGTGAGCGGCTGGATGAATAGTGCCGAGCACCGCGCCAACATCTTGAATAATGCCTACAGCCAGGTAGGCTTTGGCGTCGCCAGTTCGCCAAATTATCAGGGGCGCGGCCCGGAGACCATCGTCGTTGCTGAGTACGCGCAACCGCTGGCCGGCAATACGCTCGGCGCCAGCAGTAGCACCGCGCCAGTCGATAATCTAGCCGCTCATAGTGTCTCGCGCATCCAGGTCTTGACCAACGGCCAGGCCGCCTGGAGCGCCTTGGCTGTTTCGGCTCTGACTGGCGCTGCCCTGATGCTATTTGTACTGCGCCACGGCTTCCGCCTCAAGCGCCTGCTCAACCAAGGCGAGTTCTACGTCGCCCACCACCCATACGTCGACATTGCCATCGTCTTCATCATCACTGTCGGTCTCCTGCTAACCCGCAGCAGCGGCCTCATCCGCTAAACCCCCCTCCCCCGGATGGCGCCCCTGCTCAAGGTTGGACCTTGAGCAAACATCCTAGAAGGTAACTTGGTCAAACGACTTTTCATGCCTCGTATATTCTATTAAGAAACGTTGGTACTCGTGGGTGCTTTTAAACGATGCAAGCACAACTGCAGGACGAACCCATTCAGCATTTTTTACGCTTAAATAGTACTGAAAGCTGCTGTACTCATAATCTACCCAGCGCTGCGGATTACGATGGATATAACGCGTAATCGACGCTATATCCATCTCCTCAATAAGACGAGCTTTATAATTGCTCTGGCACATGGGTCCCACGCGTGCGTATTTCTTATTGAAATAGACGGCATAGCTGGTTAGCACTGCATGCATGCATTCTGTCATGGCTCTTGCATCATACTGAAAGATAAACAGATGAAAATGGTTAGGCATTAAACAAAAAGCTATTAGATCAAGGCGGGAGCCATACGACGGATACGGTGGGTGCTTCTTGCGCACTTCCGGCTTGTAAGAAAGGTATCGTTTAAGTAGCTTTAGAAAATAACCGTAGTCATGTTTATCGTAGAAAATTCGTTGGCGGGCTACGCCGCGTGAGAATACATGATAATATTGCTCAGCGCCATAGATTTTAATAATGTATTTTGCTGGCATATGCGACCAGTCTAGTACTACTAGTATTATGTGTAAAAAGAAGCTGTTTGAAATCTTAAACTATTTAATGTTGCTCAAGGTCCAACCCTGAGCAGGGTGGCGAGTGTGGGGTGTGCTTACGTTTTTATTTGATGACGAGGTTTTCGGTGCCGACTAGTTGCTGAAGCTTGGTCAGGCCGTCGCTGGTGCGGTCGATGCCGCCAGGTAGTTTAATGGCTTGTTTCTGAGCAGCTTCGCCCAGCACCAAAACAACCTCGGTTTCGCCTTGGTGGCTATCAATCGTCTCTTTCAGCGTTAACAATGTTTGCTCATCGCTGGTGTTGAGTAAGCGCACGTAGACTCGTTGAATGGCAGGTTTTTCGGCGGTCTTGGCTGCTGCGGCTGCTTTGCCGGCTGCTTTGGCTTTGGGCGTGCGGGCTTTCTTGCCGGTCGCCTTATAGCCGGTCGCTTGTTGAGCAGTGATCTCGCGAGCATCATCAACCATGACTTTAACTTCGGCGCTTTCGTTGCCATCACGGTCGCGAGCGTTGACCTTACCGCGGATCAAAACCACGCGGTCGCGCTCCCAGAGCCCGATTGTTTGCTGGTAGCTGTTGGGGAACAAAATAGCTTCAATTTCACCAAAACGATCTTCAATCTTCACAAAAGCCATTTTTTGGCCGTTTTTGGTGGTAATTTCGCGCATTTCAGTGATAGCACCACCGACGCTGACCTGCTTGCCATCATGATCGGCCGACAGACTATTAATCGGTACCGTTTGCTCGCTCAAGATGGTCTCAAACAATTCCAAGGGATGCTGGCTGAGGTAGAGGCCGAGCAGTTCACGCTCCCACAGCAGTTGTTCCCGACTGTCGATGCTGGCTGGAGCGGCTTGCAGTTCCAATTTGGGACGTTCCACAACTTCGTCGATCAGACTGCCAAAAATGTCGGTTTGACCACTGCTGGCCTGCTTTTGTACCCGCTGCGCAAATGCCAATATCATATCCAGATTGTGCAGCAGTGTGCTGCGGTCGCCAAAGCGGTCGAAGGCGCCAGCTTTGACAAGGCTTTCCAGCGCCTTACGGTTGACGACCCGGCAATTAACGCGGCTCAAAAAATCTTCCAGATCGACAAAGGCTTCTTCATGGCGAGCCCGTAAAATCTCTTCGACGGCACCGGTGCCGACATTTTTAATGGCGGCCATGCCGAAACGGATCTGCTGGCTGCCCGGCACGACGGCAAACTCTAAGAATGATTCGTTGACGTCGGGCGGCAAAACCGTCATGCCCATGTGTTTGCATTCGGTGATTTCGATGGCCAAGCGATCTGTATCATCGTAGTCGCTGGTCATCAGGGCTGCCATAAAGGCTGCCGGGTAGTGGGCTTTCAGATACGCCGTTTGGTAGGCGATCAGGCCGTAGCAGGCGGCGTGGGATTTGTTAAAGCAGTAAGCGCCGAAGGCTTCTATCTGCTTCCAGAACGATTCCATCTGCCGGCGATCGGCGCCGCTATGCTCGACAGCGCCTTCGATAAAGGCCGGTTTCATTTTGGCCAAGACGGCTGGGATTTTCTTGGCGACGCCCTTGCGCAGCGTATCGGCCTGGCCGCCGGTAAAGCCGCTCAGATCTTTGGCAATCTGCATCACTTGCTCCTGATAGACCAGCACACCATAGGTGTTGCCGAGAGCATTTTCCATTTTTGGATGCAGGTAGCTGATGGCTTTGGTGCCGTGTTTGCGGGCAATAAAATCTTCAATAAACTGCATTGGCCCCGGACGGTACAAAGCGTTCATGGCGACGATGTCTTCAAAGTTGGTCGGTTTGAGATCACGCAGATAGCGTTTCATGCCGGACGATTCAAACTGGAAGACGCCGGTGGTATCGCCGCGCTGGAAAAGTTCATACGTCGCTTTATCGTCGAGCGGAATGGTAGTAATGTCGATATCTTTGTGGTAGACGCGCTTGATGATACGCAGGGCGTTATTAATAATTGTCAGGTTCGAGAGACCTAGAAAATCCATTTTTAGCAGGCCGAGTTCTTCGATGGGATTCATGGAGTACTGTGTGGCCACGACGCCTTTTTGGGCCATTTCCAGGGGCGTGTAGTAGACGATGTCCTCGGGCGCGATCACCACGCCGGCAGCGTGAACGCCGTGGGAGCGGATAGTACCTTCCATTTGTATGGCCAGGTCGAATACCCGGCGAGCCGTTTCGTTGGTCTCATACTCGCGTTTTAAATCAGCGTCTTTGACGAGCGAAGTTGACAGCGGTATGTGGCGGCCCTGGACCGGCGGCGGGATCATTTTGGCAAACCGATCGGCCTCAGCGTACGGCACCTGCAGCACGCGCGAGACATCGCGCACCGCATTACGGGCGGCCATGCGGCCAAAGGTTACAATATTAGCGACGCGCTCCTTGCCGTATTTCTCAACGCAGTACTGAATAACTTCGTTACGACGGCTATCCTGAATATCGATGTCGACGTCGGGCATGCTGATGCGATCGGGGTTCAGGAAACGCTCAAACAGCAAATCGTACTGCAAGGGGTCAAGCTCAGTGATCTTAAGACCATAGGCAATAATCGAGCCGGCAGCGCTGCCGCGGCCCGGGCCAAAGACGATGCCGCGGTCTTTGCCCCAGCCGATAAAGTCCGCAATGATCAAAAAGTAGCCGTTAAAGCCCATCTGCTCGATAACGCCCATTTCATACTCAGCCCGCTCTAGTACGTTTTTGGGCAGCGTTTTCTTGGCGGCGACAACACTCAGCTTAGCGGCCTCAGCTTCGCTCAACGGCTTGGCGGCTTGGCCGTAGCGCCAGGCCAGCCCTCGATAGACGGACTTTTCGAGATAGGATTTCTCGGTCTCGCCCTTCGGCACCGGGAACTTCGGTATCAGGATGTTACCGAGCTCAATAGTGAGCTGGCAGCGGTCAGCAATTGCCCGCGTGTTCGTAATAAACTCGGGATATTCAGCCCCCCAACGAGCAATAACCGCCTGCGGTTCGGTAACGTGCAGTTCGATGTCTTTGAGGCTCATGCGTTTTTCGTCGCTCAGGAACGAACCGGTTTGCACGCACAGCAAAATTTCGTGG
>Ga0207657_10004282_pt1 | contig 15122 bp, 11 predicted proteins | sample KBSC33metaG_FD_184316 | JGI IMG/M metagenome (GOLD analysis project Ga0207657, IMG submission 184316) | Corn rhizosphere microbial communities from Kellogg Biological Station, Michigan, USA - KBS C3-3 metaG (SPAdes) (version 2) | ecosystem: Host-associated > Plants > Roots > Rhizosphere > Soil ... | reverse complement strand
CTGCCCTGGTATGATCCGGCGAAAAAGCCGACTCCTGCCGGCCTTTTCGATTATCTGCGCCAGTTCGAAAGGCCCGAGGCTGCAGCCTGACAATCAGACCGGTTCATGCTGCCAAAGGATGAGGATCACAGGGTCCTGTAAAGTTCCTTCAGCGCGAACTTGATCACCTTGCCGGTGGAATTCATCGGCAGGGCGTCCAGGAAGGTGACCCCGCGGGGGATCTTGTAATTGGCGAGATTGGCCTTTGCCCAGCCGATCACTTCCTCTGCAGTGATCGACGAACCGGCCGAACGCACGATGAAGGCATGCCCCACCTCGCCCAGCCGTTGGTCGGGTACGCCGATGATGGCGGATTGATGGATTCCCGGCAGACCGGACATCTGCTTCTCGATCTCGGCCGGATAGACGTTGAAACCGCCGACGATGTACATGTCCTTCAGCCGGTCGGTAAGCTTCAGATAGCCGTCCGCGTCAAGGCAACCGACATCGCCCGAATGCAGCCAGCCCTCTGCGTCCAGCGTGGATAAGGTCGCCTCCGGATTGTCCAGATATTCGATCAGCAACTTGTTGTCGCGGATCAGCACTTCTCCCGGCTCGCCCACCGGTAAAGCGCGGCCATCCGGTCCGGCAATCCGGATTTCCGTGCCGGCAATCGCCGTGCCGACCGTATAGGCGATGCGCTCCATCGGATCGCCCGGCCGGGTGTGCGTGGCGGAGCCGCAGCATTCGGTCATGCCATAGCCGGTGCTGATCTCCTGGATCGGGGTTTCCGCCTGAAGCCGCTTCATCAGTTCGATCGGCACCACGGTCGATCCCGTCGACATGAATCGCCAGCTGGAAATGTCCCAGTCGCGCCAGTTGGGAAAGGCCAGCATCTCCTGGAACACGGTGGGCGGGGCGGGCATGACCGTGATGCCGTTTTTCGCCACCAGGTCGAGGACGCTGGCCGGATCATAGGCTTCGGGCCAATAGAGCGTGCTGCCCGCGATCAATGACGCGACCCAGCCCGCCTTGTAGGAAGCATTGTGGGAGAAGGGGCCAAAGGCGGCATAGCGGTCGTCCGCCGTCTGCCGCGCAATGTCCACCCAGGCCTGACCTCCACCCAGCGACCGGCGGTGATCGAACAACGCACCCTTGGGTGCTCCCGTGGTACCGGACGTGAACATGAGATCAGCCAGCGTGTCGGGCTTCACCATTGCTTCGCGCTCGGCAAGCTGTGCATCGCTGCTGCTGTCGGCCAGGGCGAGAAAATCCTCGAACCGGATTTCGCCTTCGCCCAATTGCTGCGGTTCGGCACGCAGCACGATGCGGCGGCGCAGTTCGGGCATCGCCTCGTCCTTCAGCATGGCCGGATAATAGCGGCCAAGGAAATTGCCGATGGAAAACAGGCGCAGGACCTTGCCCCGGCGCACGATGTCGGACACCTCGCCGCCCTTGAGGCGCGTGTTGAGCGGCACCATGACGCCGGCGGCGCGTTGGATGCCGATGGCTATGGCGACCCATTCCCACATATTGGGCGCCCAGATGACGGCCCGGTCGCCCGGCTGGGCGCCATCCGCGATCAGCGCCTTTGCGACCAGATCGGCCTGGCGGTCGAGTTCGCGATAGCTGATCGCTCCGTCTGTCTGCGAAACCAGGGCAGGTCGGTCGCCGTGGCGCGCGGCTGCGCTACGCATAAGGGCGGGAATAGTCGTCGTCATGATGGCCTTTTCAGTGCTTTGCCGATGCCGCATGGCAGCATGGGCCGAACGTGCCTTTGAAGGAAGAACGGCCGCGACATAAGCGCGGTTGTGATGGCTGTCCTCATTGATCCAGACGGCGCAGGAAGTCGCCGCGCGCGGACCACACCATCCATGCCGCGAGCGGCCCTGCGATCAGGAGGCAGGTGATGATCGACCAGCCGAGCTTCATGGGGTCGCCAAAGACATAATCCGTCAGAAAGCCGATCAGCATCGGCCCCAGCGCATAGCCGCATAGATTGGAAGCCAGCACCATCAGCGCGGCGAAACGGCCGCGCATCTCCACGGGCGCGATCATCTGCACGGCGGCCATGGTCGGGCCATAGCTTGAACCCATGGTCATCATCATCAGCGTGATTGCGCCGAACAGCAGCGTGAAATTGCCGAGCGCAAAGGCAGCCGCCAGGCAAGGGGGAACGGCGATGCAGAAGCCGCACAGCAGTCGCAGTGCCATGTCGCGGGTACCACGCGCGAAACGGTGGTCGATAAACAGGCCGAGCGACAGGCCACCGATGATACCGCCCAACGCGACCGCGAACGACATCATTGTTCCGACGTCCGCCGCGCTCGCGCCGAGCACCCGACGGGCATAGGTTGGGGTCCACACCATGGTGCCCTGTATGGCGACTGCCATCACCGCCGATCCCAGGATCAAGCCCAGCATTAGCCGCGGATGCGTGCCGATATGGCGGAAGAACGCGCCCCAGGTCGCCGCCCGCCGGTCCGGCGGGGTCAGGCTGCGGCGCTTCGGTTCCCGAAAGGCGAAGGCCAGGAAGGCGATCAGCACGCCCGGCAGGCCCGTCACCACCAGCACCTGCCGCCATGGCGCAAGGCCAGAGAGCGGGCCGCCCAGCGGCTGCGCCGAAAATAGGGCGAGCAGATTGCCGCCAAGCGCATATGACAGCGATATGCCGATGACGCCGGACACGGAAAGACAGGCGATCGGGGTGGTCAGCCGGTGCCGGGGGAAGATGGACGACAGGAGCGACTGCCCCGCCGGCGATACCGCCGCCTCACCCGCGCCCACCAGCAGACGACCAGCGAACAACTCGCTGTAGCTGCGCGCCAGCCCGGTGCCGGCTGCGGCCAGGGACCAGACCACTATGCCCGCGAACATGATTGCGCGCCGAGAATAGCGATCGACCAACCCGCCGATCACCAGTCCCATAAGTCCGTAGAACAGAGCGAAGGAAAGGCCTTGAACCAGGCTGATCTGGAAATCGTTGAGGCCAAGGTCCGCCCGCATTTCCGGGATCAGCACCGATATGACCTGTCGGTCGATCATCGACACGATCTGGAAGATCGTCAGGATGAACACCGTCCACCAGGCGCTGGCAGGACCATAATTGTCGGGCCAGTCGCTGCTGTTGGCGGGCCTCTCCGTTCGCGCCGGGGGTGGCAAGGGCGATCAGGCCTTCAGATGAGCAGGCAGTTCCTGCATGAAGACAGCCTTGACCTCCGTGAAGCCGTGTAGTCCCTCCACTCCGCCTTCGCGGCCCACGCCGGACTGTTTGAAGCCGCCATAGGGGATGGTGTAATCGATGACGCGGCCATTATGGCCGAAATTGCCGGTTCGAATGCGCCGGGCGACTCGATAGGCGCGCTCGACATCCTGGGTGAAGACGCCGCCCGACAGCCCGTAGATATTGTCGTTGGCGATGGCGATGGCCTCTTCCTCGCTGCCATAGGCGATGATCGTGCCGACGGGCCCGAAAATCTCCTCGCGGGCGATGGTCATGTCGTTGCTGGCGTCGGTGAACAGGGTCGGTTCCACAAACCAGCCCCTGTCGAGATGCGTCGGGCGATTGCCGCCGGTGACGATGCGGGCGCCCTGCGCCTTGCCTTGCCGGATATAGTCGAAGACGCGGCCATGCTGGCGCTGGGTGACGAGCGGGCCCATCTGCGTGGTTTCGACGAAGGGATCGCCCACCTGCACATATTGCATTGCGGCGGCCATGGCCTCCTCCACTGCGCCCTTCAGCGACAGGGGTACCAATATGCGGCTGAACGCGGCGCATTGCTGGCCGCACAGCCCGACGAGGTTCGGCATGATGCCTTCCACGACCTTGCCGATGTCGGCGTCGTCCAGGACGATGGCGGCGGACTTGCCGCCCAGTTCGGTCGTGATGCGTCCCGACCGCGCGCTGACAATCGAGGCGATATTAAGGCCTGCGGCGGTCGAGCCCGTGAAACTGACCTTGTCCACTCCTTCATGCCGGATCAGATGCTCGGACACGTCGCGATCCGCCGTCAGTACGGAAAAGACGCCCTCCGGCACGCCTGCCGCTGCAATGCATTCGGCCAGGATCAGCGCTTCCAGCGGCGTTTCGGGCGATGGCTTGGCTATGATCGTGCAGCCGGCGGCCAGCGCGAAGGCCACCTTGAGCGAAAGGGTGGCGAGCGGGGCGTTCCACGGCACCACGGCGGCGACCACGCCCACCGGCTCGTGCACGACAATGGCATGGCCGCCGGCCAGTGCGGGCCGCACCTCCTCAAACCCCTTTTCGGCAAGATCGGCGGCATAGGTGTAATAGCCGCCCATGAAGGGCGCGGTCATCGACGACTGCGAATAGGGCATGCCCACCTGCATCGACCAGGCGCGCGCGAAATCGTCGCTCCGCTTGGCCATCTCACCGGCGATGCGACGCAGATAGACGGCACGTTCCGGGCCGGTCATACGCGGCCACGGGCCATTGTCGAAGGCATCGCGCGCGACCGCGACGGCGCGATCCATGTCCGCAGTCGTTGCCTTGGCGACGCGGCCCACCTTCTCCTCGGTGGCGGGGGAGATGATCTCTATTCCATCAGACCCGGAAGAATTGGTCCAGCCGCCGCCAATGAACAGCTTCTCCGGGCTTGCGAGATTGACGAGCGTATCGGTCATGCGAAGTTCCTTCAGGATACGGCAAATATGGGCGGGACGCTGGTCAGGTCTCGACAACGACGGGCAGCGACAGGATGTTGGCGACGCCGCCGTCCACCGGCAACATGTGGCCGGTAATATAGCCCGACGCATCGGACGCCAGGAACTGGACCGGGCCGACCATCTCCTTCGGATCGCCGAAACGGTCCAGTGCTATGGCGCTTCGGAAGATTTTCGCCCGCGCCGGGTTTCCGACCGTGGGCGCGGCCATGTCCGTGTCGAAGAAACCGGGCGCTATGGCGTTGCAAGTCACGCCATGGGGGGCCAGATCCGCCGCGATCGATCGCGTCAGGCCCAGAACCGCATGCTTGCTGGCGACATAGGCGGACAGGTTGGGCCGCCCCGTGTCGGACACATAGGAGGCGAAATTGATGATCCGCCCCCATTTGCGCGCCACCATTCCCTTAGACAGGTCGCGGCACAATAGATACATGGACGATACGTTCACATCGAACATGTTTTCCCAATGCGCCAGGGTGGACTGGTGGAGCGGCCCCCATCCGCCGATAGCCCCATTATTGACCAGGATGTCGATGCCCGGCCCTTCGGCGTTCAGCCTCTCGGTCGCGTTCTGCACAGCTTCCAGATCCGCCAGGTCGAAGGCGATCGTTCGCGCCTGACCGCCTGCCGCACGGATGTTCTCGGCCGTTTCTTCCAGTTTTGCGGCGTCGCGCGCGGCAAGGACAAGCGATGCCCCGGCTTCCGCAAGCCCCAGCGCGATCGCCCGGCCCAGGCCGCGCGAGGCGCCCGTGACCATCGCCGTGCGGCCTGCAAGCGAGAAAAGCCCCGTCATTTTGTCCTCATCCTTGGCCAGACCTTGTTCCGATGCAATCATAGCGTTGCCAGCGGCCCGATTTCGATGGCGCAAGTCCAGCCATCATAAGAGCGATGTTCGTCGTCAAGGTCCGCACAAGGCTTGTACACCCTTTGCGCTTCCCCGCTATGCACAGCAGCTTGGGAAAGGAGAAAGCCATCATGGTCGAGGCGCACAGCGTCGTGGAGGCGGAAGCCGATTATGTCATCGTCGGCGCCGGATCGGCCGGCTGCGTGCTCGCCAACCGGCTGAGCGCGAACGGCCGTCACAAGGTTGCGCTGCTGGAGGCGGGCGGCGACGACAGGCCGCTGCAGAATCTCCTCAACCCCGCGCAGGCGATGAGCACGATGAACATTCACGTGCCTGCAGGCTTCACCAGGATGCTGAAGGATCCTCGCGTCAATTGGAACTATATGACCGAACCCGATCCGGGATCGGACGGCAGGCGGCATGTGTTCCCGCGTGGCAAGGTTCTGGGCGGCTCCTCCTCCATCAACGGCATCATCTGGGTCCGTGGCCTGCCAGAGGATTATGACGGCTGGCGGCAAAGGGGACTGACCGGTTGGGGATGGGAAGACGCCGAAACCTATTTTCGCAAGATCGAAAATCAGCAGGGCGCGGATGTTGGCAGCGACCGGCCGGTCGGCCCCCTCAAGATAAGCGACGTGCCGATCCGACATCCCATGCTGGATGTTATGACCAGGGCCTTCGAGGAAGCCGGTGCCCCGATCTCCAACGATCTGAACGGCACCACCCGGGAAGGCGTGGCCCGTATCCGGCTCAACGCCTATAAGGGCATGCGCGTATCGGCGGCCGTTGCCTATCTGCATCCGGCGATGAAGCGGCCCAATCTCCAGGTCATCATTCACGCGCATGCCACGCGCGTCCTGTTCGAAGGCAGGAAAGCCGTGGGCATCGAATATTGGAAGGGCGGCCGCATCCGACAGGTGCGCGCCCGCCGAGAGGTCATCCTGTCGGGCGGTGCGATCAATTCCCCCCAATTGCTGGAGCTGTCAGGCATAGGGCAGGGCGAGCGGCTGCGGGAGCTGGGCATTACGACGCTTGTCGACAGTCCGAATGTCGGTGAAAATCTCCAGGATCATTATGCGGCGATGGTTCGCGCCCGCCTCAAACCGGGTGCTGCGAGCTTCAACGCCATGTCGCGTGGCTTGCCGTTGGTGGGGCAGATGCTGCGTTTTGCCATGAACCGGACGGGTCTGCTGGCGCTGGGCGGCTCGAATCTGACCGCATTCCTCAAGTCCGATCCGTCGTTCGACCTGCCCGATCTGCAATTCTTCGCCAGCCCCGCGACGGTTGATTTCGAGGCGCTCGCGCTGAAGGGCGCGATGACGATGGAAAAGCTGCCCGGCATCACGGTGGGCGGTTATGTGATGCGGCCGCAGTCAAAGGGCTCGATCCATATCAGGAGCGGCGATTTCCATGACGCGCCGGCGATCAGGCCGAATTTCCTTTCGGCCGAAGCAGACTGCCGGGCGCAGGTCGGTTGTCTGCGCTGGGCACGCCGCGTCATGGAAAGTCCTGCCCTTGCCCCCTATTTCGATCATGAACTGACGCCGGGCGCGGCATTGCAGAGCGACGAGGAACTACTGGGCTTTGCCCGCTCCAGCGGGTCGACCGGCTATCATCAGGCGTCGACCTGCGCCATGGGCGTGGGGCCGGACGCGGTCGTTTCCGGAAAGCTGAAAGTCAACGGCGTGGAAGGCCTGCGGGTCGTCGATGCCTCTGTGATGCCCGCTGTCGTCTCAGGCAACACCAATGCGGCGACGATGATGATCGCGGAAAAGGGTTCCGACATGATCCTTGCCGAAACCTGACGAAGATCGCCCTTTCACTTCGCCCGGATGGAGCTGTTCAGCTCGGTTGGCGCACCTGCTCCCCAAACAGCAGGAGCGACTGGTCGGTGGGCAGTGCATCCCAGATCTGGCGCGCGGCTGTGTCTATGTCCATGACGCCGATGCCCAGTTCCATCTGCCTGCGCATCTGCGATGCAATGGGATAGTCGCTGTCGGCCATGGCGGCGACATGGCGGGTAAGAGCCGTGTCGACAAATCCCGGCCGCACTGCCGTCACCCAGATATTGTCCTTTCCGCGCAGCGCCAGTTCCCTGCGGGTAACGCGAACCCACATTTCCTGGGCGGCCTTGCCCGCGCAATAGACGCTCTGTCCTATGGTAGGTGAACGGGCGGAAGAAGAGGACATGAGGACCAGCCCCGCCTCTCCGGCAAAGCCGCTCTCCCCGACCGCGCGCACGAACATTTCCGCCAGCCGCAAGGGCGCGGCGACATTGGCGACAATGTCGCGGGCATAATCGTCGGGCGCGACCTCTCCGACAAAGCCGGTCATCCCCTTCATGTGCGCATTCTGGATGAAGATCGCGCGGGAGCCGCGGAACCGGCTGAGGTTGTCGGCAAAATGAGAGCCGACATCATTCCAGCTTGCCGGATCAGCGAGGTCCAGGAAGACGCTCTCATGGTCGGGATGGGGCCGTCGCGACAAGTTGACGACGCGCGCGTTGACATAAGGAACATTGCGCGCCAGGCCCAATCCTATGCCCTCGGTGGCGCCTGAAATCCATATCAGGCTGTCGCAATCGCAATGCGCATCTGTTGTTTCTGCATTTTGCATGTATGATCTTCATCATGACGGTCGTCCTGCTGTCAAATCACACTGTCGCACCATCGCATGGATGATGCCGCGGCCCATGCTGCTTGCACCCCTTGGCGGTGCAGGCCATGGACATTCCAATCACCATACAGATAGCCGGAGCCGATCCGATGGAATTGCGCCTCGATCCCGATCTTCAGACCTTCCGGACGGAAGTGCGCGCCTTTATCGACAGCGTATTGCCCGCTGAGATGAAGGAACGTCAGCGTCGCAAGGTTGCCAATAACGCCGCCGTGCCCGATCTGCTGGAATGGATGCGCATCCTCAACGCTCATGGCCGATCCGTGCCGCACTGGCCGGTGGAGTTTGGCGGTTGCGGTTGGACACCGATGCAGCTCTTCATCTTCAATGAGGAACTGTACAAGGCCGACGCCCCTGAATTCGACTGGGGCGGCACGCATATGCTGGGACCGGTGCTCTATACCTATGGTTCCGGTTATCTGAAGGACAGGTTCCTGCCCATGATCCGCGAAGGCGCGACCATGTGGGCGCAGGGCTTTTCCGAACCGGGGTCGGGTTCCGATCTCGCTTCGCTGCGCACCAGCGCCGAACTGGTCGGCGACAAATATATCGTCAACGGGCAGAAGATCTGGACCAGCGGCGCCGCCCACGCGGACTGGGGCTTTTTCCTGGTCCGCACCGACAAGAATGTGAAGCCGCAGCGCGGCATCAGCTTCCTCATCATCAAGATGGATACGCCGGGCGTCACCGTGCGCCAGATCCCGCAGATCAACGGCGAAGCGCATCTGTGCGAAGTGTTCCTGGACAATGTCGAGGTTCCAGCCGACCAGTTGATCGGGGAACCGGGTATGGGTTGGACCTACGCCAAGTTCCTGCTGGAGCATGAGCGCACCACGTCGAGCTTTATCTACTGGAGCAAGCGTGAACTGGCACGCGCGAAGGACATCGCGCTCGGCGAAATGACAGGAGGCCGCCGCGTCGCTGACGACCCTGCCTTCCGCGCCCGTTTCGCCAGAGCGGAGGCAGATCTGCTTGCGCTGGAATGGTCGGTTCTGCGCGTGCTGGCGCATGAGGAATTCGACGCGCCGGAGGCTGCCGCCGCCTCCGTGTTGAAAATCCGGGGTTCCGAACTGCAACAGGAAATCACCATGTTGCAGGTCGACGCCTTGGGCGCGAAGGCGCTGCGCTTCTTCGATGTGGCCCCTGCGCCTCCCCCTGCGCCCACGGATGTGTGGGCCGATTATGCCCCCGGCCGAACGACGGTGGCGCTGATCAACCGGGCGGCGACCATCTATGGCGGGTCGAAGCAGATCCAAAAGAATATTCTGGCCAAGCTCGCCTTCGGCCTCTGACAGGAAGACAGGAACAATGGATTTCGCGAAGTCCGACATTCAGACGATGCTTCTGGACAGCGCCGAACGGTTGCTGTCTGAAAATGCCGACGTCGAATATTGGCGGCATCAGCGATCGAGCGCGACGGGCTTTGACGAGGCACGCTGGATGCAGTTTGCGGAGCTGGGATGGCTTGCCCTGCCGGTGCCGGAAGCAGCGGGTGGTCTGGACGGCACGATAGAGGATATTGCGCTGCTCAACATTGCGCTGGGCAAGGCGCTGGCGACCGAACCCTATATCAGCACGATCGTGCTTGCGGGGCATGTGCTCAAGCAATCCGCGGACGAAGCGCGGGCGCTGGACCTGTTGGGCGAGGTTGCGGGCGGCACGCTGCGCATCGCGCTTGCGCATCAGGAAAATGGCGCTCATCCGCTCGATGTCGAGGTGACCGGTACCAGCGCTCGCCGTTCCGATGATGGATATATTGTGTCCGGCACGAAGATCATGGCGTTCGATGCGCCCAGCGCGGGACAGTTGATCGTCTCGGCCCGTCTGGAGGGGGAAGAGGGCGTCGGCCTGTTCCTCGTGCCCGCCGATGCGCCCGGCCTTTCGGTTGAATCCTATGCGTTGGTCGATGGCACACGCGCCTCCGACATCGTCCTTGCCGACGTGACGCTCCCGTCCGCGGCTCTGCTGATCGGCGGTAATCGCGGCGCGGCGGTGCTGCGCGAGGCCATCGATCGTGCCTCGATCGCGCTGATGGCGCAGGCGGTCGGCGCGATGGAAGCCGCGAACAAGGTCTGTGGCGCCTATGTGCAGGAGCGCAAGCAGTTCGGGGTCGCCATCGGTTCCTTTCAGGCGATCCAGCATATCATGGCCGATAATTTCGTCGCCGCCCATCAGGCGCGTTCGATGCTCTACCACGCCTTGGCCAATGCGGATGAGGATGAGGCGACGCGGTCGGCCGCGCTTTCCGCCGCGCGCCTTGTCATCGGAGAGGCGGGGCAGACAGTCTCGCGCAATGGCATTCAGGTCCATGGCGGCTATGGGCTGACTGATGAATATGCGATCGGCCATTATTTTCGCCGGTTGATGTGCATGGAAAAACAATATGGTGACCTGATCCAGCATGGCGAACGCTTTGGCGACAGCATCTTCGGCTAAGCTCTGCAAGGGATCACGCGGTTGAGGGCCGGACCAGGCTCTTGCGGATCGCCTCACCCTGTGTCTTTGTGGTGCCATGACGGGACGGGCCAGGACTGAAGAAGGCGAGCGCAGCGTGGAGGCATGCCGCGCCGCTCTCGAAGTGCATTATGCGGTGCACCGCACCATCCCATCCATGGCGGGCCTTGCCAGGCTGTGGGATTATGCCAGCAAATCATCGGCATCCCGGCGCGTCGATCAGCTGATAGAGGCGGGCATATTGCTCTGGTCGGCCGACCGGCGACTGGCGCCCGGACCGGCCTTTCGCATCCTGCCCGATCCGCAGGTGCAGGTCGACGAGGTTCCGGCGCCCACCGCGGCCGACCCGCTTCAGGCGGCTCTGGCTGCCTGGGCGACAGACTATGATCCGCTGCTGGTTCGCTCCTACTCCGTCACGACGCGCCTGTTGCGCCTGGCCCGGAGCATGGAACGGCACATGACACTGTCGGCCGCGCGGGAAGGGCTGACATCCGGCGACGTGCTCCTGCTCGATGCCCTGTACCGCGTGGGACCGCCCCATCGCATCGCGCCCACCGCGCTCAAACATTATTTCCTGATGTCGCTTGCGGGCGTCGCCAAGCGGGTCGATCGGCTGGAGGCGCTGGGCTTTATTCGCCGGGTGCCCAATCCGGACGATCGGCGCGGTTTGTTCATCGAATTGACGGAGGCAGGCCACGCCGCGCTCACCAGGCTGGTCGAGCTCGACCGCTCCGCTCCGCATATCCTCTGGCCCACCGCGCTCAGCGAGCAGCAATATCATGCGATGATAGAATCACTGAATATCGCAGAAGCGCTGGTCGCGGAGCAGGATAGGAACGAACGTTCTCATCATTATCGTTCGCCCATGTGATAATATCCAGTTTAATTGACTTTCAGGCGCCTATTGCTCCAGCATATGCAAATCCAGGTGAACTAGTCAGGAGGGGTGATGCGCAGCCGATCGGAAAATGTGGGAACCGTTGCTGACCTGTCGAGCGGCATAGATGCAGCAGCGCTCATCCGCACGTCTCAGATAATCGCCGGCAATTTCGATGCGCTCGATCCCGCTCTTGTCGGCAGGGTGGAACGGTTCACGGGCTGGCTGAACGAACAGCCGCCCCTGCGTCCCGAACAGAAGTCGGATGTCGAGTTGCAACTGCGCAAGCTGCTTTCGACTCGCCTGCGGCTCGCGGCGGACCGGAAACGCATTCCCGCCATCGCAGAGGAAAAGATAGAGCGGCCCATTTTCGTCATCGGCTTCGGCCGGACCGGCACGACACTCATCCATTCGTTGCTGGCCGAGGATCCCGGCGCGCGTACCCCGCTCTGGTGGCATAGCCATTCGCCAAGCCCGCCGCCGGGCGAAGTGCCGGTAACGCCGGAGCGGATAGAACTCACGGCCAGGGAACTGGACGAGCTGCTGATGCGCGCGCCCGGCCTGCTCACGCTTCACCCCTATTGGGACAAGCGCGGCCATTGCCCGATCGAATGCGAGGAAATCTTCACCCTCGACTTTCAGAACGCCTATCCGTCGCTGTTGTACAAGCTGCCGGCGCTGGCGATGATCCTGGACGCCAGCAATATCGCCGCGGCGTACAGCTTCCATCGCCAGTTCCTGCAACATTTGCAGTGGCAGCAGCCGACCGGCCATTGGGTAGCCAAGGGAATATACCACCAGTTCGCGCTGGATGCGCTGTTCGAGGCCTATCCCGACGCGCTGTGCATCTGGCCGCATCGCGACCCGGTTCAGGTCCATCCCTCGATCATGGCGATCACGGCGGTGCTTTATGGCGGTATCACCAACTGGCAGATGGATTTTCAGGCCCTCGGTCCAGCCTTTGTCGAAAGCATCGCGGCATCGCTGGCCGAAACGATGAAAAATCCGCTGGTTGACGATCCTCGCATTTTCCATGTCGATTTCCAGGACCTGACAAGTGACCCCGTGGATGTGATCCGGCGAGCCTATGGCCACTGGCAAATGGATTACACGCCCGAATTCGACAGCCGGATGCGGACGTGGCTGGCCGATCCGGCAAATGCTTCCAATCGCTATGGCCGCTATGATTACGCCCTGGAACCCTTCGGCCTCAGCCGCGAGATGATCGAAACAGCGTTCGAGGGTTATTCGCGGCGCTTCGGGCTGGGCCGGTTCGCCCAAGCTTGAGGCTTCACCATGCCGGATGCTGATCCTGGAGGAGGGCTGATGACCAATCCTGTTGCCAATGAGGATCAATTCGCTGCCGAAGCGGAGGTCCGCGCCATGTGGGACGAGGCGGCGACCAGGGCAGCGCGCAATCATTGCGCGCAGCTTTGGCGCGTGGGTCACGGCAGTGACGTGCCGCTGGAGGTCGAGCCGCTTTTCGACGGTGCGATGGACGCCTGGATGAGCAATTATCTTTTCAAGGCTGCGGCCCGCGACCCCGTTCGTCCCCGTTTCGTGCGCAACTTCATGCCGGGCCATTGCTGGAATGGTGCGGCCGTGCCCGATGCGCGCATGGGCGGAGACAATCCGGACAACTGCTATCGGCTGGCGGGCATCGCCCATGGCGGTCGCTATCGGATTACCGGCAAGGTCATCAATGCCTGCCCGGCGCATATATCCTTCACGCTGGTGGAGAATTGGGGCACGTCGATCACGACGCAGACGGTCGAGATCCCCGGAATCGATGTCGGGGACGACGGCGGCTTCGCCATCACGATCGATGACCAGCCTGCCGCCGGGCGGCGCAATCACATGACCACCAATCCGCGCGTCAAATTCCTGTTCGTGCGGGATTCCATGATGGATTGGGAAAGGGAAACCCCCTTGATCCTCGGGATCGAGCGGATCGATGCGCCTGCCGTCTCTCCCATGTCCTTCGAACAGCGTCTGGAGGAGGCGCTGCGTCGCGCGCGGGAGGATGTGCCCCTCTACTACTGGTTCTTCCGCCTGTCGGCAGGGCATGCGATCAACAGCATGCCTCCGCCTTTGAGGACGGCCAGCGTCGGCGGCCTCGTCACGCAGGCAAGCAGCCTTGGCCGCCTGCATCTGGAGGATGACCAGGCGGCCATAATCCGCTTCGATCCAGCAGGCGCTGCCTATAACAGCCTGCAACTGGCCATGTGGTGGTATCGATCGGTGGATGCGCATCGCCTGCAAAGTGGCCTGTCCGCCACGCAGGCCGCGCCCGGCGGTGGCGGATTGATCACGACAGTTGTGTCGGCGCGCGATCCGGGCATCGTCAATTGGGTACAGACTGACGGATTGCGTGACCTGTTGCCGATGATCCGCTGGCAGGGGCTACCGGACAGGGTACAGGGCGGGGGACCAGTCCACTGGCTCGACATCGTGCCATTCGATCAGGTTGATGCGCATCTGCCCGATGATATTGCCCGGCTGAGCCGGGAAGAACGTCTCGCGCAGATTGATGCGCGTCGTGGCGCCTGGTCGCGCAGGATCAATAGTTGACTAAAAACATCCTCATGCCCGGAAAAAAGCATCCGGTTTAAACGTTGATGCAACATTTTGCCGAAAAAATATGGATTATATAATCATCTGAAAATAAAGCCGGAAAAAATGACGCTGGAACTGTGTCCTGAAAACAACGGACCACTTAAATCATCTCCCCTATTCCAGCGCATATGCAAGATCGCGTATCTGATGATCCATAACATCCGCCAATCAAGGGTTTGGCCGAGCGGGAAATGGCGCTAGCTGGCGTTCATCCGTTCGCCGGCTTCAAAGCAAAGCTATAGGCCGGTTCCATCAGTCCCTGAGAGGATGCAATGACCTATCGACGCTATCTTGCCGCGACTTGCGCGGTTTTGTTCGTTTCCGCACCCGCCTTTGCTCAGGATGCCGCGTCGCCGCAGACCGACGGCGTGTCGACCGGGGACATTGTGGTCACCGCGCGCCGCCGCGACGAGGCGCTTCAGGATGTTCCGATCTCTGTCTCGGCCATTTCGGGCGAGCAGCTTTCGCGGTCGGGCGTGACCGACGTTCAGGGCCTGCAATACCGCACCCCTTCGCTCTCGATCACCAGCGCGCAGAGCCAGCGCAACACCATTGCCTTTTCGCTGCGCGGCCAGCGGACGCAGGAAACGCAGCTCTTCACCGATCCGCCGGTGGGCACCTATTTCGCCGAAGTGGTGCAGCCGCGCCCCTACGGCTTTGGGAACAGCCTGTATGACCTTGAATCGGTCCAAGTTCTGAAGGGCGTGCAGGGCACGCTGTTCGGCCGCAACATGACCGGCGGCGCGGTGCTGGTCGAGCCTGCCCATCCGAAGCTGGGCGAGTTCGCGGGCGAAGTTCGTGGCCAATATGGCAATTACGACATGCACGATATCTACGGGATGGTGAACGTTCCGGTCGGCGATTCCGTTGCCCTGCGCGTTTCGGGGAAGACCCGCGAGCGTGACGGCTGGGCGCACGACATAGGCAGCGGACTGCGTCTCGATAACCAGAATTACGACACCTTCCGCGTGTCGGCGCTCACCGACGACCGCC
>Ga0207657_10004281_pt1 | contig 15126 bp, 16 predicted proteins | sample KBSC33metaG_FD_184316 | JGI IMG/M metagenome (GOLD analysis project Ga0207657, IMG submission 184316) | Corn rhizosphere microbial communities from Kellogg Biological Station, Michigan, USA - KBS C3-3 metaG (SPAdes) (version 2) | ecosystem: Host-associated > Plants > Roots > Rhizosphere > Soil ... | reverse complement strand
TACTGCGAGCGACAACCGTCAGACGCGCGGCTCGCCTGCGCGTTGAGACGGCGTGGTCGTGAAGGCCCGCTTACGGTCAGTTGCGGGCAGCCTCAGGCATAGCGTGCAGATAGCTGTACAGCGCGGCAATCTCCGCATCTGTGAGATAGGTCAGGTTGGCCCGTGCCACCGCGCGCATTTCACCAAGCTCCCTTCCCCCCAACGGAACGCCGTTTCGAACGAGCTCGGTGAACGCTTCCGGAGAATAGGCAACCACCACGCGCAGACTCGGACTGGTGAAACTGGGGTTGGAATCGCCGCGCAAACTCGTTCCGTGACAGGTGGCGCAGACGGTGCGCGCAAGATAGCGTCCGTGCGCAGCCTGCTCGTCCGTCGCATCAGGAGGCGGGACGGTTGTGGCGATCAGCCCCGCCGCCGTATTGAATTGACCGACCGCGAGGCCAATGCGCCCGAGCGGGCCCAGCGAAACATCGGGACCCGGCCCATCGGCCGCTGGCAGGCTTTTCAGCCACGCGATGATGCGACCCAGATCCTCGTCCGTCAGGCCAGCGAACGCTTCCGCCGGCATGATCACCACGCTGCGACCGTCCGGGCGTACGCCGTTGCGGATGATGTGGGCGAGCTCAACATCGCTGTACTTGCGGGTGGCGGCGGTTAGATTGGGCGCGACGACGCGTGCGATCATCGGCTCGTTGAACATGACCTCACCCGCGGCCTGCTTGCCGTGGCAGCCGTGGAAGCAGCCGCGCACCGTAGCCAGCCGCTGTCCCTCGGCGATCGACGCGCCGTCCGTTGGAATCGATATCGATATTTTGGGAACGTCGTAGGTGCGGCGCATGACACGCTCGGAGAGGACGTACGCAACTGCGTACGCGACGATCACCAACCCGACCAAGCTCCCCAATGCAATGCCGATCCAGCGGAGAAGACGCTTCATCGATCCCCCTTCGTGAAGGTCATTGAAGTTTGACCGCTAACCGGGGCTGATGCAACGTCGCCGGTTCGCCACAAAAGCGGTGAACCGCGCCGAATTAGCCCGCGCGAGCGCGGCGATGCCCGGCTCTATTTCAGGAATCCGCTGACGCGGGTGGTCGCCGCGCTGAGCCGGTCGTTTTCGGCGTCGTCGATGGCGAGCACGCGGCGCTGCAACGGCGTCAGCGCGGCCACGGTCTCCGGACGCAACAGCGCCTTCTGATACTGCTGCTGCGGCTTGTCGCCCCGCGTGTAGAACCCGTGCAGCGCCCGGCGGCAGCGGCCGGTGCGGTTGGCCGTTCCGCCGTGCCACATGTGCGTATTCATGATCACCACGGTTCCGGCCGTACCGGTAACCAGCTCTTCGTCCGGCCGGGAGCTCGTGTCGCCCGGCTCAGGCAGGCGTCGCCAGGTATGCGAACGCGGAATCATGCGCGTGGCGCCGTTTTCCGCGGTGAAGTCGTCGAGCATCCAGATCGAATTGCACACCCAGTAGCCGCGCTCATCGGCGATCGCGGCGCTGTCGGCATGCCAGGGTTGCGATTCTTCGCTGTTCGGATTGGTCGAGCGCGCATTGAGGCTGCTGAGCTTGTAGCTCGGCCCGATCACATGCTCGACGCACTCCAGAATCTTCGGCATCGAGACGACCTCGGCGAAGATCGCACCCTTGTCGACCAGGTTGGCCAGGCGCCGCGCGCCGGGCTCGTGTCGGAACTCGGATCCGGCCTCGCTGCCTTCCTGCTCCCACAGCGCTTCCACGCGGTCGCGCAGCGCGGCCAGCATCGGCGGCGGAACGAAGCCCGGCAGCACCAGATAGCCCAGCTCGTCCAACTGTTTTTTCTCGGACGGCGCGAGCATGGGGCTCTCTCCGGCTAGTCGGCGAGCGTAACCCACACCGGCGCGTGATCGCTGGGCTTGTCGCGACCGCGAACGTCGCGGTCGACGCCTGCCGCGGTCAAGCGTTTGGCGAGGGAGGGGCTGAGCAGCAGATGGTCGATGCGCAGCCCCGCGTTGCGCTTGAACGCATCGCGGAAATAATCCCAGAAGGTGTACACCGTCACGCCGGGATTGAGCGTGCGCAATGCGTCGGTCCATCCCTGCTCGAGCAGACGGCGGTACGCATCGCGCACTTCCGTGCGGAACAGCGCGTCGTCGACCCATCGCTCGGGCTTGTACACATCGATCTCCTCGGGGATCACGTTGTAATCGCCGGCGAGCACAACGGACTCTCCGCTCTTCGCGAGCTCGGCCGCGTGCAGCAGAAGCCGGTCGAGCCAGCGCAGCTTGTAATCGAACTTCGGACCGGGCGCCGGGTTGCCGTTGGGCAGATACAGGCAGCCGACGACGATCCCGTTGACGGTGGCCTCGATGTAGCGGCTGTGCAAGTCTTCGGGGTCGCCCGGCAGCGCCCGGCGACGCTCGATCGGCTCCGTTCCGCGCGCCAGAATCGCGACGCCGTTCCAGCTTTTCTGTCCGTGCCAGATGACGCCGTAACCCGCCTCGCGAATCGCCTGCTCGGGGAATCTCTCGTGCGGTGTCTTGAGCTCCTGCAGGCACGCGACGTCGGGACGCGATTCTTCCAGCCAGCGCAGCAGCGCCGAGCCGCGCGCGGTCATGCCGTTGATGTTGAAAGTTGCGATCTTCATCGATAAATGCCGTGGCGTTGGACTTGCATAGTCTACTGCGCCGCCCTAGGCTGTCGGTCAGGGCAGCAAGGATCGAGGAGACGTTGCAGCGATGGCCAGTTCACCGACGCAGACCTTGCGCGTGCACGACCGGGACGTTCTGATCACCAATCCGGACAAGATTCTCTTTACCACAGCAGGCTACACCAAGCTCGACGTCGTCCGCTACTACCTGAGCGTTGCCGAGGGCGCGCTTCGCGGATCGGGCGATCGACCCAACGTGCTGGTGCGCTACCCGAACGGCATCGACGGCGAATTCTTCTTTCAGAAGCGCGCGCCGAAGGAACGGCCGTCGTGGATCGAGGTGGTCACGATCAGCTTTCCCTCCGGCCGCACCGCCGAGGAGGTCGTTCCGCGCGATGCGTCGGCACTGGCGTGGATGGCGAACCTCGCGTGTCTCGAGCTGCACCCGCATCCGGTGCGCGCCGACGATCTCGACCATCCCGACGAGCTGCGCATCGACCTCGATCCGACGCCGGGGATCGCCTGGTCGCAGGTGCGCGAAGTGGCCGGCGTCGTCGAGGCGACGCTCGACGATCTGCGCTTGCGCGGCTGGCCGAAAACCTCGGGCAAACGCGGGCTGCACGTGCTGGTGCGCATCGAGCGACGGTGGACGTTCACCGAGGTGCGGCGCGCGGCGCTGGCGCTCGCGCGAGAGGTCGAGCGACGCGTACCGACGCTCGCGACATCCAAGTGGTGGAAGGAGGAGCGGCAAGGGGTTTTCATCGACTACAACCAGAACGCCAAGGACCGCACGGTCGCGGGCGCGTATTCGATCCGGCCCACGCCGGACGCTCGCGTCTCCGCGCCCCTCGACTGGAGCGAAGTCGCCGATGTCGAGCCGGCGGCCTTCACGATCGCGACGATGCCAATGCGCTTCGCTAAGATCGGTGACCGCCACCGCGGTATCGACGAGCGCGCGTACTCGCTGGAGGGCCTGCTCGAACTGTCGCGGCGCCACGAGAAGGAGGGTCAGGGCGATGCGCCCTGGCCGCCGCAATACGCCAAGCAGCCGGGTGAGCCGACGCGCGTCCAGCCGTCGAAGCGGGCAGGCAAGACGAGCAAAGGGACTGCGGCAAGCGAGGCGGCCGCCGGCGGCGGCGTCAAGACCGTGCGGCCCCGAAAACCTTCTTCAGCGCGTAAGGCGTCGTGACCTCGAGCTGATCGTAGCGGCAGTCCTTCGGCGGCTTGTCGAAACGCCAGCGCAGGAAGTGCGTCGCGTGGCGGAAGCGATCGCCCTGCAGGTGGTCGTACTTCACCTCGCAGACGCGCTCGATGCGCAGCGGCTCCCACGACAGGTCCTTGTCTCCGGTCCAGCGGCTGATGCCGCCCGGCATGCGTCGCGTTTCGTGCGCGTCCTGGTCCGACCACTCGCGCCAGGGGTGACCCTCGAGCGCGCGCTTCCGCAAGGGAGCGAGCTCCTGCACGAGGCTCTTGCGCACCGCCATCGTGAAGGCGGACGCGACGCCGACGTGATGCAGCGTGCCGCCGTCGTCGTACAGACCCAGAAGCAGCGAGCCGACGGCATCGTCGGTGTCCTTGTACCAGCGGAATCCCGCCACGACGCAGTCGGCAGTGCGCGCGTGCTTGATCTTGAGCATCGCGCGCTTGCCGGGCAGATACGGCGAGTCCAGCGGCTTGGCGATGACGCCGTCCAGCCCCGCACCTTCGAATTCCTGAAGCCACTTGCCCGCCACGGCGCGATCGCGCGTGACCGGGGTCAGGTAGAGCGGCGGACGTGCGCCGGCGAGAAGCGTTTCGAGCCGGGAGCGCCGCTCGCTTTGCGGCAGAGAGGTGACATCCTTGCCGTCCGCCGCCAGCAGGTCGAAGGCGACGAACGACGCCGGCGTCTCCTTCGAAAGCTTGACGATCCTCGATTCCGCCGGATGGATCCTGTTCTGCAGCGCATCGAAATCGAGGCCACGAGAGGCGACGATCACGATCTCGCCATCGACGACGCAATCCGGCGGCAGCCGTTCCGCCAGTGCGTCATGCAGCTCGGGAAAATAGCGGTCGAGCGGCTTCAGGTCCCGGCTTTGGATGTAGACGTCGCCGCCGCCGCGAAAAACGATCGCGCGAAAGCCGTCCCACTTGGGCTCGAAAAGATAGCCGTCGGACCCGGGCAAGGTCTCCGCTATCTTGGCCAGCATCGGCGCGATCGGCGGCTCCAGCAACGAACGCCCACGTGCCATGATCTTTGCCTCGCAACGGGATGAAGAGGGTGTAAGCGATATCACGCCGGCTCTCGCCGGCGATACCGACAGTCTAGCCGGCCGGGGCCGGGTGCCAAGTGAAAAATAGGCACCAACGAGCGCAAGCTACACAGCGAATATTCACGACTGAAACGACGGTCAGACAGCCGGCATCCATTCCGGCGAGAACAGCGGCAATCTCCGGGCCATCGCCTGAAGTTCCTGCGCCGCGGACTCCAGCGCCGCGCGGTCCCGATGGTCGTGGAGGACGCGGCCGATGAGCGCGCCCACGCGCTGAAAATCCGCCTCCTTCATGCCACGCGTGGTCATGAAGGGGCTGCCGATGCGGATGCCGCTCGACAGGTTCGGCGGCTGTGCGTCGAAGGGGATGCCGTTGCGGTTGGTGACGAGTCCCACCGACTCGAGTATGTCTTCCGCCTGCTTGCCGGACGGGACGACGCCGGTGACGTCGACCAGCACCAGGTGGGTTTCCGTGCCGCCCGAGACGAGCCGCAGCCCATGCTCGGCGCATCCGTCCGCCAGCGCCTGCGCGTTCGCCACCAACTGCGCGCCGTAGCGCCTGAACTGCGGCGACATGCACTCGCGGAAGAGCACCGCCCTTGCCGCGATCATGTCGAGCTTCGGCGCCCCCTGCAGCCCGGGGAAGAGCGCACGGTCGATCGCGGCGCCGAACGCCTGTTTGCACAGGATCACTCCGCCTCCGCGTGGGCCACGCAGCGTCTTGTGCGTCGACGTCGAAACCACGTCCGCGTGCGGAAACGGCGAGGGAATCGCGCCCGCCGCGACCAGGCCTACGTTGTGCGCCAGGTCGACGAGCAGGATCGCGTCCACCGACTTCGCGATCGCCGCGAACGCAGCGTAGTCGATCGTGCGCGGGTACGACGAGCACCCGCAGATGATGAGCTTCGGCCGGTGCTCGCGGGCAAGCGCGGCCACCTGCGCCATGTCGATGCGCTCGGTGGCCCGGTCCACGCCGTAGTGCATCGCCCGGAAGGCCTTGCCGCTGTAGTGGAACTTCGCCCCATGGCTCAGGTGACCGCCATGCGTCAATTCCATCGACAGGATGAGATCGCCCGGTTTAAGCAGCGCGTTCAGGATCGCCACGTTGCCTATCGTGGCGCTCATCGCCTGGACGTTCGCATGCTCGCACCCGAAGAGCCGCATGGCCCGCTCGATCGCGATCGCCTCCACGCGGTCGGCCAGCGCGCAGCCCGCCACGAAGCGCTTGCCCGGATAGCCCTCGCCGTTCTTGTTGGCCCAGATGCTGCCCTCGAGGCAGCTCGCGTACGGCGAGGCGAAGTTCTCCGAGGCAATGAGATTGATGGTGGAGAGCTGCCGTTCGCGCTCCTGCCGCGTAAGCGCGGCCATCTCGGGGTCGAACGCTTCGAGCAGGTCCGCGCGATCGTCACGGGTCATTGGGGCGCCTCCGATAGTATCGAGTCACGCCAGCGCCGCCTTGCCGATCTCACGGGCCGCGCGCTGCAGCAGGGGAACGTGGGCCTTCACTTGCCCGAAAGAGGCGCGCGCACTCGGCACCGAGATTCCGAGGCCGGCGATCAAGCTGCCGTCCGGAAGCCGGATCGGCACGGCGCAGCCGACCACGCCGGGGGCGAATTCCTGGTTGCTCGCCGCCCAGCCGTTCCGGCGCACGTCCTTGATCGTGGCTTTCAACTTGCGCGCCGAGACGATCGTGGTCGGCGTCAGGCGCGGCAGCTCCGTGTTCTTCAGCCACAGGTCGAGCTGCTCGTCGGGCATTTCGGCGAGAAAGAGCTTGCCAATGGACGAGCTGTGGATCGGCGCGTGACGCCCCTGCTCGAAGTGCAAACCCGCCGAGCGCGCCGCACGGACCGTGTCGACGTAGACCACTTCGTTGCCGGCGCGCACTCCGATCTGGCACGGCTCTCCCAGCTTCGCGGCAAGCGCCACAAGGACGCCATGGACACGATCCGAGCGCACCGCGGCCTGCGCCGCGGCCATGCCGAGCTGCACCAGCGCGGGTCCCACCAGCAGCTTCCTGGAGCCCAGCGCGCGCTTGACCAGGCGGCGCTCTTCGAGCTGGCCCGCGAGGCGGTGCGCGGTCGGCACCGGCATGGCGCACAACGCCGCGAGCTCGGTGATCGACGTCGGACGCGCCGCGCCCGAGAGCGCGGCGAGCAGCGCAAACGCGCGGTCGAGCGGTTGCTCCCGCGACTCCTTCCGCGCCGGCTGTTCCGGAGGATTGGTCATGCGCGAGATATTACTTGACACTGGCCCGATCCCGTGAAGAGAATGCAAAAAAACAAGAAAATAACTTCCATTTTCCGGAATCCGAAAAACAGCTTACTGACGAGAGGTGGACATGGATGCACTGTTGCGTATGGGGCGCCGCGCCGCCTCGGCCCTGCTGCTGGGCCTCATCGGCATCACCGTATCGGGAATTGCAGCAGCGCAGGCGCCGGGCGCGAGCTCGCGGCTGGACGAGATCGTCAAGCGCGACAAGCTGATCGTCGCCACCTTCAGCACCGCACCGCCCTTCTGCTACACGGACGAGGCCGGGAAGCTGGTCGGCTTCGACATCGACATCGCCAAGTTCATCGCCAAGTCGCTGCTCGGCGATGAGAAAAAGATCGAATTCGTGACGGTCACCAGCGAAGGCCGCTGGCCTGCCGTCAACTCCGGCCGCGCCGACATCGGCATCGCGACCACGACGGTGTACCCCGATCGCGCGCTGCGCGTGGCGTTTACGCGCCCGTACATCGACTCGGGCATCTCCATTTTGGTGCGCGACGACACGAACGTGACCAACCTGGCTGGACTCAACAACGCCAAGTTCACGCTCGCCAATTTGAGCAATCCGCAAATGGCGGATCGCGCCAAGCGCTTCCTTCCCAACGTGAAGCTACTCACGTTCGACACGCCCGCGGCGCTTTTCACGGCGGTCAAGAGCGGGCAGGCGCAGGCGATGCAAATGGACACGCCGGTGGTGAACTGGTACGCGGCGAACAACAAGGACATGAAGGTCCTGCCCGAGAACCTGGCCGTGGTGCAAGGTAACGCCATCTTCATGAAACCCGGAGACTTCACGCTCTGGCTTTGGATGGACACCGTGGTGCAGGAGATGACGGCAGGCTCGCGCTACACCGAGTACACCGAAATCTACAAGAAGTGGTTCGGTACCAACCCGCCACCGCAGCGCTTTTACGGCGCGACGGGATCGGCGAAGTAACGCAGCCGCCCATTCGCTCTGCGCGATCCGGCAAGCGGAGCGCGCAGAGCGGATATGTCCTCGCTGCGGGCGATGCGCCCGCGATCCTGCGCGCCCCATGTCCATCGATTTGTCGTTCCTGACGCGCGTCGCGCCGACGCTCGCGGAGGGTCTTTCGACCACGATCCTGCTCGCCGTGCCGGCGATCCTGCTGTCCGCGACCTGGGGCATCGTGGTCGTGATGGGCCTGCTGTCCCGCTTTCGCCTCGTTGCCGACATCGCGCGCAGCTACGTCGAAGTTGTCCGCAACACCCCGGTCCTGGTCCAGATGTTCTTCATCTTTTTCGGGTCAGGTTTCGCGGGCTACCCGCTTTCGGGTTTCACCGCCGGCCTGCTGGCGCTCGTGTTGCAGAACGGCGCGTACATGGCGGAGATCTATCGCGGCGGCATCCGCGGCGTCTCGCATCGGCTGGCCGAGGCGGGTCTCGCCCTCGGTCTTACGCCGCGACGGTCCTTTGGCCTGATCGTCCTGCCGATCGCCATACGCAACGTGATCCCGCCGCTGTCGAACCAGGGTGTGCTCATCATCAAGGACACCTCGCTCGTGGCAACCATTTCGGTGGCGGAGCTGACCTTTCAGGCCCGACTGCTGGCCGACCGCACGGCGGCCGTGTTCGAAATCTTCTTCACGCTGGCGCTTTTTTACCTCGTGCTCACCGCGATCTTCTCCGGCTGCATGCGCCTGCTGGAGCGGCGGTTGCGACTGGCGTGATGGAACTTCTCGTCAAAAGCCTGCCTCTGCTGGCGCACGGCGCGGCAACGACGCTTTATCTGTCGGCGGCGGCGATCGTCTTTGCCACGGCGCTCGGCCTGGTGCTTGCGCTCCTTCAACTCTTCGGCGGCTTGATCCTGCGCGCGCTGGTGGAGGTCTATCTTTACGTCGTGCGCGGGGTGCCGCTGCTCGTGCTGCTGTTCGCGATGTACTACGCGCTCCCCTACGCCGACATACAGATCGAGCCCGTGACCGGCGGCATCGTCGTGATCGGACTCTACTTCGGCGCTTTCATGACCGAAGTTTTCCGGGCCGCCGTGCTGTCCGTGCCGAAAGGCCAATGGGAGGCCGCCCGGACCCTGGGGCTCACCACGCCACGCATCCTCCTCGACGTGGTGTTCGTGCAAGCCATGCGCGTGGCGGGGCCGCCGTACATCAACACCTGCATCATGGTCGTCAAGGGAACCTCGCTGGTCTCCATCATCGGCCTGGCCGACGTCACCTTTATCGGCAAACAGATCGTCGAGCGGACGCTGGCGCCGTTCGAGATCTTCGGCGCGGTCGCGTTCGTGTATTTCGTCATCTGTTTCGCGCTGTCGCGCCTGGGGCGGCATCTCGAGTGGCGGTTGAACTATGTCCCCTGATGTCAGCGTAGGCTCCGCCGTATCGGCGGAAATCGAAATCCGCGGGTTGTCGAAATGGTTCGGCGACCACAAGGTGCTGAAGGGCGTCTCCACCGATGTGAAGCGCGGCGAGGCGCTCGTCGTGATCGGGCCCAGCGGCTCGGGCAAGACCACGCTGCTTCGATGCATCAATCTGCTGGAGGATTTTCAGGAAGGCGAGATCCGCATCGGCGGCGAGGCCATCGGCTACACGGTCGATCCGAATGGCAAGCGCATGCGGCGCGGCGAGGCGGAGATCGCCCGCCTGCGTGCGAAGCTGGGCATGGTGTTCCAGAGTTTCAACCTGTTTCCCCACATGTCGGTGCTCAGGAACGTTGCGTTCGGCCCGGTGCGGGCTCTCGGCATGCCGCGAAAGGAAGCCGAGGAGCGCGCCGCGGCGCTGCTCGCCCGCGTTGGCCTCGCCGACAAGGTCGATGCGATGCCGAGCCGGCTCTCCGGCGGCCAGCAGCAACGGGTCGCCATCGCCCGTGCGCTCGCGATGCAACCGAAGGCCATGCTCTTCGACGAGGTCACGTCCGCGCTCGATCCGGAACTCGTGGCCGAGGTCCTCGATGTCATGCGCCAGCTCATGCAGGAGGGCATGACGATGGTGATCGTCACGCACGAGATGGCGTTCGCCCAGGCTTTCGCGCACCGGGCGCTCTTCATGGCGGAAGGCGAGATCGTCGAGCAGGGCGAACCCGCGAGACTCTTTCGGGACCCGCAATCGACGAGGCTCCAGGCCTTTCTCAAGCGCTTCAAGCAGGGCTATCAGTTGTGAGCCTTTCCCGCGCCAGCAACGGGCAACAAGGAGACCCACGCAGCATGAGCGATTCCGCTTCATCCACGCCGGCGCCTCGCGGCCGATCGGGCCCGCTCGCCGGCCTGCGCGTCATCGACGCGGGCAACATGATCGCCGGGCCGCTCGCCGCCACGCAGCTCGCGGACTTCGGCGCCGACGTGATCAAGGTCGAGCTGCCCGGCATCGGCGACTCCATGCGCCACTGGACACCGATGAAGGAGGGCAAATCCCTCTGGTGGAAAGTGATCGGGCGCAACAAGCGGCTGATCACGCTGACGCTGTCCACGCCGCGCGGGCAGGAATTGTTCCGCGAGCTCGTGCGCACCGCGGACATCGTCATCGAGAATTACCGGCCGGGGACGTTCGAGCGCTGGGGCATGGGCTACGCCGACCTCGCAAAGATCAATCCGGGGCTGGTGATGGTGCGCGTCTCCGGGTTCGGGCAGACGGGGCCCTACGCCAAGCGCGGCGGCTACGGCACCATCGCGGAGGCGTTCTCCGGCATTCCGTCGTTCACCGGCGCGGCGGACCGGCCGCCGACGCTGCCGGGTTTTCCGATGGCCGACTCCGTGGCCTCCACGTTCGCCGCGATGTCGGCCATGTTCGCCATCTACAACCGCGACCACGGCGGCGGCAACGGGCAGGAGATCGACGTGAGCCTTTACGAGCCGCTGTTCCGTCTCGTCGAGTCGCAAGTGATCGGCTTCGATCAGCTCGGTATCGTGAAGCAGCGCCAGGGCAACCGCCTTGCCGAGGATTCGCCGCGCAACACTTACGAAACGCGCGACGGGCGCTGGATCGGCATTTCCGCGAGCTCGCAGCGCACGTTCGAGCGCCTGGCGGCGGCATTGGATATGCCGGAGCTCGTCACGGACCCGCGGTTCGTCGATAACGCCGCGCGCTGCGCCAACGATACCGTCCTCGACGCGATGATCGCGGCGTGGTTCCGGCAGCGCGACTGCGATGCGATCATGGCGCACTTCGACGCGGCCGAGGTCGTCGCCGGGCCGGTGCTCGACATCCGCGACATCTTCAAGGACCCGCATTACAGCGCGCGGCAGAACATCGTCAGCGTGGCCGACGGCGATTTCGGCACGGTGCGCATGCAGGGCGTCACGCCGAAGTTCGCGCGCACGCCCGGCGAGGTCCGCCACTCCGGCGGCGCGCTCGGCGCGGACAACCGCGCCATCTTCATCGACGAGCTCGGACTCTCCGAGGCCGAATTCTCCGCGCTCCAGGAAGAAGGAATCATCTGACATGGCGGCCATCTTCGAAGGCGTGAGGATCGTCGGCGCCGGCCAGGCGCAGTACACGAAGAAGTCCACCAAGAGCGTGCAGCGCCTTTTCTACGAGGCGGGAAGCGCGGCGCTTGCGGACGCCGGACTCTCGTGGCGTGCTGTCGACGGCATCGCCGCGACCAGCTTCCTGTTCCCGCCCGACAACGTCGCGACGCTGGCGGAGCACCTGGGCATCGAGGCGCGCTTCCTGTTCCAGGGTCTTTACGGCGGCGCCTCGGGCGTCATAGGCATGGCGCACGCGGCCCGCGCGATCCGCGACGGCACCGTGGAGGCGGTCGTGTGCATGGCGGCTGACTCGTTCGACGTGGCGGCGCACAACGCGACGCTCGACCATTTCAACGGATCGGTGCAGGAATTCATGTCGCCGCAGGGTTTCGGCGGTGCGAACGGGATGTTCGCCCTGCACACCCGGCTCTACATGGAACGCCACGGCGCCACCCGCGAAGACTTCGGACGGTTCTGCATCGCGCTGCGGCAGAACGGGCTGCTCAATCCGAACTCGCTGTTCAAGCAGCCGCTGACGATGGACGCCTACCTCAACGCCAAGCCGATCGCGGATCCGCTGCGCCTGTACGACTGCGTGATGCCCTGCATCGGCGCCGACGCGGTCGTGCTCGTCTCGGAGCGGGTCGCGGCCGGGTTGAAGGGGCCTTCGCTGCGCCTGCTGGCGGCGGAGGAGATCCACAACTTCCCCGCCAACGATCCCTACAGGATGCCCGCGGGATTCGCCGGGTTCGGCGAACGACTCTTCGCAAGGGCGGGCGTGACGCCGGCGCAGATGGATTTCGCGCAGCTCTACGACGACTATCCGGTGATGGCTTTCGTGCAGCTGGAAGGGCTGGGCTTTTGCAAGCCGGGCACCGCGCACGAGTTCGTCCGCGACACCGACATCACGGTGGGCGGGAAGCTGCCGATCAACACCGGCGGCGGGCAGCTCTCCGCGGGCCAGGCGGGCGCCGCCGGCGGAATGATCGGTGTCTACGAGGCGGCGACGCAGCTGCTCGGTCGCGCCGGAGCTCGGCAGGTGCAATGCCGCCGCGGGCTCGTCTCCGGTTATGGCATGGTCGCCTACGGGCGCGGTCTGTGCTCCAGCGCCGCCATTCTCGAACGGGTCGAATGATGGATAGCGCTATGCTGAAACCACAACCACGCGTTACGGCATTGAACCGGCCATTCTGGGACGGCTGCAGAGAAGGCCGGCTGCTGATCCAGCACTGCCCCGCGTGCGCGAAGTCGATCTTCTACCCGCGGGTGTGCTGCCCGTTCTGCCAGCATGGCGAGCTCGACTGGGTGCAGGCCTCGGGCAACGGCAAGGTCATCTCGCACACGACCGTGCATCGGACCCACCACGACGGCTTCAATGCCGAGGCGCCCTATGTGTTCGCCGCCGTCGCATTGGACGAAGGCCCTTGCTTCTACGCCCAGCTGAACGGAGCACCCATCGATGGCACGTCGCTCATCGGCCGGGCGGTCCGCGTGGAGTTCATGCCCCACGGCCCCGGACTGCGGATCGCCGCCTTCCGCCTGGCTTGACGACATCTCACGTGCTGCCCGGGCGGGCGCGACGCGCGGAGCTGCTTCCCGCCCGCACGCGCTCGTCGCCGGCAAAATAGCGACATGAAGTGCTCAGGAATTCGAGAATACGACGGCGCGGTCGAGCTTATGGAGCTCCCGGATCCGGTAATTTCTGAGCCCGGGCAGGTGCTCATCGAGGTACACGCTTCCGGTGTCAGCAACTGGGACAACATTGTGCGAAGCGGAAGCTGGGATGTTGGCATCCGCCCACCAATGGCGCTGGGCGTGCAAGCCGCCGGCGTCGTCCGAGGCGTCGGAGCCGCCGTCTCCCGGTTCGCGATCGGTGACGAAGTCCTGACGCATTCGGTCCCGTTGCTGCATCAAGGAACGTGGGCACCGTTATTCGTAGCGAGCGAGGCGCACATCGCCCACAAGCCGACGGCCATGTCGTCTTTGCAAGCTGGACTGTTTCCCGTGCCAGCGTTAACCGCGCACCAGGTCCTGGAGTCGGTCGACATGCAGGGCAGCGAGACGATTCTCGTAAACGGTGCGGGCGGCATCACGGGTGGACTTCTGGTGGCAGTTGCAGCCGGCGCGGGTGGGCGCGTCATCGCGGTTGCTAATCCTAAAAATGCAGAGCGACTGCGCAGCTATGGTGCCTTCGCGGTGATCGACTATCACCACCCTGACTGGCAGCGGCAGGTCACACATCTGGCCAAAGGCCGCGTTCCTGTTGCGGTGAATGCGGTTCCGGGTGCCGCGGCCAGTTTGCTGCAGCTGCTGTCCGACAACGGGCGTTTGGCCACAATCACTGGCGATCCTCCGGCGGCCGAACGAGGAATCCGGGTCAGCAGCGTGTATGTGAGGCCAGACGGAAAAAGCCTGGAACATCTCGCTGCCGACTTCGCCAGGCGCAGCCTGAGTCTTCCCGTTTCCGCCGTTTACGGACTATCGGATGCCAGCGAGGCGCTGTCCGCAGCTGCCTCGGGGCGTGCGGGAGGAGGCGTTGTTATCGACCCCCGGCGGTGATGCCAATACTCTCAGCGTACCTCCGGGAGAAGGCGCGCCGCTCACCCCAGCGTCTTGTACAACGCGACGAGCTTGCCCCACGCGCGCTCGGCCTGCGCCTTGTCGTAAACCGGCGCGCCGTCCTCGACCGGCATGTCGGGCACGCACCAGCCGTGCTTCGCCGGATAGACCTCGACTTCCACCGGCACGCCGGCCTTGGTGAAGCTCTCCTTCAATTTGTCCTTGGCGTCGGGCTGGCGCTGATCGTCGCTCGATGCAACGCCGAAGTACATCCGCGCCTTGATCTTCGGCGCAAGCAGATGCGGGCTGTCCGGCTTGTCGGTCACGAGCCCGCCTCCGTGGAACGACGCGCCGGCGCCGATGCGGTCGGGAACCGCCGCAGCGGTCCGTACCACCAGCGGGCCGCCCATGCAGTAACCCTGCGTCCCGATCTTCTTCGTTTTGTCGACTTGCGGCTGCGCGTCGAGGAACGCGACGTACGCGGCGGCATCCTTCTCCGCGGCGCCCGGCGCGCCGATCGAGGACATCAGCGTCCGGATCTTCGCCAGGAGATCCTGGTTCTTGAAGTCGAGCTTCGCGGCGTTCGTGAACTGCGGCGCCTTGCTGATGCGATAGAACGGATTGGGTACGAGCACGCTGTAGCCGTCCGCGGCCAGGCGCTTCGCCATGTCGCGCATCGTGGGGCGCAAGCCCGCCGCATCGGGCCAGAGGATCACGCCCGGATACGCGCCCGATGCCGGATGAATGAACGCGGCATCGCAGATGCCGTCCGGCGTCTTCACCGTCACTTCCGTTTCGACGACAGGAAGCGCCGCCGCGAACGATTGGCCGGTCGCTGCGACCAGCCCCGCGGCTACCGAGCGGGCGATGAAGTCACGCCGCGAAACGTTCGCGGCTCGCGCGTTTTCCGGATCGTGGTTGTCGGTGGTCATTTTGCGGGCCTCCGGGCTACAGATGGCAATTATGTCGCATTGCGAGCGGCTTGCGGATTCGC
>Ga0207657_10004280_pt1 | contig 15126 bp, 13 predicted proteins | sample KBSC33metaG_FD_184316 | JGI IMG/M metagenome (GOLD analysis project Ga0207657, IMG submission 184316) | Corn rhizosphere microbial communities from Kellogg Biological Station, Michigan, USA - KBS C3-3 metaG (SPAdes) (version 2) | ecosystem: Host-associated > Plants > Roots > Rhizosphere > Soil ... | reverse complement strand
CGGTGCCGGTCGACCATGCCGAGGAGCCAGCGGGTGAGGGCATTGTGGCGCGTATACAACCGGGCACCCGCGACGTGGTAGACCTGCGCCGGCGCCCAGCCGGTTCGTCCGATGAGGTTCGAGATGTAGCCGTTGAGCCGCTCCTGATCCCCTGGTGCCTGCAGAGCGGCCGATATTGAGACGGAGAGAAATGCATTGGGCAACCTGTTCAACGTCAGACGGTTGGCGCGGATGAAGCCGAGGATGCGCCTGGGGTAGCGTCCGGCATGTACCCGCGCCGCAACGATGGTGGCATCAAATCTATCTGCCGTGAGAGCAGGGGGCTGACGGTTGGCATTGATCAGGGAAACCTCGTGGCCGATCGCTTCGAGGCGATCGGCAAGGCGTCGCGCGATCTTGGCGGTTTGCCCTTCCGACGTTCCGTACAAGACAAGAATTCGCACTTTGACACCGGATTCGCATGCGCGGGCATTCCTGATGGCCAGCCCGTTCTCCTGCCCGACCCACCGTCGCGCGGCGTTTCATTAGCGCCGCGGCGGCTAGTCGACGGGTAGGAACAGCGGCGATGCCGGATGCTCGACGCGCAGGCGCGCATCCTTGAGGGGGAAACGCTGCCAGGCGAAATTTGCCGGCGACAGGTCCGCCAGGTGCGCCTGCCGCAGCAATTGATCGTGCACCACGAACAGTTCGCGCGCTCCATATTGTGCCGGTGCAGCGAGCATCCCGCCCTCCGGCGTTCGACCGAGCTTCAATTCCGCGCTATCGGGGATCTGCGACGCTGTTCCGGGTAGAATATAGCCAATGTCGAGAACCACGCTCTCGAGCAGGCGGTTGCGGTAGACCACGACCACGTCCTCGGGCACCTGCAGGCTGAGCTCTGCAAAGCGCCGATCGAGAACATCCATCGCCTCATGCAGGGCAGCAGTCATGGAATAGGGCTCAAGCCCGCAATAGCGCGTCACGTAGAGCATCGGTTCGCTGGCGACCTCGTGGTGCACCGTATGATGGGGGGCGTCACCGCTCGCAGACGCGCCGGCGACCTCGATGTCGATCGTCACGCTCTTGACCTTGCCCTTCAAGGCCCGGATGGCGGCCTCTATGGCGCTTTGTTGCCGGGCACTGTCCACGGTGCCAGTCACCGTCAGATGACCGCCGACTGCGGCGGCATGAATGCGCCCCCGCAAGCCGGGTTCGCAGTTGTGGACAGCGACCTGGGCAGCATTCGCGAGATCTGCATCGCTTGGGGCATCATCCTGCTGCGGCTGCTGCAGGCGGTGGAACGCATCCTCGACGACGTGGACGATCTCATCCGGCATGTTCGCCTCCGCTTGGGCTTGTAAACAACGCCATGTGTGCCGCCGAACGGGGCAGGGCGTGTTGATTCAAATCAACGGACGGGCAGCATGTCGAGTTGCGCAAGATCAATGCGAAGGCACCATTCGGCGAGCAGGCTGGTGCATCGGAGGACAACATGCGCACCAATTTGCAGGATCAACATCGGGTACCGACATCGCCGGCCGGCCTGCCGGAGAATTTTTGCCTCGTCAGGCTGCGCCTGGCGCGCGAGCATGACCATCCGGAGGGGGATTCCAGGCACGGCTACGATATCCTGACCCCGTTGCGGGACGACGGCGGTATCGATGCCGAAGCCTATAGGGCCTGGCCTTTGGCCTGTCGCGTCCGGCGATTCCGGCCCGGCGAGGACGATGCAATCGGTCATCTCGTCCACGGACCAGGAGGTTCGTGGACGATCCAGTATGACGGCGAGGCCGCCATGGGCGAGGAGCGCGGCTTCCATTTCCGGGACGAGCGATTCCGGGCGGGGGAGTATGTCTCGATCCGGGAGGACGATCATCAGATGCACACCTTCAAGGTGTGGGAAGTGCGTCAGCCATGAAATACCGAACCGGCCGACTGTGCCGCATCAGGATGGAGCTGGTAGCCCAGATTGGGCATCCACGGGGTGAGCGGGCAACCGGCTACGAGTTGCAGGTGCCCCTCAATCCCGACGGCCATATAGATGCGACCTCCTGGCTGGACGAACCTGGGGCGTGCCACGTCCGGTGCTTCCGACGCGGGAGCGTGGACAAGAACGGCATCCTGGCTCGCACGCCACGCGGCCGCTGGTACTTCGACTATGGCTCCAGCCGGGACGTCGAGCACGATCAGAGGCTCAACGAAGACCGCTTCATCCCTGGCCAGTTCATCCCTGTATACGAGGAAGACGGAAAGTTGCGGACCTACAGGGTGACGTCGGTAGAGGCAGTCGCCGTTCCCTCCTGAATTCGACAGAGCACGTCGAGACCAGCTTGATGCCGGGGAAATCCTCTCGCAGCCACGTGGCAAAGTCATAGCCCGACGAACAAAGTCGCAGGCCAAGGGCTGCTGGGGCAAAGTCTGTCGCTTGGCTGGCCAGAAGCGTTCACGAACAGTGCGCAACGCAATCCTCGTTCGGAAACAGGAACACGATGAAGACGCTCGGCGGCGAACGAGCGAATGCGAGAGTGCTTGTTGATCAGGATCAACGGCCTTCCGACGACGCCATGCTAGGTGCATGCAATTGCAATCCGGGGCATGCGCCATGGAATTTCGCACTATTCTCGTAAATTTGGATGTCGACTACTACTCGCCCAATATCCTCAAAGTGGCGGTAGACTTGGCCCAACGCTTCGGCGCCCGGCTTTCCGCCGTGGCGGCGGCCTCCCCGCCCGCCAGTTTCCTGTCCGCCGAGAGTGCGGCTATTACCCTCGATCTTTACGAAGCAGAGCGTACCCAGCTTGCGGATCGCCTGCGACGCCTCGAAGCCGCTTTCATAGAGGCTGTGCCGACGACATTGCGCGGCGAGTGCCTGACGGCGCTGGAGTCACCCAATACCGTTCTCTCCCGTCTCGTTCGACGTGCCGACCTGCTTCTGCTGCGGTCGCATCTCGGTGGCGAGGAGGTCTACTCGCGTAATGTCGATGTCGGCGGCCTGCTGCTGGCCGCCGGGCGGCCGGTATTGCTGATCCAGCCGGATGGCTACGAGGTCAAGGCTGACCGGATTGTTGTCGGGTGGAAGGATAGCCGGGAGGCGCGGCGGGCTGTTTCGGATGCCCTGCCGCTGCTGAAGCGGGCAAAGCAGGTTGTGGTGGCCGAGGTCGAGGGTGGGGGCCCGTCCACGAGAGCCGGCGTGGACGATGTGGTCAGCTGGTTGCTGCTGCATGACGTTGAGGCCCACGGCCAGGTCTACCCGGCAACAGGAAGTCACTGCGCGGCGCTGCAGGAAATTGCCAGCGAAAATGGCGCCGATCTGATCGTGGCCGGTGCGTTCGGCCAAAGCCGCTTGCGGGAATGGATCTTCGGCGGCGTTACCCGGGATCTGCTGGCCAGCCCGGCCATCAATCGCTTCATGTCGAACTGAAATTGACCACAGTCTGGGACAGACAACCAGGGATCCGGCGTTTCGCCGCGATCGTGAGCAAACCAAACGGAGAACAGCAATGAGCGGACAATTCGATGGCAAGGTGGCCATCGTCACCGGCGGCGCGTCCGGTATTGGCGCGGCGATCGCGCGGCAACTCGCAGGCGAAGGCGCGCGCGTCATCGTCGCCGACCGTGATGCTGCCGGTCTGGACGCGGTGGTGGCCGAGATCAACAAGAGCCACGGAAGTGCGCTCTCCTACGAAATCAACGTAGCCGACGCGCTCGAGGTGGAGGCGATGATCGGCTTTGCAGAGCGCGAATGTGGCGGTCTGCACCTCGCCGTAAACAATGCCGGCATCGGCGGTCCGAGCGCCCCCACCGCCGACTATCCTCTCGACGGCTGGCGGCAGGTAATCGACATCAACCTCAACAGCGTCTTCTTCTGCATCAAATATGAGATCACGGCCATGTTGCGCTCGGGCGGCGGCGCGATCGTCAACATGTCGTCCATCCTCGGCAGCGTCGCCTTCGCCAACTCGCCGGCCTATGTCGCGGCCAAACACGGGCTGGTGGGCCTCACCAAGGTCGCCGCCGTGGAATACGCCAGGCACGGCATCCGCGTGAATGCCGTCGGCCCCGGTTTCATCGATACGCCGCTGCTGTCGAAGAACCTCGATGACGCAACGTTGAAATTCGTCGCCGGCCTGCATCCCATCGGCCGCCTCGGCCGGTCCGAAGAAGTTTCGGCCCTGACCTGCTTTCTGCTTTCCGACGCAGCCTCCTTCATCACCGGGAGTTATCACCTGGTCGATGGCGGCTATGTTGCCCAATAATCGGTCGCGGTTTGAACCAGCGGCCGCAAAGCGCCGCATCGATATCGACTGAAGGCGATCCCCTGGGTTCATCTCCGCTGGCAAACACACCGAGGAAGATCATGAACACCGACCATCGATTGCGGAAGCTGATGCTCGATGCCCTCGACCGTGATCCGGCAATCGCGCGAAGGACCGGGGCTGACGAAGCGTTGGATCACCCCTCGGCTGACGCCATCGTCGCCAAGGCGCGGCAGTTCTTCCGCGCCGCCGGTCGCAGGCACGCCTGATGGGCGCGCCCCCCGGCCGGGCGGCAGCGACAGATGCGGCCGCCTTCTGGCTGGGTGACGCTGCTGCCGCGCTGGCCGCGGTCGAGACTACTTCTAGCGGCCTCAGCGCCGCGGAAGCGGCGACGCGGCTCGTCCGCTTCGGTCCCAACAGAGCGGCGGGGCAGGTTCATACCAATATCATCGTCAAGCTGTTGCGACGGCTTGGCGAACCTCTGATCGCCATCCTGCTGCTCGCCGCCATCGTTTCCGGCGCGACCGGGGACTGGCAAAGTTGCGCCATCATCGTCGCCATCGTGCTGTGTTCCACCGGCCTCGATATCTTCCAGGAGCAGAAGGCGGAGGCGACCGTCGAGGCCCTGCAGCACTCGGTCGCCGTCACCGCCGCAGTCTGGCGCGATGGCGTTGCCCGCGAACTGCCGGTGGCGGGGATCGTTCCGGGCGACATCGTGTCGCTGCGCGGCGGGGATCTGGTGCCGGCGGATGGTATCGTGTTGTCGGGTACCGACATCCTCACCGACGAGGCGGCACTGACCGGCGAGCCGTATGCCGTCGAAAAGCGGGCTGGCTCGTGCACGGCGAAATCCCCGGCGGAAGCCTTCAACGCACTGTTCGCCGGCACCAGCCTCATCGGCGGCGAGGCCCAAATGCTGGTATTGACGACCGGCGCCGCCACCCGCTTTGGCGGCATTGCCGCGTCGCTGCGGGGCAAGGTGCCGCTGACCGCCTTCGAGCGCGGCATGCACGCGCTCGGCATGCTGATCCTGCGCCTCACGGGATTTCTCGTGCTGTTCGTCGTCCTGACGCAACTCGTCCGCCACGGCCTGACACTCGAGGGGTTCCTGTTCGCGATAGCGCTTGCGGTCGGCCTCACCCCGGAATTGTTGCCGATGATCACCACGGTGACGCTGGCGCGCGGCGGCGCGCGCATGGCGCGCCAGCAGGTGGTGGTCAAGCGCTTGTCGGCCATTCACGATCTTGGCGCTGTCGACGTGTTGTGCACCGACAAGACCGGTACCCTGACCGAGGCCCGCATCGTGCTCGCCCGGGCATTCGATCCTGACGGTGCCGATAGCTCCCGTGTGACCGAATTGCTTCGCCGCAACAGCCGCTTCGCTCGCGGTGCGCGGAGTGGCCTCGATGACGCCGCACTCGCTGGCGCCGGCGCGGACAACGGCTGGTCTCTCATCGACGACGCCCCCTTCGACTTCCAGCGCCGGCGCGCCTCGGTACTGGTGACAGATGGATCGACGCGCCAGATGATCACCAAGGGATCGCCCGAGGCATTGCTCTCTCTCTGCTCGAATGTCGAAGCCGGCGGGGCTGTCGTGCCGATGACCGCGGAACTGCAGAGCCGGCTGGCCGCCCTTGTGGATGCCAAGGGGCGCGATGGTCTTCGGCTGCTCGGCGTCGCGCGACGCGACTTGCCGGCGAGTCAGGTCGAAATCGGACCCGCCGACGAGACCGAACTGATCCTCGTGGGTTTTGCCAGCTTCGCCGACCCCCCCAAGGCCTCGGCCAGCGCGGCGGTGGCGCGGCTCGCGGCCGCGGGGGTGCGAGTGAAAGTCATTTCCGGCGACGCTCAGCCCGTGGTCGAACATGTCGTCGCGGCGCTACACCTGCCGGCACGCGGCGTGCTCACCGGTGATGAAATTGCCGCCCTCAGTGACGTGGCGCTCGCGCGTCAGGTCAATAGAGTCGACCTCTTCATCAGGGTATCGCCGCAACAGAAGAGCCGCATTGTCATGGCACTGCGGCATCGGGGGCACACGGTCGGTTTCATGGGGGATGGCATCAACGACGCCCCAGCGATCCACGCGGCCGATGTCGGCATTTCGGTCGATGGCGGCACCGATGTCGCGCGCGAGGCAGCCGACATCATCTTGTTGGCACCCGATCTTGGCCTTGTTGCCGATGGCGTCGCCGAGGGACGGCGAACCTATGCCAACATCATGAAATATGTGCGGATGGGCACCAGTTCGAATTTTGGCAACATGCTGTCGATGGCTGCCGCCTCGCTGTTCCTGCCGTTTCTGCCGCTGGCGCCGCTTCAGGTGCTGCTCAACAACCTGCTCTACGATCTCTCCGAAATCGGCATTCCGTTCGATGCGGCCGATCCTCAGGACCTGGCCCGCCCCAAGACTTGGAACATGGGGTCGGTGCTGCGCTTTACGCTGGTCATGGGACCGCTTTCCTCGCTTTTCGATATCCTCACATTTGCCTGGCTGGCGCTTGGGGTGCACGCCGACATGGCGACGTTCCGGACGGCCTGGTTCGTCGAGTCGATCGCCACCCAGATTCTCGTCATCTTCATCATCCGCACGTCGGGGCCAGTCTGGCGCAGCCGACCCCATCGCGTACTCGTCGCCACGTCCCTTGGCGGTCTGTTGCTAGCGCTGCTCGTCGCATTGACACCGGCAGGTGGCATCGTGGGATTCGGACCGGTAGAGCCGGTCGTGCTGCTGGGGATCGGCGCAATCACCCTTGCCTACCTGGCCGCTGCCGAGATGCTGAAGCCCGTCGGCCTCGGCATACGTCGTGGTCCAGTGGGCCAGACTCACGGCACGAGCACGGCAGCGCCCTGAAAGCGTCCGGCCCTGAGGTCGTCCAGCGCCGCATTGGCGCGCTCGAGCGGGTAGGGGGTAGTGGTGGCTTTCAGCCGGGCCTGGCGCGCCACGCGCAGGAATTCGTGGGCATCGGCACGGGTCAGGTTGGCCACCGAACGCAGCTGGCGTTCCTCCCACAGCAGGTCGTAGGAGAACTGCGGGATGTCGCTCATGTGGATGCCGCCGCAGACGACGCGTCCGCCCTTGTGCACCGCCTTGAGCGCCAACGGCACCAGGGCGCCGACGGGAGCGAAGATGATCGCGGCGTCGAGCGCTACCGGCGGCGGGTCCTCTGCGGCGCCGGCCCAGACGGCTCCGAGCGAGCGCGCCATTTGCTGAGCCCCGTCGTCGCCGGCGCGGGTGAAGGCGAACACCTCGCGGCCCTGCCAGCGCAGCACCTGCGCCAGAATGTGGGCAGCCGCGCCGAACCCGTAGAGGCCGATCCGGCCGCCATCGCCCGCCATGCGAAGCGAGCGCCAGCCGATGAGGCCGGCGCACATCAGCGGCGCGGCAGCCACAGGATCATCGTACCCGTCGAGGCGAAAAGTGAAGGCGGCATCGGCCACCACATGGCTGGCGTAACCGCCGTCGCGTGTATAGCCAGTGAACTCGGGGGCGTCGCAGAGGTTCTCGCGGCCCGACCGGCAATAGGGACAGGTGCCGTCGGTATGGCCGAGCCAGGGGACGCCGACGCGCATGCCTATCGGCGGCGCGGTCACGCCGGCGCCGAGCGCCTCGACGATGCCGACGATCTCGTGGCCGGGAACAAGCGGCAGCTTCGGGTTCGGCAACTCGCCGTCGACCACGTGCAGATCGGTCCGGCAGACGCCGCATGCCTCGATGCGGACCAGAATTTGGCCGGGGCCGGGCACGGGATCGGGCCGCTCCTCGAGCACCAGCGGAGTTTTGGGGCCGCGCAGCACCATGGCCTTCATTTCTATGCCTCCCGACTCGCGCCGAACGGCCTGCTCCGCCGGGAGGCCGCCGACCTTACGCCTCCGCTGGGCAATTGCCGTGGTCGCGGCGATCGAAGCGTTCCGGTCGCGGCATCCTTGTACCCAAGCGGTATCAGGGCCTCTTCATGCGCGAGAACGGCACCGCGGCCGTCAGCACCTCACCGGAATTGTTGAACTCAACCTGGAAGTCGACCGTGATAGCGCCATTGACCAGATGGATGCGCGAGCCGATACGCACGGTGTTCCCGCCGCGATCGGTCTGTTTCTTGGCCAGGTCGAAACTGATCTGATCGCCGTTCCTCTGGCCGACCGCATAGCCGGTAAAGCCGGCGTTTGAGGTCATGGCCGCCTGATAGTGTTGCGCCGAATCATCGAAGGCAATCGTTCCGGCGACCGAGAGGTTCATGTTCACCAGGGCGCACCGGCCGGAATAATTGATTTTGCTCTGGCTTCCCTTGGCGATGATCATCCGGCAGCGGAAGGGCTCGGGATCCTTGCCCCCGACGAGTTCCCCCGCGCCGCCCCAGCTACCGACATAGGAGGAGAGGAGGTCGATCTCCGCTTGCCCCGACTGCGCCGGCCCCGCGACAAACACCGACATGAGCAAAGCTGCCAGCGCCACGACATGCCAAGGCATTTGCCTCATTCAAGACCCCTCGAAAAATGCTCGGCCCAGCAGACGGTGCAGCAGGGGACGATGGTCGATCTCGTGTACTTCTTGCTTGCCCTTGGCAGTCGTGCAAGAGGATTAGCGCAATTTTGGGGGACTGTGAACGATTTGCCAGCCGCAAAACATTTGTCCGCAAGATCAGTGGGTTTTCTTGGCGTTTCCTCCGTGCCAGGAGGAAATAGTGCATCAGGCGAACCGATAATGGCAGGCGAGCACCCAAGCCCAGCGCCGATCGTTGCCGCTTCCGGCATCGAATATACGGTCAACGTCGCCGGATCACCCCTGCATATCCTGAAGGACGTCGCATTGCGGGTGGAGCCGGGTGAGGTTGTCGCCGTTGTGGGCCCCTCGGGAAGCGGCAAGACCTCGTTGCTGATGCTTTTGGCAGGCCTCGAACACCCGACCTCGGGCAAGATCGTTATCGACGGCCACGATCTGACGAACCTTGGCGAGGATGGTCTGGCGCTGTTTCGCCGGCACACGCTTGGCATCGTCTTTCAGAGCTTTCACCTGATTCCGTCCCTGTCGGCCCTCGACAATGTCGCACTGGCACTCGAAATCGCCTCACCCAAGCTGTCGCGAGCCGAAACCCGGCGTGCCGCGAGCGAGGCCCTGGCTGCGGTCGGACTCGGAGACCGGCTGACGCATCGTCCGACCGCTCTGTCCGGCGGTGAGCAGCAGCGTGTCGGTCTTGCCCGCGCCATGATCGCCAAACCGCGACTGCTACTGGCCGACGAACCGACTGGCAATCTCGATCAGGAAACGGGAGCTCGCGTCGTCGAGCTGATGTTCGATCTCGCCCGCCGGCAGGGAACTGCCGTGGTGCTGATCACCCACGACCCCTCGCTCGCGGCGCGGGCGGACCGGGTGCTCACCATGACCAAGGGTGAGCTGGTCGAAGCTGAGCCGCGGCGCTCCTGATGCGAAGTTTGTGGGCCGCGATCCGTATCGGACTGCTCGACCTTCGCCCGGACTTGCGGCGCTTCGTGCTGCTGGTTTCCTGCCTGGCCGTCGGTACCGCGCTCATCGCGGGCGTCAGTTCGGTGGGCGCCAACATCCGCCAGGCGGTCGAACGCGACGCAGCTGTGCTGATGGGCGGCGACCTCGAACTCTCGCGCGCGGATCGGCCGGCGACCGACAAGGAACTGGCGCTATTCGGCACCTTCGGCCAACTGGCGAGCGTGATCGACACCAATGTCGGCGCCAAGGCAGGTTCGCATAGCGCCTTTGTCGACCTCGTCGCCATCGGCCCGGGCTACCCATTGCGGGGGCACATCGACAGCCCCGACCTGCCTGCCGGCGTGGCGCCATTCACCTTTCTTGCCGCGCATGACGACGTCCTTGGCGCCTTGGTGGATCCCCTCATGCTCGACGAACTCGCCGCGCGGGTCGGCGATACCATCGAAATTGGCGGCACCCCGTTCCAGGTGCGCGGGACACTGCGGGCGCTGCCGGATGCGGCGGTCCGCGGGTTTCGGCTCGGCCGCGTCGCCGTCATCACCAAGGACGGCCTGGCGGCACTGGCGGACCGGACGTCGCCTTTGCCGGGACTTGGCACCTGGTTCCGTTACAAGGTGGTGCTTGACGGGCAGGATGCCGAGGCGGGCAAGGCCGCGATCGAGACAGCCCTGGCCGATCCGACCTGGACGGTCCGGTCGGCCCGCGACGGCCTGGGGCCGATGGTCCGGTACTACGATCTCTTCATGCGTTTCCTGGTCATCGTCGGACTTGCCTCGCTGCTGATCGGCGGCGTGAGCGTGTGGACGGGAATGTCGGCCTATGTCGCTGAGCGGGCCAGCGTCATCGCCATCTTGCGCAGCATGGGCGCCGGGCGAGCCCGGATCTTTGTGCACTTCTTCGCCCAGGTTGCGATGCTCGCCGCCGTCGGCGTGGGCCTCGGCCTTCTCGCCGGCGGCGGCGTGGCGCTGCTGGCGCTGCCAATCGTGGGAAGTGCCGTGGGCATCAGCCTTCCGGTATCATTGCAGCTCCAGCCGTTGTTGGTTGCGGGAGGCGTTGGCCTGCTGACCGCCTTTGCCTTCGCCTACTTGCCCTTGCAGCAGGCGCAACGAATCACCCCGGCGACGCTCTTTCGCTCCAAGGGATTGGCTGCGCCGCCCATCAACTGGCGCAGCTTTGTCACCTCGTTCGATGCCGTGCCGCTGCTGCTGGCAGCGGCAGGCTTTGTCTGGCTGGCGATCATCATGACCAGCGATACGCTGCTGGTGGCCGCCTTTCTCGCGGCGACCGCACTATCGGTCCTGTTCTTCAGGGGCGCCATCGCGCTTGTCGGTGCCCTCCTCGATCGCTTGCCCGAGCCGTCCAATGGCGTCTTTCGGAATGCTTTGCGCGGCGTGTCCGGGGCGGGCTCGAATGCACCGGCCGTCGTGGTGTCGGTGGCGCTGGCGCTTACCATGCTGGTGGTGGTGCTCGCGCTCGAAGTCAATCTCCGCAACCAGTATCTGGGCGCCTCGGTGTTCGACGCGCCGACTTTCGCGGCTTCGGATCTGTTCGATGACGAAGTCGAGACGCTCCGCCACATGCAGCAGCAGGACGGCGACATCGTGGGCTTCACCGCAACGCCGATGCTGCGGGGCGCCCTCACCGCGATAAACGGCACCCCCGTCAGCACCCTGCAGGCCCGCGGGCCGGAAGCGGCGTTCCTGCTTTCCGGCGATATCCCCATGACCTTCCGGCAGGAACTGCCATCGACGTCGCGCGTGGTCGATGGCAAGTGGTGGCCGGCCGACTACCAGGGGCCACCCCTGGTGTCGCTGCACCAGAGCTTGCGCGCGGGGCTGGGCGTGAAGCTTGGCGATCATCTGACTTTTTCGATCTTCGGCGATTCGATCACCGCCGAGGTTGCCAATTTCCGCGACTATTCGTGGCAGGGCGGTATCGATTTCCTCGTCAGCTTCTCGCCCGGCGTGCTTGAATCCTATCCCTCAACCCTGCTTGGCGCGGTAACGGCGGCAGGCGGGCACGAGGAAGCGGTGGAGCGCAAGATTGCCGCTGCACTGCCCGATGCGCGCTTCATCGCGATAGGTGCCACGTTGGAGAAGATCACCGCGGCGCTTGGCCAGTTGTCATTGGCCGCCTCGTTGGTCGGCGGGCTGGCGGTGGGGAATGGCCTGCTGGTGTTGCTCGGCAGTCTCGCCACCGGCCGTCGTCAGCGCGAGGCCGATGCCGTCATCACCAAGGTGCTTGGCGCGACGCGGGGAGACGTGCTCATCGTGGCGACTTTGCACTATCTGTTGCTGGCCGTGCTCGCTGCCGTGCTGGCGACCCCCGTAGGAATCGCCCTTGCCTGGCTGCTGACGCGTCTGCTGCTCGATGTCGAGTTCACCTTCGATCCCGTCGCCATTGGCTCTGTCGACGTCGGCGCCATCGTCATCGCGAGCCTGCTCGGGGCAACCACGATCCTGCGGGCCGTGTCCTCACGCCCGGCCCGCCTGCTCCGCGAGCTTAGTGCCGAATAGGGGGCTTTCCACCAGATGGACAAATGGCGGGGCCCAGGCCTCCACGCCGTGCTTGTACCGGCGCCGCGACGCCGGTCTCAGACTTGCCGCACCGAGATCACCTGAAACTCGTGCTCTTCACCATTAGCTTCGGTGATCGGCACCGACCCGCCGACCGCCAGGGGAACCGAATTCACCTCGATCACCGACGGCAGCAACGGGACATTTTCGTATTGGAGCACGAGCCGCCCCTCCGGTCCGAGCACGATGCTGCCCTCCGCCGGGCCGTAGCCGGTTCGCAGCCGCCGGCCACGACAGCAATTATGGCCATGGCCAACCGCGTCGGTATCGACACGTCCGTCGGGGCGCAAGGGCAGGTAGAGCTGATAAAGCCGCCCACGTTCGCCGAAGGGGAATTGTGGTTCTCGCCCAAGCTCGAGCTCGACGAAGGATACCCTCGTTGTCATCGTGCCGGTCCTCCTGTTGCCGATCCGCGTGCGGCGCGCGCCGATGTACTGCTCCCCCCTCCATACTCACCACACCGCTCGGTCCACATTGATCCCCATCAAACTGGCTCGCGATGGTAGGGCAGCGCCCACCCAAGGGGCCGACGTTCGCCGGCACGGCACAACCTCCGGCGACCTGACTCAGTTGGAGAAGAAGCGATTGATCGTTTCGGCTTCGAGGAGTTCCTTGGTCATGCCGCCCAGCAGCCACTCGCGAATTCTCGACTGACCATAGGCGCCGGCGACCACGAGGTCGGCGCCGACGATGCGGGCGACGTTCTCCAGCGAGGCCCCGGCACCCCCGACACTGGCGAATACCACTTCGCTCCGTGCCTTGATCCCATGCCGGTCGAGCCAGGCGACCACCTTCTCGAGGCTGGCCCGTTCCTCCGTCTCGTTGCCCTCGCTGACGGTCGCAACCACGACTTCGTTGGCCAGCCGAAGCAGTGGCAAGGCATCCGCCACCGCGCGGCGCGCCTCGCGAGTCTGTTTCCAACCGACGACAATCGTCTTGAAATCTGCACTCGATGCGTCCGCCCCGACGGCGAGTACCGGGCGTCCGGCCGCGACAACCAGGGCGCCCACATCAACGCTGCGAAGCGAACCGGCGTCGCCACCCCGCGTCGTGGTGACTATCAGGTCCGCCTGTTGGCAGGCACCGAGCAGGGCCGCGGTTGGTAGCTCGAGGAGACTGTGCCATTCGAGCATCAGCGATTGGGGCACAGCCGCGTAAAACTCGTTCCTGAGGGTGGCCAGGCGCGCTTCGATATCCATGCGCGCCTGTGTATAACCGGCGGCTACGGCGAGGGCGCTGACATAGCCCGCGGCCGCCACAGGGGGTGCGGCCGCCGCTATGCCGATGATCCTGGCATCGAGCCGCGTCGCCAGATCCACCGCGCAGGCGAGGATTCGGGGCGACTCGAGATCGACGTCGAGGCTGGCAAGAATGACCTTGATCTCCATAGCAAACTCCTTGTCGTCGAATCGGAACGTTCCTGTCCGGCTGGCATAAGACGACCGCTTCAGGCTGTCAGTCGCCCTTCAGATAGCATGCCCCTCACCGCAGCGCCCGCAGGGCGTTGAGGATCACCGCCACGTCGATGACCTCCTGCAGCAGCGCCCCGGGTACGGGTTCGATGGCGCCGAAGGCGGCGGCAATCATGCCGGCGATGGAGAGGCCGAGCCCGATCACCACACTCTCGATGGCGATCCGGCGGGTTCGGTTAGCGATGCGGATAGCGCGCGATAGGGGCTCGAGGCGGTCCACCAGAACGACGACCGCAGCAGCCTCGCTCGAAGCAGCGGCGCCCCTGGCTCCCATTGAGACGCCAATATCCGCGGCAGCGAGAGCGGGCGCGTCGTTAACGCCATCTCCCACCATCATCACGATTCCACGATGTCGTTCATTTGCGATGGCGTCTACCTTGCCGGCCGGGGAAAGCTCGGCGAGTATCTCGTCGACGCCCAATTCCCGGCCGATTGCTTCAGCGACGTCGTGCTTGTCGCCGGAGGCGAGCACGATGCGACGCAGGCCGGCCGCGCGCATCTCGTTGAGCGTTGCCGCAGCATCATGTCGCACCGGATCGGCGAGCACGATGATGCCGCTGAAGACCCCGTCGATGCCTACGGCAACCGTCAAACGGCCCGTCATTGCTGCGGCGGGCGGGAGGCCGGCGTGACCGGGGCCGCAACGGCTGCGAACATACGAAATGCTGCCGACGGCGACCCGGGTCTTCCCGGCATCCCCCTCTATACCGGTCCCCGCATCTTCGATCACGCGCGTGGGCGGCACCAGGACGAGCCCGCGCCGCTGCGCTTCGGTAATGAGGGCGCGGGCGACGACGTGCCCGGAGGCCTGGTCAAGGGAGGCGGCAAGCTGCAACAGGCGGTCAGGTTCAATCCCGGCGAGGGCATGGATCTCTTGTACCGCTGCTTCGCCGTGGGTGAGCGTGCCGGTCTTGTCCAGAATGGCCGTCGTGACCCGGGCCATTTGCTCCATGGCCCCGCCATCCTTGAACAGAACGCCGGCGCGGGCCGCCTTCGACATGCCCGACACCAAGGCCACCGGCACGGCCAGGATAAGTGGGCAGGGGGTGGCGATCACCAGCACGGCAAGCAGGCGCTGGGGATCGCCCGACGCGTACCAGGCCAGTCCTGCCATCGCGAGGCTCAACCCGAGGAACCACAAGGCGTAACGGTCCGCGAGGCGTGCCATCGGGGCTTGGCTTTGCTGCGCCTTCTCCACGAGTCGTACGATGCCTGCATAGGTGCTCGCCGCGGCCTCGCGCTTGACGTCGAGGTCGAACGTCGGCCCCACCAACGTCGCGCCGCTGAGCACCTCCTCGCCAGCCGTGCGCGCCACCGGCAGAGATTCGCCGGTGAGCGCTGACTCATCGATACTGGTACTACCCGCCGCAACGGTCCCGTCCACC
>Ga0207657_10004278_pt1 | contig 15127 bp, 11 predicted proteins | sample KBSC33metaG_FD_184316 | JGI IMG/M metagenome (GOLD analysis project Ga0207657, IMG submission 184316) | Corn rhizosphere microbial communities from Kellogg Biological Station, Michigan, USA - KBS C3-3 metaG (SPAdes) (version 2) | ecosystem: Host-associated > Plants > Roots > Rhizosphere > Soil ... | reverse complement strand
GCAGCTCCGCACCGTCGGCACCTGCGCCCCCGTCAACAAGGTATAGCCGATCCCGGCGATCGCCCCCGCTCCGGCGGCGACGAGGACGAGGTTGAAGCGGAGCGCCAGCCGTTCCGACAAAGCCAGGAGCTTCAGGGTAAGCAGCATCGTGGCGCCAATCACCGCGGCGATGTGCAATCCGCTGACACTCAGCAGGTGCGTAAGGCCGCTCCGCCGCATCGCATCGGCATCGTCTTCGCCAACGGCATTCTGGTCGCCCGTCACGAGCGCGGTCGCAATCCCGCCTGACGCCCCGGGAAGCCGATCGCGAATGTGGTGGCCGAGCCTGTCCCGAACGCCGTCCAGTCCGTGCGAATCGCCGGGTTTCACCAGCTCGACCGGCCCCAGCGCACGTCCCACTCCGCCAATCCCCTTGAACCACGCATCGCGAGCGAAGTCGTAAGTTCCCGGCAGCGCCATTGGCGGAGGCGGAGTGAGGCGCGCCCGCACCCGGACCTGGGCCCCCGCGGCCAGATGCCCGGGTGAATCCTTGTCGCGAACCGAGACCCGCACGCGGGGCGGCAGCGCCGGGTCGGACGGCGCGAGAGTCAGTCTCACGTCGCCCTTGGCCACGCGCGGCTCGGCCAGTTCGACCGTCGCCGCGAAGGTGGCGATTTCCGGCCGATCCAGACGCGGTGCGGCGACCATTGACGAGCGGGTCCAGACCAGGGCGCACCCGGCAGTGACGGCAAGCGCGAACCATGCGGCCGAGCGCTCCGCCCTTCCGCCCTTGATGGTGAAGCAGGCGATCGCAACTCCGCTTCCGATCATCAGCAGGGCCAGCCATTGATCGCGGGAATCGAGCGCGAACCAGGCGACGACGCCGGCACCGAAACCAACCACGAACCAGGCCGGCAATTGCGCGCGTTCGGCCTCGAGGAAGGTCTCGACCTTCTCCCGAACCGCAGAAAACCGCGCCCCCCAATAGCCCCGAGCCCGCTGTGGAAGAGGCGCACCCTCTATGTTAGGGGCGCTCGTCCATTGCATTGCGAAACCAAACCAAGAGGAAAGTGCGCTTGAGCGCAAGCGATTCAGAGATTGTTACCCGCTTTGCGCCCTCGCCGACCGGGTTCCTTCACATCGGCGGCGCCCGGACGGCACTTTTCAACTGGCTGTTCGCCCGCCACCACGGCGGCAAGTTCCTTCTGAGGATCGAAGACACCGATCGGGCCCGCTCGACCGCAGCGGCGATCGACGCGATCCTCGACGGGATGCGCTGGCTCGGCCTCGATTGGGATGGCCACGAATATTACCAGTCGCAATTCTGGGCCCGTCACGCCGAGATCGCGCACAAGATGCTCGACCGGGGCCATGCCTATCGCTGCTACATGACGCCCGAGGAGCTGGCGGCCGAGCGCGAGAAGGCGCAGGCGGAGCGGCGGCCGTTCCGAATCCGCAGCCCCTGGCGCGACCGCGACGACGGTCCCGCCGACAAGCCGTTCGTCATCCGGCTGAAGGCCCCTCAGGAAGGCGAGACGATCATCGAAGACAAGGTCCAGGGCCGGGTCGCGGTGCAGAATGCCGAGATCGACGATTTCGTGCTTCTGCGCTCCGACGGCACGCCGACCTATATGCTGGCGGTTGTGGTCGATGATCACGATATGGGCGTTACCCACGTGATCCGCGGCGACGACCATCTCAACAACGCATTCCGGCAGCTGGCGATCATTCGAGCGATGAGCTGGCCGGAGCCGATCTACGCGCACGTTCCGCTGATCCATGGGCCGGACGGCGCCAAGCTTTCAAAGCGGCACGGGGCGCTGGGCGTCGACGCCTATCGCGATGAGCTGGGCATGCTGCCGGAAGCGGTCGGCAATTACCTGCTGCGCCTCGGCTGGGGCCATGGCGACGACGAGATCATCAGTCGCGAGCAGGCCATCGAATGGTTCAGCCTCGATCATGTCGGCAAGTCCGCCTCGCGATTCGATTTCAAGAAGCTCGAGAACCTCAACGGGCATTACATCCGCGAGGCGGACGACGATCGCCTCGCACAGCTGGTGGCGCCGAGGATCGGCACGGCACTAACCTCTGATCAGAGGCAATTGCTCGTTCGGGCGATGCCGGAGCTCAAGACACGCGCCAACGACCTGAACCAGCTTGCCGAGGGCGCGCGCTTCCTGTTCGACAAGAGGCCGCTGGAGATGGACCCCGCCGCCGAGGCCTTGCTGACGAGCGAGGGCCGCGCACTGCTCAAGGCGGCGTACGACGCGCTTTCGACTGCCGCGAGCTGGGACCATGACGTGATCGAGCAGTCGATCCGGAACCTCGCGGAGCGCGAAAGCGTCAAACTGGGAAAGCTTGCGCAGCCACTTCGGGCGGCGCTTACCGGCCGGACGACCAGTCCGGGGATTTTTGACGTGCTTTCGCTGCTCGGGCAGGGCGAGAGCCTCAAGCGAATTGAAGACCAGATTGTGGAGCGTAGCGAATGACCGATCCCGTCACCCTGAATACCACCAAGGGAGATTTCGAATTCCCCTTGCTCGAGGGCTCCTGCGGTCCCGACGTGATCGACATCCGCAAGCTCTACGGGACCACCGGGATGTTCACCTATGACCCGGGCTTCACGTCGACCGCGAGCTGCCAGAGCGCCATCACCTATATCGACGGCGAGAAGGGAATTCTCCTCCACCGCGGCTATCCGATCGATCAGCTCGCCGAGCGTTCTACCTTCATGGAAGTCGCGTATTTGCTGCTCCACGGCGAACTTCCGGACAGCAAGGAACTCGACACCTTCACCTACACGATCTCGCGGCACACGATGGTGCACGAGCAGCTGATGACCTTCTTCCGGGGCTTCCGGCGCGATGCCCATCCGATGGCCATCATGTGCGGGGCGGTGGGAGCGCTTTCAGCATTCTATCACGACAGCACCGACATCACCGATCCCGAGCAGCGAATGATCGCGTCGCACCGGCTGATCGCCAAGATGCCGACGCTGGTGGCGATGGCTTTCAAATATTCGATCGGCCAGCCTTTCCTCTATCCCGACAACAGCTTGAGCTACACTGGCAATTTCCTCCGGATGACATTTGGAGTTCCGGCGGAAGCCTATCGGATCAACCCGATCATCGAGCGCGCGATGCGGCGGATCTTCATTCTCCACGCCGATCACGAGCAGAATGCCTCGACCTCGACGGTGAGGCTTGCCGGCTCATCCGGCGCCAACCCATTTGCCTGCATCGCCGCCGGGATTGCGTGCCTGTGGGGGCCGGCGCACGGCGGCGCCAATGAAGCTGCGCTCAACATGCTCCGGGAGATCGGAACACCGGATCGAATTCCGCAATATATCGCCCGGGCCAAGGACAAGAACGACCCGTTCAGGCTGATGGGCTTCGGCCACCGCGTGTACAAGAATTTCGATCCGCGGGCGAAGGTGATGAAGGCGACCGCGGACGAGGTGTTGAAGGAGCTCAACATCTCCGATCCGGTCCTCGACGTCGCCAAGGAACTGGAGCGGATCGCTCTCCACGACGATTATTTCATCGAGAAGAAGCTGTATCCCAACGTCGACTTCTACTCAGGCGTAATCCTGAACGCGATCGGCTTTCCGACGGACATGTTCACAGCGCTCTTCGCCCTCGCCCGGACGGTCGGCTGGGTCGCTCAGTGGAACGAGATGATTTCCGATCCCGAACAGAAGATTGGCCGTCCCCGCCAACTCTATGTCGGCGCGACCCAGCGCGAGTATGTTCCGGTGGAAAAGCGCTAGGCTACTGGACCGCCGGAAGGGCGAGCGTGAAGCGCGACCCGTCGCCGGGCACACTGTCCAGCTGGATGTCTCCGCCCATCGCCCGCGCAAGCCGCCGTGCAATCGAAAGTCCAAGGCCGCTGCCTTCATTGCCCCCGCTACCCTGCTCGAACGGTTCGAACATCCGCTCATGGTCGACCGGGTCGATTCCCGGCCCCTTGTCCGCAACATGGACCAGAGCCGCATTGCCCGAACGTTCGAAGGAAATGGTGACCGCCGTGCGTTCCGCCGAATAGCGCACCGCATTGCCGATCAGATTGACGAGGATCTGGATCACGCTGCGGGATTCGCCCTGGGCAGCGAAGGTTTCGACCGGCTGAATCCCGATGGTGATCTGGCGCTCCATCGCTGCCGATTCGATGAGCCCGACCGCCTCGGCCGTCAGTTCGGCGAGATCGATCCGCTGGCATCCCGTCGATTCCGACTGTTCGCCGAGCGAACGTATTACAGAGAGCAGGTGTCGCGCGGCAGTCGCTATGTCGGCGGCATAAGCGGTATATTCGTTGCGGGCCGCGGTCCTGGACCGGTCGACCATCTCCTCGGCCGTCCGCACAATGCTGTCGAGCGGCGAGCGCAACGCTCCGTGAATCGTGCTGTCGATGGCCGGCCGTCCCGGCGTCACTGTCTCTTGGTCCGGCGAAACGGCCGTTCCCTCGAAGCCGGTGAAGCTGCTGTCGGGTGCCGAGGAGGTTTCCCCACTCAGCAGTAGCGGCTCGCCCGTCGAACGCACCGTCACCTTCTGGCCGGTAAAACTGGTCCTGGCCTCGAGCGCTGAAAGAAGCGGCATTTCGCCGTCATCGTCCGTTTCCAGCCTGACCAGCTTGATCAGGTGCTGGCCAGCCGCCGATTCCGCAGCGATCGACAGGCGCCCGGCAAGCTCGGGCGAAATCGCGACGAGGCGAAGCTGATCGTCCACCGACCATGTCATCGGCGCCGCAACCAGCTTTTCGTGCTCGACTGCGGCGATTGACGACAAGCGCGGCGGAGATGCGAGCTGGGCAGTCCAATGGTCAATGGTCAGAGCGACTTCATCGCCCTCCGGAACCGCCCGGACCCACATATCGACATCCTTGTCGCGACCGGCGGCGATGACTCGCCGCGAAACAGGGATTCCCAGCCGCTGGGCAACCCGCGCGACCGCCGCAAGCTGCGGCAGGGCGAGTGGTGCGCCGAGCATCGACCCGGCCTGGACCTGCAGCCGTTCGAGCGGCGGATCGGCGGCGATCAGCCGCCCGTCTTTGTCGATTCGCGCGAGAACCGGTTTCGAATTCGATGGAGCGGTGGCCATCGTCATTCCTGAAATGCTCGGACGGCGGAGCGATAGGCCCGATCGAGCCGCAGCCATTTGCGCGCGCTGTCCACCTGCTCGTCGTCGAGTCGATCATACTCCTCGATCTCTCTTGCCGGATCGCTTCCGACGACCTCTGCCAGGCTGCCGAGGATTTCACCCGAGAGCGTGCGCGACAATCCCGCCATCCGGAGCAGCAGCGCCAGCCGGCCACCGCCACCGGTGAGATGGTCCCAGGCCGCGTCGAAGCCGATCCCGGAGAGGCGGGCGAGAAGCTCGCCGACGAAGAATATCTCACCCTCGTCGAGCGCCGACCGGATGAGACCTTCATCGACTCGGCCGACTCTATCGAGGGCATGGACCAGATCGAACAGCTTTGCTTCGATGCGACTGCCCTCGTCGTGGCGCGAAAGCAGGGCCCGGGCCGCTCCCGAAAGACGGTCATCTGCAGCGGCAGGGTCGAGGCGACCCGCGAGATTGCCGCGAAGCGCAGCGGCGATGCAGCTAACGAGCGTGACCGCGGATTCGGCGGAAAGATCGTCGAACGTCAATCGCGGCCCTTCGAACCTGTCGCGGCGGCGACTGCGGGCGAGGATGAGCGCCATCGCGGCGGCGGAAACGTCGCCATCCTCGTCGCTGACCAGCGCCTGCAGGAATCGGCTCCGGCCGGCTGGACGCGTCGCCCGGATGCCGGCGGCGAGGCGCTCCTCCTCCGCTCGGCGAAGAAGCAGGGCGATGAGGTCGGGAATGTCGAGGAGACCGGCCGACCAAAGCTTGTCGAACACCCGATCCCCGTCATCGTTCGCAGGTTCCGCATCGGCAAGCAGCGCGGTGAACTCGTCGGCGATCATGGCGACGAGAGCGGCGAGCATCGCCGTCATCAGCGCCCGCTCCTGCTCGCTCAGGCGCGCACGCGAATCCAGCTGGAAATCGATGCGGACTGTAGACAAGCGGCTGCCGGCCGCCGCGCGTGCGGGAACCGACCCACCTTCAGTGGAAGGGGTCGCGATCGGCCATTCATCGGGCACCATCCCGTTGGATTTATCCGACTCCGGTTAACGCGTCGTCAACTCCGAAAGGATGCGGTGGTTCGCGTGTTGGACGACGAAAAAACTCACCCCGGCGTAGATGGCGAGGGCGATGAGGAAAAAGGTCCAGGCGCCGAAGATCGCGAAGGGAACCGCGGCGATGATCGCGTTGCGGCGAGACATGAGCCAGATCTCGCCCGGAAAATCGAGCTTTCCACGCTCGATACGCGCCGCTTCGGAAAGCGCCGCTGCGGTCCCGGCGGCGAACAGCGCACCCCAGCCGGTCGCGTGCTCCGCCTGCCACCAGCCAAGTGCAAGAAGCGCGAGCCCGGCCGCCGGCCACAGAAGCCGCCGGCTGAGCGAGCGGGCCGACATCGGCCTAAGCCGCAGCGCGGCGAGCCGCCGCGCGATAAGTCCGAGCGGAGTCGTCAGCACGAGAAGCGCAAGGCCGGTCCTGGGCCACCCACCGCCGAACGCGACCGCAGCGCCAATCGAGAGAAGGAGAGCGGCCTGGACCAGTGCCTCCGGCCTGACCCGGGTTTCGATCAGCTTTTCGGTAGCGAACTCCTCGACCAGTGGAAGGATGTAGCGGCTCGCCCAGTCGCGCCTCGAGCCGCGCGAGGCAACGAGCAGGTGTCGTTCGAGATCGGCAAGGTCCCTGTCCGTTTCCGCAAGCAATGGCTCGCCCGCTCCGGGTGCAAGCGGTGAGATGCGGGCGCCGCCCTGCAAGGCCCGCCTCAACAAGGTGGACTGAAGGTCCCATTCGCCGAGCATGGCGGCGGTTGCGCCGAGCGTCTGCGAGTCGACGATCGCAACTCCGGACCAGCGGCTGACCGCGTCGATGCGCTCGAAGCGTTGGTGGGCCTCGTCGTCGGGAACCGTGACGATCACCGGTTCCTGCTCCTCGGCCAGCGACGCGAGAAGCTCTGGCGGTGGTGCGAGTCCGTCGGCCACGAGCAGTATCATCTCGCCGGCTTCGAAGCGGCTGGCGGCCTCGATCCCATCACCGACAGTGACGACTGGCAGCCCCTCTTGCTGGAGACGCTCGAGCACCTGGTTGAGTGCAATCGGAATTCGGTCGACCAGGACCACGATCGGCGCCGCGCCGGCCGCCGAGGCGCAGCGCACCTGATATTCGAGCAAGGTCCGGCCCGCGATCGGAAGGAGAGCGCGAAGCGAGCCGGAATCATCCTCGAGATAGGCTGCGATCAGCGCCGCGAGCGCCATTCATTCTCCTCTTCCAGCCGCGTTGCGAAGCGGCCTGCAACGGCCGTTCTAATCGCTTTCTTGGACGAACAAAGGTGGTAAACTGCCCCGTCATGAGCGCCACCAGCCAGCCAGCCGCCTCCGTCCCGCAGCCGGAGCCGGAAACCCCGCCCCTCGAAATTCATGAATCGTCGCCCGCCAGCGGCTTCGATCCGGTGCAGTGGCAGGAGGGCCGAACGGACAACGAGCCGGCGACTGCGGGCGGCCGCGCCGTCCTGGGGACGGCACTCGTCCTGCTGGGAATGCTGTGGACGGCGTACAGCGCCTGGTCGGCCGGAAGAGCGCTCGGCGGGCAGCCCCTCAGCTCACCGGCCATTGCGCAATGGGTCGCGGTAGCGGCCGGCCCGCTGGCCCTTCTCGGCCTCGGGTGGCTGACGTTCGGCCGCACCCGCCGCAAGGAAGCCGAGCGGTTCACTCGGTCGGTCATCACGATGCGAGGCGAGGCGCGCTCGCTCGAAGCCCTGCTTCAGGTGCTGTCCGAGCGGATCAACGACAGCCGGTCCGAGCTGACGATGATCACCCAACACCTGATGCAACTTGGCGACGAGGCGACGGGCAAGCTGGGCGGGATCACGCGGGAGTTCGATTCGAGCACCGAGAAGCTGGCTCGACAGGGTGAAATCCTCGACCGCACGGCCGAGCATGCGCGCAACGACTTGGCCGTGCTCCTGACCGACCTGCCGCGCGCGGAAGAACATGCCCGATCGATTTCAGAGCAGCTGCGCGAAACGGCCGGCGACACAGCCGAACGCACCGCCGAGTTCGACCGGCAGCTCGCGGCGCTCACCGAGCGGAGCCACGAAGCCGACGAGATCGTGTCGGCCGCCTCGCAACGGCTGGTCGCGCACCTCACCCATATCGAAAGCGCGGGCGCCGCCGCCGCCGCCCGCGTCGGCGAGGCCGAATCCAGTTTCTCCACCGTGGTCGATTCGCTGCTCGACCGGACCGCCGCCAGCCTCGAGGAAATTCGCACCGGGATCGACGTTCAGTCCGTCGCCGTGACCGCGCTGGTCGAGCAGGCACAGGCCGGGATCGGGCGGGCCGGAGTCGACTCCGCTCAAGCCCTGGGCGCCAATGTCGAATCGGCGACCAACGCGATCGAAGCGCTATCGACTCGAATCGCCGAACAGGAGCGCGCGTCGCAGCGCATGATCGCGGATATCGATCGGGCGCTCGGCGAGCTCGACCAGAGGTTCGGTGCATTGGCGGAAGCGGGCGACGAGCGGGCGGGCCGTTTCCTTGCGGCAATCGGCCAGTCGCGAACCGAGCTGGAAGCGCTTGGCCAGCAGAGCGCCGCCGAGCATGAATCGATCGAGGCGCTCGCGCAGCGGACGGAATCGCTCCGAAGCGGCCTGGAGCGGCTATCGGCGGTGGTCCGGGCGCAACTGGCGGATTCGCTCGGCGAAGCGGGCGGACAGGTGGATCATCTCGTTCAATCGACGCGGTCGATCCGTCCGGAGGTCGAATGGATGCGCGATGCCGCCAGGGAAGCGAGCGAACGGCTCGGCTCGACAAGCGCGACGATCGCCGAACAGCAGGACCGGCTGGCCGCCCTGCTCGGCGGGATCGACGAGGGCGTCGGCACTGCCGGCGAGCGGCTCCGTGCGCTTTCCGCGGCGATTGCGGAAGCCCAGGCGGAGGCCGCCCAGTTTCGCGCCGAAACGGGTCCGGGCCTGGTCGAGGCGATGGTTCAAATCCGGGACGCGGCCACGCACGCAGCGCAGCGCGCCCGCGAGGCGATCGGAAGCATCATTCCAGAAAGCACCGCCGAATTCTCCAGCGCGACGGCCGAAGCGCTCGAGCGGGTGATCCGCGAAAACATCGAAGAACGGTTGCGCGAAGTCGAAAGCGTTGCCGCCCGGGCGGTGGAGTCGGCGCGATCGGCGACCGACCGGCTGACCGACCAGATGCTTGCGCTCGGCCAAAGCGCGAGCGCTCTCGAACAGCATATCGAGAAGCAGCAGGCGGAAAGCCGCGAAGCCGACAGCGAGGTCTTTGCACGGCGGATCGCGCTGTTGATGGATTCGATGCACTCGGCATCGATCGACGTCGGCAAGATCCTGTCCGACGAAGTCGACGAGAAGGCTTGGGAATCCTACCTCAAGGGCAACCGCGGCGTGTTCACCCGGCGCGCCGCGCGGCTGATCGGCGGCAGTGAGACGCGCGCCATTCGCGCCCATTATGAATCCGACGGCGAATTCCAGCAGTCGGTTAACCGCTACGTCCACGATTTCGAATCGATGCTTCGACGAGTGCTTTCAGAGCGCGATGGCGGAATGATCGCGGTCACCCTGATGTCGTCCGATATGGGCAAGCTGTACGCAGCGCTGGCCGACGCGGTCGACCGCAGGCGCTAACCCGAAATCCGACGATAAAAGTCGAGATTGTCGGGCGTGACCCAGCCATAAATGTAATTGAGGTCGTACAAGGCGGTCAGGGCGGCTGCGACGATGGCCGCCCGGACCAGATGCCGGGGGAGATCGAACCGGTGCGGCGCACTGCGCGCCTGGCCGGGGACCAGTTCGTTTCCGGCCTCCTCGTCGGTCTTCACTCCGAACGGCAGCAGGAAGAAGGCGCTTCCCACAAAGAACAGGAAATAGATCGCGACGATCGATGTCCACTTCATCAGGCGGCTTCGGCTTTCCCCGCGACGCGCAGGACCATGACCTCGACAATCGGCTTCTTCCCGGTCCAGGCGGTGGCGCATCGGCGAACGGCGAGGCGCACAGCCTCCCGCATTTGCTCCTCACCGGCCTTGGGATCGAAGGCGCGCTCCGCGGAATCGGTCGCATCGGCGATGAAGTCGTCGCGGTCCTCCTCGACCGGCACCCCAAATGGGCGGATGTGCGGAGTCCCGGCAAGGCAGCCGTCGGAGTCGACCGGAAGCGCGACGGTGATCAACCCGCCGACGCTGATCCGCCGGCGTTCTGTCACGGTGGCGCCGTCGGCGGGAAGGATGACGTCCCCGTCGAGCACCAGGCGGCCGACCCGGATTTCGTCGATCTTCTTCGGTTCACCCGGCGCGAGGCGAATCACGTCGCCGTTCTTCTGGACGACCGCCTTGGGTACGCCGTGCTCGAGCGCAAAACGGGCCTGCTCGGCCAGGTGCCGCGCCTCCCCGTGGACCGGGACAATGATTTCGGGCCGGATCCAGTCGTACATCGCCGCAAGCTCCGGGCGGCCGGGATGGCCCGAGACGTGAACGTGCGCCTGCTTTTCGGTGACGATTTCGACCCCGAGGTCGGAGAGCGCGTTCATGATCCGTCCGATCGCAATCTCGTTGCCGGGAATGATCTTCGACGAGAAGATCACCGTGTCGCCCGCGCTGAGCTTGAGATCGTGATTATCGGAGGCGATCCGGCCCAGCGCTGCTCGCGGTTCGCCCTGGCCACCGGTAGCGACGATCAGGACTTCGCGCTTCGGCAGGCGCATCGCTTCGTCAAACGAGATCGCCTTCGGGAAATCGAGCAGATAGCCGGTCGCCTGGGCGACATTGAGAATCCGTTCCAGCGAACGACCGGCGATGCAGACCCTGCGGCCGGTGTCGACTGCCACTTCGCCGATCGTCTTGAGCCGTGCAGCGTTGGAAGCGAAGGTGGTGATAAGCACTCGGCCAGTCGCTTTCGCGACTTCCTCGCGCAATCCCTCGTGGACCCCGGCTTCCGATCCCGAAGCCTGCTCCTGGAAGACGTTGGTCGAATCGCAGACCAGGGCCAGAACGCCATCATCGCCGATGCGCTGGAGCGTCTCGGCGCTAGACGGCTCGGCAAGCACCGGAGTCTCGTCGATCTTCCAGTCGCCGGTGTGGAAGATGCGCCCGAACGGCGTTTCGATGCACAGCCCGTTGCCTTCGGGAATCGAGTGGGCGAGCGCCACGAAGCGGACCTTGAACGGACCAAGCTCCACCTCGCCTTCGCGGTCGACGATGTGGAGCGGGACATGGCCGGTCAGCCCCTCTTCCTCCAGCTTGCCGGCGATCAGCCCCGCGGTGAACGGAGTCGCATAAAGCGGCACCTTCAAGTCCTCGGCCAGATACGGCAGAGCTCCGATATGATCTTCATGGCCGTGGGTGAGGATGATTCCGGCCAGCCGCTCCTGCTGCTCCTCGATGAACTCCAGCTCCGGCAGGATCAGGTCGATTCCCGGATATTGCTGGCCCGCGAAGGTGAGGCCGAGGTCAACCATCAGCCACTGGCCCCGACAGCCGTAAAGATTGACGTTCATGCCGATCTCGCCCGACCCGCCGAGCGCGCAGAACAGCAGTTCTTCTCCCGGAATCATTCAGCCGCAACGATCGTTTCGTACAACCGGGCCAACCCCTGGATCGTCAGATCGGGCTCAACCGAATCGAACAGGTCGGTGCGTTTGTCGAACAGGGACGCGAGTCCTCCGGTCCCGATCACCGTCACCGGACGGCCGACCTCTTTCTTCAGCCGATCGATCAGCCCCTCCATCATTGCAACGTAACCCCAGAAAATCCCCGCAAGCATCTGGTCCTCGGTCGTGCGCCCGATGACGCTGTTGCTCTTGGGCTCCTCGATCGCGATCTTGGGGAGCTTGGCCGCCGCGTTGACCAGAGCGTCGAGCGAGAGATTGAGCCCGGGCGCGATGATCCCGCCCTTGTAGGCGCCGTGCTGATCGACGACGTCGAAGGTCGTCGCCGTCCCGAAATCGACGATGATGAGGTCGCCCTTGTGCTTCGCATGCCCGGCGATCGCGTTGAGCGCGCGGTCGGCACCGACATTGTGCGGTTCGTCGACGTCGAGGACGATCGGCCAGACGGCGTTGCCCTGCCCCGCGATCAGCGGAGTCACCCCGAAATATTTGCTGGAGAGGACCTCCAGATTATGCGTTGCACGCGGAACGACGGTGCCGATGATCACCGCGTCAACGTCGAGGCTGGTATAGCCTTCGAGCTCCAGGAGCTGGTGAAGCCACACTGCATATTCATCGGCGGTTCGTCGCGGATCGGTCGCGATGCGCCACCGCGCGCGAACCTCGTCCGCCTTCACCAGGGCGAAGACGATATTGGTGTTCCCGGCGTCGATGGCGAGCAGCATGCGCGCGCCTTAGGGCAAGAGCGGCGCGCCGGCAAAGGAGCACTCAACCAAGGGTTACGTCTCCCGCCCGGACCAGCTCGACCGAACCGTCGGCGAGGCGCAGTCGCATCGTCCCGTCGGGGTCGATCCCGTCGAACCGGCCGCGCACGTCGGCGGAATCGGCGCCGTGCACCTTGAGCTCCGTCCCGACGGGGTGCGCGCGGGCGAGCCATGCCTTCGCGAAATCCTGGGGGTCGCTGCTCCGCCAGAGGGCGACCATCCGGCCCACGCTCGCGGCGAGAAGCGGAGCGAAGCCTTGCGGCCGAATCCTTCCGCCCAGGTGGGCCGCAAGCCGGCTCGGAACATCAGGCGCGGCGGCGAGATTGACTCCGAATCCGACGACGACTCGATTCGCCTGCCGCTCGAGCAGGATGCCGGCGAGCTTCGCGCCGTCGACGATGAGATCGTTCGGCCACTTCAGCATCAACGGCATCCCAGGCGCGGCGGTATCAACCGCCTCGATCAGGGCGAGGCCTGCGGCCAGCGAAAGCGAGTGCCCCGGCGGATCGCCGGGCGCGAGCTCGATCACGGTGCTGCCGAAGAAATTGCCGGGCCGGCCGAGCCAGTTACGGCCTTGCCGCCCCTTGCCGGCGGTCTGCTCCAGCGCCACCAGCCAATCGCCCTCGCGTGCGGTGGAATCGGCCATCAGGTCGACGTTCGTCGAGCCGGTGCGCTCGACGATCCGGATTCCAGTCAGAGAAGCGATCCCGCCGCCCGTTCGGTCAGTGTGCCGAGCGGGCCGATGAGGAGGTAGCCGAGCGGCGAAACGGCCAGCGCCGCGACGAACATGATTACGCCCTCGGCCGGGGCGCGCGCCCGCGCATAGGGTTGCGCGGGATCATCCATGTACATGATCTTGACGATCTTCAGGTAGTAATAGGCACCGATCACGGCGCCGACGATCCCGGCGACGGCCAAAGGCAGCAGGCCGGCCTGGACCGCGGCATTGAAAACCACCAGCTTCGCCCAGAAGCCGAACAACGGCGGAACGCCGGCCAGGCTGAACATGAAGATGGCGAAGGCCGCGGCGAAGGCCGGGCGGGTCTGCGAAAGGCCGGAAAGGCTGGCCAGATCCTCGATCGGCTCGCCGTTCGCGTCGCGCATCCACAGCGCGCAGAGGAAAGCGCCCAGCGTCATGACGACATAGACAGCCATGTAGAAGAGCACCGCCGAAGCGCCCACCTTGCCGCCGCCGGCAAGCCCGACCAGCGCAAAGCCGACATTGTTGATCGAAGAATAAGCGAGCAGCCGCTTGACGTTCATCTGGCCCCAGGCGGCCACCGCTCCAAGGAAGATCGAGGCAAGCGCTGCGAAGATCACGATCTGGCGCCACGCATCCGTCGCCGGGCCGAGCCCTTCGACGCAGACCCGAACACCCATCAGCACTGCAGCCGCCTTGGGCGCGGTCGCGAAGAAAGCGGTTACGGGGGTCGGCGCGCCTTCATAGACGTCCGGAGTCCACATGTGGAACGGCACGGCGCTGATCTTGAAGGCGATCCCGGCAAGCAGGAAGACCAGCCCGAACAGCAGCCCAAGCGACTTCACGCCTTCCCGGGCAAAGGCGGCGGAAAGGCCGGCGAAGGTCATCGTCCCGGTGAAGCCGTAGAGCAGCGAGATGCCGTAGAGCAGAATCCCGCTCGCGAGCGCACCGAGAACGAAATATTTGAGGCCCGCTTCGGCCGAACGATCGTCCGTGCGGCGATAGGAAGCGAGCACGTAGGAGGCGAGGCTCAAAAGCTCGAGCCCGACGTATAGCGACATCAGGTTGGTCGCGGAGACCATCACCGACATGCCGACTGCGCTGAACAGGATCAGGACCGGATATTCGTTGGCGTGCTCCGTCCCGCGTTCGAACCAGCCCTGGCCCATCAGGATCGCGACCGCCGCAGCAGGAAATACGATTGCCTTGCCGAAGGATGCAAAACCGTCGGCGGCGATCAGGCCGCCGAACACGGGACCTGCATGCGTGGGAGCCCCGATGAGAGCGACCGTTGCGACGATGAGGAGCGCCACCGAAAGCCAGCTGATCAGGCCGGACGCACGCCGGTCCGCGAAGGCTGCCACCAGCATCAGGACAATGGCGCCGACTGTCAGGATGATCTCGGGAAGGATCGCGGCAAAATAGGACATCAGTGCGCCGCTCCCGCGTCAAAGACCTTCAATGGCGGCTTGCCCGCGGTCGGCCGCGAATCCCCTGCCGGAGCGACCCGGTCAACGCGCTGGAGGATGTAGCCAACGTCGCTGCGCATAGGCGCAAGGAAGCTTTCCGGATAAACGCCCATCCACAGCACTCCGATCGCGATCGGACCGAGCAGCCACCATTCGCGCGCCGACAGGTCGGGCATAGCGGCTGCCTCTGCCGTGCGCGCCTCGCCGAAGCAGATGCGCCAGTAGAGCAACAGCATGTAGCCCGCGCCGAGGATAATCCCGGTGGTGCCCGCGATCGCGCCCCAGGTCGACGCGCGGTAAGTCCCGACCAGGCTCAGGAACTCGCCGACGAACCCGCTGGTGCCCGGCAGGCCGACGCTCGCCATCGCGAACAGCATGAATAGCAGCGCGTAGCCCGGCATGTTGTTCGCAAGGCCGCCATAGACCGCGATCTCGCGCGTGTGCATTCGGTCGTAGATCACGCCGACGACGAGGAACAGCGCGCCCGAGA
>Ga0207657_10004277_pt1 | contig 15129 bp, 16 predicted proteins | sample KBSC33metaG_FD_184316 | JGI IMG/M metagenome (GOLD analysis project Ga0207657, IMG submission 184316) | Corn rhizosphere microbial communities from Kellogg Biological Station, Michigan, USA - KBS C3-3 metaG (SPAdes) (version 2) | ecosystem: Host-associated > Plants > Roots > Rhizosphere > Soil ... | reverse complement strand
TTGAGCCAGCGCAACTCCGGCGGGTCGCGCCGGCCTGATCGGGATCAAGCCGCGCCGCCTCCATCTGCGATGACATGGGCGTCATGCAATTGGAGGACCCGACCATGTATTTGCAGAACGAGATCGCTTTGCGATGAGCATGCTGCGGCGCGTTGCCCTTCGAGCCCTCTTGCCGGCCCTGCTGCTGTCGCCGCAGGCCGGCGGGCAGGCGCCGGACAGCCTCGCGTCGCGCAACGACATCCTTTTCTCGCGCCTGCGCGATGTCCAGGGCCTGACCGAGCCCCAGCTCGACCGGATTCGCGCGATCTTCGCCCGCTCGGGCTATATCGGCCAGGGCAATCCGGCGATCACCGCCCATCCGCAGACTCCCGCGCAGTGCCGGGAATCGCGGACACGCGCGGGCCTGGCCGACGACAACCCGTCGTTCGAGCGCATCTGTCACGCCCGCCACATGGCGCCGCTCTACGACCCCGCGCACGCGCGGCCCGAGGACGCGAAGGCGTGCATCGACCAGTACGAATTCCCCGACATCCCGTGCGAGTACCCCGTCGTCTGGGTCAAGGCGCGCGAGGCGGCGCAGATCTGCGCGGCCGAAGGGCGGCGGCTTTGCGACGCGCACGAGTGGGAGGGCGCCTGTGAAGGGCGCCTGGAGCCGCCCGACTATCGATTCGACCTGGCTGGAGGCCGCGGCGACGGTGACGCGGTCGCCGCCATGCGGGCCGCGCACAACCGCGCCGAGGCCTCCAGCAAGACCTGGGGCTATGGGCCGGTGGAACGCCGCGGCGTCTGCGGCACGGGCAGCAGCAAGAGTCCCGGGTGCAACGGCGGCAGCTGGACGGCTTGCGGCTCCAACACGTTCCCCGCGGGCGCCTTCCCGGGCTGCCGAAGCGCGCTCGACGTGTTCGACCTCCAAGGCAACGCGGCGGAGCACATGAACCTGCCGCTGGACCCGACGCAGATGGCCAGCGCCGGCAGCGTCGAGCTCGGTGTCACGGAGATGAAGGGGAGCTGGTTCGTGTTCGACCAGTTCCACGCGCACGAGGACTGGTGCCGCTGGCGCGCCCCGTTCTGGCATGGCAGCCGCGTGATGGACCCCCACAGCCATGCCAACTACCACCTCGGCTTCCGTTGCTGCAAGACCCTTTGATCGAGAGGTTCAGGGGGCGGTCGATGCCGCCGCGATCGCGTCCGGGGAGGTCGAGATGCGGATCGGTCCTTCGTCGCTCACGGTGGGCGCCAGGCTCTCGCTGGCGAGAAGCTCGCCCAACGACAGCGGGACGCCGTCGACCCACGCCGTCGTCGACACGAAGCGCACGCCGTGGCTGTAGTCGGCGTAGCGCGCGCCGTGCACCAGGCTCAGCGGCTGGATGGGACGGCCGTCCGGCCGGTGCCAGCCGTAGATCGCGACGCGGCCGGGCAGGGCGTCCAGGCGCGGCGTCAGCACGAGGTCCTTCTTGTGGCCGGCGGTCAGGGCGTCCAGCGGTGCCGGCGTGCTCGCGCGTTGTGCGCGCACGAGGTCGGTGTGCCATTCGACGAATGCCGTGGAGCGCATCCGGTCGCCGGCGGGCAGCGGCTGCGGCGCCAGGTGGAGCGCGGCCTGCTGGTAGATGGCGTCGACCATGCGCCGGGTCGGCAGCTCGAAGCCGAATTGGCTGGCCAGCGACAGTGCGGCTCGCAACCCCAACGGAACCAGCAGGTAGTCTTCATCGCTGCCCACGGCCAGATAGTCGGGCAGCACGCACAGCGTGACGCGCGGAAAGCCCGTGGGCGCCGACGCCAGCGTGACGGGCCAGGCGCGGCGCAGATGCTGCGGAATGTTGCCAGCCTGGATCTCCTGCACGATCAGCCGGTCGCGCTCGAGCCCGCTGGCGGCGCCGATGCGGCGTGCGAACTCGCTGCCGCCGACGGCCGAAGCCGCGCGTGGCGGCAGCAACGAGGCCGCGGGCGAACAATCCGGCTGCGGCAACGACAGCGCGGGCGATGCTCCGGCGACGCAGGCCAGCGCGAGGAAGGCCCGCAGGACAAGACTCCGCATGCCGCTGTTGTAGCCGAACGAAAGGCCGAGTCGTACAGTCGGGAATTTGCCGCCCGCTGGCGGAACCTGGATCGCGACTCAGCTTCGGCGCAGTCCGCAGGTATCGATCCCCAACGCCTTGTAGAGGGGGCAGGTGCCGACGATCCCGGTGACCAGCGGCACGACGCCGATCCAGGCCCAGGGGCCCAGCGCCCCGGCATAGGCGGCCGCAACGAGGCCGAGGCCGATGATGACGCGCGCGGCGCGGTCGAGGCTTCCGACGTTGGCTTGCATGGTGTTCTCCTTTGCTTGCGCCCAGAGCATGGCGCGTCAGATCGCCGTGCGGCTTGTGCGCCGTCAACAACGGATCACGCGGCCTTCGCCAGTCCCGGCGACCGCAGCTCGGGCGCGAGCGCCAGGATCGCATCGGCGTCGAGCGTCTCGCGCTCGAGCAGGGCACGGGCGCAGCGGTCGAGCGTCGGACGGTGTTGGCGCAACAGGCCAGTGGCGCGCTCGAAGGCCTGGTTGACCAGGGTCCGCACGGCCTCGTCGATGCGCCGGCGGGTGTCCTCGGAGATGGCATGGCGGTCCTGCCAGCCGCCGCTGGGCACGAAGGCCGGACCACCGGCACCGGCTTCATAGGCGACCGGTCCGAGCGTCTCGTCCATGCCCTGGCGCGTCACCATGTCCGTGGCGATGCTGCTCGCCTTGGCGAGGTCGTCCGCCGAACCGGTCGACGGCGCGCCGAACACGAGGCATTCGGCGGCGCGCCCGGCCAGCAGGACAGCCAGCCGGCCTTCCAGCTCGCCGCGCGACATCAGATGGCGGTCTTCCGACGGGCTCTGCAGCGTATAGCCCAACGCGCCCACGCCATGCGGCACGATGGACACCTTGCGCACCTGTTCGGTCCCGCGCTGCAAGATCGCCACCAGCGCGTGGCCCATCTCGTGCCATGCCACCCGGTCGCGTTCCTCGGCAGTCAGGACGCGGCTGCGCTTTTCCAGTCCCGCGACGATGCGCTCGATGGCAACCACGAAGTCGTCGTGCGCGACGCCCTGGCCCTGGCGTCGGGTCGCCACGAGCGCCGCTTCGTTGACCAGGTTGGCCAGGTCGGCGCCGCTGAAGCCGGCCGTCAGCGCGGCGACATCGTCCAGCCGCACGGCCGGCTCGATCCGGATCTTGCGGACATGGACCTGCAGGATCGCGAGGCGTCCGCTCCGATCCGGCAGGTCGACGAGCACCTGCCGATCGAAGCGTCCCGCACGAAGCAGGGCCGGATCGAGGATTTCCGGCCGGTTCGTGGCGGCCAGCATCACCACGCCTGCCGACGTGTCGAAGCCGTCCATCTCGGTCAACAGCTGGTTGAGCGTCTGCTCCTTCTCGTCGTTGCCGCCCAGGCCACTGCCCAGGCCGCGCGCGCGGCCGAGCGCATCCAGCTCGTCGATGAAGATGATGGACGGCGCTCTCTCGCGGGCCTGCGCGAACAGGTCGCGCACCCGCGCCGCGCCGACCCCGACGAACATCTCGACGAACTCGCTGCCGGAGATGGAAAAGAAGGGCACATGCGCCTGGCCGGCCACGGCCTTGGCGAGCATCGTCTTTCCCGTGCCGGGTGGCCCGACCAGCAGCACGCCGCGCGGCACGTGGGCACCCAGCCGGCCGAACTCCTGCGGATGCTGCAGGAACCGGACGACCTCCTCGAGTTCGGCCTTGGCCTCGTCGATGCCGGCGACATCGGCGAACGTGACGCCGGTGTCGTCCTCGACATGCACCTTTGCGCCGCTGCGGCCGACGCCCATCAGGCCCCCGAGGCCGGAACGCCCGGCCGCGCGCCGCATCGTGAAGTACCAGATGCCGAAGAAGACGGCGGTGGGCATGATCCAGGAAAGCACCTCGCGCGCCCAGGTGCCGGCAACGACGCGCTCGTAGGGAACGCCGTACCGGTCCAGGCGCGCCGCCAGTTCCGGTTCGACCCGCACCGTGGACAACGCGGGGCGGCCTTCGTCGGGCACCTTCAGCTCGCCCACGAGCTGGGTATCCAGTACCTGCACCTTCGAGATGCGGCCTTCCCGCAGCGCCTGCTCGAAGGCGTCGTAGGAAACCTCGCGCGGGGGCGGCACGGCCTGCACGAGCGCGCGCATCAGCAGCCACAGGCCCAGTATCGCGAGCGGCCAGGCCAGATTGCGCAGTGACTTTCGATCCATGTCCAGACCGTCCTTTCTGCCGGAGATTGCCGACACCCTAGCGTCGAGCGCCGGCGAGGCGATTGCGGCAGCGCAATCGCGTCCTTCGGCAGGACCGGACGTCGGCAGGTGCGCGGGTTGCGCCGGATCAATGGGGCGGCCCGCATTGTTCCTAGAGTGGGTGACGCGCCTGGAACGGTGCCGGGCCCGCATGAGGATTCGGGCCTGCCATTGCCCGGAGCTGCCGCACAGGCGGCTGCTCTCCGACCCATGAACCGCCGCCGTCACCCGAGCCGGATGCGTCGGCACAAGGAAGCATCATGAAGACCGATTCGACCCTCCAGGTGGACGTCAGCGACGAGCTGGCCTGGGATCCCGCGATCACCCACACGGACATCGGCGTCACTGTGCGCGACGGCGTGGTGACACTGACCGGCACCTTGCCGTCGATGGCCGAGAAACACGCGGCCGAGGACGCCGTGCGCCGCGTGTCGGGCGTCAAGGGCCTGGCGGTGAACCTGGACGTCAAGCTGCTGCCCCAGCACGAGCGCACGGACGAGGACATCGTGGTGGCGGCCCGCCGCGCGCTGGAATGGAATGCCCAGGTGCCTGCCAACGCCATCCAGGTCTCGGTCGAGAAGGGCTACATCACGCTGACCGGACAGGTCACCTGGGCCTACCAGCGCAAGGCGGCCGAGCGGGCCGTGCGACCGCTCATCGGCGTGCGTGGCGTCGCCAACCAGGTGCACGTGAAGCCCGCCGTCACGAGCGGCCAGGTCGAGCAGCGCATCCAAGGGGCGCTGGCGCGCCATGCCGAGCGCGATGCCAAGCATGTCAACGTGCGCGTCGACGGCGCCAAGGTCGTTCTCTCGGGACGCGTGCATTCGCTCGCGGAGCGCGACGCGGTCTGCGGCGCGGCCTGGTCGTCGCCCGGCGTGGCGCTGGTCGTCGACGATCTGGTGGTGTTCTGACCCACGGCAGTGCAGCCGGTCCTGTTGCGCCAGATCAAGGATTCGAGCTGCGCGGCCCGGCGCATTGAGCGCGATCAAACACAAGTCCTGCACGGTTCGTAAATTGAGCCTGCCAACCCACCCAAGAAGGAGACCCTCATGAGTGCCCTGACCCGTTATGAAGCCATCGACGACTTCTTCCCCGAGTTCTTCCGCCGCTTGGCACGGCCGATGGACCTCGAGGCCTCGCTGCCGGCGGACATCCGCCTGGATGTCAACGAGAACGACAAGGAATACCTGATCAGCGCCGAAGTGCCCGGCGCCAAGAAGGACGACATCCGCGTCGAGATCGACGGCAACCTGGTCACCATCTCCACCCAGATGCGCAAGGACGTCGAGAACAAGAGCGCCGACGGCACGCGCACGCTGATGCGCGAGACGTGGCGCGGCCAATCGTCCCGCACCATCTCGCTGGCCCAGGACGTGGACGACAAGGCCACCGTCGCCAAGCTGGAGGATGGCGTGCTGCGCCTGACGCTGCCCAAGCGCGCCGGCACGGCAAGCCGGCAGATCCAGATCCAGTGAACCTGGCCGGCGGCGCCTCGCATCGTCGAGGCGCGCCGCCCCCGCACCCTCGACAGGAACAGCCATGGCCAGATCCCCCGCTCGTCAGCCGCAACCCGCTTCGTCCCCACCGGACGCGAACGCCGGCGCCAGCTGGGCCGACTGGTTCTGGCAGTTCCAGGCCTTCCAGGTGCGCGCGGTGCGGGACACCCTGTCGGTCTACAACCGCTGCCTGGCCGCGCTGGCCGCGGCGCGCGACCCCCAGGCCGCCGGGGCCGCCTGCCAGTCGGGCCTGCGCGAGTGGGTGGCCTGCGTCGACGGCGTCCAGCATGAATGGCTCGAGTTGTTCAAGGCCGTGCCGCAAGAGGCGCTGGCGGCCGCGGGCTGGCGCCTGAAGCCGGGCGTGCGGCACGCGCCAGCCCACGAGCCCCATGCAGCCGGGCCCGACCTGTTCGAGCAGTCGCGCCTGGGCATGGAAATGCTGATGCGGCCGTGGATGCCGGCGCCCGACCTCGATCACACCGACGAATTCGTCTCCTGAGCGGAGCGCGGGCGTCATGACCTTGCTGCCGACCCTCACGCCATGGCTCATCGGTGCTGCGGCGGTGGGCATGGTGCTGGTGTTCATCGCCATCGGCAAGTTCGTCCTCTGGTGGGTCACCCGGGACTGACCGCGTGGCCAGCCTGCTCACGCGGTTGCCTTGCGGGATTGCAGCGATCGCGCTCACGGCCTGCGCGCACCTGCTGCCGGACCAGGCCGTCGACACCCGTCCTCCCTTCGAGTCCTTCGCGGCCGCGCGCCAGGCGGTGGAACGCATCGAGCCGTTCCACACGCGCACGGCCGACCTGGGCGCGCTCGGATTCGACGTCCAGGGCCAGCGCAACGTCACGGTGATCGGCTATCCGGACCTGATGGCCCGGCTGGCACCCAGTTCGAACGTCCCGTTCGAAGCCCTGGATGCGGGAATCCGCGAGTGCCTGCTCGCGCGCGACGCCTGTCGTGCCTACGTGCTGCATTTCGGCGCCGAGCGGCGCGAGCGGCGCGGAGGCTTCCTGGCGGACTTCTTCAACTTCGAGCGCACCACGGCCGTCTCGGGCTGGCGCCTGGAGGCCTTGATCGCCATCCGCGGCGACGTCGTGCTGTTCCGCAATTACAGCGGCGAGCCGGACAACTTCCGGATCGAGCACCAGCGCAATCCGCTGGGCCCGCTGCAATCGGCGGGCGACGACATCGTGGGCGGCGCGCTGCGCTGACGCCGCGCCTTGCCGCGCTCAGTGCGCTTGTGTCGCAGGGGCTTTCTCGAGCAGATAGAAGAAATCGCGATCGTCGGGAAAGGCGAGGAAGCGCGGTGCGAGGCGGCGGTCCACCTCCTGGTCGAGGACGGCCATGCCCTGCACCAGATGCTGCACCGCGATCCGGTCTCCCGCGTGCTCGTAGAGGGCCAGGTAGGTGTGCTCGAGCGCGTTCATGTCCAGGTGCATCGCGTCGCGACAGCCGAGCGCCAGGAAGACGCGCGCCATGGTGCCGGGCGTTGCGGTCGAGAAATAGCCGTAGACGAGGTAGCGGTCCGAACCGCGCTGCAGGATGCAGGCGCCTGCACGCAGGGTGCGCAGGTGTTCGTCGGCGGATCCCGACCAGTTGCCAGGCCCCCATTGGTCGACGTAGGCGCCGAGCGAGGCTGCGCCCGCGGCGTCCGTTTCCACCAGCGGCACGCCGTTCTGGCGCGCGAAGCGCAGTGCCGGCGTGCCGCTCACATCGCCGGCACGCCAGGTGCGGATGTCGACGTCTCCTTCTTGCGACACGGTCAGTGTCGACAGCCCGGGGGAGAGCTTGCTGAAGACCACACCCTGCTCGATGAAGCCATAGTGGCTCGAGTGGTTCACCATCGCCAGCGGGCCATGGCGAAAGGCACCGTGCTCGCGCTTGAAGCCGCCCGTGAACGTGGCGACGGCACGAGGCAGGTCCGCCGGGCTGAGCATCCCCGCGCGGACGAGCGGCTCGGCCGATGCGATGCCGTCGGGGCCCGGCAGGCCGGAGGTGAGCATCGCGGGGGCGGAATGGTCGGACCAGCCGAGCCGCGGGTGTTCCGTTCCGAGAGCAAAGCCGACGTCGAAGCGCGACAGGTCGAAGGCGACGAAGAGGTCGAGCGAGTCCGCTTCGACCGCGTCGGGCCTCCAATCGGGGTGGCCGGGGAGGCGCGGCCCGCCATCGATCGCGGACGGCAGCAGCAGGCTGACGAAGACCCCGGCGCGACCGCGTGCCGGAACCCACTGGCCGATGCGCATGCCTTGCGACGCCGCGCCGACGTCTATGCCCAGATCGGTCGGAACGACGACGCGGTCGGTCATGCCGGGTCGCAGCCGGGGCGGCGGCAGGGTCGACACCGCCGGCTGTGCCTGCGCCGGGCCCTCGTCGCCGTGCAACGCGAACGCGTCCTGGTAGAACTGCTGGCGGACGAAGCCGATGATGCGTTCGCCGCCCCAGACGTGATCGCGCAGGAACTCGGTGGTGGCCTCCAATGCGGTGCGACGGCCGTGCACCGCATTGCGCAGGAACATGCGGCCACCGCACAGGGCACCGAAGGCAGCGCCCTGGCGGCGGGCCGTGGCCAGGGCCTGGAGCGTGAGGCCGCAGACGTCGCCGAGTCGGTAGCGCACGAGGAGCCGCCCCCCGGACGCGGGATCCACGCGTGGCGGCTCGGCCAGGGGCTCTGCCGCCTCCAGGTGGTAGTTCTCTTCGCGCGGCGTCCCCGCGTCCAGCGTCAGCAGATACCAGCGGCCGATGGCGGGCGCCGGATCGACGAGCCGGGCGCTGCGACCGTCGGCAAGGACGGTCGTCGAGGCGGCGAGCCGGGGCTGCAGGTCGAGGAGGGTCATCGTCCTGGCGACCGCCGCCACGCCCAGGCAGGCAGACACCGCGCAGGCCCAGGACGCCACGCGCGGCCGGCGCATCCCCGTCATGCAAGCACCGCCAGCAGCGCCGCCGCGGACAAGCCGAGCGCGCGGCTCGGGGGGTCGCGCATGGCGAACGCGACGGGGTCGTCTTCGATGCGGCCCTCGGCAGCGCAGCGCCAGAGCCGCCTGGTCCCCACCGCCAGCAGCAGGGCGGCGAGCCACAGCCCCGCGATCGCGGTCGGGCTGTCGCCGTGGGCGAGGGGGAGCACGGCCAGGGCCGCTGCCCCCAGGCTCGTCGCGGATCGTCCGATCGCGGCGAGCGGACGGGCGTCGGCCGGGCGATAGGCGCGGCCATGGGCGGCGCCCGGGTGCGTGGCCCATGCGGCCAGTTCGGCGCGACGCTTGAGCAGCGCCAGGCCGAAGAACGTCGGCAGGCACCAGGCGGCGAGCCAGGGATCGACGGCCAGGCCGATGGCCCACGTGCCCACCCAGGCCCGCAATGTGTAGCCGCCGGCGAGCACGGCGGCGTCGACATAGCGCAGGTCCTTCAGCCGCAGCGAGTACGCCAGCATCGCGGCCACGTACAGGACGATCAGGGCGCCGCAGGCGGGCGGCAGGAACAAGGCGCAGAGCGACGCGGCGCCCCAGAGCAGCGGGATCGCCGCGATCGCCCGCAGGATCGGCAGGCGGCCGCTTGCCAGCGGGCGTTCGCGCTTGCGCGGATGCCGGCGATCGGAGGGCAGGTCGATCAGGTCGTTGATCAGGTAGATCGAGGACGCGGCCGCGCAGAAGGCGAGCGTCGCCAGCACGGCGGCAGCGACCGCGCTCATGTCGCCCAGGCGATGTGCGAGCACGATCGGAACCAGCACGAGGGCGTTCTTGATCCAGTGGCGCCAGCGCAGTTGCTCCAGCCACGTGGCCAGCTGCCTGCCGGGAGCAACCGCCTTGTCTGCGAAGACGCGATCGACGGAGCCGACCTGTCGCACCGCATGCAGGTGGTGCGTTGCGCCGCCGGCCACGAGCGCCCGCCGCGCCGCCGCCCAGACCGGCAGGTCCCGCCGGGAATTGCCCACGTAATCGAAGCCGCGCTCGCCGAACGCCGCGACGAGGCGCCCCCGCTTGGCGTCGCCCGTCATGTTGGTGCGGCCGTCGCTGGCAAACACGCTGTCGAACAAGCCCAGCCGCGCCGCGATGCGATGGGCCACCAGTTGGTCGGCGCCGGTCGCGAGGATGAGCGCGCGCCCGCGGTGTCTCTCATGGCGGAGGAATTCAAGCAGAGGCTCGTTCAGCGGCAGCGTGTCGACGTCCGGCTGCGCCCGCTGGGCGAGCGCGCGCTTGAAGACGGCGCGTCCACGCAGCAGCGCCCAGGGCAGGGACAGCAGCGCGCGCGGGTCGCGCTTGACCAGCACGAAGACGGACTCAGCCGTCACATCCGTGCGCAGCAAGGTCCCGTCCAGATCGACGACCAGCGGGGGCAGCGACGTCCCCGTCGGGGCGGGCGCGGCGGCCTGCGCGAGCTGGGGCATCAGTACAGGTACTTCGCCCATTCCAGGACTCCTCGCCGCCACGGAAGGCGATGCGTAATTCCCTTGCGCCCGGCGAAACGGCCGCGGTTGGCCAGGTACCAGTCGAAATTGGCCTGCAACGCTTCCTCGTTCGAGTGTTCCGGAATCCAGCCGAGGCGACGCCGCAACTTGTCGACCGACACCTCGCTGTCGTGATCCGCGGTCTCGTAGATCCACGGATACAGCGGCGACAGGCCCAGCGCGGCGAGCACGCGCAGCATCGCGACCGTGGGCCAGCGGGGAAGGTGGGCCACGCGCCGCCCGAAGCCGGCGCGATCCAGCACGCACTGCACGTTGTCGGCCATGCTGCCGAAGCGCACGGCGCCGACGTTGAAGGTGTCGTCCACGCGCGTGCGTTCCTGCGTCAGGCAGCGCTCGATCACCTCGCACAGGTCGCGCACGTCCAGCAACTGGTAGCGGTTGCGGCCATGCCCGAGGACGGGGAACGCGCGGCCCTGGCTGGCCCAGTCGTACAGCAGCTCGAAGACGCCGAGCCGTTCCGGACCCACGAAGGTCTTGGGCCGCAGCACCGAGACGCAATGGCCCAGGAGGCGATGCTCGTCGCACAGGTCCTCGGCTTCGATCTTGGACTGGCCGTAGGCGCCGACGCCGACCCGCCGATGCGATTCCAGGATGGGTTGCTCGTCCGGGATGCCGTAGACCGCCGTCGACGAAATGAAGACGAAGCGGTCCACGCCGAGCTTGTGCGCCTCTTTCAGCAGCACGTTGGTTCCCGCCACGCCGGTGGACAGGATCTCGGCGGCAGGTGCGAGCGGCAGTGCCGCGGCGCAGTGCACGACGCAATCGACGCCGCGCATGGCGCGCTCGACGGCGGCCGGATCGCGGATGTCGCCCACGATCGCCTCGATGCGGCCACGCTCGGGATAGTCGAACGGCACCAGGTCCAGCGAGCGCACCACCCAGCGGTCCGCCAGGAGGCGCCTGACCAGGTTGATGCCAAGAAAGCCCGATCCGCCCGTGACGAGGCAGCAGCGAGATGTTATTGGAGCAGGCATTCCGGCTTGGGACGGGGTGGCTTCAGCGCTCATGTTGCGGACGCAGTGCGTGGCTGGAAGCCTCTTTATCGCTGCGCCGGGAGCGCGCCGCATTGCGGCAGCGCAAGGTGCCCGCGGGGTGGCTTCGGCGCCGTTCGGACGGGGCAAGGGCGCTACAGCAGCAAGGGCTGGTCGGGCAGTTCCGAGCGCCGGGGTGCGCCGGGCGCCGCGACCTCGTCGAGTGCGGCCGATACGGCGCGGATGGCCCCCAGGGCGCCGTGCTGATAATCGCGCCGCGCGAACGAGGCCTCCATGCGCCGGCAGATCGTGACCCACGTCGCCGCGGCAACGCTGGCGGTGATGCCGCGATCGGCCACGACCTCGACCGCGCGGTCGGCCAGCAGCACGTAGATGAGCACGCCATCGTTGCGAGCCGTGTCCCAGACACCCAGCAACGAGAACAGTTCGATCGCCCGCTCGCGCGGGGTCTGGCCTCGCAGCAGCAGCCACGGGTCGAGCGCGTGTTCGACGACGAAGCGGATCTCCACCTGGTGACGCTGCTCGACCCCGCGGATCGCCTCGGCGATCGCCTGTGTGACGTCGGGCGGGAAGGCGCGCCGCTGTGCGCGATGGGTGGTGCGCAGGTGGCGAACGAGGCGGCGCAGATCCATGGGGCTACCAGCGCCCGGAGGCGCCGCCGCCTCCGAAGCGTCCGCCTCCGCCGCCGCCAAAGCCGCCGGGTCCGCCGGCACCGCCGCCGAACGGGCCGATGCCCAGGCCGGTGCCGCGCCCGGCCGCGGTGATGAAGAATGCGATCACGGCGGCGACGGCCGCCAGCGTCCACAGGCCGGACAGGAACCAGGCGAGCGCCGCGACACCTGCCGCGACGACGCCGGCACCGGGCAGCGGGCCCAGCAGCCGGCGCATCATGCCGCCGAACACCAGCGGGCCGAGCAGCAGGATGGGAGCGAGGCGTCCGAGGTCGGGCACCTCCGGCGGGGAAGCGGGTGGCGGCAACGGCTCGCCGTCGATGGTGCGCAGGATGCGGTCGACGCCGGCGTCGATGCCGCCGGCGAAGTCGCCGTCCCGCAAGCGCGGCACGATGACCTCGGAAATGATGCGCTTGGCCGTGGCATCGGGCAGCGCCCCCTCCAGCCCGTAGCCGACTTCGATGCGCACGGCGCGATCGTCCTTGGCCACCAGCAGCAGGACGCCGTCGTCCACCTTCCTGCGGCCGACCTTCCATTGCTCGACGACGCGCAGGCTGTAGGCCTCGATGGGCTCGGGCGCCGTCGTCGGCACGATGAGCACCGCGACCTGCGAGCCTTTGCGATCGGCGAACTCGCGCAGGCGGGTGTCCAGCGCCGCTTGCTGCCCGGTCGTCAACGTGGCGGTCAAATCCGTCACCAGGGCGTGCATCGGCGGTACGGCCACCGCGCCCGGCACGGCGGCCAGCGCCCACGACGCCAAGGCCGCCACGATGACGGCCACCCAGGTGCGCCAGAGGCCGCGCATCGCTCGTCTTCAGCGAGAGGCGGCCGCACCGGACGCCGGCGTGAAGCCGAGGTCGACGGCAGGCGGGCGGGCGATCTGCCGTTCGTCCTGCACCGCGAAGTTCGACTTCAGCGGCATGCCGAAGGCCTTGGCGGTGAGGTTCACGGGGAAGGATCGCGCCAGCACGTTGTACTGCTGCACCGCCTCGATGTAGCGCATGCGGGCCACTGCGATGCGGTTCTCGGTGCCCTCGAGCTGGGCCTGCAGTTCCAGAAAGTTCGCGTTGGATTTCAGGTCCGGATAGCGCTCGACCACCACCATCAGGCGCGACAGCGCCGAGCCGAGTTCGGACTGGGCCGACTCGAAGCGGGCAAAGGCCTGCGGGTCGTTGACCAGCGACGCCCCCGCCTGCACGCTCGTGGCGCGCGCCCGCGCCTCGGTGACGGCCGTGAGGGTCGATTGCTCGAAGCCCGCGGCGCCCTTGACGGTGTTCACGAGGTTGGGCACGAGGTCGGCGCGCCGCTGGTACTGGTTGAGCACCTCCGACCAGGCAGCCGCCACCTGCTCGTCGGCGGCCTGCAGGCGGTTGTAGCCGCAGGACGAGAGCATGGCGGCCACGAGCATCGTCAAGCCGAGAAGGAACGTGCGCATGGGAGCGCCTCCAGGTTGGGACATCGATGGCGCAAGGCTAGGGGCGGTCGCCGCGATCGCCCTTGCGTGCGATCAAATGCCGGGGCTGATCCTCTCGCGCTGCGTGGCCGCGTCGATTCCCGCGTCGAGCGCGGTCGGGGCGGTGCAATGGGTGCGAGTTCATGAGGCCCTGGCGTGCGCCGGCTCCTTCCGCGGCATCGCAAGCGCCCGCCGGTGCAGCGCGGCGATCTCGCGCTCGAACAGGCGTGCGATGCGCTGCGGATCGGGCACCCGGGCCGCGTCGCCGATCACGCCCAGCGACAGCTTGCCGCGGTAGCTGAAGACGCTGATGCCCAGGCCGATGTCCTCGCCGGGATGCGGCACCCAGAACATGAGACGGTCGATGCGCCTGCCCGCCAGCGACAGCGGACGCACCGGCCCGGCGACGTTGGTCAGCACGAGGCTGGCCTTGCTGCCGAACAGCCGCTGGGCGACCTGCTGCACCGTCTTCGGGCCGCGCCCGAAGACGTCGAACAGCCAGCGCATGCCCACGGCCTCCGATGACCGCTTCACCTCGGCGAGGCGATGCCGCGCCGCCATCAGGCGAGCCTGCGGGTCCTCGAGTTCGACCGGCAGGTCGAGGATCGCCAGGCCGAACTCGTTGCCGCCGTCGTGCGCGTGTTCGAGCGGGCGCAGGCTGATGGGCATCATCGCCCGCAGGCTCGCATCGGCGCAGAAGTCGCCCGTCTCGACCAGATACTGCCGCAGCGCCCCGGCCACGGCCGCGACGGCGACGACGTTGATCCGGGCATCGAACGCGGCGCCGATTTCGCGCAGCCGCGCCAGCGGGATGCCGGCCGAGCAGGCCACGCGTTGTCGCGCAACGAAATGGCCCTTGAAGGGCGAGGGCGGGTCGGACGACTTGAGCAGGTCCGTGGCGAGCGCGCCGAGCGCCTCGATGCCGGTGCGCGCGGCTTGCAGCAGCGGCAGGGCGATCTCCTGCAGCGGCGGCCGGCGCGTCGCATGCGAGCGCGGGTTCGAGTCGCCCTGCGCGTCGAAGACCCGCCGCACGACATCGACCATCGCGGCCCCGTCGCCGATGCAATGGTGGTAGCGAAAGACCAGGGCGCCGCGCTCGCCGGGGCCGTCGACGACATGGGCCTGCCAGAGCGGGAGCGTGGCGGGCAAGGGCTGGCTGGCGAGGTCCGACACGAGATCGAGCAGGTCGGACTCGTCGGCGTGCAGCGGCAGCGCGCGGTGATGGACGTGCTGGTCGATGTCGAAGTCCTCCATCGGCTCCCAGCATGGGCTGTCGTACGACAGGCCGCGCTCGACGACGCGGCAGCGGAAGCGGTCGATGGCGGCGAGCCGGTCGTCCAGGACGGCGCGCAGCGCAGCGACGTCCAGGCGCCGGCGCGACGTGGCCAGCGCCGTGACGACGGCCGTGTTGACCGGGCCGTCCATGTGGAACCAGGCGGCATCGACGGGATCGAGGGGACGGGAGGTCATGCGGGCTCCAGCAGACGGTCGATGCGCGGCCGCCGCGCGCCTTCCAAGGTCTTGGCGGCCGCGGCGAGGAGGTGGCGGCAGGCCTGCGGCGTCGCGACGTCGATGCCCAGCCCGGCGGAGGGATCCCAGGCGGCGTCCAGGCGCACGAAGCGATCGCCGAGACGATCCTCCATCATGGCGCACACGTGCTGCTGCTGGGCCGAGATCAGGGTCAGCAGCAGCCGGCCGTCGGACAGCCAGCCGACCGCGCCAGCGTTCGGCTCGACCGCCTGGGCCGGCCGGTAGGCGGAGGTGGCCGTGCCGATCGACAGCATGCGCATGCGCGCGAGG
>Ga0207657_10004275_pt1 | contig 15132 bp, 8 predicted proteins | sample KBSC33metaG_FD_184316 | JGI IMG/M metagenome (GOLD analysis project Ga0207657, IMG submission 184316) | Corn rhizosphere microbial communities from Kellogg Biological Station, Michigan, USA - KBS C3-3 metaG (SPAdes) (version 2) | ecosystem: Host-associated > Plants > Roots > Rhizosphere > Soil ... | reverse complement strand
CTTCCAGAACCTCAACGGCGGCCTCGGCTCGCTGGCCGAGGTCACCAGCTTCGCGCAGCACCCCACCGATCCGGAGACGCTGCTCGCCGGCCTGGGTGCGAACGGTACCGCCGCGACCTCTGCCGCCTCTTCAACCTCGACGCCGTGGACGCAACTCTCCACCGGCGAAGGCGGTACGGTTGCCATCGACCCAGGCGATCCGCAGCGCTGGTACATCTCCACCGGCGCGGGCGTCAGCATCGGCCAATGCTCCAGCGGAGTCAACTGCGCCGCAGCGGACTTCGCCGGAACTCCCACCATCGGCGCGGCACAGACTGCCAACGACTCCTCGCTGATCGATGCGCCGTGGCTGCTCGACCCGGCGCTCTCCTCCGACATACTCATCGGGACGTGCCGCGTCTGGCGCGGGCCCGCCGCCGGAGGAGCGTCGTGGTCGTCGTCGAACGCCATCAGCAAAATCTTCGGCGGGCCGCAGAACGCCGCCTGCGGCAGTACCAACTCCATGATTCGCTCGCTCGCTGCCGGAGGCCCGGCCAGCAGCGCCACCGCCGCGCAGAACGCCGGTTCCGAGACTCTCTACGCGGGCATGGCCGGTACGCTCGACGGCGGCGGCAGCGTGGGCGGCCATCTCTTCTCGACCACTGCCGCCGACACCGCGGGCAGCGCCACGGCGTGGAACGACCTCGGCATCTTCAATCCCGGCCGCTTCGACATCTCTTCGGTCGTCGCCGATCCGCACGACGCCACCGGAAAGACGGTGTACGCCACGGTGATGGGCTTCTCCGGCAACGGAATCAACGCGCCGCATCTCTACCGCTCGACCGATGCGGGCGCGCATTGGACCAATATCAGCGGCAACCTGCCCGACGCTCCGGCCAACAGCGTCGTCGTCGATCCCAACGACGCCAATACCGTCTACGTCGCGCTCGACACCGGCGTCTACGTCACCACGCAGGTCGCCACCTGCTCCGATTCCGGCGCGAACTGCTGGAGCATCTACGGCAGCAATCTGCCCAACGCGCCCGTCGTTCAACTCGCCGTAGCGGCGGGCCTGCCGACCGGCGATGGACGCACCGGCGAGCTTCGCGCCGCCACCTATGGCCGCGGGATCTGGCAGATACCGCTGCTCACGGCGCTCAGCTCCGTTCAGGCCGCGATCTCTCTCAATCCCGCCACGCTCACCTTCGGCACGCAGGCCGTCTCGACCGCCAGCGACCCGCAGACCGTTACGGTGACTAATACCGGCGCGGCTCCGCTCAGCATCAGCCGGATCGACGCCACGGGCGATTTCAACGAGGCGGACGACTGCACCGCCGCTCCCATTGCGAGCAGTCATACCTGCTCCATCGGGGTCCGCTTCCTGCCCTCTGCGACGGGAGGCCGCACCGGTCTGCTCACCGTCTACGGCAACGTGCCCGGCGGGCAGGCCACGGCATCGCTCTCCGGCACCGCCTCACCGGCAGCGGCGGTCGTGCTCGATCCCGTTGCCGTTGCCTTTCCATCGGCCGCCATCAATGCGACCAGCGCCGCCCGAAACATCACCATCTCGAATACCAGTGCCGCTACGGTGACGCTGCAGACGCCCACCGTCACCGGGGCTGGCTTCAGGATCTCCGCCGACACCTGCGGCGCTACGCTCGCAGCAAGCACCGGCTGCACCGTCGCCGTGACCTTCATGCCCACGTCGCCGGGGGCGCACACCGGAACGTTTACCATTACCGACAGCGTCGGCACGCAGACCGCGTCGCTCAGTGGAACCGGCGTCCTGCCCGCGACGGACGCGCTCTCGCCGCTCTCGCTCGCCTTCGCGCCCGAGCAACTCACGACCGCTAGCGCTTCGCAGCAGGTCACGCTCACCAACTCCGGCGATACGGCGCTGACCCTGATCGCCGCGCAGATCGCGAGCGGCGACTTTACCGTCACCAATGCTTGCGGTAACTCGCTCAACCCGCACTCGACCTGCGCCCTCAACGTCCAGTTCCAGCCGCAGAGCATCGGTCACGCCGCCGGGCTGCTCACCGTCTCCGACGAATACCGCTCGCAGAGCGTCGCGCTCAGCGGTACCGGGGTTGCGCCGCCCGGCGTCTCGCTCTCGCCGATCTATACGCTCGACTTTCCCACGACCGGCGTCGGGCAGACCGCGCTGCCCCAGACGGTTACGCTGACCAACAACGGCGGGCTTCCCTTACAGTTGCAGGGCACGGCGCTGACCGGCGACTTCGCCATGCTCGCCGGCAGCAACACCTGCGGAGCGACGCTTGCTCCGGCCAACGCCTGCACCTTCCAGATCGTCTTCGCTCCCACTACCGCAGGCGCGCGTACCGGGGCTCTCACGGTTACCGACAGTGCTCCGAACTCGCCGCAGACGCTCAAGCTCACCGGCAGCGGCATCGACTTCGCCCTCAGCCCGGATGGCGACACGACCGTGACCATCGTCAGCGGCCAGAACGCCGTCTTTCCCCTGTTGTTTACCCCCTCCCCCACGCTGCACGGCACGGCCACCCTCACCTGCGCCGGAGTGCCCCTGAACGCGGCCTGCAAGATCACGCCCACCAGCATCTCGCTCGATGCCACCGCGACCGTCTCGGTGGTCGTGCTCACCGGCGTCCCGGGCGCGGCACTCGCTGCGAAGAGCTCCCCCGGCCAGCACCGCCCGGCGTTCTGGTTTGCGGTCCTGCTCCCGCTCGGTCTGCTGGCGCTTGGCCGCCGGCGTCTGCCTCGACTCACCAGCCTTGCGATTCTGTGCTGTCTTCTCTTTCCTGCGGGATGCGGCGCCGGACGCCAGCTTCCGCCGTCCGGGTCATCGGGCGGGCCGCCGGCTCAGGTCACGGTGACCCCTGCCGGAACGTACCCCATCGTCGTCTCGGCCACCAGCGCCGGGCTGACGCGCACCATCAATCTCACCCTGATCGTGAAGTAACGGCTAAATCGCTCGGCCCGCGCTGGCGCCCGAAGCCCACGCCCACTGGAAGTTGTATCCGCCCAGCCATCCGGTTACGTCCACGACCTCGCCGATGAAGTAGAGTCCCGGAACCTTCCGGCTCTCCATCGTCTTCGCGTCCAGCTCCGCCGTATCCACGCCGCCCGCTGTTACCTCGGCCTTGGCGTAGCCCTCGGTTCCCGCGGGAACGACCTGCCAGGCGTGAAGTCGCCGCTCCATCGCCGCCAGCGAAGCGTTGGTCCAGTCCGCCGGTTCGTTCAGCGCGACCCACCGTGCTGCCATGCGCTCGGGCATGCGCCCGGGCAACGCCGCCCGCACCGCGGATACGGCAGCGCCCGCGTCCCGGCGCGCGTTCCGCTCGAGCAGCTGAGCCAGCGCCTCAACGCCCGGAACCAGATCGATCTCCACCGCTTCGCCGGGACGCCAGTAAGACGACGCCTGCAGGACCGCTGGTCCGCTCAGCCCGCGATGCGTCACCAGCATCTTCTCGCGAAAGGTTCCGCGCCGCTTCCTTGCGCCTGCCGCTACCGTGACCTCCGCCGACAGGCCGGTCAGGTCGCACCAGCGCGCGCGGTCGTCTTCGCCAAAGACCAGCGGAACCAGCGCCGGGCGGCACTCCACCACCCGCAGCCCGAACTGTTCGGCCACGCTGTAGCCGAACCCCGTCGCGCCCATCTTCGGGATCGACAGTCCCCCGGTTGCGATGACGACGGCCTTTGACCGAAGCTCGCCCGCCGACGTCTCCACCACAAACTGCCCGTCCTGCCCGTCGCGCTTGACCGAGAGCACGCGCACGCCGGTCATCACGCGCACGCCGGCCTCGGCGCACTCGCGCTCCAGCATCGTTACCACGTCCCGCGCCGAGCGGTCGCAGAAGAGCTGCCCCAGCGTCTTCTCGTGATAGCGGATGCCGTGCTTCTCCACCAACGCGACGATCTCCGCCGGAGTAAACCGCGCCAGCGCCGACTTGGCGAAGTGGGGATTCTCCGAGAGAAAGTTCTCAGCCCGGCAGTGAAGGTTGGTGAAGTTGCACCGTCCCCCGCCTGAGATCAGGATCTTCTTGCCCACCTGCTCGGCGTGATCGAGCAGCACGACCCGCCTACCACGCCGTCCGGCCTCGATAGCGCACATCATGCCCGCCGCGCCTGCGCCCAGCACCACTGCATCCAGATCCTGCACGCACCCTCCCCCGTTCACTTCAAGTGTCGCATCCCCACCATGCGACCATAGAAGGATGCCGAAGAACCCCATCGAATCTCGCGCCCCCCTCACCGTTGCTGCCCAACCGCATGGCCCGGCGGCGACGATCACCCGGCGCGCCTCCGACCGCCTCCGCGCCGGCCATCTCTGGGTCTACCGCTCCGACGTCGAATCGCTCATCCCACTCACTGGATCGACCGCGATCGCTCCCGGCGCGCTCACCACCGTTACCGACAGCCGCGGCATCCCCCTGGGCACGGCGCTCTACAGCGACGCCTCGCAGATCGCCCTGCGGATGGTCTCTTCCGAGGCCGCGCTCTCGCGCCCGGCCTACCTCGCCCAGCTTCAGGAGCGCGTCCAGGCGGCGCTGGCACTGCGGGAGGAGCTGGCTCCCCGGTCGCCCGGGAACAATGCCTGCCGCCTCATCTTCTCCGAGGCCGACGCCCTGCCGGGAATCGTTGCCGACCGCTACAACGATCTCGTCATCCTCCAACTGCTGACGCAGGGCACGGCGCAGGACGACGTCCGCAGAGTTCTGGCCGGGGTGATCGGTGAGAGTCTCCACCCGGCGACGCTCGTCGAGCGGCCCGATCCCAAGGTCCGCGAACTGGAGCAACTCGCCGCCCCATCGCCCGAGCCGCTCTATATAGACGACAAGGACGACGCTGCCAACCCGCGCCTTACTACTACATTCACGATCAACAACCTGCGCTTCCATTACGATTCCGGGGCCGGGCAGAAGACGGGAGCCTTCCTCGACCAGCGGCTAAACTATGCTACTGCCGCTCGATACGCCAAAGGGAGAGCGCTCGATATCTGCACCTATCAGGGCGGCTTCGCGCTTCATCTGGCTCAATCCTGCGAGCAGGTGACCGGCGTCGACGCCAGCCGCAAGGCGCTCGAGACGGCGGACCGCAATCTCGCGCTGAACCCGGAGCTTCGGGCGCAGGTCGATTGGATGGAGGCAGATGCCTTCGAACTCCTGCGCGAGTATGAGGCGGCGGGCGAAAGGTACGACACCATCGTCCTCGATCCGCCCGCCTTCGCAAAGTCCAAGCGGGCTGCCGAGTCCGCACTGCGCGGCTACAAGGAGCTTAACCTACGCGCTATGAAGATGTTACAGGCGGGAGGGACGCTTGTGACCTGTTCCTGTTCGCACCACGTCGCGCTGGCCGAGTTTACGGAGGTGGTGGCTGCAGCCGCTTCCGATGCGGGGAGGCTGGTGCAAGTGCTTGAAATAAAAGGGGCTGCGCCAGACCACCCAGCGATTCTGACCTTGCCCGAGACGAGCTATCTGAAGTGCCTCATACTGCGCGTCTCCTGATAAGTCTTTGAATCGAAAGACATGATAGCGGTTCCCTCTTCCGGTTCCTTAATATGAGTGCTTCGCTGTCATATTATATGCAACCTTTATTCCCCTGATGCGTCCTATGAGGTATAGGCTGGTGCTCAACCCCAGCCAAGTACCTCTCAGGAGAAGAATGATGACAACCTTGACTCGATTTGTGCCGTTCCGTTCGCCACTACAGGACGTGGCCGTATTGCAGAACCGGTTGAACTCGATCTTCAGCGACTTCGGGCGCGCGGATGCCGCCGATGAGCTGACCGCAGGGAGCTTTGTCCCCGCCGTCGACGTCTACGAAGATGCGCAGAAGCTGGTCCTCAAGCTGGAGGTTCCGGGCATCAAGCAGGAGGACCTGGACATCCATATCGACAACCAGACCCTGACTGTGAAGGGTGAGCGCAAGCTCGAGGTCGACGAGAAGGAAGAGAACTTCCATCGTATCGAGCGGCGCTATGGCAGCTTTATCCGCAGCTTTGGCCTGCCGCAGACCGTCGACGCGAACGCGGTCACGGCCAGCTATGACGCCGGTGTACTGACCATCTCGCTGGCGAAGAAAGCGGAAGCCAAGCCGAAGCAGATCAAGATCGCCGTTGGCGGGCCGAAGCAGGTGGAAGCCGGCAAGCCGATGGAGACCAAAGCTGAGCACAAGCCAGCCGCCTGATGGAACCTAATGAGCGCGGCGGAAGGGCGGGACCAATCGTTGGTTCCGCCCTTTTTGGGGTAGGGGGTGTAAAAAGTTGGGATAAGAAAAGACAGTAAGAACTGGAATAACAGAAGGAGTCGTGGATGGCGATTAAATGGGAGCGGTTGACGGTGAAGTCGCAGGAGGCGGTGCAGGCGGCGAGCGGCCATGCTGCGGAGAATGGCAATCCTGAGGTATTGCCGCTGCATCTGATGGCGGCGCTGCTCGAAGACCGCGAGGGCGTGGTCATTCCCGTCCTCGAAAAGGTGGGCGTCCCGGTGGAGCAGTTACTCTCGGGCGTCAACTCGGCGATTGCCAAGCTGCCCAAGGTGCAGGGTGGGGCGCAGCCGGGCATGAGCGCCGCTCTGCAGAAGGTGCTGGAGCAGGGCTTCAAGGAAGCCGAGAACTTCAAGGACGATTACGTTTCGACCGAGCATCTGTTGCTGGCCCTCGCACAGCAGAAGGGCGATGCCGTGCAGGGCGCGCTGGCCGCGCTGGGCGGAACGCACGATGCGATTCTGAAGGCGCTGAGCGCGGTGCGCGGATCGCAGCGCGTGACCGACCAGAATCCCGAGGGCAAGTTTCAGGCGCTCGAAAAGTATGCCAAGGACCTGACCGACCTGGCGCGGCGAGGCAAGCTCGATCCCGTGATCGGGCGCGACGAGGAGATTCGCCGCGTCGTGCAGGTGCTCTCGCGGCGGACCAAGAATAATCCGGTTCTGATCGGCGAGCCGGGCGTTGGCAAGACGGCGATTGTAGAGGGGCTGGCGCGGAGAATCTTCCTCGGCGACGTGCCCGAGATTCTGAAGAACAAGCGTGTCTGCGCGCTCGACCTGGGCGCGATGATCGCCGGGGCGAAGTTCCGCGGCGAATTCGAGGACCGTCTCAAGGCCGTGCTCAAAGAGATTGAGGAGTCGAACGGCGAGGTCATCCTGTTCATCGACGAGCTGCATACGCTGGTCGGAGCGGGAGCGGCCGAGGGCTCCATGGACGCCAGCAACATGCTCAAGCCGGCACTGGCTCGCGGCGGCCTGCGAGCGATTGGCGCCACCACACTGAACGAGTATCGCAAGCACATCGAGAAAGATGCGGCGCTGGAGCGGCGTTTTCAGGTGGTCTACGTCGGCGAGCCTAACGTCGAGGACACGATTGCGATTCTGCGCGGGCTGAAGGAGAAGTACGAGGCCCATCACAAGGTCCGCATCAAGGACTCGGCGATTGTCGCGGCGGCGACGCTTTCGCATCGCTACATCTCTGACCGCTTTCTGCCGGACAAGGCCATCGACCTGGTCGATGAAGCTGCTGCTGCACTAGCAATTCAGATTGGCTCGGTGCCGGTGGAGATCGACGATCTGGAACGGCGGGGGACGTCGCTCGAGATCGAGCGCGCTGCGTTGAAGCGCGAGACCGACGCGGGCTCGAAGGAGCGGCTGGAGATCGTCGAGCGTGAACTGGCCGAGGTGAAGGAGAAAGCTGCGGGGCTGCGCGCACGCTGGCAGACCGAGCGCGGCGCGATTGGCCGCATCGCCGAGTTGAAGGAGAAGCTGGAATCGCTGCGCTTCCAGGCGGGCGAGGAGACGCGCAAGGGCAATCTGCAGCGGGCTGCCGAGTTGCAGTACGGCGAGATTCCGAAGATGGAAGCCGAGCTGAAGACGCTGACCGAGGCGCAGGATCAGGTCGCTGGGAACTCGTCACAGTTGCTCAAGGAAGAGGTGGACGAGGAGGATATCGCTGCCATTGTCTCGAAGTGGACCGGCATCCCCGTCAGCAAGATGCTCGAAGGCGAGATGCAGAAGCTGGTGCAGATGGAAGACCGTCTGCGCGAGCGCGTCGTCGGGCAGGATGAGGCGCTGTCGGCGGTCGCCAACGCGATTCGGCGTTCACGCGCAGGCCTGTCCGATCCCAAGCGGCCTATCGGCTCGTTCATCTTTCTGGGGCCGACAGGCGTGGGCAAGACGGAGACGGCGCGGGCGCTCGCCGAGTTTCTCTTCGACGACGAGGCGGCGATGGTGCGCATCGATATGAGCGAGTACATGGAGAAGCACGCCGTGGCGCGGCTGATCGGCGCGCCTCCAGGCTACGTCGGCTACGACGAGGGCGGGCAGTTGACCGAGGCTGTTCGGCGCCGGCCCTATGCCGTCGTGCTGTTCGACGAGATCGAGAAGGCGCATCCCGATGTCTTCAACGTGTTGCTGCAGGTGCTCGATGATGGTCGGCTGACCGACTCGAAGGGCCGTACGGTGGACTTCAAGAACACCGTGCTCATCATGACCTCGAACGTCGGCGCGGCGCAGTTGTCGACCGCCTGGGCCGAGGGCGAAGAGGGCTTCGAGGAGGCGAAGGGTCGCGTGATGGAGGCTCTACGGCAGCAGTTCCGGCCGGAATTCCTTAACCGCGTGGACGATATCGTTGTCTTCCGTCCGCTGGGAGACGAGCAGTTGACGCACATCGTCGATCTGCGGCTCAGGGATCTTCAGACGCTGCTGGCCGACCGCAAGATCACGCTGGAGCTGACCGACAAGGCGCGTCACGCGATCTTCACCGCCGGATACGACCGCGCGTACGGAGCGCGTCCGTTGAAGCGGGCGATTCAGCGCATGGTGCAGGACAAACTCGCCGTGAAGATTCTGGATGGCACGGTTCTGCATGGCGACCATGTGCTGGTCGATGCCGGCAAGGATGGGCTAACCTTCACGGTTTCAGCGCGAACGTCGGACTGACGTTCTCACAAAGTGAAAAACGGAGCCGCAATTGTTTGCGGCTCCGTTTTTTGTTTTTACGCTGCTGCGTCTTGTTTGCCAAGGAAGAGCGTCTAACGCCGTAGACTCGCAACGCCAGAGACTCAGGCTGGTCGGGATCTGGTCGGAGAGAGGCAGGCAGCGTTACAGCAATTGATGGGTAAACGGGCGATTATTATAGGCGCGGGACCGGCGGGGCTGACGGCGGCGCTCGAATTTCTGCGGCGCAGCGATGTGACCCCGGTGGTGCTCGAGGCCAGCCACGAGATCGGCGGCATCTCGCGCACCGTGCGCTACAAGGGCAACCGGATGGATATCGGCGGCCACCGCTTCTTCTCCAAGTGCGACCGGGTGATGCAGTGGTGGATGGACCTGATGCCGCCCGAGATGAACGGCGCGGCTGCGGAGACGATCGGCTATCGGGGCGGCCGCCGCGAGGTGTCCGTGCCCACGCGGCTGAAGCAGGAGCCCGTGCCGCGCGGAGCCGGTCTCCAGGTCGCCGGGGCTGGCGAGGCTGGCGGCGGCGTGACCTGTGCGGAGGGAGAACTCGACTCGGAGTGTGATGAGCGAACCGAAACTGAGGCGGCCTCACCTGCCGACGCCGATCTGGTGATGCTGATCCGTCCGCGCAGGAGCAGGATCTATTACCTGCGGAAGTTCTTCGACTATCCGATTACGTTGACGGCAACGACGCTCCGTAACCTTGGCGTGCTGCGGACGCTGCGGGTGGGATCGAGCTATCTGAAGTCCCGCGTGTCGCGGATCGAGCCGGAGAAGAGCCTCGAAGATTTTTTGATCAACCGCTTCGGGCGCGAGCTTTATCTCACGTTTTTCAAAAGCTACACGGAGAAGGTGTGGGGCATGCCCTGCAACCGCATCTCGCCCGAGTGGGGAGCGCAGCGCATCAAGGGGCTCAGCCTGACCGCTGCCATGAAGCACTTTGTGATGAGCGCCCTGGGCAAGGTCGAGTGCGGCGATCTGGCACAAAAGAAAACGGACACCAGCCTCATCGAGCGGTTTCTCTATCCGAAGCTCGGGCCGGGCCAGTTATGGGAGCATGTGGCCGGGCTGGTCCGCGCCAAGGGCGGGGCGATCCACATGGGCTGGCGAGTGGATTCAATTCACTGCGAAGGCGGCCGGGTGGTCTCCATCGAGGCGGTTAACGATGCGGGCGAGCGGCAAACCTTCGCCGGCGATTATTTCTTCTCGACCATGCCGATGCGCGAACTGGTACGCGCCATCGACGCTCCCGTGCCGGAGAACGTGCGCGAGGTGAGCGAGGGGTTGCAGTACCGCGACTTCATTACGGTCGGATTATTGGTGGACCGGCTGAAGGTCGAGGAGCCGGGTGGAGGCCTGCTGAAAGATACCTGGATCTATGTGCAGGAACCGGACGTTCTGCTGGGGCGGCTGCAGATCTTCAATAATTGGAGCCCGCACCTGGTCGCCGACCCGGATAAGGTCTGGATCGGGCTGGAGTACTTCTGCTACGAGACTGACGATCTGTGGAAGATGACGGATGGGGAGCTACAGGCGTTTGCCGTTGCCGAGGCGGCGAAGATCGGCATATTGAACGCTGGGGACGTCATCGACGGGCATGTGGTTCGCATGCCGAAGACCTATCCCGCCTACTTTGGAACGTATGACCGCTTCGATGAACTGCGGGCGTTTACGGATGGATTCGAGAATCTGTTTCTGGTGGGCAGAAACGGGATGCACAAGTACAACAACCAGGATCACAGCATGTTGACGGCGATGACGGCGGTGGATGGGATTCTGGCGGGCAACGTGGATCGAGCGGCGCTTTGGGGGATCAACACGGAGCAGGAGCACCACGAAGAGAAGTCTGCGTAACGAGAAGTCACGAGGCGGGCGCAGCGATCAGGAGGCGACGGTTCCCTGGTGGAAGAGGAGCTGCCAGCGGTTGTCGCGGAAGACCCACAGCGAAGAGCGGTGAGAGACGTGCAACGCGGTGGTGGCGTGATAGGTGGCAAGCGCCGCGTCGGGAGCGAGCGGCGTCACGTAGAAGTGGCTGATGGTCGCCGAGCGCGGCGAACTGGTGAGCAGGTCGTCGATGGTCTGCTGGCGGCTGTAGATGCGGCCCGAGCTGCAGTACTCCTGGTAGTCGTCGGCCAGCAAGGGAAGCAGGGCCTTGCGATCCTTCTCCCGGCTGGGGTGAAGCAGGCGTTCTTCCAGAGTGTAGAGATGGTCCTGTAACTGTGCTGGCTTCATGTGAGTATTATGACGCTGATACCGGCGGTAAGTTTCAGCGCGGGCTTTTTGCAGGAAAGAATTCGTGTCGCTTCGGGAAAAGCCTCCTGAAATGAGTGGGTTACGCCGGGCACGACAATTGCGAAGCCCGGCGATTGAACGCCCGATCCGGCGTGGTCCTCACGGGAGAGGCTATCTTCTTGCCAGCGCGACGCGGGGGATCTGTTGCAGGTCCGCTACAAACTCTACGTCCTGCCAGTCGGCGAGGAGCAGGGAGAGAGCATCGCGCTGGCCGTGGCCGATCTCCATGGCGAGCAGGCTGCCGGGCAGGAGCGCGGCGCGAGCCTGTGGGATCAAGCGGCAATAGATATCGAGACCGGTGGGACCGGCGAAGAGAGCCTGAGCAGGCTCGTGGTCGCGCACCTGCGGATCGAGATCGGCGCGGTCACCTTCCGGAATGTAAGGCGGATTGCTGACGATGGCGTCGAAGAAGCCGAAGCGCTCCTCCTCGGCAAGACCGGTGAGAAGGTCGGACGGATGAAATCGGATGCGGTCGGAGAGGTTGTGCGCGGCGGCGTTTTCGCGGGCTACGACGAGCGCCTCGGCCGAGATGTCGACGGCGGTGATCCGGGCCTGCGGCAGGTGGGCTGCGAGCGCCAGCGCGATGGCTCCGGTGCCGGTGCCCACGTCAAGGATGTTGACCGGGCGGTCGTCGGGGAGACGGCTGAGCACAGACTCGACGAGGTGCTCGGTCTCGGGCCGGGGAATGAGCGTGGCTGGAGTGACCTTGAGTTGGAGGCCGAAGAACTCCTGCTCGCCGGTGATGTATTGGATCGGCTCGTGGCTAAGGCGGCGGGCGATGGCGGCGTCGTAAGTTTCGAGCTGCTGTGAGGTGATGTCGCGGTCGGGATGCGCGAGCAGCGTGGCGCGGTCGATCTGGAGGACGTGGAGCAGAAGAAGTTCAGCGTCGCGGCGGGCGTGCTCGGAGAGGCGCGGGTCTGTCGCCAGCGTGGCCGTTGCTTCGATGAGAGACTGGCGGAGAGTCATGGGGACCCCGGGCGACTGGAGTGGGCCTTCACAGGCTGCGGAAAAACTCCGTCCGTGTTAAGGGCACGGCTTCAGCCGTGCCATCAGTGCTTCGTTTGCGATCGGGCTTTAGCCCCTGAGGTACGCTTTCGTTACATCAGAACCTTTTTCCGCGCTTGGTTTTGTACCGGACCTTCCCTGACCTTCACCCCAGGTTGGTATACAGCTGGCCTCTGGCCCTTTGCAAGCGGAACGAATTAACGACTCATCCCTATCGCATTTTTTCGTGAGCGGAGCTTCGCCGCTCGGGCACGATGTGAATGAGGTTGCCATCGGGGTCGGTGACGGTCAGCGTATTCCCGTCGGTAAAGTCGATGCCTTTGGCTTTGAGCAGTTCGCCGGTCCGGCGAATGTCGGGCGAGCTGAGCAGGATGCTCGACTTGCTGCCGAGGCTGGCGACGGGAACGATCACGACCTGCTCGCCGGAGGTTCCCGGCAGGTTGAGGATCATGGGGTGGTGCGCGTCGGGGGTGAACTGGAGGCGGTCGATGTAGAAGCTGCGGGCGGCGGCGGGGTCCTGCATCGCCAGCGTGACGGCGACGAGCTTAGTGCCGACGCGGTCCGCGCCCAGATGCTGGCCGCGATCGCTGTAGTGGCGCGAGCCGGGCATGTATTGCGTGTACTCGATGTTCTGCGGCCCGTTCGCCTGCATGGGGCCTTTGAGGGTGAAGAGCAGATTGCCGGCGCCGGCCTTGCGGATCTTGAAGTTGGGAGTGACGCCGCGGGCGATGTAGTCGTCGTAGACGGCCTGCAGGTCGGTGCCCTCGAAGCAGAGGTGGAGGAAGCCCAGGTCGGGGTTCTTTTCGGTCGCGGGATAAATCTCGATGAACTGGTGGTCGTTGATCTTGATGAAGGACTGGTAGACAGCGCCGTTGCGGCTGAGGGCGAAGGCCTCGTCGAAGCCCAGCTTCTTGTAGAAATCGCGAGAGGCGTCGAGGCTATGGACGCGGATGGCGATGTGGGCGATGCCGTTGAAGGGCGGTGGCGTGGTTGAGGTTTGAGCTTTGAGCGGCGAGAGGGCGAGGGCAAGAACGAACAGGACCAGAAGCGCGGATGGAAGTACGGATGAAAGCGCGGTGCGGGTGATGCGTCCTGCGAGTTGCTGCCTGGTCATGCTCTGCTCTCCTTGTGCTGCCCGCTGGGCGGCTTACTGCGATTGTCGCCGATCGCAATAAGCCTGCCAAGCAGGGTGACGGAAGAGGGTGAAAGGCAGAGGTTATTTTGCGGCTCGCGCCGGTGCGGCGTTGCCGCCTTTTACCTCCAGATTCGCTCGCAGGCGCACGTCCTGCGACGACGAGCCGATCATCAAATTAAAGGTGCCGGGCTCGACCGCGAATCGCTTCTGGGCGGTGTGGTACCAGGCCAGCTCCGAGGCAGGCAGGGTGAAGGTGACATGCTTGGTCTCGCCCGGCTGAAGCTCCACACGCTCGAAGGCGCGCAGGCTTTGAATCGGCTGCACGGCAACCGACTTTACCTGGTGGCTATAGAGCTGGGCCACATCTGCTCCAGCGCGAGAGCCGGTGTTCTCGATGTCGAAGGAGATTTCGACCTTGGACGACGGGCTGATCGTCGTCTGCGAGAGCTTCAGGTTCTTGTAGGCGAAGGTCGTGTAGCTAAGGCCGTGGCCGAAGGGATAGAGCGGCGATCCCTTGAAGTAGAGGTAGGTGTATCCGTCAGAGACGTCGTAGTCGTTGGTGGGGGGAACGCCATTCAGGTTGGGATAGACGGTGTAGGGCAGATGGCCGCCGGGGTTGTAGTCGCCGAAGAGCACACGGGCGATGGCGGTGCCGCCGTCTTCGCCGGGGAACCAGGCTTCGAGAATGGCGGGGATGTGAGCCTGCGCCCAGGTGACGGCCAGCGGACCGGCGTTGACCAGCACGAGCACTGTCTTTGGATTGGCCGCATAGACGGCCTCCATCAACTGCTTCTGCGCGCCGGGGAGGTCGAGATCGTTGCGATCGCGGCCCTCGGCTTCGACCCGGAGATTGGTCCCAAGGCAGAGCACCACCACGTCGGACTTGCGGGCCAGCTCGACGGCGCGGGCGATGGCGGCCGCATCCGGGCCCTCGGTGAAGCTGGTTCCCTGCTCATACTGAACATTGACGTTCGCGCCGAGCAGGTCCTTAAGCCCCTGGGTAGGACTGACCTTGCGCGCGGGCTTGCCGTAGTAGTTGCCGGTCTCGTAGTCGTTGCCGCCCGCGGGGCCGATGACGGCAACGGACTTGACCGCGTCCTTCTTCAACGGAAGAAAGTTGCGGCGGTTGCTCAACAGCGTCATGGACTCGAGCGCTGTCTTCAGCGAGAGTTGCAGGTGCTCGGGCGAGCGGATGACGCTGGGGCCGAGCTTCGAGTAGGGATTGTCGGCGGGAGGATCGAAGGCTCCCAGGCGGAAGCCGACGCGCAGCACGCGGGTGAGGGCGCGATCGACATCGGCAGTCGTCAGCAGGCCGCGCTTGACGGCGAGCGGGATGTTGGTCTGGAACTCGACGTCGTCGGAGTCGTTGCCCGCCTTGATGGCCATCGCCGTCGCCACCACCGGGTCTTCGGTGATGTGGTGCCCTGTGACCAGCAACCGTACGGCGCCGAGGTCGTCGGTGACGAAGCCGTCGAAGTGCCACTGGCCGCGCAGGATGTCGGTCAGCAGATATTTGTTGACGGCATCAGGCGTGCCGTTGATGGCGTTGTAGGAGGACATCACCGATTGTGCGTGGCCTTCCATGAACGCTGCCTTCCAATGCGGCAGCCAGTACTCCATCAGGTTGCGCTCATCGACGTTGGCGGAGTGCCGCTGGCGGTTGGTCTCGACGTTATAGACGGCGAAGTGCTTCACCGTCGCCGCGACCTTCAGGTAGTGAGGGTTGTCGCCCTGCAGTCCCTTGACGTAGGCCACGGCCATGCGCCCGGTGAGGAAGGGGTCTTCGCTGAAGAC